>Ga0302319_10005346_pt1 | contig 25848 bp, 14 predicted proteins | sample Bog_T0_2_FD_203319 | JGI IMG/M metagenome (GOLD analysis project Ga0302319, IMG submission 203319) | Peat permafrost microbial communities from Stordalen Mire near Abisko, Sweden - Bog_T0_2 | ecosystem: Environmental > Terrestrial > Soil > Wetlands > Peat | place: Sweden: Abisko, Stordalen Mire...
CTACAGGCTAAACCGCCGCACCATGGAGCCGGACTTGATGGTGCGCCTACTGCGCGCTTGCATCTGCACACAAACCATCACTTACAAACAGCTTGTCGCCACGCCGGAGCTAGCGTGATATTCATCTCCGCCAAATGCTGCGGCACATAGGTCCGATCGAAGTTCGTCTCGTCCATTCGCCGTTCATCCGACCTTAATGTAGTCCACTTCTTGGGCTACTGTCCACCATCCGACTATCCCAAAAATGAATGGGTTTCCCCAATCCAGCTTTTGATCCCTGGGAAATCACGAATTCAACGGTACGAATCCAACCCGTCAGCAGTCTAATCCCTATTGCCAGTTATCGGACAAACTCGTACCCATCTGGGCACTCGGAACCAAAGCCCGCACGGCCTACACTGGAATTGCTCTGGTTTCTCCGCACACTCCCTCATGCGCCGAACTGTACTCGTCGCTTTCGCGCTGGTCTTGTTCTTCGTCGCCGTGGCCCATGGCAAGCCAATCCATTCGGCAAAGGCCCACGCGAGAACTGTACCCTCAGCCTCCTCCCACAAGACCGTGCTGCGCCGAAGCGCACAGCGTTCCGCCGCTCCGGCGTCCCGGCGCGCGGTTGGTCGCTTGCCCGCACGCAAAGCAAGCCGTCCGGCGGCTCAGCCCGCCATCCGTCCGTTATCCCGCCGGCAGCGTGCGCGCAGCAATTCCGCAGTGATTTCGCCCCGTGCCTCTACCCGCTCCCGCCAAACTCCGCGCCAAACCCCGCAGGCAGACGAGCCCATCCAGCCGCCGACAGCCGTCCCCGCGTCGCTTCGCAGCACCCGGACCGCGATGCCGCCCCCATTGCGCGGCTCCTTCGAATCCCTGGCGCGCCAAAACGAAAAATCCGAGGCCGACGGCCTGGAGCGCATCGAGAACGAAGACGATCTGGCCGACCGCATCGCCCACAAGCTGCTGGTGCCCGTGCCGGCTTCTTCGGCGCTCACCGTCAACGGCAACCTGCCGGAAACCCATCGCTATTGCCGTCCCTGGACCGCCAGTTTTCTCTCTGACCTGGCCCACGCCCATGCCGCCCAATTTCACCGCTCGCTGGAGGTCAGCTCCGCGGTGCGCACAGTGGAGTATCAGAAGCGCCTGATCGGCACCAACGGCAATGCCGCGGCGGCCGAAGGCGATATCGTCAGCCCCCACCTGACCGGCGCCACCATCGACATTGTGAAGCAGGGCATGAACCGTCAGGAACTCGCCTGGATGCGTCTCCACCTGCTCCCCCTTCAGCAGGCCGGAAAAATCGACGTGGAAGAGGAATTCCAGCAGGCCTGCTTCCATATCACCGTCTACAGGAGCTATGCCGCCTCCCCGCCCGCCGCGGTGCCCGCCCGCCCCTCCACCGGCGGAAAGCGCAAGCTGGGCCCGCCCGCCCGTCCGCCTCTCCCGGCCGACGCGCCTGCCTAATCCGCTTCGCAGGGCCAATAACGCCCGGCTTTCCTGGTCAGCCCTCAAACTTCAATAGAAATTGATTGCGCCCGGCAGGTCATTCAAGGGTACAATCGCGGCCAAAGCCAAAACTGGCTTGCAGCAGCTCTCCAATTGCAGTAACCCGAAACCGGAACGGTCAAGCGGCTCTTTCACTTGGGAACTAGCCACCTGGCACCGGGCAGGCAAGGGCCGGGCAAACTGGAGAAGCACTCTTGCGAGGCGGACACATGAACGATCTGGAAATTCACACCGCGGCTGAGACGGCTCCCGCAGTCTCCGGCCTTACCCAGTGGCAGCGCGTCACCAACATTTTCTCCGCGCCGTCGAAGACCTTTGAAGACATCAAGCGCGGCAACCGGAGCTGGTGGATGCCGCTGATCATAGCCAGTCTGGCCGCCTACATCCTGTTTACGGCCATTACTCTGAAAATTGGCTGGCAGCAGACAGTCGACAACCTCATGCGCATGGATCCCAAGACGGAGGAAAAGCTGGCGCAGATGCCCCCTGAGCAGCGCGCAGCAACGAACAAGATCACCCTTTACTCCACCGAGGGTTCCTTCGCTGCAACGCCCGTACTGATTCTTGCGGTCGTCGCGCTGGGTTCGCTGGGTCTGTGGGCCACCATCAACTTCGTCTTCGGCGGCAAAGCCACTTATGGAGCCGTCTTCGCGGTGTGGATGTTTGCCACCTTGCCCGACATCATCAAATCCCTCCTGGGGGCCATCGTCATCTTTGCCGGGGAGGTGCCGGAGTCCTTCAACCTGAAGAACCCCGCGCCCACCAATCTGGGCGCATTTCTGAATCCGGTGGAGACGCACAAGGCGCTTTATATGCTGGCGTCCTCGCTCGACGCGGTTTCCATCTGGAGCATGATCCTGCTGGGAATCGGCGTCGCCACCGTTGCAGGCGTCAAGCGCACTTCCGGCTACATCGCGGTCTTCGGCTGGTGGGCGCTCTTCCTGTTGATCGGCGTGGGCTGGGCGGCAATGACGGCCTGATTCGCCGCCTTCCCCTGAAATCGCAAACGGCGCGCACCCAGGTTGGATGCGCGCCGCGTGTGTTGTCGTCTTCCATTGCTGAAAAGCCGCTCTTACTCCGTCCACCGCCGCATGATCAGCGTGGCGTTGATGCCGCCAAAGCCGAATGAGTTGGACAGGGCAATGTCGAAGCTGTGCGCCATGGCCTGGTTCGGCACGTAGTCCAAACGGCACTCGGGGTCAACGTTGTCCAGGTTGATGGTCGGCGGCAGCATCTGGTTTTGCAGTGCCAGCACGGTGATGCCGGCTTCCAGTCCGCCCGCGCCGCCCAGCAGGTGGCCGGTCATTGACTTGGTGCCGGAAATCTTGAGCCGGTGGCTCATGGCGTGCTCGCCAAAAACCAGTTCGATGGCCCGCGACTCGTTGCCGTCTCCCGCCATCGTCGAAGTGGCGTGCGCATTCACGTAGCCCACTTCTTCCGGCTGGATGTGAGCGTCCTTCAGTGCGGCCCGCATGCTGCGTTGTGCGCCCGCGCCTTCCGGAGCAATGCCCGTCATGTGATAGGCGTCCGCGCTCATCCCGTAGCCAATCACCTCGGCCAGGATCTTTGCGCCGCGCGCCTTGGCGAATTGAAGCTCTTCCAGAATCAGGATGCCTGCGCCCTCGCCGATCACAAATCCGTCCCGATCCTTGTCGAAGGGGCGGCTGGCGCGGGTCGGCTCGTCGTTGCGCGTCGAAAGCGCACGCATGGCAGAGAATCCTCCCACGGACAAGGGCGTAACCGCGGCCTCTGAACCGCCCGCGATCATCACGTCCGCGTCGCCGTGCAGAATCATGCGCACGGAGTCGCCAATCGAGTTGGCAGAGGTGGCGCAAGCCGTGGCCGTGGCCGAAATCGGTCCCTTGGCCCCGTAGCGGATGCTGATCTGGCCGGCCGCCATGTTCACAATGACCGCCGGAATGAAAAACGGAGAAATCTTGCGCGGCCCGCCCTGCATCAGGTTCGAGTGTTCGCGCTCAATAATCTCGAAACCGCCGATGCCGGAGCCGATGAAGACACCCACGCGGTCGGCGATTTCATCGGTGATCTTCAGGCCCGACTGCTCCATCGCTTCCTGGACCGCCGCGAATGCAAAATGAATGAAGCGCCCCATCTTGCGCGCTTCCTTCTTTTCCACAAAATTCAGCGGATCAAAGTTCTTGACCTCGGCGGCGAAGGTCACCGGAAAGCCAGTGGTATCAAAGCCCTGAATGGGCCCCATACCGCTGGCGCCGGCCAGAAGCTGGCGCCATACCTCGGGTGCGGTGTTGCCTACACCGCATACCAGCCCCAGGCCGGTGATGACAACGCGTCGGGTCACAGGCTACTTTGCGTCCTTCGCGCTCTTGTCGTGCTTTTCGTGCTTCTCGATGTATTCCACCGCGTCCTTCACGGTCTTGATCTTCTCGGCGTCTTCGTCGGGAATCTCCAGGTCGAAGGCCTCTTCGAACTGCATTACCAGTTCAACTACATCGAGTGAATCCGCGCCCAGGTCTTCCTGGAAGCTGGCGCCGGGGGTTACTTCGGCCTCGTCCACCTGCAACTGCTCGACGATGATCTGCTTCACTTTCTCTTCAACGGCCATGCGTGCTTCTCCTCGTATTTGTTGGGAACGTCGGAATCTTTCCGGGGCTTGAGCTTGCGCTTGCTCCGCTAGCCCACCATATCGGCCCGTGGTAGGGGAGTACAACTACCACGCCAAAAAAATGCACATGGCCCCGAAATTTCAAGTCTACCGGGCGGCTCCGGGCGTGTAAAGCGGGGCGGCAAAATTAGGGGTTCTCGTCCTCATCCTCCCCCAATTCGGCCGGATCTGAGGCTGCGAGTTCGGAAATCTCCTCGAAAGAGGGTATCTCCGGCCCAAGGCTTCCCGCCGGGTCGGTAATTTCCAACAGGGGAACCGGTTGTGGCCCGATTTCCAACACTTCGACGTCCTTTAGTCGCCTATTGATGGTCTTCGTCTTTGAGTTGACCTTCTTGATCGTATTTTGGACGGTTCCAACCTGCCTCTCGACTGCGGACATCAGAGCGCCAAAGTTCTGAAACTCGACCTTTGTAGCCGACAGCAATTGCCAGACTTCAGAACTCTTCTTCTGGATGGCCAAGGTCCTGAACCCCATCTGGAGGCTGTTCAGTATGGCCATGAAGTTTGTTGGACCCGCCAAGCTTACGCGGTATTTGAGTTGTAGCTCATCTACAAGCCCAGGAATCCGCAATGCCTCCGAAAACAGCCCTTCGGTTGGCAAGTACATAAAAGCGAAATTCGTCGTTGCCGGAGGGTAGATGTACTTTTCGGCTATTTTCTTGGCTTCCAGCTTGATGCGGGTCTCCAGCCCCTTACGGGCGGCTTCGACACCGGCCGCGTCCCCGAGCTGGGCAGCATCTTCCAGGCGTTCCCAGTCTTCTTTAGGGAACTTGGAATCAATCGGCAAAAGTACTGGTTCATCATCGACATAAGGAAGGCGTATCGCATACTCAACGCGTTCATCTGTGTTGGGGCGAATCCTCACGTTCCTAACGAACTGATTAGGGGCTAGCATCTGCTCCAACTGCGCGCCGAGTTGTACTTCTCCGAATGTTCCGCGCGTACTTACGTTGTTTAAAACACGCTTTAGGTCTCCAACATTGACCGCCAGTTCCTTCATCTCTCCGAGTCCTGTTTGCACCTTGCCAAGCTGGTCCGTGACGAGGCCAAAGCTCTGAGTCAGGCGGTTTTCCAGAGTCTTATGGAGTTTTTCATCAACGGTCTCGCGCATCTCGTCGAGCTTTTTGGCGTTGGATTCGTTGAGCTTGTCGAGTCGCTGCTCTACGGTGGTGCGTAGCGCTGCTTGCTGTTCATCGGCAGTCTTCACGAGGGCCGTGGTTTGTAGGGCGACAGCGTCAAGACGCTCCTTGACCTCGGTTTTTAGCTCGCTAACCGCTTCGCGCAAATCTCGACCCAACCGCGACAGGGTGCTCTCGATGGTCTCACGCTGTAATTGCCCCTGCTCCGATTGCGTCTTCTGAAAGCCGGTAAACTTTTCGGAAGTGCCGGTCTGAAACTCATTCAATCGTGAGTTGATTGTTCCCAGGAGATCATTCTGTCCTTTGTGCAAATCCAGGGCCAGTTGATCCTGTCGATCCGTGGTGGACTTCCGGAGGGCTTCCAGCGTCAAGCGCGTCTGATCGCCAAGACTTGCAATAGCCTTTACGACCTCTTGCCTAAGCTCGGAAGATTGCGACGAGAGGGTACTCAAAAGCTCCGTTCGAAGCGTTGAGAGAGTTTGGCCAAAATTAGATGCGAATGCTTCCTGTTTAGCCGAAAGCTGGGCAACTGAAGATTCAGTCCGCAAAACCGTTTCGGAAATCTGCTTTGCGAGCAGGCCATCGTCTCTTTGCGAGTCTTTGCGCAGGAGTGCAATCAGAACCGCAAGGATACCGATGAATGTGAGGGATTCGAGGAGAACTGTTAACCAGGTAGGCATGATTCAGCCCTTCAACTTGCAAGGTCAAAGATTTATTAGGGTCAATCCTAGCGCAAAGGAGGAAAACTGGCGAAGCGCGGCTAACTCCGCTCTTCCCCAAACGCCTCTCTCATCCTCTTCCACGTCGTTTCCAGGTCTTCCGGCAGGATGCGCGTTTCCGCCACCGTAGTCATGAAGTTGGTGTCGCCAGCCCAGCGCGGCAGGGCGTGCAGATGCAGATGCCCGGCAACCCCGGCTCCCGCAGCCTGGCCCACATTCATGCCGAAGTTGAAGCCCTGCGGATGGTATAGGCTCTCCAGAACCCGCTCCGTGCGCTGCGCCAGATCGATCAGTTCGTGCGCGGTCTCGGCGGGCAGCGCGGCCAGCCGGTCCAGATGCGCGTACGGCATCGCCATCACGTGCCCCGAGGTGTAGGGAAAGGCGTTCAGGCAGATGAAGCAATGCTTGCCGCGCAAAATCACCCCGCCGGCGGCCTCGGCCTCGTCGCGATCCATCCCATGGTCGATGGCGTAGTCGATCGCAGCCATCAGGTTGCAGAAGACGCAGTGCTCGTCGCCCGGCCAGGCGGCCAGGCTTGCCGGTACACCGGGCCGCGCCGCGCTCTCCGCTGTGGAGACGTAGGCAAAGCGCCAGGGAGTCCAAAGTTGATCCATGTGGGAGGTTCCGTCCCGTCCAGTATAGAAGCCGTCGGCGGCGGGGGAACCGGTTCGCGATTTTGGGTACGCACGGCGCCCCTGGATAGCCCCGGGCGAGAAACGGCCTTCCCCGTACAAAAAAGCCGAAAATCAATCGCCCCGCCGCCAAAATGAATTGGGCGGCCAGACACCAAAATTAATGTTCACCCCTAAGTCCATTGATTGCCCCCCGTCCAACGCGAAAAAGTGAACCGATGGCCGAGGGGGCAATCTGTTCAATTGACGGGGCAAACCGAGGGTTGTTACACTCATGAGCGTAGCTTCCTGCGCGGATTCCAGCAGTAAGTTGCGGCCGCCCTCCAGCAAGCCGTTACCTGCCGGGTGTTTCCCAAGGAGATCAGTCCCTTTTGATGCCAGCTCGATCGGCTCGTAGGACTGTCTCTTTAGAAGACTCCCTTGATACAGGTTGTGGTCGGTTGGCTGGGAGATGGCCTCAGGCATTCCTCGGCGACGCCAATCGTAGCGGAGGTGCCAACCCCAGAGGCAGTTAGCATCCGCCGCGGGAGCAAGGAATCCCGGAGCTGCAGCGATGGCAAACGTCCTCAATCCCGAACCCGAGAGCATAACCCTGAACACCGAAATCGAAGTCCTTGAACCTGCGACGGAGCAAGTGCAGCCGTTGCCCGAATCCACGTCCAACACACAGACCGCCGAAGCAGTTGTAGCAGTTGAATTGCCCGCGCTGGACGCCGATGCCCCAACCGAGCCTCAAATCGAGGCCGTACCCGTGGTGGAAACCACGGCAGAGGCTGCGCCCCCCGCCCAAGAGATTGCAACGGAAGTTGCTGACCAAGCCCCGCCCGCTGAAGTTGCGGCGCCTGTGGCTGAAGTGGCTCCCGTAGCCGAAGCTCCCCAAGCAGCCGCTGAACCGGTCGCCCCGGCAGAAGTCATTGCCCCTGCGCCCGTGGCTGAAGCGGCTCCCGTAGCCGAAGCTCCGCCACCTGCCGCTGAACCGGTCGCCGCCGCAGAAGTTGTTGCCCCTGCACCGGTGGCTGAAGTTGTGCCCCCCGCACCGGTGGCCGCAACCAAGCCGGTTCTCAAGGCAGAGCACAGCCTTGAGTCCATGGACGACTTCTCTGCCGCTCTGGCCGCGTTTGAACGCGAACAGGCCGCCGAAGCTGCCGCCGTCGAAGCCTATGGAGACAAAATCGTCTCCGGCACGGTCATCAAGCAGACGGAAAAGCACCTGGTCGTCGATGTGGGCCTCAAGTCCGAGGGGCTGGTCCCGCTCGAGCAGGTTCTGGATCACACCGGAGCGGTCAAGTTCAAGGCCGGCGACGTCATCGAAGTGGTCATCGAGCGCGAGGAGCCGGAAGGTGGCTACCTCGTCAGCTACGAGCGGGCACAGCGCCTGCGCGTCTGGGACACGATCGAGAAAGCCGCAGCCGACAAGACTCCGGTCATCGGCACCGTGGTCAGCCGCGTCAAGGGCGGTTTGACCGTGGACATCGGGCTCAAGGCATTCCTGCCCGGCTCGCAGCTTGAGATTCGTCCCGTCCGCAATCTGGACGGCTATCTCGGCCAGCAGATCGAAGTCCGCGTCATCAAGCTGAACAAAAAGCGCGGCAATGTCGTCGTCAGCCGCAAGGAAATCCTCGAAGAGGAACAGAACGCCAAACGCAGCACCACTCTCGAGCAGTTGGGCGAGGGCGCGGTGCTCACCGGCACGGTCAAGAATCTGACCGACTACGGCGCGTTCGTGGATCTGGGCGGCATCGACGGCTTGTTGCACATCACCGACATGAGCTGGGGCCGTCTCACCCACCCCCGCGACCTCGTCAATGTAGGCGACGAGATTCAGGTCAAGGTGCTCAAGTTCGACAAGGATAAGCAGCGGGTTTCTTTGGGCTTCAAGCAGTTGACGCCCGACCCGTGGCTCGATGCCTCCGAGCGCTACCCGGTAGGCGCGCATGTCCATGGCCGCGTTCTTTCGGTCACCGACTACGGCGCGTTTGTCGAGCTCGAACAGGGCATCGAAGGTCTGGTTCACCTCTCCGAGATGACCTGGTCCAAGCGCCTCAAGCACCCCTCCAAGCTGGTCAAGCCGGGCGATGAAGTCGAAACCGTGGTGTTGAGCGTCAACCCCGCCGATCGCCGCATCTCCCTGGGCATGAAGCAGTTGATGGAAAACCCCTGGGAGAACCTCACTGAGCGTTATCCCGCCGGCACCGTGGTTGAAGGCCGGGTCCGCAACCTCACCGACTTCGGCGCTTTTGTCGAAATCGAGGATGGTATCGACGGCCTGGTGCACGTCTCCAACCTGAGCTGGACCAAGCGCGTCAAGCATCCTTCTGAAATCGTCAAGAAGGGTGAAAAGGTCAAGGCTGTTGTTCTCGGCGTCGAGCCGCAGAATCGCCGCCTGAGCCTCGGCATCAAGCAGTTGCAACCCGACGTGTGGGAGAGCTTCTTCGCCGACCACCGGGTAGGCGACGTGGTCCACGGCAAGGTTCTGCGCACCGCTCAGTTCGGCGGCTTCGTCGAGATTGCCGAGGGCGTTGAAGGCTTGTGCCACATCTCCGAGGCCGGCGACGATCCCACCAAGATCGAGCAGGGCTCTGAGAACGACTTCAAGATCATCAAGATCAACGTGGAAGAAAAGAAGGTGGGCTTGAGCCTGCGCGCTGTCGGCCAGGAAGCCAGCCGCGCCCAGGTCGAAAGCTACAAGGCGGATGCCCACAAGCAGCCCGTCTCCAGCTCGACCACGACCCTTGGCGACCTCATCAACTGGAAGAGCGAGCGGTAAGTCGCTTCTCCCTGCAACTCACACAGCAACGGCCACCCCTCGGGGTGGCCGTTCTGCGTTCTGCCGCTCGCGTCCCGGTCTGAAGTTCGCATCAAAAAACAGCGGAGATCAAAAACAATCTGTCATCCTGAGCGGAGCTTGGCGCGTATTGTGCGCCAAGCGCAGTCGAAGGACCTGCGTTTGCTCTTCAACGAACGTCGGATTCACCACATTAGTCGTAGCTCAGCGATTACGGAGGGAGCAGGGGGTTTTAACCCCCTGAAACCAAACCAGCAAAATGTTGGGCCTTCAGGCCCGGACACCAAAAGCCCTCGCCCCTAAAAGCTGACCGTACTAGCTCGTCCAGCCTGCTCCATAAACTTCTTCTTCCACTCCGCCCCGGAATGTTTTTCCGCCAGCGCCACGGCAATATGCACCGGCGTCACCCCAAGCTCCCGATTGCGCCCCAGCCCTAGCAGGCACGATGGGCAATTGGTCAGCACCGTCCCCTTCCCGCCTTGCAAAACCTGTGCAAACTCCTCGCGCTTCCGGTGCAGCATGGAATCGGTAATGTCCGGCCGCGACAGCGCCAGCGTTCCAGCCTCGGAGCAGCAGTGCGGCACTGCGGTCAGGTTGTCGAAGCCGCCAATCTTCTTCAGGATGCCCATTGCCTTGCCGTCCAGCGAGTCGTGGCAGGGCGCATGGTAAAGATAGTTTCCCTCGCCCTTGATCTTCAGGCCGCGCTCCAGCATGTACGCGCCCGCGTCCACAATCCTCTTGAACAGCTTCTGCGCGTCCATGCCGGCCAGCCCTTCCCTGCACGTTCCGCATGTCACCACGCACGCGTCGAAATCCAGGTTGGAGAACATCTCGCGAATCTGCGTAAACAGGATCGAATCGCGCAGCACCGTGCGCGAGTGCTGCGCGGTCTTGGCGTTGGCGTGGGCCGGGAATCCGCAGCAGAGAAACGGCGGCGGCAGAATCACGCGCGTTCCCACTTCCAGCAGCATGTGAATTGTCGCCATGGAAACGTCGCCGAAAAGCCGTTCCGATCCGCACCCCGGAAAATAGAAAACAGTCTTCAACTCGCTCGCCGCCGCGCTTGTCGTTGTCGGCGGTTCAAAGACCAGCGCCTGGTCCGGTTCGCACTTCGGCAGCACGTCCCGCAGCGTCTGCCCGGGATACGCGGGAAGCGACGAACGCAGCATTTGCAGCGGATAAAACTGCGCAGCCCCGTTGACAGATTGCAGCGGCGCAACCAGCTTGCTGGCCACCCGTTGCGCCGTCCCGCCCAATTGAATTACGGAAGCGCGGAAAACCTTGTTGAACGCTGGCGAGCGGCTGTCCAGATAACGCAAGGTAAGTTTGGTCGCGGCCGGCGTGTGCTTGTAACCCCAGCCGGAAAGAATCTCGCGCTCCAGCACTGACACCTCGCCCGTATCAATATCGACAGGGCAAACCGGCAGGCACTTGTGGCAAATCGTGCAGTGGTCCGCCACTTCTTCCAGCTTCGGCAGCAATTCAAAACTGGTAGAGAGCTTGCGCTGCGCGTCGTACAGCAGCGCCTCGATCAAGGACCCAATTGCCAGGTTCTTGTTCCGCGGATGAAAGAACATCCCGCGCCCCGGATGGTAAACGCAGCAATTCGGCTTGCACTTCCCGCACCGTACGCAATGCGCAATCTTGCGCGAGAGTTCTTCCAGTTGCCCATGCTGCAGAATGCGCGCCTCCAGTTCAAGCAGGTTGAACGAGGGCGTGAAGATGTAGTCGAGTACCGCGTAATCTTCCAGCTTGCCGGGATTCATCAGCCCGCCCGGATCCACCTCGCGGCGATAGGCGGCCAGTTCGGCAATGCGCTCCGGCTCCAGATATTTCAGCTTGGTCACGCCGATGCCGTGTTCGCCACTGACTACGCCGCCCAGCGCAATCACCTTGGCCATCACCTCGTCGATCCTGCGGTCGGCCCGGTCCAGCATCGCCCGGTCGTTTGAAAGCACCGGCACATTCACGTGTACGTTGCCGTCTCCCGCGTGCATGTGCGTCGCCAGCACAATGCGGCGATTGCGCACTTCCAGGTGAGCCTTTTCCAGCGCCTCCAGCACCGCCGGGTAGCCGCGCATCAGCCTGTCCAGGCCGTGGCGAAATTCCTTCAGCGCCGTCAGAGACCGCAGCGTCTTCGCATCCAGGCTCTCCACCTGCGCGCGGAACGCCGTGCACTGCCCCACCCTCGCCGGTGTCTGCGCGCCAAACTGCTCGGCGTCTTCGCCCTCCATCGGCGTGGTCAGGATTTCTTCCGCGCGCCCCGCAAAGTCAAGCTGCGAGTAGTGCTCCTCTTCCGTGTTCACGCCATCCACAAAATGCGCGAACTCGGCCAGCGCCTCCAGCGGCAGCACAATGTCCTCGTTCATCTTGAACGCGTTGGTGCGCCGCGCAATCGCCCCCAGCTTCTTGCGGTCGGCCCAGAAGCGTTGCGCCTCGGCGCCGTCGCGCGCCACAAAGAGCAGCGTGTTCGTGTGCCCGGCAAGCAGCGTGCGAATCCGCTCCACGCCCTGGCTTGCCTGTTCCACGCTGTTGCCTGCAACATCGATCAGCAGCACCGCCCGCGGAGTCTGCGCGCGCGCCGCCTTCACCTTGTACCCGATCGCCCGGATGTACTCATCGTCGAAGTGTTCCAGCGCAAGCAGCGCTTCCTCGTCCTCGGCGGGCAGCGGAAACGCCCGAGAAAGCTCCAGAATCACGCGGCTGGCCTCATCGAAATCCGGCCCGAAAAACTCCAGGCACAAGGTCTGCTTCGCCTTGTATGCCGGATAGAGCACAAACTTGGCCGACGTAATAATGCCGTCCGTGCCCTCTTTCTGCAGTCCCGGCAGTCCGCCCAGCGCCTTGTTGGTAATGTCCTTCCACAGCCCGTTCTTGCGAATCTCCGTGCCCCGCAGCTCAATCTGCTTCACCGGCGACTGCTGCTCGTCCAGCACTTCAAAAGTCACCACATCCAGCGGCATGATCTTGCGCAATTGATGATTGGTGCGCCGCACCGTCCAGCGCTGTCCGTTGGGCATCGCCATCCGCCACTCCAGCAGGTTGTCGATGCACGTGCCCCAGCGCACCGCCAGCTTGCCGCCCGCGTTTTCCGAGATGTTGCCGCCGATGGTGCTGGCCCAGGCGCTGGTCGGGTCGGTCGCAAACACCAGTCCCTGCTCGGTGGCGCATTCCATCGCGCTTTCCGTCACCACGCCGGCTTCCACTTCCATCACTTTGGAAGTGACCGTGCGTCCGTCCGCAAGTTGAAAACTCTGTTCCCCGATCCCGCGAATGTGGTTCAGCCTCTCGGTGTTCACCACCACGCAGCCCGCTCGCAGCGGCACCGCGCCGCCGGTCAGCCCCGTACCGGCTCCGCGCGGAATGGCTTTCAACCCCAGGTGCGCAATGGCTGCCAAAAGCGGCGCCACCTGCGCTTCCACCTCCGGCGTCACCACGGCCAGCGGAAGATGCAGCCGCCAATCCGTGGCGTCGGTCGCATGGGAGACCAGCGAGAAAGGATCGAACAGAACGTTGCCGCCGCCAATCACCGCGCCCAGCGTCCGCCGCAGGCGCGTGCGCAATTCCGGCGCGCCTTCCACGTCGCCGCGAAACTCCGCAATCAGCGCACGGCATCGCTCCAGCGTGCCCAGTACGCGCTTGTCCCCGTTGGCTCCCCTGGCAATCGAATCCGCGTCCTTGGCGATATCTTCAAAAAAACGCCGCCGCCGGGGAACCGAATCCACCAACTCCTGGAAGAGATAAGGATTGCGCCGGTGAATCAGCACATCGCCAAAAATGCGCATCAGGCGGCGCGCCGAGCGACCCGTCACCCGGGTGCTGCGCAGTTCGTCCAGAATATGCACGGTCTCGGGGCCAAGCAGGAAGGCAATCGCCTGACGGTCGTCGGCCGACGTGTAATTGAAGGGGATTTCGCGCGAACTAGAAACCGCCAACTCGTTTTCAGCTGAAAGGGGCAACATGCCTGAGGATAACAAATTCTCAAATCGCAGCGCTGTTACGCCTCTCACAGCTTCTTCGCGGATGAAGTGCGCATGCCCGTGCGCCTCACCCTGCAATCTCCTTGCGTAGAATTAAGCCCCAAGAGCGCATGATGTCTTTAGGGAAGCAACGCCGCCCCGAAAAGTAACGCCGACGAGGAGTAACGCCGACCTCCCGGTCGGCTGTAGCGTGGACGTCCTCGTCCACGCTCGATTGAGAGCGACGAACATTTTCTGGTTGCCGCAGCCCTCGGGAAAGGCCTTTTCTGAGGTCGATTCCGGGCAAAAAACCGCCCAAAATCGTCCCTACCCCCACCCCCCTATCGATTATTATCACTTTTTTGACGATAAAAATCGCGCAAGTCGCATTAAATGAACAGTATACAAATATACATAGTTAACTTATCAGTAACAGTAAAACGCTGATTTTGCCCCTTTTTTAGCCGTTTTTGGCCTGATAATGCCCCAAAACGCCTCAAAATCGACGCCAAAATGACCCGTTTTTGCCAATGCGCTCTCGGAGAGGAGGTTTCACTTCAGCGTCGAGCCGCATGCTGCAGCACAATCACGATTCCCAGCGCAATCAGAACGCTGATCAGGGCAAACAGGAAAACGCTCGCGTAGCCGAAGCCGCCGATCACGGCGCCAGCCAAAGGGCCAACCAGGAAAAAGGAGACGTCGGCAAAGGCCGTGAAAACGCCCAGCGCGGTGCCGCGGTTGCTCTCCGTCACCCGCTTCACCGCTTCCACGCCCAGCGCCGGAAAGACCAGCGAGAACCCGAAACCTGTCAGGGCCGCAGCTTCAAAGGCCATCCACGGCGTCGGCGCGCGCCACAGCAGCAGCAGCCCGACAGACTCCACCGCCAGGCTGGCCATCGCCACCGGGAAGCCCCCAAACCGGTTGATGGTCTGGATCAGCAGCAGCCGCGCCGCCACAAATGCCAGCCCGAATGCGGTCAGGCACAGCGCCGCTCCGTTCCAGTGGCGGCTGAAGTAGAACAGGGTAATGAACGTGGCCAGCACGCTGTAACCCACGCCGCCCAGCGCCAGTCCCATCCCGTGCGGCGCCACGCGCATCAACACGTCGCGGAAGGGAAGGTGTGTGCCAGGCAGAACCGTGACCGGCCGTTTGCGGCTGGCCAGGACCAGGCTGAACAGGCTCACCGCCATGATCAGCAGCCCGATCGAGCTCAATCCCCATTGCTGATCGAGCACCACGCCCAATGGCGCGCCCAGCGCCATGGCGCCATACGTGCTCACGCCGTTGAAGGAGATCACCTTGGCGGTGTACGCCGGGCCGGCGCTGTTGATGCCCCACAGCGTGGCACCGGTCGAGCCCAGGCTTTCCCCGATCCCCAGCGCCATGCGGCTCAAAATCAGCACGGAAAAGCTCAACCAAGGGGATCCGTGCAGAGCTGCCGCCGCCACCAGCAGCGCGCCACTGACCGAGCATCCCGTCATTCCCCAAAGAACGGAAACCTTGGCCCCTGCGCTGTCAGAGATGCGTCCTGCCCAGGGACGGCTGGCCAGCGTGGCGATGTACTGGATACTGATCACCAGCCCCGCCATCGCCGCGCTGAACCCCATCCGCAGATGCACGTAAGGCGGCAGCACGGCCAGCGGCAGGCCGACAGAAAGGTAGACCACAAAAGTGAAGTAGGTGAAGCTGACAATGTGCCACGTACTCCCGTTGCCCGCGGGGGAAGAGGGGGCTCGGGAACTGGTTTGGCTCGCGGTTTGAGCGGTAGATGGCATGGAAAGCAGGGGAGAAACCTGTGCAGGTGTACTTCACCAGTATATCGATGGAGCATGTTTTCGCCCCTTGTGGCGCTGCTAGCCGCCAGAGCTCTGCCGCCGGGCCTGTGCGATAGACTCAGATGTTGGAGGAGTTTCTGTTGCGGCAATTTCGCCCCCCCAGCGCCTGGGCCCTGATCGTTTTGATGCTTGCCTTCTTTGCGCCGGCGAATCCGCTGGCGGCGCAGGATGCCACCAAGCGCCAGTCGACGATGGGCAGCGGCTCCGGCGCCAATATGCCACCGATCTATGACTCCCAGAAGCGCCCCATCACAGCGGGCGGCATTGTGGATTCCGGTCCCGTGGTCTTCATGGACATTGCCAAGGCGGCCGGCCTTACCGTCTGGAACCACACCATGGGCAACGCCGACAAAAAGTTGATTTGCGACGTCAACGGTTCGGGCGTGGGGCTGATCGACTACGACAACGACGGCTGGCTCGACATCTATATGGTTAACGGTTCGAACTTCCCCTCCCTGGATGGGAAGCAGGAACCGCCCCACGCCGCCCTCTTCCACAACAACCACGACGGCACCTTTACCGATGTGGCGGCCAAAGCCGGCGTGACCAACGACCGCTGGGGCTTCGGCGTGGCCATTGCCGACTACGACAACGACGGCTGGCCCGACATTTTCGTCAGCAACCTGGGAAAGAACCGCCTCTATCACAACAATCACGACGGCACCTTCACCGATGTGGCGGAGAAGGCCGGCGTGCAACTCGGCAACTGGTCGGCCGGGGCCACTTGGGGAGACTACGACGGCGACGGGCGCCTGGATCTGTTTGTCTCCGGCTATATCCACTTCGACCGCGACAATCTCCCCTACGAGAAGACCAAGGCGGTCGGCTTTTCCTTTTGCGAGTTTCGCGGCGAGCCGGTCATGTGCGGGCCGCGCAACATCCAGGGCGAGCCGGACCATCTTTTCCACAACAACGGCGACGGAACATTTACCGATGTCAGCGTGAAAGCCGGGGTGGACGACAATGTCAACCTCTACTACGGCCTGACCCCTTTATTCGTGGACGTCAACAACGACGGCAAGATGGATCTACTGGTGGCCAACGATTCCACGCTGAGCTATTTCTACCTCAATAAGGGCGATGGAACCTTCGAAGATGACAGCCTCACCTCGGGCTTCGCGCTGAACGAGGACGGCCGCGAGGTGGCCGCCATGGGCATTGCCGTGGGCGACTACCTGAACAACGGCCTGCTGGACTTTGCCATCAGCGATTTCTCCGACGAGTCCAAGCTCCTGTTTCACAACGACGGCCATGCCACGTTTTCCGAATATTCGATGCGTACCGGTCTCGGCAAGATCACGATTCCGTTTCTGAGCTGGGGAACGGGCTTTCTGGACTACGACAACGATGGCTGGCAGGACCTGATGTTCATCGATGGGCACATCTATCCCGCCGCCGACCGGCTGGATTGGGGAACCTCCTACAGCCAAAGGCAGTTGCTCTTCCACAACACCGGCAACGGCAAGTTCGAAGAAGTGCCGGCGGTGAAGGGAACCGCTCTGGCAGAGATCATCTCGGGGCGCGGGGCGGCCTTTGGCGATCTCTTCAACGACGGCAAGATCGATGTGGTCATCAGCCCCATCGAGGGTCCGCCGGCTCTGTTCAGAAACGTCAATCCGGATCACCACCATTGGGTCGCACTGAAGCTGGTGGGAGGTCCCAAGAGCCCCCGCGATGCCGTCGGCGCCACCGTCTACCTCAGCGCCAACGGCATGCGCCAGCGCCAGGATGTGCTGAGCGGCGGCAGCTACGTCTCCACTAACGACCAGCGCCCCCACTTCGGCCTGGGCGACGCCACCGATGCCGGAACCGCCGAGATTCACTGGCCGTCCGGCGCCAAAGAGTCGGTCAAAATTCCTGCGGTCGATCGCATCTTTACGATTACTGAGGGCCAGGGCATCACCGCGGCGTTCTGTGGCGTAAAGCCCTGTCCGGCGACGCCTGCCCCGGTGCCCGAGCCCGCCAGTCCCAGGAGCAAGCCATGAGCCCGTTGCGCAAAGGCCCGGCGGTCCTGCTGGTCGGAGTCCTCTGCCTGAGCATTGCGGTATCTGGAGCCCAAACGGCCACGCCTGCCCCGCAACCCGCCGCCCCTGCCGTGTCGCAAAAGCTGGTTCCCGGCCGCTTTATCGATGTGACCGACAAAGTGGGCGTGAAGTTTCAGCACCAGGCGCTTCACACCTCCCGCAAGTACCTGCTGGAGACCATGGGCTCCGGCGTGGCGCTACTCGATTGCGACAACGACGGACGCCTCGACATCTTCCTGGTCAACGGAGCTCCCTACACCGATCCCACTCCCGCCGGCTACATCCCGAAAAAGGCCGGTCCCGAGGACTGGAATCGCCTGTACCATCAGAAACCCGATGGAACCTTCGAGGACATCACCGAGAAGTCCGGACTCAAGGGCGTCGGTTACGACATGGGCGTGGCTGTCGCCGACTACGACAACGACGGCTACGAGGACATCTTCGTGACCGGCTACGGTGGCAACCATCTCTACCACAACAACGGCAACTGCACCTTCACCGACGTGACGGAAAAGGCTGGGGTAGGCGGCAGCGGCTGGTCCAGCTCCGCCACCTGGGTTGACCTGGACAACGACGGTCTGCTCGATCTGGTGGTGGACCGCTACGTCACCTGGGATTGGAACGATGTCTGGTGCGGCGAGCACAGGGAGGGCTACCGGGGCATTTGCCACCCCGACGTCTTCCCCCCCATCACCATGCTGGTCTATCACAACGACGGCAACGGCCACTTTACCGAGGTGGCGCACAAACTGGGGCTGGACAAGCCGGCCAAGGCTCTGGGCATCGCCATCGGCGACTACGACCGCGATGGGCTGATCGATATTTTCGTCGCCAACGACTCGATGCCGGAGTTCCTCTTCCATCACAAGGCGGATGGGACCTTCGAGGAAGTCGGCCTGGAGTCGGAAGTGGCCGTGAATTCCGAAGGCCAGACCTACGCCGGCATGGGCGTCGACTTCGCCGATTACGAGAACACTGGCTGGCCGGGCCTGGTGGTCTCCGACCTGGCCAACCAGCGCTATGCCCTCTACCACAACAACCGCGACGGCACCTTCGACTACGCCTCCTTCAATACAGGCCTGGGCAATATGTCCCAGCTCCACTCCGGCTGGAGCCTGCGCTTCATGGATTACGACAACGACGGCTGGAAGGACCTGCTCATCACCCAGGGGCACGACATGGACAACATCCAGGTGGTCTCCCCGCGGCTTCGTTACCGCGAGCCCATGCTGCTGGTGCGCAATGTCGGCGGAAAGTTCGTGGACGTCTCCTCGATCTCCGGAGAAATCTTCAACGAGGCCTGGGTCGGCCGCGGCATGGCGATCGGCGACATCGACAACGACGGCCGCATCGATGCCGTGGTTTCGACCAACGGCGGTCCGGCCCACGTGCTGCTCAACCGGACCGTGACCGATAACCACTGGATCACCCTGCATCTGACCGGGCACAAGAGCAATCGCGACGGTATTGGCGCGCTGGTCAAGCTCACCACGGCCCAGGGGTCGCAATGGGTAACCCTCACCACCTCCAGCGGCTATCTTTCAGCGAGCGACCCCCGCGTGCACTTCGGGATGGGCCCCAGCGCGGTCGCCGACAGCATCGAAATACGCTGGCCGAGCGGGATTGTCCAGACCCTCACCAACGTAAAGGGCGATCGCCAGGTTCAGGTCGACGAGCCGGCGGCATCCTCGCCTACACCGGTCGCCGCCCCCTCCCCGGCTCCCAAAACGGCACAGCCGTAGCACGGCGCCGATCCGGTTGAAGTTTCCGGTGGAAATGGGGCATGGGACCCCTGCCGCCCAGGCGGCAGGGGGCCAGGATTCCAGACCGCCCACTCGCCACCTGCTCCCACTTTTGCTCGCCCCCCGGGGAGCCCTCCGCGCCGGTTTACAGCCCTCCCCGATAGGGCGCACGCGACCGTGACTGTGATACCGTCAATAGGGACTAAATAGGGACTAAATTTTTAGGAATCAGTAGTCCGTTTACGGTAAAACGTTTAACTTGCAGATAAGATCGGTAAGAAAATACCATAGGCTGTGGCGCCGGGGGACGGTGCCTTGGTACCGTTTCCATACTCGTTCAATCCGGTCCGGACGGCGGCATTCCGGCCGCTGTAGAGGCCGCTAAAAAATCTTGACAGTCGAAAATCGGGGAGAGTACACTTCGGCGCTATGGAATCGTTACCACCATTTCGTGGTACCGATTCCACTGTCAGGAGGCGCAGCATGGACAACAGCCCCCACGTTATCTGTGTCTGCAATCACGGTTTGCAAGAAAAATTGAGAAACACTCAAGGAGAACCAGTGAGTCAAACTACCACCATTCAGGAGCGCATTCGCATGCGTTTGGCAAACCCAGTTTCGTGGGTTGCCTTCGCACTTGCTTTTGCTGTCATGGGCTTTATGCTGTTGGCCCCTCGGACGGCAAACGCTCAGGCCAGTGCCGGCATTGACGGTACTGTTACCGACACCAGCGGCGCCGTCATCTCCGGCGCTCATGTCACCATCACCAATGAAGGCACCTCGGTTGCCACCCACACGGTGACCGGCGGAGCCGGAACCTACTCCGTCAGGGGTCTTGCACCCGGAAAATACAGCGTTGCTGTCGACGCCACCGGATTCAAGAAAGCCATCCAGAAGGGCGTAACGGTCGAAGTTAGTAGCCCCACCGCCATCGACGTGACCCTCAATCCAGGCGCGGCCAACGAGACGGTGCAGGTCACCGCCGACCAGATCGCTCTGAACACCACCCAGCCGGAAATCGGTTCCACCATCGAGCCGGTCGTCGTCGAAGCGCTGCCTGAAGAAGTTTCCGGCCGCGGTCGCCAAATCGATCAGTTGCAGTTCCTTGCTCCCGGAACCACCGGCAGCACCTTCTCCCACCGCATCTCGGGCGGCGTCGACTTCGAACAGGAAATCGTCTATAACGGCATCCCGGTTCCCCAGTCAGAGACCGAAGGTTACACCGTCAACTACAACCCGCCCTTCGACATGGTGCAGGAGTACCGCGTTGAGCGCTCCACCTTCTCCGCGCAGTATGGCCTCGGCTCGGGCGCGCTGACCTATCAGATGAAGACGGGCACCAACCAGTACCACGGCAGCGCCTTTGAAATCAACCGTAACAGCTTCTTTGATTCCGTCGGCTTCTTCAATGGCCCGCCATGGAATTCGAACAACACCAGGGACAAGCCACCTGTTGACCACGAAAACAACTACGGCTTCAGCATCGCTGGACCCATCCGGATCCCGCACCTCTACGACGGCCGCAACAAGACCTTCGGCCACTACAGCCAGGAATGGTACAAGCAGAACAGCGAAAACACCAGCACCGGCACCGTGCCGACCGCCGCTGAAAAGACGGGCGACTTCTCCAACTTCCTGGGACTCGACCCCGCTACCAATGCACAGGGTGTCATTCCCATCTATGACCCGACCACGGGCGCGCAGTTCGTTTGCAATGGCGTCCTGAACGTCATTTGCCCGGGCCGCATCAGCGCTATTTCCTCCACCCTGATTCCCTACATTCCCAATCCCGACAGTAGTGGTACCGGCGTGGGCGGTCAGGACAACAACAAGGCCTACGTGCCCTTCATCAGCCCGAACATTCAGCACGTCTGGGGCTTCACGGTCGATCAGACCCTGACGCCGACCCAGAGCCTCCACTATGCTGAGTGGCGCAATACCTACCACAGCGAAGGGTTCGACCAGGCCCCGATCGTGGTGTACCCGAATCCGCTGGAAAGCCTGCGTTCCTACCCGAACGTCGGAACCGCCTTCCTGCTGAATTACACCAACTCCCTCAGTTCTCACCTGGTCATGACCGCGGGCTTTGGTTGGATTGGTGAAATCAACAACCAGTTCAACATCAACAAGTTTGCTCCCAAGTCCGAATACGTTGGCGTGTTGCAGGAAGATATTCTCCCGTCCATCACGTTTGATGGCTTGCACACGACCACCAGCTTTGGCACCGGTGGCTCGAACTCCGGTTCGGTCAACCGCAAGTTGGGCATCGCCATCGTCAACAACTTCCTCTGGACCAAGGGGCGCCACACCTTCAACATCGGTTGGGAAATGCGTCATTCTCTGCAGGACGACAACGAAGAGCAGACCGAGGGCGGTCACTTCGCGTTCAGCCACCACCAGACGGATATCCAGAACCCCAACAGCCCCTATTTCGGCACCTACGGCAGTTCCTTCGCTAGCTTCCTGCTGGGCCTTCCCGATGAGGAAGACCGCTCCAACTCGCAGGAAGAGCGGCTCCGCAACTGGGATGTCTCGCCCTATGTCCAGGACGACATCAAGCTGAGTCCCAAGTTGACCCTCAATCTCGGCGTCCGTTGGGATATTCAGGTTCCCTTCACTGAAGAGAACAACCTGATCGTCTTCTTCGATCCCGACAAGCCGGGAACGGATCCCGCGGCCAGCAATATCGCTGGTTCGGCCACCAAGTTCGGCAACTGCACAGGCTGCGCCGGATATACTCGTGCCGATACCCACTACACCCACATCGGACCCCGCTTCGGTTTTGCCTACAAACTCAACAACAAGACCGTTGCTCAGGGTGGCTTCGCTATCGCGTTCCTCAATGGCGGCGCTTATGAGTACGGCACCTCCAAGGTCGCCGTCAACTATGGCAACCTGCTGACCGGCCAGTACCACCGCGCCAGCTCCAACACCTACACCTCCACGCCCGGCTCATGGGATGCAACTCCCATTCCCGCCACCGTTGCGACGCCCTTCAGTCCTGGACTGGGCGGCGGCAACCAGATCGACGCCTTCAGCAAGAACGACGGCTATGCTCCTTACACGCAACAGTGGAACATGAACCTCCAGCGCGAGCTGCCCTATAACATGTTCATCACGGCTGCATACATTGGAAGCCGCATCATTCACCTGCCCAGCCAGAACAACCGCATCGGCCAGATGAATCCCTCCTACGACGCCCAGTACGGAAACGTAATGAGCAGCTGTAATCCGTCGACCTCTGTGCTGGCTGATAACTTTGCTCCCTACGACAAGACCACCAACCCCAGCGGCTGCGCCGCGGCGGATGGTTTCGCCCTGCCGTATGCCAACTTCGTCAGCGATTTCGGCACCTCGGCGTCGGTTGCTCAGGCGCTGGGTCCGTATCCTCAGTACAACTACATCTTCAACAACTTCGAAGCCAAGGGCACTACCTTCTACAATTCCGCCCAGATCGAACTGGAAAAGCGCTTCACCAACGGTCTGTCCTTCCTGGCCGGCTACACCCTGTCGCACCAGTTGGACAACGCGAGCAGCGGTTTCTCCAGCTTCACTTCGGGCGGCATCAACAAGTACAACCAGAAGACAGAATGGGCGGTTTCCAACTCCAACGAACCGCAGACCCTCAAGGTCAGCGGAACCTACGAGTTGCCCATCGGTCCCGGAAAGAAGTACGTCAACAACCACCTTCTCGGCAACGTCGTTGGTGGCTGGCAGGTTGGCTGGATTCTCGACTATGAAGACGGTACGGTCAATGGTCCTGGCGAAAGCGGCTCACCATTCCCGAACGGCTTCGAGCGTCCCGATCGCAACTCGTCGGTTGGCCTCAGCACCGGTTCCTATAACAAGGTTGGCAAGTACTTCTTCGCCGGCGGCAAGGGTGCTGGTCCTTCCATGTACAACCCGTTGGCTTTCACTGCCACACCAACTCAGTACGTCATCGGCACTGCGCTTCGCAATTACCAGGGGATGACAAACGCAGGCCTCCTGATGGAAAGCCTGAATGCCCGGAAGCACTTCTACTTGGGTGAGCACGTCCAGGGCATTCTCACGGTCGATTACTTCAACGCGTTCAACCGGACTCAGTTCAACGGACCAGACAACAACGTAAGCGACTCCACCTTCACTCAGGACACCAGCACTGGCTCGCAGATCAGCAACCGCCAGGGCCAGGTCAAGTTGCAGTTGCAGTTCTAACCTCACCGCAGATCATCTGCGTAGTGAATTGCACGACTGTATGTCTCCTAACTTCGCCGGGCTGCTCTCATGAGCAGCCCGGTTTTTTATTGCGGAGCGCGGGCAGTTTGCGGCGCTTCTTTCGGATTGCTCCAAGTGAAGGAATGAGGCGATCTCCCCACGGTTTACCTGCAATCCGCATCGCTTATAATTGAGTCCTATGAGGATGGACTGTATCAAAGCATGGTCTCGCCGGGCGCCGCTTGTTTTGCTCGCGTTGCTGCTTGCCTTTCCGGTGGCTGAAGCCTTTGCCGGCCAGGCGAATGAAGCGGTCTCGCCCCAGGTTCAGCAGTTGTACGCCGAGGCCAAAGCAGCGCAGCAGCACGGCGACACAACCACTGCCATCCAGAAGTATCGGGCCATGCTGAAGCTGGCGCCGCGTCTTGCTCCCGCATACAACAACCTGGGAATGATCTACTTCAACCAGCAGGACTATACACACGCCGCGGAGGTGCTCAAGCGGGGGCTCGAAGTGAATCCCAATATGCCCACCGCGGAGGCCATGCTGGGGATGTCCTACTTCCAGTTGGGAATGGATGAAAAAGCCGAACCTCTTTTGCGCATGGCTCTCAAAGCCAACCCTGCCGACGAAAGAACGCAACTGATGCTGGTCCACATCCTCATCAACCTCAAGCGATTCGAGGATGCGACCGCGGAGCTCAACAAGCTGGTTGAGCGCAATCCGAAAAGTCAGGAAGGCTGGTATCTGCTCGGCAAGACCTATCTCCAGTTGTCGGAGAATGCGCTGGCAAAGATCAACGAGATCGATCCAAATTCCGTGGTGGCGCATGAAATCACCGGCGAAATCGACGAGAGCATGCATAACTACGACAGTGCTCTGTCGGAGTACAAGAAAGTCATCGAACTGGCCCCGAATGAGCCCGGAACGCACATGCACATGGCCAATGCCTACTGGCTGGTCGGCAAGTGGAAATCGGCGGAGGATGAGTTCAAGGCTGAGCTGAAGAACGATCCCAACAGTTGCATCGCGCACTGGAAACTGGCCGATGCCATCCTGGAAGCGAACGACTCCAACGACGAGGCGCTCTCCGAAGTGAATCTGGCCATCGATCGCTGTCCGGACCTGATGCAGGCGCGGGTGGACAGGGCGCGCGCACTGATCCGCATGGGCAAGCAAATCGATGCGCTTCCCGATCTGGAAGCTGCCGTCAAGGAAAGCCCCTCCGAGCCAACCATTCACTTCCTGTTGGCCTCTGTGTATAGAACCCAGGGCAAGACCGTCGAGGCGCGCCAGGAGATGCAGACTTATAGCCGCCTGCAGCGGGAAGCGACGGAGGCAATCGCCGGGCAGGCAAAGGACGCAAGTGACATCAAGAATACTGCTCACTAGACGGCGCGCGCGAATCGCCTTATGCGCCTTCTCGCTGGCTGTTCTCTGCGCTCTTGCGGCAGATGGGCAGAAGTCCGCCGATCCCCTGGCAGGACCGCGCGCATTGCTGGTGGAAGGTAAGCTCGATAAGTCGGAAGCCGCTCTTCATGACTATCTCGCCGCCCATCCCGCTTCCGCGGATGCGCATTATCTGCTCGGTTATGTGCTCTTTCGCGAAAAGAAGGCCACCGAATCTCTGGCCGAGTTCACCGCTGGTGCGCGCACTCGGCACCCCAAAGCCGAAGAGTTCAAGACCATCGCGTCGGATTATGTCCTGTTGCGCGACTATGCCGACGCCGAAAAGTGGTTTACCGAAGTTACCAATGAAACCCCCAATGACGCCGAGGCCTGGTATCTTCTGGGCCGCACCAAATTCAATGAAAACAGCTCTTCCGACGCGGTGTCGTGCTTTGAGCGCGCCATGACCCTGCATCCCAGGTACATTGAAGCCGAAAACAATCTCGGCCTCGCGTTGAAGGAATTGAACGAATTGGAAGAGGCGAAGCAGGCATTTAGAACGGCGATCGAATGGCAGGGGACTAATCCCGTCGATTCGCAACCGTTCCTGAATCTGGGCGCGATGCTTGCCGATGCGGGTGACCTGGACAAGGCGATTCCTTTGCTTGCCAAGGCCGCCGCGATATCTCCGGAGAACCCCAGAATTCATGAACAGCTTGGCAGCGTCTATGAGAAACAGCACGACCTCGCGAAGGCACAAGGCGAGCTGGAACAGGCTGTGGCGCTGGCGCCGAACACATCTGGACTTCACTTCAAGCTGGGCCAGATTTATCGGCGGCTCGGAATGGGCGACCGCGCACAGCACGAGTTCGAGATGTGCGAGAAGCTGAATAGCACTCATTCCTCCACCAACACGCCCAACCCCTTGATACCGGACCATCCCCCGACTCACTAGAGCATTTTCCGACGTGGTTGATGCCGCAGGAACGAGTAACGCCGACCTCCCGGTCGGCTGTAGCGTGGACCTCCCGGTCCACGCTGCACAGCGCACCAGTGAAGCCGTGAAACAACCTTTCAAACAGCGTTTTTCAGGTCGATTCACCCAAAGACCGCGTCCCCTTCAAAAATTGATGGTATCGTTTCCAACCATACGCTAACCAAGGTATAATCCTCTATCCGGCAGTTTCCCGGGCTAAAAGTCTAGAACGATAGACTGGTAGCGGCTTTTCTATTCAGGGGGGTGTCACCCGATGGGTGAGTCGCCGGGGTCAGAAATTTCTGTTTTTGGTTCGGA
>Ga0302319_10005348_pt1 | contig 25844 bp, 16 predicted proteins | sample Bog_T0_2_FD_203319 | JGI IMG/M metagenome (GOLD analysis project Ga0302319, IMG submission 203319) | Peat permafrost microbial communities from Stordalen Mire near Abisko, Sweden - Bog_T0_2 | ecosystem: Environmental > Terrestrial > Soil > Wetlands > Peat | place: Sweden: Abisko, Stordalen Mire...
AGATCAGATAGACGGGGGCCGAGTCGTAGGGGAACGCCTCGCGCAATTGTTGGACAACCCAAGCACTGCTCGGGTGTTTGGTCACATTGCAGTTAAGAATCAGCCTCTGGTCATGCGCAATGACGAAGAAGCAGTAGAGAACACCAAATCTGAGCGTCGGTACGATGAAGAAATCCATCGCGGCGATAGCTTCACGATGGTTGCTGAGAAAAGCCGCCCATTGCCTTGCAGGCTCAGGATTGCGAGGGGCTTTTCGCATCCAGCGCAGTACGGATCGCTCCGAAATATCGAAGCCAAGCATCTTCAGTTCGCCGTGAATCCGTGGTGCGCCCCAGGTCGGGTTGTCGGCGACCATTCGGAAGATGAGGTCGCGCAACTCCTGGAGCACGCACTTTCTTCCCATCCGGTTCCGATGTCGCGAGAGCCACGTCCAGTAGAGCTTGAATCCAGCCCGATGCCAACGAACTACCGTCTCGGGCTGGACAAGGACCAGCGCCTGCTTCCATCCTGGCCAAAGCCTGCACAACATCACCCAGAAGAATTTGTCAGACGGAACAAGTCGCGGCTGCGGACACTTTTGCTTGAAAACGGAAAGCTGTTGCCGAAGAGCCAGGTTTTCCAAAAGCAGGTCGCGGCGAGAGCAAAACAATCGAGTAAAGAGAACAGCCAGGAGCCTCAATAGGCGCAGCATGAGATCAGTTTTACATGTTAAGAGGCAGAAAATGGCACCTGATCTATATACTTGATCCGAAGGCAGATCGGTATTTTGGCGAGGCACAGGTCACCACCGCTGCATCCATCTGAGCGGGGAGCGTCCACTTTCAACTCGCCAACGAACAGATCGCAGATAGGGAGGGGGCGAAGAAATAACCGCCTCCGGTAGCAGTGATCCACTCTTTGATATTCGAGACTGTAGTCGTCAGCTTCACATCTCGATTTGGCAGTCGCAAATATGCGAACCTCTCCCGATCTACCGGATTTTGGCCGACGAGCATGTCGAAACCCAAGCCCTCGGGGTAGCCACTCGGATTCGTTGGAAGCTGGGCGCTGTTCATCCATTGACTGGCCAGGAACTCAAATTGTTGCGCAATCGAACTCTGATAGGAAAGAAACAATAGCCCCCGGTCACCGCGAACTGCTTCGGTTTGCCCAGGCGGGAGGGGTGGACCGTAGGGTAACCCACGTCTAAGAATTCTTCGCATCAGAGTTGCAGAAGCCGCCCCCTGATCTGTGTCCTGATCCCGGGGATTGACCTTCCGAATATGCGCAGCTACAGGGCAGACCTTGCCATCAGTGTCATCTGGAAGACTCAGATTGGTATTTTCGGTGCCAAATGCAAAAGCATTTGCCGCGGAAGAATCGGCTTGGGGTGGAGTGTCAACCAGCGGGCTACGTATTACTGGTGCTCCGCTCGGCCATCGACCTACCAAAAGAGCGGCTAAACGGTCCGCGCCCAGGAGCGGCTGCTTGGCTTGGTCAGCCTGCGAGGCGGCAAAGTTACGGAACCCCTGCACATCCTGGGATAGACGTCTAAATACCAAGAAAGAGCCGTTCTTCGCCCACGCCGGAGCAATCGCATTTGATTCATTCCCGAGACTCTGAATGGGGCCGGCCTGTCTCGGAAAAGTGTCAATCTGCTGAGCATACCCGAGAAGAAATTGTCCGACGCAGACGAGCGGCTTGCCGATGTCAGCGTATTCGGGACCGCTACCATCATCCCAAGTAATGGGGACTCGCGGTGTAAGATACGACCCACTGGGGAGGAATCCGCGAATTCCTGGTTGGGATATACCATCCTTGAATCCAAAATGTTCTCTCCCACTAGGATACTTATGATCTGCATCCGAATAGAAGCTGAGATCATGGCCATCCTCTCGATATTCGACAGAAACGCCAGAATTCATGATTTGATTGATTAACTCTTCGACAACTTCTTCTCGGTCGGAGTCCAGGTCCGAGGCTACGATTAGGAGCGCGTCTGGAACATGCCCCTCTTGGCCGATTCTCCAGGATGACGGACTCCCTGCGGGGTCGCCGAGTCGGCTTGAAGACTTTGCGAGTCCTTGCCTGAACTCGGTGTCTTTAAAGAGGGCTGCATCCGAAGTGAGAATGCTGAGACCGCCAAACGAGAAGGTAATGGCTGTCCAGGTCGCAACCATCGCATCTTCAGCCGCGTTGCTTCTTGCAAGTCGAGCCTTCCTCTCCGCCTTGAAGTCCAGGACTTTTTCGAGGTCAGTGATCCGCGGTGCAACCTTGGAAATAAAATTCTTCGCAGCCTTCCGATCTCCATGAAATGTGACGCCAAGAAGTGTTTGGTGATCTTTGTTAAAGCCACCAAGTATGCTTCCCTGAATGTCATTCCAGTCCAGAAGAGGTTCTAAAGGGGATGGCGATGGCGTCATAGTGCAGCTGCCACCCTGCTGAACTTAAGTCTTCCATTCCCTATGGGCTTGCCTTTCTTAGGAGATGCCACCACATTCATGTGTTCGGCGAGCGCCATCGCGTGTGCGGCCGGACACGGCTTGTTTATATCTGTTGGAATTACATAACCGGGGTGACTCGGAGAATTGCAAGCATGAGCAGTGCACTTCTGAGATTGTTGTTGCGGAGCACCCGGAAGCGCTTGCGCGAAGAGGTGCATGGTAATCGCCTGCGCGACCTGGCCACCGGTGCTGATTGGTTTTCCAAGATAGGAATAATCTCCGACTCGTGCGGGAATGCCGTTCTTCATGATCCCGGCTGGCACTCGAAACGCAGCTCGGAGAATCATTGTGCCGTCATCGCTCTTGCGCACGGGAACCAAAAAGTCGCCGATGTTTGGTACTGGACTGCCATTCCAATCCGTAAAATTGGCCGGCAAAATCGAGGCGATGTATAACCCAATCGGATCTCGAAGTGTCACCGACATCCGTTGACGAGCGAGATCGTTTACCTCTTTGCCGATGGTTGGATCGCTGAACCGGTTGGGATCTCCGTATTGAGCGCAACATATCAGGTCAGGATTATTGGTTTTTGGGGGACTTCCCCAGATAAGAGAGCCAGCCATTGCTAAAGCGATCTCTGCACCCAAAGTATTGGCGCCTTGCGTAAGGTGGACGGCGAAGGAGAGATTGTATTCGTTGTATGGGTTGTAGTCGCCTTTGTTGAAGGTAAGGGTCTTCCCTCCAGCAAAGACTTCTCGATGCGTCAGTAACTCTTGGAAGTACAGTTTCGTGACATCAAGCTGGTTGACAGGCAGGCCTGTGATGTCTGAGTAAAGCCGCATGAGCAGACCCTGGTCGTTGGCGGCTATGACATTCCAATACTCAGGACCTTCGCAGGTCAATAATATCTCTCGGACGACGCCATCCGGGTCGGTCTTGGTTACCCACTCTAGATACTCGTCTTGCGGTCGATACTTGAGCCCGGATACTTTCTGACCATTGACGTCAAAAAATGGCGGCTGATTCACGAGCAAAGCATCCGCGCCACTTCCAAATTCGACAGCGTTCTCGACTGCCTGGGCAGCCGCCAAGACGTCGTTATTATTGAGAAGCAGAGCCGCGCGTGGTATTCCCTGCCATGGAGGAGCCTGTGTAACTGGATTTCCCTTTGCAGGCGGGGTTAATGCGCTATACCAAGCTGGATAATCTGCACTCGCTTGTGTCTGGTCACTAATCCATTTGCTCCAAGTCTGATATAACAACTGCGGATCGTTGCCGAGATCAAAATCCTTGAGCCCAGCTGGTGGGCTATAAAGTGCAGGCATACTCATCCTCCTCCGGTCGCCTGAAGAGCCTGAAACTCAATCTAGTCCGCTACTCTAACACAAAATCACAACAAAGTGCGAACGCACTCTCTTCCAATGCAATATGAGCCTGAAAGGGGACGTTGATTCCAACACAAGATGATCCCAACGGGCTAGGCATGCCGGAGATTGAACATCAGGGCGCACGAAGCAGAGAAGTTGAGTTTGGGAGTGATTAGTCGGTTCGTGGAGGCCAGCGAGGAAATTCGGTTTGAGAGCGCAAATCCCCATCAGGTCTACAGCAGGGTGGAGCGATTGCTGGTTCAGCAGGAGTACACCTGTGCCTCGCCAAAATTGTATCCGGGCGAAAGATGCGCTTGGTTTCGAATCAGGATGCTGTTCTGGAAGGAGCATTCGACTGGGAGAGGGGGTCGGTGACCGCGAATTGTCGCGAAGACGCTGCCTAGTATGCGGCGAAAGGCCGGCGGGCACACCTCTCCCGGGAGCCATGGTAACCGCGAAGATATTCGAAGCATTAGCTCAGGCGGCAGGGTCGTAGCGATGATGCAGACCGTCCAGCCTTGGCATCGCTACAACCCGATGGTGGCCTTCGGGATTCTTCTCTGCTTCGCGGCCAGCAGGAGTTCCCTTCGCCAGCGAAAGATGAGTCCGGTTCTCATGGTAATAACGGACATACTCATTCATGAGGAGTTTCAGATGCCGTTCATTGAGAACGATCACATGGTCGAGCAGATCCCGGCGGCCGTTACCGACCCAACGCTCTGCTACTCCATTCTGCCGCGGGCTTCGGAAGCTGGTTTGCTTGAGCTGTATGCCGTAGCTTTTAACAATGTCGATCACTTCGCTATTGAATTGCGTGCCGTGATCGAAGATCAGATAACGCGGCGCAGTGTCGTCAGGAAATGCCTCGCGCAACTGCTGAACCACCCAGGCACTGTTTGGATGTCTGGTCACGTTGCAGTGAAGGATACGTCTCCGGGCATGCGCAATGATGAAGAAGCAGTAGAGAACACCGAAGGTGAACGTCGGCACGGTGAAGAAATCCATCGCGGCAATTGCTTCACGATGGTAGCTCAAGAACGTCGTCCATCTCTTTGCCAGCTCAGATTCCGAGGAGCTTTTCGCATCCAGCGCAGCGCGGATCGCTCCGAAATATCGAAGCCAAGCATCTTCAGCTCGCCATGAATCCGTGGCACGCCCCAGGTGGGGTTGTCGGCGACCATGCGAAAGATGAGGTCGCGCAACTCTTTCCTCACGTACTTTCTTCCCGCACGGTTACGGTGACGCGAAAGCCACGTCAAGTAGAGCTTGAATCCAGCCCGATACCAACGAACAGCGGTCTCTGGCTGAATGAGAATCGACGTCTTCTTCCATCCAGGCCAGAGTCGCCGCAACACCACCCAGAACAATTTGTCAGTGAGGGCAAGTCGCGGCGGGAACGAAAGGAGCCAATAGTAATGGCGGGCAGCAGCTCCAACAAACGCAACATGAGACCGATTCTACATTGAGTCAAGCCAAGTTGAAGAGCTTCTGATCTACTTGATTTGAAGGCAGATCGCTATTTTGGCGAGACACAGCTCGCTGCCGTAGACCGGTTGGCGGAATATAGAAAAAAGCAGGAGAAAGCGGAGGCGCGGAAGTCATCGCGCTTTGCGCTCGTCCCGGCTTAGAACTGCATTTCGAGCGTAGTGTCTAATGATTTCCCTTGAAAATCAGAATCCGACGGAAACCTGGTCAGTCAGAGTTGTTAAGCACGTAAGAGTTCTCAGGCGTCGACGTCGGACCCATTGGCACCAAGGACCAGAAGACAATTGCCGAGAGCGATGCGCAAGATCCGGAGTGCCGTACGCGACCCAGTATAAGGCGCCCAGGACGCAATGATTTGGTCGTAGCGCATAGGCCGATCCAACATCGACATGAGTAGGGCTACCTTGACTCCATCGACGAAAACCAGGGGTTCACGCATTTGCGGCACAATTACAGCGGTCGCGCCTGTTACGAACGCGCCTTCTACGATCGGGACTTCCCTAAGCTGCACTCGGGGATTCAGACGAAGGATAGTTTTCGGCTTCAGTTTTACAGTCGGAGTCGGATTGTCGGCTTCTTCCGGATTCGTTTCAGCGGGCGATCGGCGCAACCAGAAATCGGTCTTGTACGCTGCCGCCGCGTAAAGGCGAACAGCTGCGTCCCGGTGCAAGAGCACGGAACGCAGCTGGCGCTCGCGGTAAAACTCCTCTGCCAGAGCACGATTCGCCGGACGCTCCAGAATAGTGTGGATAACGGCGCTGGTGTGAAGTGCCGATCCGATGGCAGTCTGGACGCCCTGCGATGAAAGGGGGTCGATGGTAAAGGCCGACTCGCCCGCCTTGACGAACCCATCACGTATTGGTTTCTCGTCAGAAGCGCACGTCGCATCGCAAACTTGGACCGGGCCGACTCGCGTGCCGGTCAGACAAGCGCGCAGAAACTGCGAAGAGGCGACCAGCCGGTGGTAAAGATCCCCGATCGATCGTGAACCAACCTTTTCTTCTCCGAGACGGCCAGCGTCGACAAAAACCGTGGCATTGAACAGCCCATTCGGCAACGGCGCACCCCAATACCATTCTGCCGGACCCGCTTCCACGCGGGTTTCGGGTCCCGCGATGGCAGAGTTCTTCCAATATGCATAAAGAGCAATCGTGCGTGGGCCGCTCAAGCTTCCCCTGCCTCCGAACGCGGATGATCGGCCTGTGGCATCGACGAGGAAATCACAATCTATCCGGGTTATGTTCCCGTCGGCATGGCGGGCCACGATCGCCCACCGTCCGCCAGGGTTCCTGGCTAAATCCACGATTCGGGCGGGCTGCAAGATCATGGCTCCGGCGGATCCGGCGGCCTTAAGAACTATTTCATCGAATCGCGAGCGGTCGACCTGGAAACCAGGCGCACCGGCTATGTCGCGCAATTCGGTGGCGCGCCCCCATCGAATCAAAGCCGTCGAAGTTCGCAGAAAGCTTTCACGTTCAATCTCATTCCGGAGTTGTAGGACGTCAAGCAGCGGCAGAATGCCACCCGTCAAAGATTCGCCGATATGGGGACGAGGAAAAGGTAGCTTTTCAATAAGCGCAACAGAGTGGCCCAGCATAGCCAGCCTGCGCGCAGCGGACGCGCCGGCTGGACCGCCGCCCACCACGCAGACCTGTACATTCAAGCAGTGCCAAACCATTCCGGCTTTCGGGCCAAGAGGCGCGAATAAGTCTCGAGACAGTAATGCAACCAGCTGCGAATGTAATCGCAGGCGGGCCGTCCACGTTGAATCACTTCATGATGACATCCGCCTCCGCAGAGGTATCGCGCCCAACACGTTCGGCAGGGTTCCTGGCGGTCCACATGCCGGGTAGAAAGCCAGCTCGCTTGCAGCTCGCGGTCGATACCCGTGGCAATGTTTCCCATGGCACCTGCTGAATCGCCGACAAAACGATGGCAGGCAGCCAAATCTCCATCGGCCGAAACTCCGAAGTACCCAGCTCCTGCGCCGCAGGGATAGGGGCGATGAGTTCCTTTGTGAATCTCGCGCAGGGCGGTGACCATATTGGCAAATGGATATCGGTCCCCGGCGAGAAGGCGCCGTTCGAACTCTTCGCCGCAATCCACCATCTGGTCGAGCATTCCGCCGAAGTGACGGGCATTCATTTCGTTCAGCCCATCGACCGCGTTCAGCAAAGGCGAGAACCCTACGCTGTGAAACCCGAGGCCAATGAATTCGTCGAGGGTTTGGCGGAGTCCGAGGTTGAGGGGAGTTACCGTGACTCGCGCGGAAACCTGCATGCGCCGCTGGAGGCGAAGCAAGGGTCGAAGGTTAGCCACGATGCGATCGAAGCTCCCGGCGCCATCCTTGTAAGGACGCAGAGCATTATGTTCTTCTCGTGGACCATCAAGGCTGACTGTGACCGCGAAGCCATGCAATTCGAAGAACTCGGCATCATCTTGGGTGAGCAGCGTCCCGTTCGTGGTGATAGAAAAAGTCAGGCGGACGCCGCGGGCGGTTGCGATGCGTCCAGCGTACTCGGTGGCCTGACGTAACACGGGGCGATTTATCAGCGGCTCGCCGCCGAGAAATGCAAGGTTGACACGTTCGCCGGGCGCGACTTCTGAGAACAGAAGATCCGTGGCGCGAAGGGCGGTTTCGGCGGACATGTTTTTAGCCGGACCACCGAAATCACCTTGACTGGCATAGCAGTACGAGCAGCCGAGATTACACTTCTGAGCCACCGCCAGCGAGAGTGAACGAACTGGCGGCGATGCGGGTACTTCGTCGCAGCCGGCGGGCGCGCCGGACATGCCCAGATCTACAAGGAGCCGTGCGAGAGCCATTTCGCCGTCCGATTGGCCGGCGAGGACCGCGACCTTTGAGAACAATTCGGAATCGACCTGAAACAGCCGAGATCCTTCTACAACGAGCACGGAGCTTTCCGCAGGGCCTTCTCCGGAAGCCGAGATCAGATGCACGAGGGGTGAGCCGGGCTCGCCAGCCCGCATGAGCCGGGCGCCGCTCGTTGCGGAGCCGACAAGCGCTGCGGTACTCAATCGCATTTCGATTCCTTTTCGCGAGCCAGTTCTTCGGGAGCGTCTTTGCCTTCGATCTGAAATCGCAAATTCTTTTCCCAGGCTATGAACAGATCGTCGTAGGTGACCAGTCTAGAGTCCTGGCGGTTGTCGAGTAGGTATTGCCCGGTCCTTTCCTTCTGCATCCAGTTGTCTCCACGGCTGGCGCCATCTCCGGCAGGGACCACATTAACGTAATCGGGCCGGCTGGCGGCCCAGTAATAGCAGGCGCACTCCCGATAATCGTTCTGCCATGGGGAGCAGAGTCCCTGCGAAAGTTCGCCAGGCTGGACCAGGTCCTCCGCAATCAAAGCGGTTTCTTGGCCGACTGCGGCAGGCTCGAAGATATGCCTGACCTCGAGTTCCTTCGTCAGGAATTCCATCGTATCCGACGGTAACACTTCGAGAACGGCTTTTTCTTTGGTGAAATCGCAGCGCACCATCTGGCCTTGCTTCTGGAGCACGAGAGCGATAGTGTTCGACCACTCCATAAACGCGACAGGGTTCATTCCCGAACGCGCCAATGGCTGCGAGTCCCTTCCGGGAATGAGGGGCCCGAAGGCCTGTGTCGAGACATCGTGTCCATCGATGCGCAGGAGCCGGTGGCCGACTAGTTCATCGCGCAGTTGCTGCGTATCCGCATCGATAACGTAGTTATTATTTTCGACGATGACAATACCGACCAGGATGCGGCGCCAGATGGCGCGGAAATCGAACTCGAGACCGGGGAAGCAGTTGGAAATCGCGGACGATGGCAATGTATTCGGAGGGTTGCCCCGCGCGCGAAAGCGTAGTTGAGCGGTCTGGTTCAGGGGTTTCGGGTTACTCATTTGTTTCCTCCCTTTTTTCCGAGCCGCCAAGCGCGTTCTCGGCGGCCTTGCGAATTGTGTCGATCTGGCGGCGAGTCAAAGTCAGATAACGGCCGTCGGCGCCGCGCATCATAGCGGGCATCTTGCGCCGCCCGACATCGGTGAGATCGCCAACCTCTTCGGGCCGTCGGAGCACGTCGAGAAACCAGGGTCTAGTCCCGCTGCGGAGGGCAGCGAAGACTCCCTGATGAAGAGCCACGATTGCCAGATTATCGACGAGGGTGGGCGCCATGATCGGTGCGAAGAGCCGAGAAGTATCGTTCGAATCCTGTGAGGGCATCATACTGGCGACTGCGGTGCGCCCGTTAATCGCATTGCCATTCATTACGGCGGTATTGAGCAGTCTCACGGTCTCGAAGCCGCGGCGGAGGATATCCTCGGCGTCTTCAAGAGTCGCGGACGCAGGGTCTACTTCAGGCCCGCAAACGGCCTGTTCCAACTCGTCGGCCGCGGTTCGGATTGGGAGCCCATCGGGGGCAAATGCGGGCGGCCCCGCTCCGAAACGCGCGAAGGCCGAAAACGTCTTGCCGCCTGCCGCCAGTTCGACTCGTACAACGCCGTCGCATTCGTCGTCGAGGTAACCCCAACTCTGCTGATTCTTCTGCGCATTTGTGAAGCCGGCGTAGATCTGATCGGGGTTGGTGTCCGAGGGTAAACCGGGATCGACATAGTCACGCCAGGTTCCCCGCCCGGGACTGCTGTCGTAGATTAAGCGATCGGCGGAGATTACCGGATCGAGTTCCTCGATTATGTTTCCGGAGAGGTCGAGCGTTTTCCGCTTCAGGCTCGATCCATAAACTTTGCCCTCGGCAGGTGTGAACCGCAGGCGGATTTCGGGGAAGGCTTCATTCGGTCTGATGTATCGGACCGAGCCCAACGGAAGAACGGAGTCGGGCGTGAGGAAGTTGTCACATTTGCCTTCGAGTTTGTGTGGGGCATGATCGGAAACAGAGTCCACTTCTGCAAACACGCGATCCTCTTTGACGCCGGTGCGGCGAAAGACCTTCAGATTTCCGGCCCGCACGGACCACTTCATGTCGGCTTCGGATAGACCGTACCGCTTCAAAACCTCGACAGTCAGCGGCTCAAGTTCGCCGTTATCGATGCGGGCGAACACTTCGAAAAAGGGCGCGACGGGGCGAATATGGTCGCCGTCGCGGAACGCAATTTTCTCCGGCATTACCGCTGCCGAAATCTCGCCGCTGTCCGGGTCGACAATCAACGTCTCGGCCGGGCAGATCTTCCGGTACCCCAAAGGATTGCTGGGGAGTTTGAGGTCGTAGTTGGCCAGAGGGGTTAGCGAAGACCCGAGCCGTGCGATGACCAGGGGCGGCAGAATTCGAAGTTCGGTAATCATATCGCGATGCTCCTTCGACGCGGCTGCGCGTCTTGTCCGGTGCCTGACGGCTGCAGCAGAGGTTCGAGCTGAAGCCTCGCCTGCCGGTCTGCATTCAGCAGAGCGACCGCGTAATCGGCGCGCCGGTCCTTCGATATTTCAGTGAGCCTCACCAGCAAGACGGCGGCGGCATCGATCAGATCGACGTGAAGGCGCCAGCAGTCGGCTTCGTCCGATGGGAGCTGAACCGCGTAAGGAACCTGAAACGGCGGTCCTGCCCTTTCGGGTTCCGCGTCCGACTTCAGTGGCAACTGCACCAGGATACCGGCCGTGCTCCGCAGATTGTACATTTCAACGAAGGTCCGGTTGATCACCATGCTGCGCGGATTGGCGGCGCCCGTCTCCATGGAGTCGGCGGACACGCGGAAGGAGTGAGCCAAGTAGGTGAGCAACATACGATAGCGGATGTTGAATAGGGTGCTCCACAGTGCCGATTCTGGATGCTCGATGGTGGGTCCCGCCTGCGAATTCCCGTAACCAGGTGCCTGAGGATTCGTGGGAACCTGTCCAGCGGGAGACCAGTTGGCGTCGGCTTTTGGAAATTCCCGGAATATGTCCAGAAAACGACGGAAATGGGAAAGCTCCTGTACGCTGGGGTCGTTTTCAGGCCACTCGCCCTGGCGTGCGATCAGAGTCAGCGAGGACACCGCGTCGGTACGGGAGGCCAGACGTGCCACAATCACGTTGGGGGCGGGACTCGCAGGACCCAATTTTGGCGGCGTGCCGCGTTGCGTGCCATTGTACCCGCGTCCCCATTCATCCCAGGAAGCCTGAAAGGGAACGGTCGACTCGCGGAAGGCGGAATCCGGGACGGCGTCCGGGTTAGAGAGTATATCGATCATCAGTTCGTAGAGTTCGCCGACGCGGTGGGGCATGTCGCGCGGACTCTTGTGAACGGCGGCCTCGATTTCCACGCGCTCTTCGACCGTGAGATCGGGTGGCCAGTCGTCGGGAGCTTCGGCGAAAATGTATTTCGCGAGAGATGTTCGGGTGAGCGGCTCAAGCGCGAACTCATAAGGGTAAAAAGGAATGTCCCAGGGGAAGTCTTGGCGATCGAGATTGAGCCCACCCCCGATCAGACGCAGGATATTCTGCACCGTGAGAAAGTGCCCCATCTCCTCTTTAGCGACTCCCAGGATGAGGTTTTGCCATTTCAGCACTTCGGCGCATTTATCCTGAGGCACACCGGGCCCGCCGAGTGAGTAGGCGGCGTAGAGATACTGCACCATCAGGCTGTGCTCGATCTCAGCTGCGACCTGGAGCAAATACACGGCGTAATCGTGCCAGGAGAACTCGCGCGGAAGGCCGGTGTGCCGAGGCTCTCCTGCGCCGGCCCGAGTCAGTTGCAGCCGAGCGAGCGAGGGTTGTGGAATATCGGTGGCGAAGATGCCTGCCAGATGCCTGTTGATTTGTGAGCGCATGGAACTCCTTTGTCGTAATTGACTATTGCGAGGTGTGCCTCGCAAAAAATTCCATCGACCTGTATTTTCATAGCTTTCCATCGAGCCCGAGGCGCGCGATCCAACCGACTCTTAACCGTTAAGAGATCGAGACCCTATCCAATTTCTCGGTCGGATGGAGTTTTGGCGAGGCGCAACTCCGATAAGTCCAACTGCCTGTGAACGGATTGTCAGCCATTTGTCACTCCTCATTGGGATAATTCGAGGATCGCGGCCTGTGTTCAAACACACCCCAGCGACGTCGTCGGAATCAGTGCGAATTCGGCGCGGTTTCCGTTGTCACTCGCGCTCACCAGGCGAATCCGTCCGGAGAGCGGGGTGTGGTGAAGATCAGCCGCGAACGTCATTGCGTTCGCATGCACTCGCTGCCGACGGAGGCCGGATGCGTGACTATGACCGTTCACAAGTTTTCGATTGGTCGGGGAAATGACCGAACCACGAGGCGAGCCTCGCGATTAGCATCACAACGCTAGCATACAGACAACGACATGACAAGAGTCTTCCTAAGAAATATTCTGAGCGTGGAAGATGCTCCTTTGGAAACATGTAGCTCGCCCAAATGCCATCTGGGTAGAGAAGCTGCCTCGTTCTTTCCGTGAGGAGCCTCGATTCGGATCGCGGACATATTCATCTGGACTGTAGTCGAATTTGTAACGGTCAAAGCACCCAAGAGCCACAAGGATCAACAGGGATGGGCTTGTACGCGATAAACAATTCAATCAAAAGCACTTATTTTCACCGTATTTCAATAAGTTTCCATAAACGGTCTGATCTGTTTTGGGAGCAGAGGGTCGGGAGTTCGAATCTCTCCGCCCCGACCAGCATAAAATATTGATAATACAAGCGATATTTCACTTTCTAGCCACGCATCTGCTTTTTACCACCACAGCACTGTAGTCGATTTTGTAGCTGTCGTCGCTTCCGAGAAAAACAAGAGGAATTACAAACTGATTTCCCGTTAGAAAATCATCTTGTTTCTCCTCAGGAATTCCTCGGCGTTTCACGACAGAAAACTACATGCGAAAAATGAGTACGCGCAATTCTTTGCTCACGCACTTTCTTCCCGCGCGGTTCAGATGCCGCGAAAGCCACGTCGAATACAACTTGAATCCCGCCTTGTGCCAGCGAACGACAGTCTCCCGCTGGACGAGGATCAAAGTCTGCTTCCATCCCGGTCAGAGCCGCTGCAACATCACCCAGAACAATTTGTCAGTAAGAACAAGTCGCGGCTGCGGTCGACGCTGATTCAACACGGCGAGTTGTTGCCGAAGAGCCAGGTTCTCCAAGAGCAGGTCGCGGTGGGAACGAAAGGAGCCAATAGCAATGGCGGGCAGAAGCCCCAGCAAACGCAACATGAAACCGATTCTACACGGAGTCAAGCCAAGTTAAACGAGCCTCTTATCTACTTGATTTAACAGCAGATCGCTATTTTGGAGAGACACAACGGAACGTGATGATATCTGAGTTCACGAGGTCTAATGCAATGTTAGCGTAGCCAGAACTCTCATTTTGATTCAGCTCTTGCCTTAGGATGAACCCGCATCTCGAATGAGGCGGTGAAATTGGACTGTACTCCAGATCCCAGCAAGGGAAACTTCCACCTTTCAAACTGGCCCATTGCAGAAAACTCGACTCCCGACCTAACCATCCACGTCATGGTCCCTGAAATATCGCTTAAGTCTCCGCCTTGCAAGAATGACTTGTCTACCGTCATTCTGCGGTAGCTCGCAGTGGCCTTGGTGCGCCCGGTGAGCCAATAGCTGCTGGAGGCCTGCCCGCCAATCCCTTGTCTGCCGATCCAACTGCCAATGATCTGCCCGTAATTCGTGTATCCCTGCGGGTAGTGCGCATTTGAGTAGAAGTAGGCCGGCCCCGCCAGCTTCGGCAGGTTTGTGTAGACTCCCTCCATGCGCAGATCTATTTTCTTGAGTCCTGGCAGGCGCGGGGTGTAGATCCCTGGGTCCATGGCAAACCGTGCAACGAACTTTCCTTGGACCGGAGCGTTCCATGCAAACATCTCGGTATAAACTACGACACTTCTTCTCAATTCGGGAAGATGGTAGGTAAGGTTGAACTCTTCCGCCCTTTTGCCCGGATCAACCGCCTGCACATTCCCATTTACCGAAAAAGTGTGAAAAAAAGTCTTGAGGTTGAGCGGGCGGCCATAGCCGGCAAAGATCACGGTTTGGCCAAATCCAAACTCGAAATTCGGTGTGGGCTTGATCGAGAAAGCTGCACCCCAAATATACGGAGGGGGATTGAGAGGTATTGCGGCGCTGCCGTGCAGTGTGAAGCTGGGCCAGAGCCCCACATAATGCACTCCGCCCTCTCGCGCGAAGAAAAAGTCAAAGTGTACCGGGCCGGCCGCGTTCAGTATGCCCGGCATCTTCATTGGCCTTACCCTGGCGAAGCGCAGCATAGGCAGCGCTTCGGCGTTGTTGGACAAAATCAACGAGGTCGTTCTGTCCGGACCCCACCACAGTCCCTGTTGCCCAAAGCAGATCTGCCAGTTCGCGAGGTTCACGGCGGCATAGGCTTCAATCAGGCGAATTCTGCTGGTTACGCCATTCCTCATATTCCAGCCGAAGGGCAGTGCGTCACCATTCGGGCCAAAACTCGCGATGGCCTGCTGTGCGGCTTGACTGTAGGCTGGCATCGCGGCGGCATATTGGTATTCTCCGCGCAGATAGACGGCCAAAGCTCCCGCTTCGGCGCGCACGGAAGCTCCTGTGATTCCGTTCTCCCCTTGCCCGTAGGGCCGTCCAAAGTCATCCGCCAGCGTCTGTCCAAAATGGAAGGAATCGCGCAGTGGCGCACCGGCAATGGTGGTGGAACGCCCATAGACGCTGTCCACCTGCGCCTCCATATTCCGGGCGCCGTCGATCACGCCTGTCTCATGGGAAAGTTCCAGGTCCAGGGCAGCGAGCAGGGGCGGGGAAATCTCATCGTCCAAATCGGCGTTTTCGTGGGCTTCTGTCAAAAGGCGGGCGCACTCGAGTCGCGTCCAAGGACGGACGGTCGCGGAACTCGTGGGGACGTAGCCCATCGCCGCCAAGCGGTCGAAAGCCGAATACATCCAGCTATCGAGCGGCACGTAACTGGAAGCCTTAAATCTCGTCCCAGATGACTCCTCGGCTTCTGTATTCTCTTGGGGTGCTCCCGGCGGTCCCGCATGATTTGCGTCGATCGGGAAAGGCAACACCGTAGGCAATTCCATTGCGCTATTGGGGAGGCCGCCGTTCGCAAAGCCGTACTGGCTTTCAAAGCGCGGCATGTTCTCTCTCCAAGCAGAGTTGCCGCCTATCTCTCTCGCCGGTACATCTGTATTCCGCGCCCTGTCGTGCATCATGAACTGTACGGCCAAGGGACTGAGTTGATCTTGCTGAATATTGTGGAAATAAAAGCTGATTCCGCGGCCTTCAGCGTTCTGCTGCACCTGAGGCTCAGAAGGGATCTTGGCATTGCTAGCCGGCGGTGGAGATTGCGCCAGCCCGGCACAAGTGATTCCGGCAAGCACCACAGTTGCATAGTAACTCCGCACTCTCACTCTCCTAAACCATTTTGAGATGATGAAACAGCGGGAAACCAAAAGCGAAACGTTCTCCAAGGACCAATTCCGGCCATTGTGATATCGGCGCTTCCAACACGGAGCAGATTCCCGGCCGCCGACGGGAACAGATCCCGCCAGGAACAGATCTAGTGCTCTGCCGCGGAAGCGTTCTCGTTAGAGAACATTGATTGCGGCAGCACCTAGAGCGAGCTGCGAAAATATCTGAGACCAATCGAGAACGTTGCGCAGTGCGGTGGGACGCAAAGTCTTATCCGGAACGATAATCGTGTCGCCTGGATGCAAGCGCAGCTGGCTGAAGCCTTTGCCCCAGAAACCTGCCTCCTTGACGGCAACGCTGCTGATCACAGAGCCGTCGGCGTGAATGACAAAGGAGTGGCGCTTGTCTGCATTGCGATTTGGCCCTCCAGCCATATTCAAATAGTTGCCCACGGTTTGCCCCGGCTGATATAGGAAGGAGTTCTGGTCATAGACCGCCCCGATCACATTGACTGTCGAAGGCATATCCGGCACAACGAACTTGTCGCCATCCTGAAGATCGAGCGCGGGCACATCCTCAACGTAAGAGCCGTTGGGTTGAAACCGCAAAACGATGCGCCCCGTAGCTCGAATCTGGGCGAGACGGGCAACCAACCCCTGCCCGGCCGTGCGCGAGGCGGACACGTCCGATGCGCTGGCTGCCGAGGAGGTTGCCGACATGGCCAGTTCCTGGGTACCGCGCTCGGATTCCATACTGATCGTACGGGCGTACTCGTCCAGCCGCTGCTGCTGAAGCAATCGGGTTGACTCTCGCGTGAACTCCGAGCCATAGAGATAGGCCTTGCTCGTCAGTCCTCCAGCCCGGCGCACAAGATCGCGCAATGTTTCGCCGGGCATCACGCTATAGAAGCCGGGGTGCGCAAATTCCCCCTCCAATTTGACGTACTTGACCTGTAAATCGATCGGCACGCGGATATCGGCTTGCGAGAAAACGGTGATGGCGTCACCGGGCTGCACTGTCAGATCCTGGGCGGCGTCGTGGTTGAGCACCAGCCTGCCCAGATCGAATGGGATCAATGAAGACTGCAATGTCGTTGGATCGGTGCGCTCGATTACCGCGTAATTCCAGTTGATTCCAGGAGCCGCCAGACGGATCGTGTTCAGACTCGGTTTTCCTGTGCTGCCTGGAACAGATTCCCGCGTCAGTTGAGAGCCGAGCGTCCCGCTGTTTCCCATCTGAGCAGACTTCGCGGAATCGCTGCCGGGCATGTCGGGGCTCGGCTGGTCAGTTGGGGTCAAAGCAGACATCAGAGTCTCTTGCGTCACCGATGTAGTCAAGCGGCCCTTCAGGTCGGATTCCGCAGGACGCTGAAATTGCCCGATGGTGGAGATCGAGGGCTCAAACTCCGGAGCCGGCAAACCGAGATGGCTACGCTTCCACCAGTAATCCCTGCTGACAAGGGAATCCTGGTCCGGGATCAGATCGCTCAAATGCATGCCGGGACGCCAACCGAAGCGGCCTGGGTTGGCCACGTTCCCGCGCAATATAACTGTCTTCTGATAGGCAGGGAGAATGGAATAAATGCGCAAGATATCGCCGCCTACAACCGGTGTAGAGAGGCTGGTTGCGTCGAAGCCAAACTCCATGGCTTGACGGTGCTGCGGCTCTTCCAGGCGTTCGAGTGAGATTCGCGCGCTAGAGGCAACTTCACTGGCGTTTCCCGCGGCATCGATCAGATTCCGGATGGTATCCCCTTCGCGCAGTTCATAAATGCCGGGATTGTTGATGCTGCCGGTAATCGCGGCCTGGGGGCCTGCTGGAGGAATATAGAGAACATCCTCAGACTGCAAACGCACGTCATGGGACTTGTCCCCGTGAATAAGCAGCGCGTACAAATCGAAATCGTCAACGGTCTTTCCGCCCCGGTTCACAAGAATGTGCCGCAGGGAACCATGCGGAGAAGGCCCGCCGCTTGCGAAAAGGGCATCGACTAGCGAACTGAGCGAACTGACGGTGTAAACTCCAGGACGCCGGGCGCGCCCCGTGACATAGACCTGGATCGATCGAATCCGGCCCATATCGACGGAAAGGTCGAAATTGCGGTAGGTTGCGCCGACGGCCTTGCGCAAATGCTGATCCAAAGCGGAGAATGGCAATCCCGCCACGCCCACGACGCCGATCTGGGGCAAGTAGATATTGCCGGACCGGTCCACGCGTACGTTGCCGCTGAAGTTGATCTGGCCCCAGATTCGAATGCGCAACTCATCATCCGGCCCGATCAAGTAATCGGATGTGACCGGAGACAGATCGCTTGGCGCAAATGTGGATGGAACATTGCGAAAGAGATCCTGCCCATAGATGACCAGTAGTTGGCCGGTGGTGGCGGCGACGAATTTTTGAAACTCGGTGGGCTGGTCGGGTGGCAGCGCCGCTGCCTGCATCAGAGCTCTTGTCCTCGCCTGGCCGCTGATCGTGGTGTCGTCCGCTGCAGATGTTCCAAGAGACTTGGGAAGATTCATCATGGGCCCCTCGACGTTGAGGGGTTGCAGACTCCGCGGTGGCAGAGTCTGCGGCATGCCCTGTTGCGAATCCTGCGCGCAACCAGCTTCGGCAGAAGATGAAGTATCGGCACAATTGACCGAGGGATACTGCTGAGATTGCTCAGCGTCATTCCCTGTTAAACTTTGAGAAAGGATTGCGGGGGATGCCGCGAGTAAAAGCAACGCGAAAGTTGCAAAACGGCGTATTTCCATAGGTGAGTTCAATTCTCTAGGATTCCACCCTCGGCGTGCAACAGCCTTCAATACCTAACTACATCCCATTGGAGAGCGTTTTAATCGCGTGCATATTCCCCACTGGCCAATGTAGCCGGCCAATAGTCATATCCATGCCTATTGAGCCTGGACGCTGCGCAGTCCGAATCTTCTGGCGACGGGTCCAAACCTAAACCATTAATATGCACCGATCCGTCCTAGCACCGCGGGGACCGTCCGAAGCAGTATGCTGATGTCAGTTCTCGCGCTCCATAAGGAAACGTAGAGAGCGTCCAATCTTGCTCGGTCGTTATAACCGATTTCACTCCGTCCAGAGACTTGCCAAGCCCCCGACAGGCCTGGAGTAGCGGCCAGATAGTATGACAAGAGGTCGCCATAAAAACGTGTTTCCGCCTCTACGATGGGCCTTGGTCCGATGAGCGACATCTCTCCGCGAAGCACATTCAACAACTGGGGAATCTCGTCCATGCTCCAGCGGCGCAGAAAGCCCCCAACGGCGGTAATCCGAGGATCGCGGCCCTGCTTCCGCATTCTCCACTCCAGCACGACCCCACCCGACTGTCGGGCTTTGATGAGGCCCAGGCGCGGAGCATTCCGGTGCATCGAGCGGAATTTCCATATTCTGAATGGCTTTCCGCCGCGGCCGATCCTCTCTTCCCGGTAAAAGACGGGGCCTCGTGAAGACAGAACGATAGCTGCTGCAATCAGCAGGCAGGGAACGGTAAATGCAAGGATCAAAATCAGCGAACACAGGATGTCGACCGCGCGTTTCAAGTATTGATAACGCCAGCATTTCAGAAGCGATACGTTAGGTTGAGGGAGGAATACAGAATATCCGGGCTTAAGTTCAACCAGACCGCCTTCTAAGGGCTCTATTAAATCCTCAACGGCGGCTTGACCCAAGTGAGTTCGCACAAAATCCTCCTTACATAAAAGACGGATGCTTGGATGAAATGAAGCAGGCAAACAGAGACAAAACACGACGGGCTACCATATCCACCGATCCGAAATCCTGCATTCGAACGATGCACATCAATACCCGCCACAAATATGTGGTTACTCAGAACAGTCTAGTTCAAGCCGCGGCATGTAAAATCAGAAAATCGTTAATTTAGAGCGTCATATTGCGTCAATATATGACGCATGGTAAAACTAGCTGCTGCGCTGCTTTCCGGTCGGGGAATTATTAATAACTAACTAATAAACAAGCACTTAGAAATAGAAAGAGCGATGGATGAAGTGTGCCGGCAGGATTCCAAAATACGACCATGCTTCACAAGAATTTGGAGGCCGAAATATAGCCCCTGCGGATGGAAATTTTTGAACATTACCTCTTAGACTAAGATTCTAAATGGTTTACATGTAGCATGGTATATTGAATCACATACGTCTGTTCCTGGGGCGGGAACCGCCCCCTCCTGCGCATGGGCGCAACATTACCATGGAAGGCTTGCAAAGTGGCTTCAGTAACGTCAAAAAGCGCCTCATTGGAACAGAGGCTAGACGGCTGGAAGTCGATTGCCCGGCATATGAGCCGCAGTTGCCGTACCGTTCAGCGATGGCATACCGAGTATGGCCTGCCGATTTGCCGCCTCGGTGGCGAGAAGAGTTCCGTATACGCCTATTGCAAGGATCTCGATACCTGGATGGTAAACCGCGGCCGGCGGTTGAAGGGCCTGCTTGCTGAAATTGCCAATCCCTTGCCGCTTGACTCGCCTCTTGCAAACAAGAATTCCCATCACCAAGTGCAGCCCATCGATTACCTTCACATTCCCGAGTCGGCCAACTCCCGTTCCGCTGGTTTGGCAGCCCACGCATTCAAGTTTTGGCCCATTATTTCGACCAGAAATATCACAGAGATGGCTCTGCTTTTCCGCAAAGCTATCGAACTGGACCTTACCAATGCAACAGCGTTTGCGGGGTTGTCGCTGGTCATGATTGTTGAGGGTTTATGGGGCCTCGTGCGCACTCCGGAAGCGACCACTGCCGCTCAATCTGCATTGCAATGGGCGCTGGAGATCGATTCCGAACTCCCTGCGGCAAAGTGCGCGGCGGCGTGGCTCAAGATGACCGTAACGCGGGATTGGCAGGGCGCGCGCCGTGATTTTGATGAGGCTTGATGCGCCAACCTCCTCCCCCGCTCGCCTTGGTCGGACGGGCTGTGCTTCAAATCGCGGCAGGATCACCCCAGGAGGCTTCCGGCCTTCTGCTGAAGGCGGCACAGGCATCTCCGTTGAGTTCCAATGAGGTTGGGTGGTATTGCTGGAGCGAATATCTGGCGGGAGAGTATGCAAACGCATTCCACCAAATTGAGGAATACCGTGTCAGCGGCCGGAGCGAACCCGTCACCGATGCGGTGGAGGCCCTTGTTTCTATCCAACTGGAGGAACCGGGCACTCAGATTGAGCGCCTGGAGATGCTGGCCGCGTCTTCTTTACGAAATGACGTGCTCCGTGGCGCGCTCGGATATTCTTATGCCATAGCCGGCCAGCGGGAGAAGGCAATCGCGATTCTGAACGCGATGACGTTGCCCAAGGCACACGAGAAGAACCACGAACCGTACGCGATCGCACTCGTTCTAACCGGCCTGAACCAGAGACAGGAGGCCGTAAAATGGCTGGAAAGGTCCTATCAGGAGGGATCACTCTGGAGCATCGGATTCCTTCAAGACCCAATCCTGGCGTCCATGCGCAACCATCTGCACTTCCGTATGTTTTTAAGCGAAGTCACCCGCGCGGTTCCTTCGAGTTCGGATTCACGCCTTGGGTGCACCGGCTGAATTCTGTAACTGAAGCAGCGCAACGACTCGAGTGAAATTGATCCCATGAAGATAGAATGGGCATTGGGGGAAGAGAAGGTGGTCTTGGATAACGGAAGCCCGGAGAGCCGGACGGCAAGCGAGCTGGATTCATCCGCACAAGACGTGCACCTGTTGGATATACTAATCATCCTCTCCAAGCGCAGGAAGTTCATCTTTCTGTTCACGCTCGGCGTTGCCATTGCGGCTGCAATCATTGTTTTGTTGGTTCCCAGCCGCTACACCGCGGAGACGGTCGTTTTACCTCCTGGCCAGAATTCCTCCACGAGTTCCGCACTGCTAAGCCAGATTGGAGGCGGCGCTCTTGCTTCCATGGCTGGTGGGAGTCTCGGCATCAAGAATCCCGGAGATATGTACGTCTCGCTCTTTCGCGGCAGGACGATTGAAGACTCACTCATTCAACGCTTCGGGCTGATGCAGAGGTACCATGAGAAGAGGCTCTCCGATGCGCGCAGGGTTTTCGAGAGCCGTTCTACCGTGGTTCTCGGAGTCAAGGACGGGCTGATTAGAATCTCTGTCACCGACCGCGACCCAAAACTGGCGGCGGATATCGCCAACGGATATGTGGATGAATTCCGCAAGCTCTCCGCCAGCCTCGCCATCAGCGAAGCGTCGCAGCGCCGCGCCTTCTTCCAGCAGCAATTGCTGGAGGCAAACGGGAATCTCGCGGCGGCCGAAGAGGCGATGAAGCACACCGAACAATCTACCGGCATCCTGCAAATCGACAGCCAGGCAAAATCCCTGATCGAATCGGCAGCGATTCTGCGCGGCCAGATCGCGGCGCAAGAGGTTGAACTTCAGGGGATGACGTCCTATGCCACAGAGAAGAACCCTCAAGTGGTCACAGCAGAACAGCGGCTGCTCGCGCTCAAGGCACAACTTGCCAAGCTCTCCGGCACAGATTCGAATCCCGGTTCCGACATCATGGTTCCCAAAGGCAATATTCCTGAAGCCGGGATCGAGTACATCCGAAAGCTGCGCGATGTAAAGTATTACGAGACCATCGCGGAACTCATCGCCAAGCAATTTGAAATGGCCAAGCTCGACGAAGCACGCGAGGGAGCGATCATTCAAGTGAGCGACGTGGCCGTGCCTCCGGACAAGAAATCGTCGCCTCACCGCTCCCTTCTCGTAGTGCTTATGACTCTCATCGCATTTGTGATTGCGGTTCTATGGGCTCTTTCAGCCGCGCGATGGAGACAGACGCTAAGCGACCCCGTGAAGAGCGGCAAATTCCAGACACTGCGCGACCTGTACTTCAACAAAAAACGGTAGCCCGTTCGGACAAATCGAGTTGAAGGCTGGATGAAAGAACGAGAACAAAGCCGCGTGCTGAACAACATCGTCTCTCCTTATGGATTGGCGATGATTTCGTACGCATTTTTCTTGTTCGCATGTCTGATTCCGCCCTCTGTCTACCGCCGCTATATAAATGAACCGGACTTGATGTTTCTCGATCCGGCGACCATCCTCTTCTACACGCTTTGCGTCGTAGCCTTTCTCACTGGAGCTTGCTTTGCGGGATGGCTTATGCCGCCAATTCGCTTGGGACGCCTGAGCCTCAAAACCAAAGTTTCCTCAACTGCATTCTTACTTATGCCTCTGACCCTTGGGCTTGTGATCACAATCATCTCGGACCTGAAACTGGTCCGATCCAGCCCATCTATTTTACTGTTTCTGTTTGCACAGCAAGGCCAGGATTTAAAGCGGGCCGTAGCATATCAAGTTGACCAGAACGTCACCCTCCCTCCGCTCGCCCTCATAGGGATTATCTGGTGGGCATTTTGGCGATACCCAGATATCGGACTGCGTGGCTGGAGAAAGCGTTTGCTTTTGATCACTTTGTCTGTTGCGGTGATCGCGGTAATCGCCTCGTCCATTCTTACACTGAGCAGAAGCTTATTGATGTTAGTTGTCTGCGGTATTGCGGTACTTTATGTGACGCGAAAAACTCTGAGAGAGAGAATTGGTTTCAACTTCATCTTTAAAGGAAGCATAGCGATTGTATTTTGTATTTCCATCCTGTTCTTCTCCTTCTCTTTTTTGCGCGGTACGGACAGTTTGAATGGCCAGATCTACCAGCTCTTAGGCTACACAGTAGCTTCTTACAATCGCCTCGCAGCCATCGTAAATGGCTCCCTACACTTTCCGTTCGCGGGCAAAGGCATTTATCTAAGCGGATTTTTGGCCTTTAACAAAACATTTAATCGATTCATACCCCTTAACATTGTTATGAACTTGCCTAGTCCGATTGATGCTTTCGATTCGCCATTCGGGGCCATCACTCGCGCCGGCCTTGACGGTTCTCTGGTCTGGCTAGGAGCCTTCGGCGACATTTTTTCAGAGCTCGGGTGGTTTTCTTGTCTCTTCGTTCTAGGCTATGGCATGCTTTACGGTGTTGTTTGGAACTGGGTAAGAAGGGGGAAAGCCCTCGGTATTGTTCTATATCCATGCTTTGCATTCTGTGTGCTTTTTTGGTTCGGGGGAAATATCCTGCTTGGATCAGATCCGGTCGTTTTGCTTGTGGTTGCGGTTCTGCTTGCGGGATACGAGCTGATTCTTGTAAAACCACTTGGAATAGGCATGCTTGCCGCTCTCGATTGAGGTTCGAAGTTCCAACACGAGTTATTCACCTTACCTAGTCACGCCATAGCCTAGCGCAGAAGGACAGCAGTGAAATGATGAGTTGCGATCTCATCTGAAATTTCCGATAGATACTGAATTTTACCCTCCAAGTTACGTTTGTCGAGTGCCGCCTGTATGCAACCAGCGGTTCAGAGATGTACTTTATCTTCCCCTTAAGCAAGGCGTTGACGCATCCAAGCCAGATATCGTGGTGGACTTGAGTAACTTGCGGAAAAGGAAGTGCCTTTCGTAGAAGAGCCGACCGAAACGCCATCGTACATCCCAGGAATCTGCAAATCAGCAGATTCGACCATAGCCCGGCGCGAAATCTACCGCGCGTCACATAATATGAGTCGCCGATCCTATCTCCATTTTCATCAATAAGCGTCGCGTCGCTGGCTATCAATATTAAGTCAGGATCGCGACGGAATGCATCCAGCGTTACTCCCACCTTTCTCGGCAACCAAAGATCATCCTGATCACTGAGAAACATGATTTCTCCTGTAGCGCGGGAAAGCGCGGTCTCAAAGGTACGAAGGATGCCTTGGTTATTGGTATTCCGAATAAGAACAAGACGTGGATCTCCGAGCGCCGAAACTTCACCGCATGTGCCATCGCTCGAACCATCATCTACGATGATTACCTCGTCGCTAACCGACAATTGCGACAGTATGGAGCGCAGTTGCTGGGCGATGTAACGCTCACCCTGGTAGGCGGCAATACAAACTGAAATCTTTGGTCTAGAGCTCAACCTGCTTACCCACCTTCCCGGCCAGAGCATCCACCGTGCCCGCCGCCATTGCGTGAAACTTCCCCCATTTGTTATCTTCTGCGAGCATGATCTTGATGGTTTCAAAAAGCATAGCCCTGCACTCCCGCCATGTCCACGGCCAGTCCGCGGCGTAGCGCATCAACAGTCTCAAGCGATTGCGTGTGATGTAGTAGCGTCGCGCAGTGGAATGATTCGTCGCCCCAAAGGATAAACCGAACAAGCGATGGTAAGTTGTCCGCCCAAGAGAATGAAAGAGTACTGCTGGTGATTGAAGAATGAGCATTCCTTTGCGCCTCGCCCGCAGGCAAAACTCGATGTCCACGTAATCCATGAAGAAGCTTTCATCAAAAGGTCCGACCTTGTTGATCGCATTCACCGGCATCATGCTCCCCGAAGTCATAGTTGTCAGTATTCCCCTACTTTCTGCGCGCATCAACCGTCCGGGGGCACCCGACTCTCGATCCACATAGCTCGGAGAAATGATTGCTAACCTTTCCGGACGCAGAGCCTGTTGGTAGGTCTCCAGCATCTTTGAGATAAACCCGTCGCTTACACGGCTGTCTTGGTCCAACGTTACAACCCAATCAAACCCTGCCCCGATTGCATGCTTCACGCCGAGGTTAAGAGCCACTGCAATTCCCAAATTCAGATCATTGCGAATCACAGAGCAGCATGGCCGCGCCGCTATCGCCAAAAGGCAAAGTTTAGCTTCGCCCGACGAGCCATTATCAATCACCACGACATGCCCGACCTGTGCTTCGACAGCATCGACATTTTCGAGGATTGTTGGGCTTGGATTGTAGGTAACAATCACTGCACATACAGATTGCCAGATCATCTTTCCTCCGTCGCGCAGGGATCGGTAGATTGGATGGCGCGAGGGCCTTTCAGAAATCCGTAAATCCCAACATATCCATGGGCTACAAAGTAGCAAAAGCTCGAAGCAAAGGTGAATAACACAGCCTGCTGAGTTGTATGAACTCCCACAAAAGCAATAAACAAAATCTGAACAGTGAGCAAAAGAACGACCTCGAGGATTGTTCCACTCCAGAAGAGCCATTTCCTGGAACGATTCATGATCCACATCAGCCCGGCAAGATGGTTAATACAGGCGGCGAGCACCACCCAGCCTACCGAGCTCCCCAGCCCCTTGTAGTTCCCGCCAAGCAGCCAGAGGAACGGTGCCGGAGCAGCAAATGCGAACAGCACTGCAGGTATGGAAAGTATAGCTGTCACAGCGATGAAACCTA
>Ga0302319_10005350_pt1 | contig 25839 bp, 25 predicted proteins | sample Bog_T0_2_FD_203319 | JGI IMG/M metagenome (GOLD analysis project Ga0302319, IMG submission 203319) | Peat permafrost microbial communities from Stordalen Mire near Abisko, Sweden - Bog_T0_2 | ecosystem: Environmental > Terrestrial > Soil > Wetlands > Peat | place: Sweden: Abisko, Stordalen Mire...
GACAGGAATTTGTCGGTCAGGGCGTTGGGCAGCGCGATCAGGATGCCGCCGATCACCACCAGCGCCACCAGAATGCGCGTGAAGGTCGAGACTTGCAGCATCAGCTCTTGTCCGCCGGGACGGGCTCACCCTTGGCGCGCACATCGCTGAGCGTCGCTTTCAGCACCTTGACCTGCACATTGTCGGCGATCTCGACCAGAATTTCAGGGTCTTCGGCATCGGCGGCCTTGACCACCCGGCCCAGAATGCCGCCCGCCGTCACCACCGTGTCGCCCCGGCGCACCGCATTGATTTTCTCGCGCAGCTTTTTGGCCTGCTGCTGCTGCGGCCGGATCAGCAGAAAATACATGATGCCCATGATGAAAATCAGGGGGGCGATCGTGTTAAGTGTCGACATATCCATGGGCGGTCTGCCTCGAAAAGCCCGGGGACTATAGCCGCGAGGGATTTGTTTGCAACCGTGGAAAAACAAGGGGTTAGCATGAAAAAGCCGCGCCAGAAACAGACCCTGGCAGGGGACGGCGCGCTTCTGGCGCGGATCACGGCCGCGCTGGAAAGACTGGCGCCGCCGCCGCTGACAGCCAGCCTGCCTGCGGGAGGGGACGCCTTTGTTTGGGAACCGGCCCAAGGCGGGCTGCTCGCGGTGGCCCATGTCGCCAGCATTGACCTTGCCTTGCTCAAGGGCGTGGAAAACCAGCGTGACACGCTGCTTGCCAACACGCTGCGCTTCGCCAAAAAGCTTCCCGCCAACAATGCGCTGCTGTGGGGCGCGCGCGGCATGGGCAAAAGCTCGCTGGTCAAGGCGGTACATGCCCAGATCAACGCCGCCCTCAAAGGCACGGGCAAGCTGGTGCTGATCGAAGTGCACCGCGAGGATATTTCCAGCCTGCCGCAATTGCTGCGCATCCTGCGCGCCGAGAGGCGCCAGTTCCTGCTTTATTGCGACGATCTTTCCTTCGACAAGGACGATACCAGCTACAAATCGCTCAAGGCGGCGCTGGAGGGCGGCATTGAAGGCCGGCCCGAGAATGTCCTGTTCTACGCCACCAGCAACCGCCGCCACCTGATGCCGCGCGACCTTGTCGACAATGAGCGCGGCACCGCCATCAATCCCGGCGAGGCGGTGGAGGAAAAAGTTTCGCTGTCAGACCGCTTCGGCCTGTGGCTGGGCTTTCACAACTGCAACCAGGACGAATATCTGGCGATGGTCGAGGGCTATGCCGCCTATTACAAGCTGAAGCTGGGGAAAGACGAATTGCGCCGCCAGGCGCTGGCCTGGGCGATGGGCCGCGGCAACCGCTCGGGCCGCGTCGCATGGCAGTTTATTCAGGAGCTTGCGGGCGAGCTAGGGCAAAAAATCTAACCCAGGCCATTGCGCGGCGCGAGCAGCGAATTCGGATTCATTGGCGTGGTGTCGTGGCGGATCTCGAAATGCAGCTGCGGCGTCGAGACATCGCCGGTGCGGCCGGCATAGCCGATCAGCTGGCCCTTGGTGACGGCATCGCCGCTATGGACCAGAAGCTGGTCGGCATGCGCATAGGCGGTGACATAGCCGCCCGGATGCTTGATCAGCAGAAGATTGCCGTAATCCTTCAGCTCATTGCCGGAATAGCTGACGGTGCCGCTGGCGGCGGCGTGGATCGGCGCCCCCATCGCCATGGCGATATTAATGCCGTCATTGCGCTCGCCATTGGTGGTGGTGCCGAAGGTAGAAATCACTTTTCCGCTGGCCGGCCAGGCAAAGGCGACGGCGCCGCGCGCGGAGTGATCGGAGCGATCAGAACGATCGGAAAGATCCGTGCCGTCATATTCGGTGGCCTGGCGCACCGGCGCGGTCTCGGCGTAACGAGGGCGCGGCTTGGGCTTGGGCGTGGAAGCCGGCGCCGGGTCATTTTCGTCCTGAAAGATGTAGGTGCGGGCCTGGCGCTGCTCCTTGGGCGGCGGCGCCGGGCGATAAGCGGGGGCGCGACCGGCATGATCGTCAACGCCCCAGGAAAATTCGGTTTCGGGCGTTGACGGCGTGCAGGCGGCCAGCCCCGGCACCAACAGGCCGGACGCCACAACAAATGCAAGTTTCACGCGCCGATTCATTGTCCTTCATGCCTTCTGCACGAATGTCTCGAAACGGATCATGTTCGGGAAAAGTAAAAAGGGCTTTAAGCTTGAGGAGCGGCGGCAACGTAAAAATGTGGTGGCCGGCGGCCAGTTCCGCTTTAAGACCTCGTTTATAAATCGCCCAGGCTTTGGCGCATTTTGCCCAGCGTGTCGGCATCGGTGAGGTTCATGTGCAGCGGCGTCACCGCAATCTGGTCGGCATAGACGGCACCGACGTCACTGCCTTTGGGCGGCACGGCTTTGCGGCGTCGCAGCCCGATCCAGTAATAGGGCCGGGCGCGGGCGTCGAAGCGCTCCTCGATCTCGGTGGATTGCAGGTCATAGCGGCCCTGCGCCACCAGCACCGTGCCCTTAACGGCAGCGGCGGCGCAGCCGGGAAAATTGATGTTCATCAGGGTACCCTTGGGCCAGCCCGCCGCCACAAGCTTTCGGATCAGCGCCGGGCCATGCACCGCCCCGGGCGACCAGTCGATTTTCTCGCGGGCATCGTCATCGCTGGCCTGCGACAGGGCAATGGCGGGAATTCCCAGGGCGCAGCCTTCCATGGCGCCGGCAATGGTGCCGGAATAGGTGACATCGTCCGCCATGTTCGAGCCCCAATTGACCCCCGACAGCACCAGTTCCGGCGGCCGCGCTTTCAAGATATGCAGCGCCGCCATCATCACGCAGTCGGTGGGCGTGCCGCTGACGGCGAAATGGCGCTCGTCAATCGCGCGCAGGCGCAAGGGCGAGGTCAGGGTCAAGGAATGGGAGGCGCCCGATTGCTCGGTCTCCGGCGCCACCACCCAGACGTCATCGGAAATCTCGCGCGCGATTTTTTCCGCGACGCCAAGCCCCGGCGCATGAATGCCGTCATCATTGGTGACCAATATACGCATCAGATTTTGCGAATTTCTTTTTTGCCGCCCGTGAGGAGCGGCGCGCGCAGCGCGTGAGCAGGTCCTGTGGACCTGCGAAAGCGACGAACGCTGCGAGCCAAAGCGAGCAGCCTGGACCGATGATTATCCAATTTTTGTTTTCCCACCCATGTATGGTTGCAAAACTGTAGGAATGGCCACATTGCCATCCGCCTGCTGGTAATTCTCCAAAATCGCGACCAGCGTGCGGCCCACTGCAAGGCCGGAGCCGTTCAGCGTATGCACCGGGCCTTGCACCTTGCCCTCGGCATTGCGGAAGCGTGTGTTCATCCGCCGCGCCTGGAAGGGGCCGCAATTGGAGCAGGAGGAAATCTCGCGATAGGCATTCTGTCCGGGCAGCCAGACTTCTATGTCGTAGGTTTTCTGCGCCCCGAAGCCCATGTCGCCGGTGCAGAGCGTCACCACGCGGTGGGCGAGGTCAAGTTTCTTGAGAATTTCCTGCGCCGCATCGGTCATCCGCTCATGTTCGGCGGGTGATTGCTGCGGCGTGGTGATGGAGACCAGTTCCACCTTGGAGAATTGATGCATGCGGATCATGCCGCGCGTGTCCCTACCCGCCGCCCCGGCCTCGGCCCGGAAACAGGGCGTAAACGCCGTCATGCGCAGCGGCAGTTCCGTCTCGTTCAGGATTTCATCGGCGACATAATTGGTCAACGGCACTTCGGCGGTGGGAATGAGCCAGAAATTGTTCACGTAAGAGAGAACTTCGTCTACCCATTGCGGATCGCGCGCCGGAGCTTCTGCAATTTTCTTTACCGAACCCATCAGATTGCCATGGGCAACTGAAAAGAGATCGTCAGTGAACTTCGGCAACTGCCCGGTGCCGAACATCGCCTGACTTTTCACCAGCACCGGCGGCGAGACTTCGGTGTAGCCGAACTTTTCCGTGTGGGTATCCAACATGAACGCGCCCAGCGCGCGCTCCAGTTTCGCCAGATCGCCCTTGAGATAAACAAACCGCGCGCCGGAGACCTTGGCGGCGCGCTCGAAATCCATCTGACCCAGCGCCTCGCCGATCTCGAAATGCTGCTTGGGATTGTTGATCCCGGGATGCGTGCCGAAAGCCCGGCTCGTCACCGGCACATTGGCCTTTTCATCGCTGCCGTCCGGCACATCATCGGCGGGGATATTGGGGACCACCGCCAGCGCCTGTTTCAGCGCCTCTTCCAATTCGCGCTGCTGCGCTTCACCATTTTGAATCTGCTCCTTCAGCCCCGCCACTTCGTCCAGCAGGGACTTGGCCAGGGCTTCGTCCTTCTTCTGCTTGGCCTGGCCGATCAGCTTGGAGGCGTCGTTGCGCCGGGCCTGCTGGATCTGCAGCCGGGTCAGCACGTCGCGCAGCGCCTTATCCTGTTCCAGCAGGGAATCCGCCAGTTCCCCGCCATTGGCCATGCCGCGCCGGGTCAGGCCGCGGACGAACGCGTCCCGGTCTTCGCGGATCGCCCTGATGTCGTGCATCCAGCTTCGCCCTTAAGTTGCACAGGGCTTCAAAGAATCCCTGTGGATTGGTGATGCCATGGCCGCCCCTCCCGGGTAAAGGCCGGTCAAAGCCCTCGGAAAAGCGCCATAAAATCGTGCTTGCTTAATCGGTTGCTAATTTCCGCCGTCCAATTGCGCGGACTCGCGAAACCGGGCGGCAACCGCCTTGGGCGTAGCCTGATCGAGAATGGAATGGGCGCGTCCGGAGCCCGGACGTGGATGCGGCTTGAAGCAGTTCAAACGAATGCTGACCCGGCTGGAAGCCTGGCTGGAATGGCTGGGTCCGACCTGGGCCACCCTGGTCCTGTGTGCCGGCGCGGCGCTGGCTGCGGTCTCGATCTATCTCGTCCTCAAGACCATCGAAGGCGGGGAAATCACCCGCATCGCGATGTTCAATATTTCGACCGAATGCGTGATCGTGGCGGTGCCGCTGATCCTGTATTCCCGCCGCGTCATCTGGAAGCTGGGCCGCAGCCGCGCCGAGCTGGAAATCATGTCGCATCGTCTTGCCGCTGCCGCCGCGCAGGCGCGGGAATCCTCGCAGGCCAAGTCCGCCTTCCTCGCCAATATGAGCCATGAACTGCGCACCCCGCTCAACGCCATCCTGGGTTTTTCCGAGGTGATGAAGGACCAGCATCTCGGCCCGGTCTCCAATGCGCGCTATCTGGCCTATGCCGCCGACATTTATTCCAGCGGAACGCATTTGCTGGGCATCATCAATGACGTGCTCGACCTGGCGAAGATCGAAGCCGGCAAAATGTCGCTCGACAGCGCCAGCGAATTCAAGCTCGTGCCCGCCCTGGACGCGGCGCTCGCCATGCTGGGCGGCCTCAGCGAGAAACACGGCGTGACGCTGCGCTGCGAATGGGACGAAGAAGAGGTTCGGCTGGTGGCGGTGGAACGCATGGTCCGGCAGATCGTGATCAATCTGGTGAGCAACGCCCTAAAATTCACCCGGGCCGGCGGCAGCGTGGTGCTGCGCGGCGCGGCCCAGCCGGATGGCGGCTATACCGTGACGGTGCGCGACACCGGAATCGGCATGACGGACAGCGAAATCGCCAATGCCCTGACCCCCTTCGGGCAGAACCGCACCAAAATCGCCAAGCGCCATGAAGGCACCGGGCTCGGCCTGCCCCTGGCCAAGGCGATGATCGAACTGCATGGCGGCAGTCTCACGGTGGAAAGTCAGCCGGCCCGCGGCACGTGCGTGACCCTGTCTTTCCCGGCGGCGCGGCTGGCGCGGTCGCGCGAAAAAGCGGCCGCCTAGTTCGCCGCCGCGCGAGCGGCTTCTTCCTTCAGGCGCCGGCGCTCGATCATCATGACGCAGAAAACGGAAATCTCGTAAAGCCCCACCAGCGGAATGGCCAGACTGAGCATCGAAAAAGCGTCCGGCGGGGTGAAGATCGCGGCCAGGGCGAACAATCCGACATAGGCATAGCGGCGCATGTCGCGCAGCGCCTTGACTGTGACAATGCCGACCTTGGCCAGCAGCGACAGCAGAACCGGCAGCTGGAAGGTCAGGCCGAAGGCGAAAATCAGCGTCATCACGAAATCGAGATAGTCGCCGACCTTGGCCTGGAGCTCGATGCCCATGACGCCGCTGGTGGTCGGCACCTGGTAGCTGCCGAAGAAGCGGATCGAGAAAGGCAGCATGATGTAATAGACGAAAGCCGCCCCGGCGAAGAACATCACCGGCGTCCAGGCCAGGAAGGGCCAGAAGGCGCGCCGCTCATGGCGGTAAAGGCCCGGCGCCACGAATATCCAGATCTGCGACGCGATCAGGGGGAAACCCAGGCAGAGGCCGCCAAACATGCCGATCTTCACCTGGGTGAAAAACACCTCGGTCAGGGCGGTATAGATCAGGTGGTTGGTTGTCTGGTGCAGCGGCCGGATCAGAAAATCGAAGATCGGGGTCGAAACGGCGAAGCAGATCACAAAGCAGACGCCGAACGAGATCATCGACCAGACCAGTCTTTTGCGCAGCTCGACCAGATGGTCCATCAAGGGCGCGCGGGTGGCGTCCAGCGCCGCCTTGTCTTCCGGCGTCGGCGCGTTCATGGCCGAGGTGGGTCCGCCGCGACCGGCGCGGGCGCCGTGTCGGTGAGCTTGAACTCGCCGGCGCGGGGTTCCGGCCCGATATCGAGTTCCGGCCGGGATTGGAGCGGCGCGTTGAGGTCGGACTCCAGGCCGGTGACTGTCTGGTGGCTGCGCAGGGTTTCGATTTCCTTGCGCAGTTCATCCAGCTCGGTCTGGCGCGCCATGTCATCGAAGCTTTTCTTGAATTCGTTTGCCAGCCCGCGCGCCTTGCCCGCCCATTTGCCGGCCATGTGCATCATCTTGGGCAGGTCTTTGGGCCCGACCACGACCAGCGCCACGGCGAGCAGAATGAGGATGTGGCTCCAACTGAACAGGTCGAACATGAAAGCCGCTTACCGCTGAACGGTATCCTTGGGCTTTTCGGCGGTTTCGGCATTGATGACGCGCGGATCATCCTTGCTGTCATTCAGGCCTTTTTTGAAGCTGTTGATGCCCCGGCCGAAATCGCCCATCAGGTCGGAAACCTTGCCGCGGCCTCCGAACAGCACCAGCGCGATCAGCGCCAGAATCAGAATATGCCAGATGCTGAGCGCACCCATACGTCTCTCCTTCAACCCCGCCCAAAGACCCCGACCCGAAATCGCGCCCGAATCCCGGTATTTCCGCTTAGTCGCACCTCTTAAAGCCCTGTCCGGGACAAGGTGCAAGACCCGGCTCAAAAGAGCCTTACTTTTGGCCGGGAAACTGCCCCCAAAGGTTAACCTACGAGTATCTCGCCGCGCCGATCAAAGGCTTCGGCTAAGGCTCCCAGCCGCTTTTGCACCGGATCGCCGGCAATCGCCTCGCGCCGCGTGGGAACCTCCAGCACGATCTTGGCCGGCGTCAGGCGAAGCCGGTAATGGCCAAGCTCGCCCACCGCCGACGCCGACAGGGAAAAGGCGAAGCGCCATGCCAGGCCCAGCCTGAGGGCGCGTTTTTCGTCATCCTTGTCCAAAAGACCGGCCAGACTCAGTTCGCGGGAAAAATCCTCATCGCCGGAATAGCGATGAAAGATCGAGGTGGCGATCAGGGCGCGGGCGCGGTGATCGGCGCCGGCGAACGGCCCGGTCAGAACCTGCCCCATCGCCCCCATGGCGCGGTCATCGGGATGCCGCCGCCAGCCGATATCCGAGAAATAGGCCGAGGCTTCCCGGATGCGCCGGAGTTCCTGCCCCTCGCCCTCGAACAAAGGCTGGGTCCACTGAATCATTTCTCCGGCATGGGCCGGCACCCGCGCCAGCCGGTCGTTGGCATTGATGGCATATTCCAAGAGCGGATCGCGCGCCCGATCCTCCGCCGACAGCCGCGCATAGAACAGCCCTTCGCGCAGGCCATAAGCCGAGATCACAACATCCCGGATATCGGCTGTCATCAAAAGCCGTTCCAGGACCACCGCGCCATACGGCAAGGCTTCGGCTCTGCGCTTGGACACGATTTTGATCTTCCGCACAGATTCACGCGAGAGACCGGAGAGCACCTTGCACAGGCGCAGCGCCCTGCCGCGGGGAATAGTGTATTGCTGCAGGACATGGAGGGGATAATTATGCTCCTCCATGTCGACGCGCGCGAAGCTGCGCCAGATGCCGCCCACCGCGTAAAGCGCCGGCGCCGACAGGTCGGGCAATGTTTTGAGGCTCTTGTCCACCAGATCGCGGGCCTTGTCGGGATCGCCCTTGGCCTGGTCCATCAGCCGGAGCGGGCCGAACGGCAAGGTAAAGGCTTGGCCCGTGACGCCGTTCTTGACCGTCACCATGTCCAGGCTGCCGCCGCCCAGATCAGCCACCAGTCCGTCGGCGCCGGGAATGCCGGCCGCCACGCCCTCAGCGGCGATGCGCGCCTCTTCCTCGCCCGCAAGCACGCGGATGGGCGAGCCCCAGGCCCGTTCGGCCCGGGTGACGAATTCGGCGCCATTGACGGCGTCGCGCGCCGCCGCCGTCGCCACCGCCTCGCGCGCTTCCACCCCCAACCCGTCGGCGATCATGCGAAAGCGGGCGAGCGCCTGAAGCGCCTCGGCGCAGCCTTCGGCATGCAACCGCCCGGTCGAGACCATGTCGCGGCCGATGCCGCAAATGGCTTTTTCATTCTGCAATGTGGCGGCGTTGCGCTGCTGGCTTTCAAAAATCACCAGACGCACCGAGTTGGAGCCGATGTCCACGATGGCGACGGGGGTGCGCGCCTTGACGCCCGCGCCGGTGGCGGCGCGCGCGGAAGCGGCGTTCTTGAGTTCGGCGACTGCCAAAATTCAGGTCCGAGTCTTGGGCGGCGCGTTCATTTTGAGCGCACGGCCGCGCCCGGACAAGGAGGGGTTGGTCATGAAATAGGTGTGGGCGGAAAAAGCATCGGCATCCTCGGCGTGGGAATCGCGGTCGTAACTTCCGTCCGCGTTCATATACCAGCTTTGGGCCCGGTCCTTGAGCAGCGCCACCATGATCTGGTCAAGGACCTGTTGATGGACCGTGGGGTTTTCGATGGGAACCAGGGTCTCAACCCGGCGGTCCAGGTTGCGCGGCATCCAGTCGGCCGAGGAAATAAACACCTTGGCCTCCTTGTGCGGCAAGCCATGTCCCGCCCCGAAACAGACGATGCGGCCATGCTCCAGGAAACGGCCGACAATGCTCTTGACCCTGATATTCTCCGAAAGGCCGGGCACGCCGGGGCGCAGACAGCAAATGCCGCGCACCACCAGCTCGATCTGCACCCCCGCCTGGCTGGCGCGATACAGCCCGTCAATCATCGCCGGGTCCACCAGCGAGTTGAGCTTGACCCAGATGGCGGCGGGCTTGCCCGCCCTCGCATGCATGATTTCCAGCTGGATCGACTCGACCAGCCGGCCCCGCAGCGAGAAAGGCGCGATGGCCAGCTTTTCCAGCGCGTTGGGCTCGGCATAGCCGGTGATGAAATTGAATACCTGCGCCGCGTCGCGCCCCAGCGCCGGATCGGCGCTGAACAGCGACAGATCAGTGTAAATCTTGGCGGTGTTGGGATGGTAATTGCCGGTGCCGAAATGGACATAGGTGTGGAGCTGCCCCTGCTCGCGCCGCACCACCAGACTGATTTTGGCGTGGGTCTTCAGGGCGATAAAACCATAGACCACCTGCACGCCGGCCCGTTCCAGGTCGCGGGCCCATTTGATGTTGGCGGCCTCGTCGAAACGGGCCTTGAGCTCCACCAGGGCAGTGACAGATTTGCCCGCTTCCGCCGCCTCGATCAGGGCCGAAACAATGGGGCTGTCGGAGCTGGTGCGGTACAGCGTCTGCTTGATCGCCACCACGTCGGGATCGGCGGCGGCCTGGCGCAGGAACTGCACCACTGTGTCGAAACTCTCAAAGGGATGATGGACGATCAGGTCCTTCTCCCGGATAGCGGCAAAACAGTCGCCGCCATGGTCGCGGATGCGCTCCGGGAAACGCGGCAGATAGGGCTTGAATTGCAGGTCCGGCCGCTCCGCCAGAATCAGCTTGGTCAGGTCCGACAGCCCCATCAGATTTTCGATGATGACGATCTCGCTGTCGTCCAGGTCCAGGTGTCCGGCGATAAAGTGCCGCAGTCCCTCCGGCATGGATTTGGAGCATTTCATGTGGATGACGCTGCCGCGGCGGCGGCGCTTGAGCAGCGTTTCGAACAGCAACACCAGGTCTTCGGCCTCTTCTTCAACCTCGACGTCGCTGTCGCGCAGGATGCGGAACATACCCCAGCCACCCACGCTATGGCCGGGAAACAGCCTGTCGAAATAGAGCGCGATCACTTCTTCCAGCGGAATAAAGCGCACCCGCTTTTCGGTATCGGGCAATCGCAAAAAGCGGCGCAGTTGCGGCGGCACCGGGATCAAAGCCGAATGCGCCTTGCCGTCGCGCCGGTTGGTCAGCGACAAAGCGATGGTAAAGCCGAGATTGGGAATAAAGGGAAAGGGATGCGCCGGATCAATCGCCAGCGGCGTCAGCACCGGAAAAATCTGCTCGGCGAACTGGGTGTCGAGATAGTCGCGGTCGCGCCCGTTGATTTCGCCGCCCATCACCATGCTGACGCCTTCGCGGCGCAGTTCCTGGTCCAGCGCGGCCCAGACCCGCTGCTGGTCGGCAATTAATTGCCGCGCCGTCTGGTCCACCCGCGCCAATTGTTCGGCGGGGGGCAAGCCGTCGGCGCTGGGCGTACCCACCCCGGCATGGACCATGCCCATCAGGCCGGCCACCCGCACCATGTAAAATTCGTCCAGGTTGGACGCCGAGATGGAGAGAAACCGCACCCGCTCAAACACGGGATGGCGGCTGTTCTGCGCCTCCTCGATCACCCGGCGGTTGAACGCCAGCCAGCTCAGTTCGCGATTGACGAAACGCGACGGACTGGCCGGATCGAAATCGGTGTTGTCGCCCTGATTCTCAAGGATCACGACATCCGCGGTCGAAAGCGGGTTCTCTTCGGCTGCGCTGACCGGCGCATCGTTGGCGGCCTGGGGCTTGGTGGACATGGCCGAACTTTAGGGCAAATCCGTAAAGCTGTCGTGACAAAAACTGCTAATCCTCCATAAGCCCACGAATTAATTGAAGATTTATGGGTTTTTTCTCCGCCAGCGCCAGGGCGTCGGCCCGCTGGATGAAATCGCGCAGAGCGGCGGGCGACCGCTCCAGGGTTCGCACCAGATGGGTCACAACCGCTTCCGGCACGGCGACCTGGCGGTCGGCGAACAGCTTGACCGCCAGCGCCATCAGCAGCGCCTCGTCAGGGGCGCCCAGTTCGAAAGCCAGCAGCGCCTGGAACCGCGACGCCAGGTCGGGAAGCGACACCGGCCATGTCGCGGGCGCGCCGCGGCCGGTCAGCAGCAGCGGCGCGCCCTGCTCCAGCATGGCGAAGAGCGCAGCCTCATGGCGGAATGTCGGCGCGGAATCGATATTTTCCACCACCACCGGACCGCTTACGGCATCGCGCAGAGACCGCGCATCCAGCAACGCCGCGCCCGAGCGCTGCGCCCAGATGCGGGCGAGATGAGTCTTGCCAGATGCCGAAGGTCCGGTCAGGGCCGCGGCGGACACCGGCCAGTCGGGAAAGGAGTCCAGAAACGCGAGGGCGCGGGCATTGCCGGGCGCGACAATGAATTCGGCGCGAGTCATCGCATTGCCCGGCTCCAGCGGCAAAACGAGTTGATCAGCCATTCAGAAAGAATGCCGCGTCATCTTAAGGATCGCCATTCATCGCCAGCGTCCAGCCGCCGCCGCGCTCCGGCGCCAGTGCCAGCCCGGCGCCGCCCAGCGTATCGCGCAGCTGATCGGAACTGCCGGTATAGGAAATGGAAATCTGGGCATAGCCGATATCCATCGCATTCACGGTCACACCGGTGATATTGTCCACTCCGGCGAGCGCCGTCTGGATCGCGCCCCATTGCGCCAGTGACGCCATGCGGACATTGACCAGCAGGCGACCGCGCTGGCTGAAATCGATCGCGGCGCGCGTCTTCCATATATCTTCTATCGTCGCGATAGCGGCGGTAGCGGCCGATGGATAAGCCGCCATTGTCGTTTGCAGCAGAGGCACATCCAGACTGGTCTTGACCGGCACTTCGCCCAGTCCGATGCGGCGGATGTTCACCGTCAATTTGCCGCTGCCATTCACCGCCTGGACCAGCGCCGCCTCGCTGGCGCCCACCCGTTTTGCGGCGGCCGCGACATCGTTCCAGGCGGCGGTATCGAAATTCAGATTGCTTAAGGTGGCGGCATCGGCCGCTTCGGCGACGGCAAAAGGCACCACGGAATTTTTCAGGGATGGTGCGTTCAGCGCCTGGGCCCAGGGTCCGCTCTGGAAGCCGGGTGACATCGGGACCAGCAAAATCCGCTTGGCAACCCCTTGCGTGAAGGCGATGCCGGCGCCCTGCAGCAGCCGGTTCACCGAATCGGGATTGAAGCTGTAGGTCACGTCCGCGACATAGCGGGTGGTGGAGCGCCGCTCATTGGCGATGCTGGAATCGCGCAATAACCGAATCAATGCCGCCGCATCCAGCTCGGGCTGGCGCGCCCAGTCCTGCTGGCGGGTCAGGCGGCGGTAAAGAATCTGCCAGGCCTTGGGGCGACCCTGCGCCATCGCGGCGTTCAGCGCCTCGGCCGGAGACGCGCCGGTGGCGTCGACATGGACATCGGAAACGACATAGGGGCTGTCGGCGGCAACAGCCGGGCCGATGAACAGGAGCGCGGCCAGCGCCACAAGGGGGAGAAATTTCGTGATCGGCAGGAACATGGGAAAGCCTGAAGGCAGCGGCGCAATTATCGGGTCTTTCGCAGCAGACAACAAGGCTCCGGCAACACGGCGACCGGCCATGCGGCTTTGCGTCCATGTTCCCCATGTGGGGCGACGGCTTGCGCCGTTTCACCGGGCTGATTAAACGAAGCGTACCCTTCTTTATATGGACGCGATGTCGGACAAGCTCACCTACAAGGACGCGGGCGTGGACATTGACGCTGGCGAGGCGCTGGTGGCCCGTATCGCACCGGCCGCCCGCGCCACCCGCCGGGCCGGCGCCGATGCCGATCTGGGCGGATTTGGCGGGCTGTTTGACCTCCAGGCCGCCGGCTTCAAGGATCCCGTGCTGGTGGCGGCCACCGACGGTGTCGGCACCAAGCTCAAAATTGCCATAGAGACCGGGTTGTTCGACGACCTCGGCCAGGACCTGGTGGCGATGTGCGTCAACGATTTGGTGGTGCAGGGCGCCGAGCCGCTGTTTTTTCTGGATTACTACGCCACCGGCAAGCTGGAGGTGGAGGGCGCCGCCCGGGTGATCGAAGGCATCGCCCGCGCCTGCAAGGAATCCGGCTGTGCCCTGATCGGCGGCGAGACCGCCGAAATGCCGGGACTTTATAAAAAGGGCGATTTCGACCTGGCCGGTTTTGCTGTCGGCGCGGTGGAGCGCGGCGCCATCCTGCCCAAATCCGCCGCGATGCTGCCGGGCGATGTCCTGATCGGGGTCGCCTCCAGCGGCGTGCATTCCAATGGCTTTTCCCTGGTGCGCAAGGTGGTGGAGGCCGGCGGGCTCTCATGGGACGGCGAAGCGCCTTTCGCAATCAAGCAGAAACTCGGTGCTGCGCTGCTGACCCCGACGCGGCTTTATGTCAGGAGCGCCCTGGAAGCGATCCGTGCCGGCAACAGCAAGGATGGCGCCGTCAAAGGCTTTGCCCATATCACCGGCGGCGGCCTTACCGAAAACCTGCCGCGCGCTTTGCCGGAGGGTCTGGACGCCGAGGTCAATCTGGAAAGCTGGACCCCCGCGCCGGTGTTCAGCTGGCTGGCAAAGTTGGGCGGCGTCGCGCCTGCGGAAATGCTGCGCACCTTCAATTGCGGCGTCGGCCTGGTGGCAGTGGTGGCGGAAAACGCGGCGGGCCATGTCATAGACGCCTTCCAGACCTCAGGCGACAAGGCGGTGCGGCTGGGCAAGTTGATCCCCGGTTCCGGCGAGGCCAAGGTGGTCTATCGCGGGACTTTACGTCTTTGAAAAAAGTCGGCGTTCTTATTTCAGGACGCGGCAGCAATCTCGGCGCGCTGATTGAGGCACAAGCGGGTGCCCCTTACAAAATCATCCTGGTGATTTCCAACATCGATGACGCCGGCGGATTGCAGCGCGCCAGGGATGCCGGCATCGCCACGCGGGCGATCCCGCACCAGGGCAAAAGCCGCGAAGCCTTTGATGCCGAACTTGACACCGCGCTGCGCGGCGCGGGCGTCGACATTGTCTGCCTGGCCGGCTTTATGCGGATTCTTTCCGATGGCTTCGCCCGCGCCTGGGAAGGCAGGCTGGTCAACATTCATCCCTCGCTGCTGCCCGCCTACAAAGGCACCAAAGTCCATGAGCGGGTTATCGCGGGGGGGGAAAGCTTCTCCGGCGCCTCGGTGCATTTTGTCGTGCCGGAACTGGATGCCGGGCCGGTGATCGCGCAAGCCGCGGTACCGGTCCATCCCGCCGACACGCCCGAAATATTGGCGGCGCGGGTGCTGGCGGCGGAGCACAAGCTCTATCCCGCCGCCCTGCGTCTTCTGGCAGAGGACAAAGTGAAACTGGAAAAAGGCCTGGCGGTTTTCAGTTAAGTCCGGTGATCCTGGCCGATATCTGCCACAATCGTTCCGCATCGGCGTCGTTCAGCGCCTCGGATGTCGGCGTCTGGACTTTGCATTTGTAGAAGTATTCGCCGCTTGCCAGCGCCACGTCCGGCGATGACGCCAGATAGATGATGGTCCTGGCGCCATCTTCCTCGGAGATCGCCGCCAGCGACTTGGCCAGTTCCACGACGCGCTGCATGATCCCGCCCGACTGGCCGCCGAAGCGGGTGGCGACAAAGCCGGGATGCAGGCAATTGGCCGTAACGCCCGTTCCCGCAAGTCTTTTGGCCAAGGCCCGGGTGAAAAGAATGTTGCAGAGCTTGGATTTGGCATAGGCGCGAAAGCCCCGATAGCCATGGCGCGACTGCAGGTCGTCAAAATCCAGCTTGGCGCCGCGATGCGCCCGCGACGAGGTGGACACGATTCGCGCGCCCGGCGTCGCCTTCAACTTGTCCAACAACAAACAGGTGATGGCGAAATAGGACATGTGGTTGAGGGCGAAGGTCATCTCCAGCCCGTCGGCCGTCTCAATCCGCTTGTTGAACAAGGCCCCGGCATTGTTGATCAGCACATCGATCCGCGGTTCGGCGGCAATTTCGCCCGCCACACGCTTCTGTTCCGCCAGAAGCGACAGATCGGCGAGATGGGCGACATGCTCCACAGAGCTATTGGCGTTCCGCAGCTTCGCCATTGTGGCGTCGGCGCGCTTGCCGTCGCGGGCGGTGAAGACAATGCGCCCGCCCTGCTCCGCCAGCCTTATTGCCGCGACTTCCCCGATGCCCGAGGTCGCGCCGGTGATGACGGCAGTTTTTCCGCGCATGTGAATAAGGCTCCCGAAGGTGACGGGAGCCTTATATCGTAGAAATATCGGGCAGTCCCGGCCTCGTGTCGCGCGCTCATGGCGCGACGACACTGCGGCTTTGGCTTAGCTTTTCTTGCGGTCCGTAGCGACAGCGTGCGGACGCGCGCTTAGAAAAGCTTGCCCCTCGGGAGCGAAGCGAGTGAGGCGCCGGGCAAAAGGTCCACCGGACCTTTTGCGGATCCCGCTCTCCCGGCCTCGCGCCATCGCCGTTGCGATGACGCTGCGGCGTTCGGCGGGCAAAAGGTCCACTGGACCCTTTGCAGATCCGCCTCACCCAGGAATATCAGCATCCGTGAAGAACTGGGCGATCTCGATCTTGGCGTTGTCTGCGCTGTCGGAACCGTGGACAGAGTTTTCTCCAATTGACAGGGCGAACAGCTTGCGGATGGTGCCTTCGGCCGCATCCTTGGGATTGGTGGCGCCCATCACTTCGCGGTAGCGGGTAACGGCCTTGTCGCCTTCCAGCACCTGCACGACCACGGGCTCGGCCGTCATCTGATTGACCAGTTCGCCATAGAAGGGGCGATCCTTGTGCACTTCATAGAATTTTTTCGCCTGCGCTTCGCTGAGGCGGACACGCTTTTGCGCCACGATGCGCAGACCCGCATCCTCGATCACGGCGTTGACCTTGCCGGTCAGGTTGCGGCGCGTCGCGTCCGGCTTGATAATGGAAAATGTGCGTTCCGTCGCCATAGTGTCTCCGAGTGATTGAAAGCGGCGCCTTATGCCCCAAGCCAAGCGGCCCGGTCAATGACCGCCAATCAATGGCCAGAAGCCATCGCATAGCCGGTGATGAAACAGCTGCGCGCGTCCAGCCTCAACTGGAAATCCGGCATGTCGCCGCGTGCCTCGAACGGCGCGCCGGTGGCAATCCGCAGACCCGAGACTGTGTCCGATCCTTCGATGGACAAGGGCACCGGCAGATAGACATGAAAATCTCGCGCGCGGCTGCTGGCAGCGAAATTTCCGAAGCGCGGCTCGACACTGGCCATGGGCGCACCCAGCGTCAGCCCATGAAAGCCGTAGGGGAAATCGATGCCCTTGCGGACAAAGAAGCGCCGCGTCACGCTTGGCTTGCACGGCGGCGCCGCGATATGGGCGGTATCACCCACACTGATGGCGACCAGCGCATCTTTGGTGAAATCCAGCCGCAACGTTACCGGGTGAAAATCCGCTACCCGCGCCGGCGCCAGCCTCAGCCAATTCTGCAGGTTGCGCGGATAGACATACAAAAGCTGCGTCACGGCAAGCTTGCGGCGGCGATAGCTGACAGTGAAATTCTCGCTGGCGCCGGGCGCGCCCAGCAGCGTGCGCGCCTGAACCATGTTCATCCCCAGATGCAGCGGTCCCATGCGCCAGCAATCGGCTGGCACATCGCCGGGCTTGTGGCGCGTGGTTGCCGCCTTGATCGCGGCCAGGCAGGATTTGGACGGCGTCTCGGCCATTGCCGGCCCCGCCCCGACGGGCATTGCCAGCCCCAGCGCGATCAGGAACCAAACCCGCTTGCCCATGGCAATTCCCGCTTTCCTAAGCCCGAGCGCATGCTATACGCCCGGCCATGCTGGCGATCGACAATATAGTGGTCCGGATCGCCGGGCGGGAAATCCTGTCCGGCGCCACCGCCAATCTGCCCGCCGGGCGGCGAATCGGCCTGGTGGGCCGCAACGGCGCGGGCAAGACCACCCTGTTCAAGGTCATTATGGGGGAACTTCATCCCGACGACGGCCAGGTCAGTTGGCCCAATGCCTGGCGCATCGGAGCGGTGGCGCAGGAAGCCCCCGGCACCGATGTGAGTTTGATCGATACGGTGCTGGAGGCCGACAAGGAGCGCACCCGCCTGTTGGCCGAAGCCGAACATGAATCCGACGGCCATAAGCTTGGCGATATTTATCACCGCCTCGACGCCATTGACGCCTATACCGCGCCCTCCCGCGCCGCCGAGATTCTGGCGGGGCTGGGTTTTTCCGCCGAGGACCAGATTCGCCCCTGTCGCGAATTTTCCGGCGGCTGGCGCATGCGCGTGGCGCTAGCGGCGATCCTGTTCTCCGCCCCCGACTTGCTGCTGCTGGACGAGCCGACCAACTATCTCGACCTGGAAGGCGTGCTGTGGCTGGAAAACTTCCTGCAGCGCTATCGCGGCACGGTGCTGATCGTTTCCCATGACCGCGACCTGCTCAACACCGCCGCCGAATTCATCCTGCATCTGGAGCGCGGCAAGCTGAAGCTTTACACCGGCGGTTACGACATTTTTGTCGCCACCCGCGCCGCCCAGCGTGCCCTCGACACCGCCTTCGCCAAGAAACAGGAAGCAGCGCGGGCCCATATGCAGGCCTTCGTCGACCGCTTCAAGGCCAAGGCGTCCAAGGCCCGCCAGGCCCAGAGCCGCATGAAGATGCTGGCGAAAATGTCGGTCGCCGAGCTGCCGGTGGACGAGCATGTCGCGCCCATCCGTATTCCCGCCGCCACCCCTGCCAGCCCGCCCTTGATCACCATGGACCGCGCCAGCGTCGGCTATGAACCGGGCAAGCCGATCCTGACCAACCTCTCCTTCCGCTTCGATCCGGAAAACCGCATCGCCCTGCTCGGCAAGAATGGCAACGGCAAATCCACCTTCGCGAAATTGCTGGCGGGAAAACTCGAGGTGATGGGCGGTGAGTTCACCCCCGCGCGCAAGCTGGTGGTGGGCTATTTCGCCCAGCATCAGCAGGAAGAGCTCAATCTCAAGATTACCCCGATTGAAACCCTCTCCGGCTTGCGCCCCAAGCTGACGCTGGAACAAGTGCGCGGCCAGCTGGGCGGCTTCGGTTTTTCCGCCGACAAGGCGCTGACCCGCGTTGGGCAATTGTCGGGCGGCGAGCGGGCGCGGCTGATGCTGGCCCTGGCGACTTTAGATAAGCCCAACCTCTTGATCCTGGATGAACCCACCAACCATCTGGACATCGATGCGCGCAATGAACTGCTCAACGCGCTGAATGATTTCGACGGCGCCGTGATCCTGGTCAGCCATGACCGCCGCCTGATCGAGGCCACCGCCGAAACCCTGCTGCTGGTGGCGGACGGCAAGGTGGTGCCGTTCGAGGGCGATCTCGACGATTATCGCCGGTTCCTGCTCTCGGGCGACAATACGCCGACTCGGCGGGCCGAACCGGAGGTCAAACCGTCCAAGGAGCAGGCACGGCGCGGCGCGGCGGAAAAGCGCCAGGCCCTGCGTCCCCTCAAGGAACGCATCGAGGCGGCGGAGAGCCAGGTCGCGGCGCTGCAGGCCGAGGTCGCCAAGCTGGACAAAAGCCTGTCCGATCCGCTGCTCTTCACCCGCGATCCCGCCAAAGGCAGCGCCGTTTCCAAGAAACGCGCCGAAGCGGTGCGCAAGTTGGCCGCCATTGAAAGCCTATGGCTGGCGGCGCAGGAAGAATATGAATTGGCGCTGGCGGCGGATTGAATATTTCGCGCGCCGGACGCCGGAGACTGGGGCAGACCCATAGGAGACATTCCCATGAAATTGGCCCGCGTGATCCTGTTCACCGCCCAGATGGAAAAGATGGCGAAATTCTATGGCGACGTCCTCGGCCTGAAGCGGGTCACCAACGAAAAAGGCTGGCAGGAATTTGCGGCTGGCGGAACCCGCATCGCGCTGCATTCCGGGCCATCATCACCAGGCCGCAAGGGTCCCAAACTTGTATTATATGCCCGGGATGTTGCGGCGATGCGGGAGAAGCTGGCGTCCCGCGGCGCCATGTTCGGCAAGGTCCGGCAGGGTGAAGAGTTCACGCTCTGCGACGGCAAAGACCCCGACGGTAACCCCGTCCAGCTGTCGAACCGCTGAATTGCGCGCTCCTGCCCAGCTTGGAGCGGCCCGGCCTTCCATGATATCGTGAGAGACCGCATTTTGGGGCACGAATGTCGGACAAGAGATTTTTTCAGCCGCAAGGCCCATTTACGCTCGCCGTTCTGGCGCAGAAAATCGGCGCCGAGCTGATGCAGCCCGAGCGCGCCGGTCAGATTGTCCACGACATTGCCGACCTGGAACAGGCGGGCAAGGACGATATCGCTGTCTTCTGCAATGTTCGCCATGCCGGGGCCTTTGCAAAAAGCCACGCCGGGGTCATCGTTACCAGCAGGAAACTTGGCGGCTTTCCCCACAATGGCAGCACCCTGCTTCTGAGCCAGGATCCGCGCCTGGCCTTTGCCGAACTGGGCCGCATCTTTTATCCGGATGGTGCGCCGCAAAGCTTTGTTCATCCCCGCGCCACCCTGGCGGCATCCGCCCACATCGGCGCCGAAGTCGCCATCGCGGCCGGCGTGGTAATCGGCGAGCATGTCAGCATCGGGGCCCGCAGCCGCATCGGCGCCAATACCGTGATCTCCGATCATGTCAGCATCGGCAGCGATGCGGTGATCGGGGCCAATTGCAGCATCAGCCATGCCCTGATCGGCAGCCATGTGAATATTTCCTCCAATGTCAGCATCGGCGGCGAAGGCTTCGGCTTTGTCCCCGGACCGCAAGGCCCGGTGCGGCTCTCGCATGTCGGTCTGGTGGTGATCGGCAACCAGGTCGCCATCGGCAGCAATTGCGCCATTGATCGCGGCGGCCTTGGCGACACGGTGATCGGCGATATGACCGCGCTCGATAACCTTGTGCAGATCGGCCACAATGTCCGCATCGGCAAGGGCTGCGTCTTCGCCGGCCAGGCCGGCGTGGCGGGCTCCGCCACCATCGGCGATTATGTCATGGTGGGCGGCGCGGTTTCGATCAGCGACCATGTCACGGTCGGCGACGGCGCCAAGATCGCGGGCAAAAGCGGCGTGATGCGCGATGTCGGGCCGGGCGAAACCGTGGCGGGCTATCCCGCCATGCCGGTCAGGCAGTGGCATCGCCAGACTACGGCTCTGGCACGCTTGGCACAAAAACATACTGATAAAGAATAAGCGGCAAGCTCGGCGCGAGGAATTTTGGTTCCTGAGCAGGGTTGCCTAGGCGCGTTAGCGTCAGCGTAATGCGCGCGTAGGCAACGATGGGGCTGGCTTCTACGGCCGCTTGCTTAAGCTCGCGGCGTTCGCCCGCTTTCGCAGGTCCACTGGACCTGCTCACGCGCCGCGGGCTCACAGCACGCGCGACGGTCCGTAGCGACAGCGTACGGACGGGACCAAAAGAACCGCGCCCGTCAGTTTTTAAGATGCTGTCGGGCGATGCGTGCCCATTCGCTCTGGCGCGAGCGGTAATAGCGTGGCGCACTTTTCACCGAACCGACGACTTCGCGGAACAGGGCCTGGGCGCGATCCTCCTGCCCCAATTTTTCCAGCAGCAGTCCGAAGCGGCAGCGCGCTTCCTCACCGGGATAGCGGCTGGCCACCGCTTCATATTGCCGGACCGCTTCGTCAGTCTTGCCCTGCGCCTCGAGCGCCCGGGCATAATCCAGCTCGACATCGGCATCCATCGCGGCGGGATCGACCTGCCGCAGTTGGACAAACAGCGCCTCCGCCGCCGCGCCGTCGCCGGCCAGCAATTTGGCCCGGCCCAGCCCCTTGATCAGCACAGGGTCGGCCCCGCCCAGAGGCCCCTGCATGGCGCTTTCGTAAAGCGCGACGGCTTCGGCGAACAAACCGCGTTTGAGGCTTTCCTCGGCCAGTGCCCGCTTGGCGTCCACCGAACCCACCTGCTCGACCTGGCGCTTTTTCTCGCGATAACCGCGGCCGGGATCGGCGGCCGTGGAAACATTGTCGGCAAAGCGGCGCATGTTATTGCTGCGCAGGAAATCGGGAATGACGGCGAAAAACAGATAGGCCAGCCACACCGCGATGGTCGCCAGGAAACCGGCAAAAGAGGCTGCCGCCAGCGCCAACAGCCACAGCGGCGATCGGCCATTGCGGATGGAATGATAAGCAATCGCCAGGCTGATAAGGAACGAGCCTATGGTATAGGGGTTGAAATAATCCAAGGGGGCCGCTTCAGTTCTGTTTTTCGAATTTTCCGGAAGGGCTTTCCTTCCAGTAGGTCACGTCATGACCCGATGCCTTGGCCGCCTTCCAGGCGGCGCGGGCACTGCCTAGCGCGGCGCTGTCGCGTCCGTCAAACAGCAGCACGATCCGCGCCAATGCCGCCAGCCTGGCATCGTCCCAGGCAGAAGGCTGCGCCCCGCCGACGCAGAACAGGATTTGGGCGCCATTGGGATTTTCATCTTCCACCGTGATCAGCACCGGCTGGCGCGCGGCATCGCCGTCGCCGGACTGGGCATGGGCCAGGAAGCTTTGCTCGTCATAGGTCCACAAGAGATTGTCGAGAGCATCAGAACGCTCCGCGGAATCGGTGCGGATCACCGCCCGCCAGCCCCGCGCCAGCGATTTCTCCACCATGCCGGGCAGCACATCTTCCAGCGAGCGGCGTTCGAGGTGGTAGAAGAGAGTTTCAGTCATTTAGCGTTCCGTCGTGGCGGGGCTTGACCCGGCCATCCAGCTTATTGCGGCACCACTCGGCCGCTCGCCCAAGCTCGCGGCGCCAATGCTCGGCCGCTCGCCCAAGCTCGCGGCGCCAATGCTCGGCCGCTCGCCCAAGCTCGCGGCGCTTAGGCGCTCGAAATGGTCCACCGGACCATTTCGTTCGCTGCGCGAACCGCGCCTAAGCCTCATAATGTTCTTTCACGAGACGATTCAGCAACCGCACGCCCCAGCCGGTGCCCCAACTCGGGATCTGCACTTTCTGCTCGCCGTCCTGCCAGGCGACGCCGGCAATATCCAGATGCGCCCATACCTGGCCATCCACGATAAAACGCTTGAGGAATTGCGCCGCGGTGATGGCGCCGGAATTGGCACCGCCGATATTCTTCACATCGGCGATCTTGGAGCGGATCATCTTGTCATAGAAGGCATCCAGCGGCAGCCGCCACACCCGCTCGCCGGTGTAACGGCCCGCATCCGCCAGCCGCCCGGCCAGCTTGTCGTCATTGGAAAAGACCCCGGCATGTTCGAAGCCCAGAGTCTGCACGATGGCGCCGGTCAGGGTCGCCAGGTCGATGATGAATTTGGGCTTGAAACGTCGCTGGGTATAAGTGAGCGCGTCGGCCAGCACCAGGCGGCCTTCGGCGTCGGTGTTCAGCACTTCGATGGTCTGGCCCGACAAAGACGTCAGCACATCATCGGGGCGAATGGCGTCGCCGCCCGGCATATTCTCGACCAGGCCGATGATGCCGACCGCATTCACTTTCGCCTTGCGCGTCGCCAGCGCCAGCATCAGGCCGGTAACCGCCGCAGCCCCGCCCATATCGCCCTTCATGCCCATCATGCCGGCGCCGGGCTTGAGCGACAACCCGCCGGAATCAAAACACACGCCTTTGCCGACAAAAGCGATCGGCGCGCCCTGCTTATTTTTGGAAGATGGGCGGTTGCCATTCCACTGCATGACGACAAGCTGGCTCTCGCGCGGCGAACCCTGGCCGACGCCGAGCAGCGCGCCGAAACCCTGCTTCTTCATTTCCGCTTCGCCCATCACCTCGATTTTCAGGCCGGATTTTGAAAGCGCCTTGACCCGGCGGGCGAATTCCTCGGGATGCAGAACATTGGGCGGCTCATTGACCAGGTCGCGGGCCAGGAAAATACCGTCCGCCACGGCGCCAAGGCCGGCATAGGCGCGTTTGGCGGCAGCCGCGTCCGGCGCCAGAACGCGGATTTCGCGCAGGCGCTTTTTGTATTCGTCCAGATTCTGGGTGCGGTATTTGTCGAAGCCGTAACTGCGCAAGCGCGCCCCGAATGCCAGATGCGCCGCAATTTCGCCGCTTTTGACCTTGGACCCTTTTGGTCCCTCGACTTCGAATGTCGCCACCGTCTCGCCCAGTGTGTGCAGCCGGGCGACAATCTGTGCCCCAATGGTTTCCAGTCCCTTCTCGTCCAGCGCCGCCGGCTTGCCCAGCCCGACCAGCAGGATGCGGGAGGCCGAAAGCCCGGTCGGCGCCAGCACCTCCAGCAATTGCCCGGATTTGCCGGTAAAGCGCGAGACTTTGAGGCCCCGCGAAATCGCCCCGCTACTGGCTTTGTCGGCCCTCCGGGCGGCCGGTGTCAGAACCGCACCGGCCGACGCCGCCACCACCCAGCTTCCCGACTGGATTTTGGCGGGGGACGCGGCAAAGGAAATCTGCATGAAATTGCTCCAATCCTCGGAAAGCCGGTTGGCGGAAAGCCGAACAGCGATGCTAGTTTAGGTCGAATCACGCGAGGGGCGAAAGGCCATGGGACACGCGCCCTTCAAGGGCCCGGATAAGTCAGACAAAAAAGCGACGTGGAGGCCCGGATTGCCGCGCCTGTCCGGCTATGTGCTGGGCCAGCTCTTGGGGCCGGTGGCACTGCTGACCCTGCTGATGACCTGCGTCATCTGGCTGACCCAGTTTCCCCGCCTGCTGGACTTGGTGATCAACCGCGGCCAGTCGGCGCCCACCTTCATCTATCTCACATTGTTGCTGCTGCCCACCCTGCTGGTCATCATCCTGCCCATCGCCTTTTTCTTTGGCACCCTCTTCACCCTTTCCCGGCTGAATGGCGACAGCGAATTGGTGGTGATGGCCTCTGCCGGCTACAGCCAGCGCCAGCTCGCGGCCCCGGTCTTTATCGCCGCCGCAATCGTCATGGCGATCACCTGGGTCTGTGCCCTGTGGCTGATGCCGATGGGGGAACGCTTGCTCAGCGCCAAGGAAGTGGATATCCGCGCCGATATCGGGGCGGCGCTGCTCAATGCCGGCGAATTTGAAACCCCCGCCAAGGGCCTCACCGTCTTCATCCACCAGATGGGCAACAACGGCCAGATCAGCGGCATCCTGGTGCACGACAATCGCGACGAAAAACGGCCCATCACCTATATCGCCCAGCGCGGCGTGCTGGCCCAGACTTCGGCGGGCGGACGCCTGATCATGGTGGACGGCACCGTCGAACAGACTGCCGCCGCCGGCGCGCAGCTCTCGGTGCTGACTTTCAAGAATTACACCTTCGATCTGGATCAGTTCGCCGGTCCGGCAACGGCCACGCTGCGCAAAACCAATGAACGCTATCTGGGCGAGCTGCTGTATCCCTCCGAAAAGACCGGCGTGACGCGGCAGATTCGCACCGCCTGGCTGTCGGAAGCGCATAATCGCCTGTCGCAGCCGCTTTATTGCCTGGCCTTCGCCATGATCGCGCTGGCCGCGATCCTGCGCGGACGCCGGGCCCGCGGCGCGCTGGCGATGCGCCTGACCGGCGCGGCCCTGGCGGCGGCCACCCTGCGCATTGCCGGCTATGGCGTGGTGGGGCCGGCCTCCAGCCACCCCGCTCTGTTCGCGCTGTTCTATCTGATCCCGCTCTTGGGAACCGGCCTCGCCCTGACTGTGCTGATGGGCTATAGCCCGGCTGCGATCTTCCAGCGCCGCTCGGTGGCGCATGTGGGAGGAGCCGCCGCATGAGCTGGTCCTGGACGCTCTATCGTTATCTGGCGCTGCAATTTTTTCTGGGCGTGGCGCTGGTTTATGCCGGTTTTCTGACCTTGGCCTTTTCCATTGACCTGGTGGATTTGCTCAACCGCACCGCCGGCCACAATGTCGGCACGGCCGTGATCATCGGCATGGCGGTGCTGCAGCTGCCGGATTTGGGCCAGAAAATGATGCCCTTCGCCATCCTGCTCGGGGGCGTTTTCACCTTTGTGCGGCTATCGCGCAGCCATGAGTTGGTGGCGGCACGCGCCGCGGGCGTTTCCGCCTGGGATTTCATGCTGCCGCCGCTGGCCGTGGCGGTGTTGATCGGGGTGGTGGCGGTGACCCTGTTCACACCGCTCTCGGCCCGCATGTTCGCCGAATTTTCAGGGCTGGAAGCGCGCTATATCAAAGGCGAGGCTTCGCAGCTTTCGGTTTCTCAGAACGGCCTCTGGCTGCGCCAGGGCGACGAACACCAGCAATCGGTGATCCATGCCCTGCGCGTCGCCGACCAGGGCCAGCATCTGGAAGATGTCATCGTGTTTCTGTATGGCGGCGGCGACAAATTCAACGGCCGCATCGATGCGAAATCCGCCCGGCTTGGCGACCAGGCCTGGCTGCTATCCGATGCCTATGTCTCCGGCGCCGCCGGCTCGCCGGTGCATCACGCCAACTACACGCTTGCCACCACCCTGACCGCGGCCCAGATTCAGGAAAGCTCCGCCTCGCCCGACACCCTGTCCTTCTGGGATCTGCCCGGCTTCATCCGCGCCGCCCAGGCCGCCGGCTTCTCGGCGACGCGCTATGAACTTTATCTCTATACGCTTTATGCCCTGCCGGTGCTGTTCGCGGCCATGGTCTTCATGGCCGCCAGCTTTTCGCTCAGGCCCTCGCG
>Ga0302319_10005353_pt1 | contig 25824 bp, 6 predicted proteins | sample Bog_T0_2_FD_203319 | JGI IMG/M metagenome (GOLD analysis project Ga0302319, IMG submission 203319) | Peat permafrost microbial communities from Stordalen Mire near Abisko, Sweden - Bog_T0_2 | ecosystem: Environmental > Terrestrial > Soil > Wetlands > Peat | place: Sweden: Abisko, Stordalen Mire...
CCCGCAAGACAACCGTCGAGTAGCGCTGGCGCGGGGAACGATAGGGCTTCAATCCGTAACGGCGGCAGAGCGCGGTGAACAGGCGCCGGTGCCACCGATCAAGGAGTTTGAACTGTATCTCAACAGGTTGCTCAACCTTCTCCGCGGCGGCAAGAGCGGTGCGCACCCGATGAATGGCTGCAGCCGCAGCGTCTCGTTCTCCAGGAGTCGTTGCTCCCTCGAACAGCGCAGAGATTTTACGTAGCTTTTCCCGGAGTTCGTGTTCGGTGGTCACCAGAGTTGCTCACTCGATAAAGTTGGATGCTGCTTGTCGTGTCGCGTTTTAGAATACAGGGCGCCACATCGAGATCGCGGTACCCCGGCTATGGATGAAAAGTCGGCCATCGGCGTCGGATCGTGTGTCGCGGATCTGCCAGGCCGCGGAACCGGGCGGAAGCCTTCAATTCAAGTTCGCTGGGTAGAGAGCCGCGAACCAACGTTCCACCACACTGATTGGAAAGCCGAGGCGTACGGGCGCTCTCGGTCCGGTGGAAACCAGCAGCCCGTGCTCCAGGAGTTGGGAGAGCACAGAACGAGCCATCCGTTCTTTGTTGGCGGTGAGCGCAGGCGCCTGTCCGCGCTCAAACTCCCCCGCAAGCAGAGCTTCACGTAAAAGCTGGAAGCTGCCCTTCGGCAGGCGTCCAGCACGCACTTCCTCTCCCACGTAGATCTCCATCCTGCGCAGTAGTTCCGCGGACTCCAAGATGGAACGCATGAAGTCAATCTGATCCACGCAGGTGGCCAGAAAGAACTGGCAGAATTGGGCCAATGCCGCTTCAATCGGTATCCTTCCTACGGCTCCTGGCCACCTTCATTGCCGGCGCAGGAATCCACATGGATGCGGTTGAGAAGTATGTACCTTCGGTGCCGGGAAGCCAGCCCCATCCCGGCCATCGAACTCTAGATGAAGTGACCTAGACTGCGAGACATTGAGAATTGCCTCGACACTGCCCGGCCCAAAAGGGTCTCAGGAAACCCGCTCTCAAGTGGCTTGTTTTCAGCGGCAGAAACCACCAATGTGTTTGAGGAAACTCAAGTTGCTAATTCGTAGTAAAGCTCAGGGTCGTTCCCGATGCCGTCCCTACGGCATTCGACGCGACCACTTGGAAGTAATACGTGGTTTTGGTCTTCAGGCCGGAAATGGTCGTGCTCACTGCGGTGACCGTCGTTCCTGTCAGCGCCCCGGTCTTGCTCGTGATGCCGGTCAGCGAGGTCTTGCTGGTTCCGTAGACGAACCAGTACTGGGTCGTGGCGTTGTCCGCAGTCACCGTGCCGTTTAGAGTGGCGCCGGAAGAACTCAGGCTTGTTGCAGCCTTGGTGGTGACAGCCGGAGCAGAGGCTATGGTGTAGGCTACCGTGGCCACTGCGCTCGTGCTGTACCCCGCGGCTATCGCGATGGCCTTGAAGGTCTCCGATGCAGACACCTTCACTGCGGCGGTGTACTTGGTAGAACTGGTGGTTGGTTCGGTTCCGTTCGTGGTGTAGTAGATGGTCGCGCCTGGCGTGGCGTCGGAGATGAATACCGATTGCGCGGCGGTGTAGGTGCCCGCAGGAACCGAAAAGGTGGGCGTGGCCGTTGTGCCCAGCGGTGTGATGGTCAGCGTGCCGTTGGCAAACTGGAAGCTGTAGTTACTATTTGTTCCTAGCGTTCCTTGGGCGATGGTGATCGGATAGGCGCCGTAGTTCGAGCCCTGCTTTGCGGTGGTGGTCTCTGTGGGCGCGCCTTTAAGGATGGACGCTGTGTCTCCATTGGCGAAGCCGGTAACAGTGTAGGTGAGGCTGGGAATGGCCTGGTTGTAAGGCACGGTGACGTTGGTCGCTGCCACTGTCAGAGGAGCTTTGGTGACGGTGAGCGTGCCGTTTGCGAACTTGAAGGTGTAGTCGGCTGCGGTCAGTGAGCCCACGGCGGGGGTGATGGGATATGTGCCGGGCGCGGAGGTCGCTGTAGCCGCGGTGGTGAGGCTTGGGCTGCCGGTGAGCGCTGTGGCCGCCGTGTCGCCATTGACGAAGCCCGCATAGGATGCGGTGAAAGATGGATTAGCAGCGCCATAAGGCCGCATTGCATTGTTCGCCGTTATCGTGAGCTGGACAGGCTTCACCAGCAGCGTGACGGTCGCGGTCTCCGTGGCGTAGTCGCCGGCGTCCTTGGGATTGAAGGCGGCGGTAAGTGTTTGCAAACCGACGCCCAGGACAGTCCCGATGACCGGAGAGTAGGAAAACGTGCCTGCCGTAGTGGAGCTAGCGTTAAGCTGCGTCGCACTCAGCTTGGTTCCGTAGTTGATGGAAGCGGGCGTGGTCCAGGTGATCTTCGGTGTGGCCTGGTTTACTTGCAGGGTCTCGGTTGCGGCGGCGGTAGTATAGTCGGTTGTGTCTTTCGGCGTGAACGTCACACTGAGCGTCTGAGTGCCCGCGGTGAGAACCTTGCCGGAGGCCGGCGTGTAAGTGAATGTGCCCGTGACCGGCGAAGTTGCGTTGAGCTGTGCGCCGCCCAGGGCCGTGCCGTAAGTGATGGCCGCGGGCGCGGGCCAGGTGATGGTGGGCGTTGCCTTAGTGATGGTGAGCGTGCCGGCGACAAACTTGAAGGTATAGTTGGCGGCCGCGAGCGTGCCCGTGGTTACGGTGATGGGATAGGTGCCAGCCGGCGAGGTCGCCATTGCCATGGTGGCAAAGGCCGGCGAGCCGTTAAGTGCACTGGCCGTGTCCCCGTTGACGAATCCGCTGTAGGCCGCGCCGAAGGTTGGGTTGGCCGCGCCGTACGATCGTGTAGCGTTGTTGGCCGTCACGGTGAGTTGGACAGGCTTCACCACCAGCGTGACGGTTGCGTTCACCGTGGCATAGTCGACCGCATCCTTGGGCGTGAAGGTGGCGGTGAGCGTCTGCGAGCCTGCGCCTGGAACGGCTCCGATGGCAGGAGAAAAGGTGAATGTGCCCGGCGTCGTCGAACTGGCGTTGAGCTGGGTTGTGCTCAGCTTGGTTCCGTAGGGGATGGGAGCGGGCGTGGCCCAGGTGATCTTCGGCGTAGCCTGATTCACAAGCAGAGCCACGGTAGCTGCTGTGTTGGCGTAGTCGGCCGTGTCCTTGGGCGCAAAGCTCAGAGAGAGAGTTTGCGCGCCTGCGTTGAGCACCTTACCGGAGGCGGGCATGTAGGTGAACGTTCCTGCGACCGGCGAAGTTGCGTCAAGCTGCGTGGCGCTCAAAGGCGTTGGATACTTAATCGGTGCAGGCGTGGCCCAGGTGATCTTCGGCAGAGGCTGCGTGCCCGTGCCTTCAAGCGCGATGCTCTGCGTGGTATAGCCCGGTGCGGCGGCATTCAGGTTGTTGTCGGTGAGCACGAGCGATCCGCTGAAAGCGCCCATGGTTGCCGGTGTAAAGCCGATGGGCAACTGGCAAGTCGCGCCTGCCGCCAGCATTCCTTGCGCCGAAGAACCAGCGGTCAAGAGTGGGCAAACCGAGGCTCCGCTTCCGCTCAAAGTGAAGTTCGCCGCGATGCTTGGATTGTTGCCGGTTGACGGGATCGGAAAGATCAGCGCGGCAGTGCCGACGTTCTCCACCGTAATCGTCTGCGGACTGTCGCTGCTGGTTGAGCCAACAGGGGCGCTTGCGAAGCTCAGGCTCGGTGGGTCTGCAAAGTCCAGCTTCTCTACGCTGCTGCTGTTCGCATCGGTAACAAAGACATTGCCGGCTCCGTCCAACGCAACACCATGCGGTGTGTTGAATCCGCCTTTTAGCGTTTGAATCGCGGTGTAACCTTCAGCCGCAAGAAACTCCAATACGCTGCCAGAGCTAGTGTTTGCGACGAATGCGTTCCCGGCACCGTCCACCGCCAGGCCGGTAGAATAGGACAATCCGCTCACCAGGGTATTGGTTGTGGCATAACCTCCCGCAGCCAGTATCTCTTTAAGCGCATTGTTACCATTATCGCTATCTGTAACGAAAACATCGCCTGCGCCGTCCACGGCTATGCCGACGGGGTTGCTGAATCCACTGCCTAGTGTTATGACGCAGGCACTATCAACGCAGCCAGGCGGAATTTCCTTCACGGCACTGTTCCCGTAATCCGCGACAAAGACATTCCCGAATCCATCCACAGCGATACCCCAGGGCTTGCTGAAGCCGCCGCCCAATGTATTGAGCACGGTGTAACGGCCCGCCTTCAAGAGCTCGTAGACCGCATTGGCTCCGTAGTCCGCCACGAAGATGTTGCCACTGCCGTCCAGTGCCAATCCCCAGGGAGCGTTGAAGCCGCTGGCCAGCACGCTGATGGCAGGAGAAATGGGAATGCTGCCATTGACCGCCAATATCTCTTTTACCGAATGGTTGCCCGAATCGGCGACGTAGATGTTGCCGCTACTGTCTACCGCAACGTCCATTGGATTTGAGAGTCCGCTGGCCAGGGCGCTTGGGACGCCAGGCAGGAAGTTCACCTGCGGTCCCACGCCTGTGCCTTGAACATTGGCGGCGACAAACAAGTTTCCATCATTATCCAAGAGTTCCACCGCCCCATAGCGGGGTCCGGCGAACCTGGGCGTGAAGGTCACATTCACGGTGCAGGTTGCTCCGGCAGCATATTCAGTATTCGGCGTGCAGGTATCCGAACCTGCATCGGCAAAGTCTAACCCGGCTGCTCCCTGCGTCATCACGGCCGAGGCTCCAAGCGAGCCTGCCGTATCGAACGTGAATATCAGGGAGGTCACCGGGCTCGCGGTCCCCACGTTGACGCCGCCGAAGTTGCCTGGCTGTGGCGCGCTAATTTGCACAGGAGCGATTGTGAGGGCAATGGGAGTGGTTATGGTTACGGCCCCTGAGGTGCCAGCAAGGATCACAAGGTAACTCCCAGGGGGAATGGATGCGTTCGCCGTCATGCTAAGCACGCTGGCTGCCGTTGTTGGGTTTGTCGCGAACGATGCGGTGAGTCCGACGGGCAGGTTGGGAGCGCTGAGAGTCACAGTGCCGGTGAATCCGGTTTGAGGGGTCACCGTGATGGTGTCTGTAACAGACGAGCCCTGAGCAATCGTAAGCGAAGAAGACGAGGCGCTGAGGTTGAAGCCGAGCGGCGGGGTGACGATCAGCCAGTAGTTTGCCTCTACAGACTGGGATCCGGAAGTGCCCCAGACCGAACACCAATAGACTCCCGCGGGGGCGGAGCCGGCCACTTGCAGCGTAAGCATGCTGGTTCCAGTTGTTGGGTTCGGAGTAAATGAAACAGTCGTACCCGCGGGCGCACTCCCGGTCAAGGTCACATTGCCTGTAAATCCGTTCAGGTCAGCCACCGTGATGGTGTTTGTGGCAGACCCGCCTTGAGCTACAGTCAGTGATTGAGATGCAGTTACGACGGTAAAGGTCGGCGTCGGCGCGGCGGTGATCGTCTGTATGAACCCATCTTCAGACGACATCTCAGGAGAATCGGCAACGATCCAGACTTGCGAGGTTCCGAGAGCGGCGGAGCTACTCGCGGTCATCGTGAGTACGCTGCTGCCGGTTGTTGTGGGATTTGGGCTGAAGGTTGCGCTTACCCCGGAAGCCATGCCGACTGCGGTTAGAGTCACCGGCCCAGCCGAAGCCACAGTGAAACTCCCACCTGAAACCACCTGCACCGTAGCCGTGGCAGAGTTTCCCTGGGTAAGCGTTAATGGATAGGGCGAGACAGTGATGCGGTAGGCCGCTTCATTGATCGTGAGAGCAATTGTGGCGGTCTCGCTCAAATCACCCGATGTTCCGGTAATTGTTACAACGGCGTAAGTGGTAGGTTTGGCTGAGGTGCTCGCTGTGAGTGTGAGGAAGCTGCTTCCTTGAGTAGGGTTGGTTAGCCAGGATGCAGTGACTCCACTGGGAAGGGGGGAAGTTACTGCAAGCGTTACGCTGCCAGTGAATCCAGCATAGTCGGTCACATCAATCGTGCTTGAGCTGGAGGCGCCTAAGGAGAGTTGCATCGAACCAGACCGGGGAGCAATGCTGAAACCCGGTCCATTGACCTGCAGAGCCAGTGAAGTGCTTGCGGTGGCGTTCCCGGAGGTACCGGTAATGGTTGCCAGATACGAGCCGCGGATTGCGGAACTGTTGACGGTGAGCGTGAGCACGCTGGATCCGCTCGTTGGGTTCGCGCTCCACGATGCCGTCACGCCGCTTGGCAGGCCGGAGATGGAGAGATTCATGCTGCCTTTGAATCCATCCATGTCCTGCACAGTAATGGTGGTTGTGCCGGAGGCGCGGGGGGCAATGGTCAGGCTGGTGGGTGAAGCCGAGAGCTGGAACCCGGCCGCTGCCGGAGGCGCCAGAGCGTCGATCAGATTCTGTCCTGCCGGGCTTCCCCATCCGGTCACAAGGTCGTATCCCGCGACGGCGCTGAAGGATACTCCCTGGAAGCAGCAATCGTTATTCCCGCTAGCAATGTCGTTGAAGTCGCTGTTGTAGTTGGAGCTTTCGCCGATCGCATAGACTGCCGGGTTGATAAAACCTGCGGTTGGATTGCCAGAGGCCAGGGCTTGTTGATTGACCAGCGCCAGAAAACCGGCCCAGCGCGGCGCCGCAAAGCTGGTACCGCCCCAGATTCCTTGACAGGCGCCCAAATTGCAGACGTAGTTGTCCGTATCGGCTTCCGCGGCCACGTCCGGTTCATTGCGCAGGTTCGTGGAGCCGTTGTTGGAGGCATTTGCCACTCCGATCTGCCAGCCTGGAATCGGTATACCGTCAGGGCTGATGCCGCCGCCGCTCTTATGCCATGCCGTTTCGGAACTCCAGGCCCCACCCTCGCCGCTCGTTAACAGATCGGTTCCGCCAACGGAAGTTACCCAGGCACCCTCCGAAGGGTAAAAATAGGACGCCCCTGGAAAGAAACCCAGTGAATCATATGCGCCGTAATCGCCGGAAGCGGAGAAGGCGCTCTGACCCTGCGCGGCAAATTCCTGGAAGATAAAATCGTCCGTCGTAGGGTCGTCCGGACTCCATGCCCACGAGATACCCAACTGCTTGGCGATGTTCTCCGTGGCCATGGCGTTCAATATGTCTGTGTCGTTGGCCCCGATGTACACGCGAACCTGGCTCAGGCCCGGCGCCATGCCGATTGCCTGAACGATATCCAACACCTGTTCGGCATCCGCACAGTTGCTTGGGATAAGTTGACATGGAGCGCCGCTGGCGCCGTCCAACAGCACATTGTTGACGGGAATTGTGTAGGTTGTTCCCGCGGCGGTGGGCGTGTAGGCTATTACATTGCCGGTCGCGCCTGGGCTCGACGTAGCAACTCCTGCAAAGCTCGCCGAAACATCGCTTATGTTATAGCCATCAAACTCCACGAGCCCCACTGCCTGGCCACTGCCGATGAGGGCGCCATTGCCGTAGTAGGCTGCCCGCATATCGCTGGCAAGGTACGCGCCGCCCGGGCCCGAACCGGTGACATTTGCCCCGGCTTGCCCGTCTGCCGCTTTGGTCACCATCGGGCGCGGTATGGAGAAGTTGTTCAGGCCTGTAATATGCGCTACCTGCGCACTCAAAGCCAGCAAAGGCTCGCGGTCCGGCGAATAAAATGTTCGGTTCTCCGTGGGATGCCGATAGGCCATCATCGTCAGATGAAAAGTCTTGTTGATTTGCGCTACCGTGCCGCTGATCGGCACGATCAGGCGGTTCGCGGGCTTACCGGTTACCGTGAAACCATGGGTCTGGGCGAAATCGACGACGGCTTGATAGTCCTCGGCCGTCGGGCCGAACTGAAGGGTGAACTGATCGACGCTGATAAAATGGCGGTAATCGGGACTGGATGGCTCGTAAAGCCGGCTCAAGAGGCTGGCCAATTCGCTTTGGTTGCGCAATGGCAGCACGATGGTGAGACTGAGCCGTTGAGAAAGCGGCAAGGGACCTTCAATTACAGATTGCCCGCTGGAGACAGCGGGGCGGACATGGTTATGCAATAACTGGAGCGGCTGCTGCGCCGCACCCGGGATTGATAGGAAGAGGAGAGCTGCGCAAACGAAGGTGCGGGAGGGAACCCGAGCTTTCAAGTACAACCCCATTCCTATTCAAATCTTGGAGATGCATCCACTATACCCCTTGATGGACCGGGGATGGCCCAGTCTTCCTGATTGACCCTGAACCCCAAGGTAGTCTGACTGCCTGGCACGCAAAGCTCGGGTCTGAATCCCCCCAGCGAGTCGAGCTTCCCTTTGAAGGGCTTGGCAGGGGGCTGGATCTGTTACGCACCACGGCGCCACCTACTGCATCATCGATACCGCTTCTGGCCGTGTCGAGGTTGCCAAAGAACTTTTCAAGCTGGCCGACTTCGTGATTTTCCCTGTGCAGGCGAGCGAGGACGATCTGACAGCAGTCCCAGTGACTGTCCAGGCGCTTAAGGAGGCTGGGGCGCCCTTCATGTTCATCTTGACCCGCGTCAAGGCCAACACCCCGATCACGGCCCAAGCCGAGAGAGCCTGACCCTGGCATCCAGCGCAAGCCCACGATGAACGATGTAGCGCGGCTTGCGCGTGTGGGCACCATGACGGTCTCCCGTGTTCTGAGCGGCTCCGTTCCCGTGTCGGCTGAGACGGCACAGCGGGTACTGATCGCCGTGGAGCAGTTAAAATACCGTCCCAATGAACTGGCGCGCGCGTTTCGCGGCCAGCGCTCGCACACCATTGGCCTGATCATCCCCTATCTCTACGATCCCTTCTTCGCCAACTGCGCGCATGCCGTCACAGCCGTAGCCAAAGAGCACGGCTACTCGGTGATCATCGCCACATCCAATGAGGATTCCAATACCGAGTTTGAAGAAGTCGAAAACATGCTGCGGCGCCATGTGGACGGCCTTGTCGCTATCCCTGCCCGATGTCACGAGTCGCGGCTGACGCGCGCTCTGTTTAGCAAGACGCCCGTTGTCATCTTTGACCGTCCGGTTCCCGGCCTTTCTTTGGATGTGGTTACCGTGCAGAATACGGCGGGGGCGCGGCGCTCGTGCGGCTGTAAAAACCGTACTTCGGTGGTTATCCACTCGATGATTGCCGAACCGGCATCGGAGGCTTGGAAACAGCGCACCCTTGAGCGCAAGGTCACGGGTCGGGGATGCGTTGGTTTCGCTTACTGTAAGTTCGACGAGGGCGGTGTGTTCGTCCGCGAGCTTTTCGAGTTCTCAGCAGCCCCGCGGGCGTGGGTGCATTCTGCGCCGCGCAAGGCAGATCTTGCGCTTGACAGGGACCTCGCCTGCTCCCGCTCCACTCCTTTGATGGGGCGGCGGAAGCCGTCGCCTTCCCGCTGGACAAGAGCGAGGGCGACCTCAGTCTGAGCCAGGCGCAGGCCATGTGAAAGGCAGTCCTTTCCGGTATGGCGCAGTGCTCCGCTTCGATCCAGCCAGTTTGCGGCATCCGCTAGAATTGGCTAGATTAGCCGATTTCGCATTGATTACAAGCAAGTTATCTCGCAGGCAGAGAGACCTGAAGAACCCGTTGAACCGGTTCCATCGCGCCCCGCGTCCTGCCCTCCAGCCGTCGCCTGAAGCGACAAGAATCAAGAAAGTGGCAGAAGCCTCGTCACAAAAGTCGGCCTGCCACCACTGATCAGAAGACAGCACCTTTCCTGGACCTGGCAGATCGAATCATCTGACCGATTTGCGTGCTCAGGAAGAATGAAAAGAACTGTACTTCCCGATATTGGTGTTCTGGGAGCCATGCGCAGCCTGCTGAAAGTCTCCGGCCTCGCCTGCAAACGAAACACCGCTGGAACAAATTCCGCCAGCGCGAGCGAAAACGCTTGAACCGGCGACTTTCCCCGATCGTGTACGCGCCGGGATTTCCGATCTGGAGGTTTCCTGTGGCCGTTTTGCCGACCCATTTCGGACAAATCCGGTCTTTTGTTGTCGAGTACACCGCGCTTCTCTTGCTCGCCGGTAGATGCCCTGGATGAGCGACTAAGCAGCTTGAAAGATCTTCCCTGAAGGCCGCACCTGTTGCGGCGCACCGCCCCCCCCCACTTTCCCTGGAGTCAGGCAATGAAACGAGTTCGTTTGCTGGGTCTGTCGACCCTGATGTACATGCTGTTCCCTCTGCTGAACGCACATGCGGCAGCCCCCGTTGTCACCGTCAGTCCCGGTTACACCAATCTTGGCGTCAACCAGACGCTGCAATACACCGCAACCGTCACCGGACTGACTAACCCTGCAGTGAAGTGGGAAGTGAACGGTGTGATCGGCGGCAACGCGAAGATCGGCACCATCTCCGCCACCGGCCTGTATACGGCTCCGGCCGTTGTGCCCACGGTCAGCACACTGGTTGAGGCGCTTGCCTCCGACGGCAAGACGCTTGGCGTCCAGTACGTCAATGTCGAGCCGGCAGGGCCGGTCATCTCTGCCATCACGCCCAACCCCATTCCAACGGGAAACTACAACATCACGATCACAGGCGCGACCTTCCAACCCGGAGCCACTGTGAGCGCGGCCGGCAACAACCTGACCACCACCTACGTGAATCCAACGACGCTGCAGACCAGCGGATGGCAGGCAGCCGCAACTGCCGTAGCGTTTCAGGTGACCAATCCCGGCACGCTATGGGGTCCAGTCTTCACAGTCAACTTTGTTGCCCCGCAGACCATCTCGCCGGCATCCGCCTCCGTCAAATTGGGCCAGACGGCGCAGTTCACCTCGACCGGCGCAACCAGTTGGACCGCGACCGCGGGCGCCATCTCGGCAGCAGGCTTGTACACCGCGCCGTCCTCCATGCCGGCCTCAAGCACGGTGACAGTCACCGCAACCGGCCCCGGCGGCTCAGCCAGCGCCAAGGTCACGCTGGCCGCGCTCGTGCCCCAGGCCATCTCGCCTCTCTCGGCTTCGGTCACGCTCGGCAAGACCCAGCAGTTCACCTCTGCCGGGGCAACCAGTTGGACGGCGACCGCAGGCAGCATCTCTTCGGCCGGCCTCTATACTGCTCCGTCTGCCATGCCTGCCTCCACTACGGTGACGGTGACAGCAACCGGTCCCGGAGGCTCGGCCAGCTCCAAAGTCACGCTCGTCCCGCTTCCGCCCCAGACCATCGCGCCCGCCACGGCAAGCCTGGCCCTTGGTGCGACCCGGCAGTTTACCTCGGCTGGCGCCACCAGTTGGACGGCGACTTCCGGAACTGTTACCAGCACAGGCCTCTACACAGCGCCGGCGGCTCAGCCTGCCTCCGGCATCGCCACTGTAACGGCCACAGGCCCTGGCGGCTCAGCCAGCGCCACGGTCACCGTCATCAACAGCATGCCCACCACCATCTCGCCGCTTAGCGCCACTGTCACGCTGGGAACGACGCAACAGTTCACCACCAGTGGCGGCACCTCGTGGTCAGCCTCTTATGGCTCGGTCAGCAACAACGGACTCTACACTCCTCCCTCCGCGATGCCGCCCTCCGGCGCCGACACGGTGAATGTCACCGGCGTGGGCGGAACCGCAAGCGCAACCATTACGCTGGTGGCGCCTACCCCGGTGATTACCGCGGCAGGCAACAGCGGCCAGATTCCGCTGGGCATCTTCTCCACCACGATCGGCGGCAGCGGCTTCATCGCCAGCTCCGTTGCATCGCTGAATGGAGTCACGCTCAGCACGGCCTATGGCTCGTCCAGCTCGCTGACCATCTCGGGATTCACCAGCCTGTCTGGCCAGGCGACTCTGACGGTGAGCAACGGCGCCAAGACCTCCGCTGCTTTCCCAGTCACGGTGGGCGTGCAGAATGCGCAGGTCAGCTCCGCCGCGGCAAGAAGATTCCTGGAACAGGCCGCCTTCGGGCCCACCCCCTCTGACGCGCAGGCTGTGCAGGCAATCGGGTTCAAGGCATGGCTCAACAGCCAATACAACATGCCGCAGATCTCAAACTACAACTCCCTCGCGGGCAGCAGCCAGGGCGGCTTGGCCCAGCAGTTCCTGGTCAACGCCGTCGAAAATCCCGACCAGTTGCGGCAACGCGTAGCCTTTGCGTTGAGCCAGATTTTCGTCACCTCCATCAACACCATTATCTGGAACGATTCCATGATTCCCTATGAGCAGATGCTGATGGCGGATGCGTTCACAAACTATCGCACCATCCTGGGCGATGTAACGGTGAGCCCGACCATGGGCCAGTACCTGAACATGGCCAACAACGCCAAGGCCAATCCCGCCACCGGCACCGTAGCCAATGAGAACTACGCGCGCGAAGTCATGCAGTTGTTCTCGATCGGCACCACCATGCTGAACTCCGATGGAACTCCTCAGCTCGACGCCAACGGCCTGCTCGTCCCCACCTACACGCAAGCCACCATCGGCGAAACCGCCCGCGTGTTTACCGGCTGGACCTACCAGCCTGCGTCCGGGCCGCTGGAGTGGAATGACTACATCAATCCCGCCGGCCCCATGATGCCGTATCCCGCCGAGCACGACACTGGTTCGAAGCAGTTGGTCAACGGCTATACAGCTCCCGCCGGCCTTTCGCCACAGGCCGATCTGGACGGCGCGCTCGACAACATCTTCAACCATCCGAACGCTGGGCCGTTTGTTTCGAAGTTGCTCATCCAACACCTGGTCAAGAGCAATCCCAGCCCGGCTTATGTTGCACGCGTGGCTGCGGCCTTTGCGGACAACGGCAACGGCATCCGGGGAGACATGAAGGCCGTGATCAACGCCGTCCTGCTGGACCCTGAGGCCCGCGCCAACGACAACGGCGGCAACGATCAATCGAACGACGGCCATCTGCAGGAGCCCATTCTGTTTGTCGCCGGAATTGTCCGCGCGTTTGGTGGCACCATGGCCAACCAGAACTACTTCGGCTGGGACCTGGTCAACATGAACGAGGACCTGTACAACGCGCCCAGCGTTTTCAACTACTTCTCGCCGTCGTTCACTCCTCCCGGCAGCACGGTACTCGGGCCGGAGTTCCAGATCGACACGCCTGACAGCGCCGTCTATCGCGCCAACATGGTTGCCAACCTGTTCAGTTCCTGGAGCAGCCCCATCCTGAACTACGGTCCAGGTACGAACATCGACGTCACGCCGTTCCTGGCGCTTGCTTCGAATCCTGCCAACCTGGTTGCAGCGCTCGATCTGACCTTGACCCACGGCACCATGCCGGCCGCAATGAAGCAGGATATCGTGAGCGCGGTAACCAACGACACAAACGGCAACCTGTCCAGGGTGCTCACCGGTTCGTGGCTCATTCTCTCGTCGAGCTACTACAACGTCTGGCACTAAACCGCAAAAGCGATCAGAGGAGATCCAACATGATTATTCGTTCAAGACGTGAGTTTTTGCGGGACGCCATCAAGACCGTCTCCGCGGCGGGCGTGCTGGGCACCATGGCGAAGTTTGGCGAAATGAACGCCTTTGCCGCCGGCCCTGGTTACCAGGCACTCGTCTGCATCTTCATGACCGGCGGCAACGATGGGCACAATACCGTCATCCCCATCAACACCGCCCAGCAGAGCTACGGCCTCTACCAGGCCGGACGCGGAGGAATGGGCCTGGCACAGAACTCGCTTCTGCCCATCCACAACGGCAGCGATGTCTACGGGCTGCATCCCTCGCTGGTCGAACTCCAGGGTCTATACAATGCCGGCCACGCTGCCATTCTGGCCAACGTCGGCATGCTGGTGAAGCCCATTGACCGGACGGCCTTCAACACCAACAACAGCGCCATCATTCCCAACGCGCTGTTTTCTCACTCCGATCAGCAGAGCCAGTGGCAGACTTCGATTCCCACCGGCCTTGGCAACAGCGGCTGGGGAGGCCGCATTGCGGATCTGATGCAGCCGCAGAACGCCGGCGCCACCTTCCCGTCGGCCACTTCGATGAGCGGAGCGACTCTCTTTCTGGCCGGCCAGCAGACCTTCGCCGCGAACGTGCCGGGCGGTTCCGCAACCCTGCTGAATACTGTGAACTCCGCGCGGGCGGGCGGCCTGCAGCAGTTGCTCACCTTCGATAACGGCCTGCAACTGGTGCAGCAGGCAAACGATACACTCAACCGCGGCGTGAACTATGCCAACGCGCTCAGCGGCGCCCTGGCCAGTTCAACTCTCGCTACGCAGTTCCCGCTCACCGGCGCGGACGGCTCACCGAACCTGCTGGCCATGCAATTGCAAACAGTGGCGCGCATTATCAAGGTGCGGAGCGCGCTGGGCCTGTCGCGCCAGATCTTCTACTGTAATATCGACGGCTTCGATACCCACGGCGGCCAGTTGAACATCCAGGCTTCGCTCTTGCAGCAGCTCAGCCAGGCTATTCTTGCGTTCTACCAGGCGACGCAGGAATTGGGTGTAGACCAGAACGTGACCACCTTCACCGCTTCGGAGTTTGGCCGCACGCTCACGCCAAACGGGAGCGGCGGCACGGATCATGCCTGGGGCAATCACCATTTTGTGATTGGCTCCGGCGTGCAGGGCGGGAAATTCTTTGGGCAGTATCCGCTGCTTTCCCTGGGCGGTTCCTACGATGCAACGGGCCGCGGCTCCTTGATTCCCACCACCTCGGTTGACCAGTACGGTGCAACCATGGCCCGCTGGTTTGGCGTGGGAGCCGCCAACATGCCGGCGATCTTCCCTAACCTCGGCAACTTCCAAACCTCGAATCTCGGGATCCTCGGGTAGGGACAGCAACAATGTGAAGTCAACTGAGGCCTGAGCCGGATTGTCCGGTTCAGGCCTCTTTTTATCTACCGCAGTCGTCATCCAAGAGCCAGAGCGGCGACAGCTTGTTGTGCCCCAGCGGCCGGTCACTCCAAAGCGGCGATCTCTTCATCTGCACCACCCGAGTAGAATCGAAGTTCATGCGGTGCGAGGGTCTGCGATGGCGAATCGATATGGAGAAGCGGCATTGATGGCGACAAGGCAGGGGATCTCCGCCAGCACAAACCCGGCAGCGCGATGGGAGAGCGCCCTGGAGCGTCTCTACCCAACCAGTCCGGCGGCGCGCAAGAAGGGCGATCCGCGAGGAGCCTTCCTCGGCTTGTGCGAAGAAGGAATGGTCAAGGGCATTCCCCCAGGCCACTACACAACCTCAAAGGCCAACAAAGCCCTTGCCGTCCGTGCCGCAGAACTGCTGCTGGAGGGCAAGCAAAGCGGGTCGACCAGTACATTGTGGAAGGCTGTGACGAACGATCCTGAGCAGATCCACAACGGCCAGATGGATATCGTCCTGGCGCTCTGGAAGAACGGCCTCATCATCTCCAGACCCTGATCCAGCAAGGGAAAGCCGTACCCAAATGAAAGGGCCGGCCTCTGAAGGCCGGCCCTTTCGTCCAGTACTATCAATGCGCCGAAACTGTAACGGTCACGGGGTTGGAAGTTGCCGTCAGGTAGTTTGTATCCCCGCCAAAACTTGCCGTGATGGTGTGCGTACCGGAGGCCAGCTTGGTGGTGGAGTAGGTGGCCACGCCGCCGCTGAGCTTGCCTGTGCCCAGCGTAGCCTTGCCGTCCAGGAAGGTCACCGTCCCCGTGGGCGCCGTTGCGCCGCCGGTGAGAGTGGCTGTCAATGTGACTGATGCGTTGGATGCGATGGTTGCTGCCGAAGCAGTCAGAGTGTCCGTGGGCGTAGCCTTGGCCACCTTGATGGTCTGCGAAGCAGCCGGCGCGGCGGAGTAGTTACCGTTGCCTGCCTGGTTGGCCGATACCACCACCGTGCCCGCACCCGTGATGGTGAGCGTGGAACCGCTCACCGTCGCCGGCCCGGTCGCGCTGAAGGTGACTGGAAGCCCAGAGGTCGCAGTCGCCGACAGATTGATCGACGCCACCCCATACGTGACTGAGGTAGGAACGGGCGTGAAGGTAATGGTCTGTGAAGCCTTTCCAACGGTTACGGCGGTTGCGACCGAGGTGGCCGTCCCATAGTTCGAATCGCCCCCGTAGCTCGCCGTGATGCTGTCTTTTCCCACCTGAAGCGTCGAGACCACCAGCGCGGCCACCCCGCTGGAGTTCACCGTTCCGGTACCCAGAGCGGTTGTGCCGTTGAGGAAGGTAACAGTTCCGGTGGGTTTTGCACCGGCCGTGGCTCCGGTCAGCGTAGCCGTCAAAGTGACCTGCGCCCCAAAGCTCGGAGTACTGGAAGACGCAGTGAGCTTCACGGTAGGAGTTGCCTGGGTGATGGTTTGTGCGATGGCCGTCGATGTTGCGGCTCCATAATGGCTGTCGCCGGCGTAACTGGCAGTGATCCTGTTGGCCCCAACGGGCAGCGTAGTCACGGCGAGCGTGGCCACGCCGCTTGAGTTCAGCGTCCCCGTTCCAATCGAGGAGGAGCCGTTGAGGAAGGTAACCGTGCCTGTGGGCTTCACGCCGCCGCCGGTCAGCGTCGCCGTGAAGGTGACTGAAGCGCCATACGCTGCACTGGTGGCAGACGACTTCAATGCAACGGTTGGAGTCCCAGCGGTTACCGTGATGGACTGCTGTACCGGAGTGGCCGCTGCGTAGTTGCTGTTGCCGGTCTGGCTGGCTGTGATTGCCACCAAACCCACGCCGGTGATGGTCAACGTGGAGCCGCTGACCGTGGCCGGGCCCGTTGCGCTGAAGCTCACTGCAAGACCGGAGCTTGCCGTCGCCGTGAGCTTGATGGGACTTACGCCATAAGCCTCCGGCGAGGCAAGTGCCGGGAAGTTGATGGTCTGTGCCGACTTGTTCACGGTGACGGTGATTGCTGTCGAGGTCGCCGTGGCATAGTTGCTGTCTCCGCCATAACTCGCCTTCAGGCTGTCGGCGCCAATCGGGAGCGTGGTGAGAGTCAGTGTGGCCACCCCGCTCGAGTTGAGCGTACCGGTTCCCAGCGAGGTCGAGCCGTTCTGGAAGGTGACGGTGCCGGTAGGCGGAGCGCCGGTTCCGCTGCCGGTCAAGGTTGCCGTCAAAGTCACGGATGCCCCATAGGGTCCCGAGGCCTCAGACGACGTGAGAACCGCAGTTGGCGTGGCCTTGGCCACCTTGATGGTTTGCGAGACGGCGGGGGCTGCGGAGTAGTTGCCGTTGCCCGCCTGGTTAGCGGTGACCACCACCGATCCCACGCCTGTAATGGTGAGCGTGTTGCCGTTGAGTGTCGCTGGGCCCGTGGCGCTGAAGGTAACAGCCAGGCCCGACGTGGCCGTGGCCACCAGCGTGATGGGGCTGGCGCCATAGGCGACGGAGGTAGACACAGGCGTGAAGGTGATGGTCTGGCTCGCCTTGGTCACCGCAACAGTCACCGCGCTCGATGTAGCCGCGGCGTAATTCGAGTCGCCGGTGTAACTTGCAGTGATGGAGTGGGAGCCGACAGCAAGCCTGGTTGAAGAGTATGTGGCAACGCCGCTACTATTGAGCGCGCCAGTGCCGAGTTGCACAGCGCCGTCAAGGAAGATGACCGAGCCGGTAGGCGCTGCTCCGCTGCCGGTAACGGTGGCGGTCAAGGTGACGGACGCGCCGTAGACGATGGAAGATGCAGACGATGTGAGAGCCGCTTTGGCCGCGCCCGCACTTACCACCAGCGTCACGCTGGCGGTAGCCGTGTTGTAGTCCGTCGTATCGGTGGGAGTAAAGGTTGCAGAAAGAGTCTGCGCGCCAATGCCTGGCACCGTGCCGGCCGCCGGTGAGTATTTGAAGGTTCCCGCTACGGGCGACGTCGCGTCAAGCTGGGTTGTGCTCAAGGCTGTGCCGTAGGGGATCGCTGCGGGCTGCGCCCAGGAGATGGCTGGAGTGGCCTTCGTAATGACCAGGCTTCCAGCCACAAAAGTAAAGCTGTAGTTCGACGCGCTGAGAGTTCCCAAGGTTGGAGTGATCGGATAGCTGCCGACGGGCGACGTGGCCGTCGCTGAGGTGGACAGCACAGGTGCTCCGCTCACCACGCTTTGCGCATCCGCATTCACAAATCCGGTGATGCTGGCCGTAAATGCGGGGTTCGGTGCGTTATAGACGCGGGTGGCGCCATTTGCGGTCACCGTCAACACCGCCGGCGTCACCGTCAGCTTCACAGAGGCAGACGCCGTTGTGTAGTCATTCGTATCTTTCGGCGTAAAGGCCACCGACAAGGACTGAGACCCCGCCGCCAGAACGGCTCCCGGCAAAGGCGAGTAGAGCATTGAGCCATCTACTGAAGCCTGTGCATTCAGTTGCGTCGTGCTCAACGCCGTTCCGTAAGTGATGGCAGACGGCGTCGCCCATTGGATCGTGGGCGTAGCCTTGTTCACCACCAGCGAAACCGACGACGACGTAACTGACCCGTAGCTGCTGTCGCCCGGATAGTTGGCCGTGATCGTGTGAGTGCCTGCTGCAAGTGTCGCTGTGCTGTAAGATGCCGCACCGGTGCCGTCCAGCGGTCCAGTGCCAATCTGGGTTGTGCCATCAAAGAAGGTCGCTGTCCCTGTTGGTATGCTCTTATTGCCGGTCGCCGTCAAGGTGAACGTCACCGATGTGCCATAGGTGACAGGATTTGCCGACACCGCGAGCTGAACCGTTGGAGGAGGATTGTTGGACACGGTAACCCCAACGGGCGAAGAGGTGACGGCCAGGTAGTTGGAGTCACCGGGGTAGCTGGCCGCGATGTTGTAGCTGCCAACCGAAAGCGTGGTCAGTGTGAGTGTGGCTACGCCATTGGCGAGTGTTCCCGTTCCCAGCGAAGTGGTTCCGTTCAGGAAGGTCACGGTGCCGGTGGGCGCCACGCCTGCCCCGGTCAGGGTCGCGGTGAGAGTGACCGGGGAACCAGGGACGGCCTTGCTGGCCGATGTGGTCAGAAGATCGGTTGGTGTGGCCTGGTTCACCTGCAACGTCGTAGTCGCGGTAGCCGTGGCGTACTTGGTTGCATCGGCCGGAGTAAAGGTTACTGACAGAGTCTGCTGACCCGCATTCGGCACAGTTCCGGCCTGCGGATTGTAGACGAAGTTGCCGGCCACGGTTGTTGTGGCGTCCAACTGCGTCGTGCTCAGCGCGGTACCGTAGACGATTGCCGCGGGCGTCGGCCACGTGATGACTGGTGTGATCAACGCCGGAGGAGGCCCAACCATCCGAATCACATGGTTGTCCGAGTCCTCGAAGTACATGTTCCCTGCCCCATCGAATACCATTGCGTGCGGGGCGCAGACGCCTGCAACGCCGGGGTCGCCCCCATCGCCGCTGTAGCTGCAGTACCCGTTGCCCACCACGGAGGTGATGATTCCCGCGGGAGATACCATGCGAATGGCGCCATAGATATTCCCAAAGAGGATATTCCCGGAACCATCGACCACGATGCTGCGCGGCATGATCTCCGCATTGATTGCCGGGCCCCCATCCCCGCTCAAGCCGGCAATTCCATTGCCCGCTACCGTGGTAAGGATGCCCGTCGCCGCCGTTACCTTGCGGATCCGGTTGCCGCCCTCAATGTAGAGATTCCCCGCGCCGTCAAACGCCAACTGAGCGGGCGACGATAGCCCGGAGCTGGTCGCCAGGCCGCCATCGCCGTTGAAGCTGTTGGTGTGGTTTCCCACCACGTTCGTGATGATGCCGGTCGTGGAATCTACCTTCCGGACCACCCGGTTGCTTGTGTCGGCAATCAGAAGATTGCCCGCAGCGTCGAAGAGCACGCCCTGGGGGTAGTTGAGCTTCGCTGCAGTGGCCAGCCCGCCGTTCCCGCTATAGCCTGGTTGCCCTGTCCCGGCGTAGGTGGTAATGATGCCCGTGGTTGCATCGACCCTGCGAATTCTGTGGTTCATATAGTCGGCAATGTACAGGTTGCCGCCTGCATCCATGGCCAACCCCATGGGTGTGTTCAGTTCCGCGCTGGTCGCCGGGCCGCCATCGCCGCTATAGCCGCCGATTCCAGTGTTCGCACCGGCTCCATTGCCCGCGACGATGGTAATGATCCCCGTCTTCGCGTCCACCCTCCACACCACCATGTCGATGTAATCGGTGAAGTAGAGATTGCCGGCGCCGTCTCGAGCCAGGCCGTAAGGATCGCCAATCTGTGCGCTGGTTGCCGGTCCACCGGCTCCCTTCATGCCATTGATCCCCGTCCCAGCGATGGTGCTGATCACCAGCGCTGGCCGGATCGTGAAGGTGTACGTCGCGCTGACTGCCGCACTTGGCAGGTATCCAGGCGCAATCGCGATGGCTTTCAGTGTCACCGTCCCAGTCACATTGACCGGTCCGTTGTAGATGTAGGATGCCGAGGTCGGCGAAGTTCCGTCGAGGGTGATATAGATGGCCGCCCCCGGCGTGGAGTCGGAGAGGGTCACAACTTGTGCGCTGGAATAGCTGCCTGATCCGATACTGAACGCCGGCGGGGCCGTCGGCACCACCGGAGGGAGCCCCGAAGCCAGAACCTTCCGGACCACGTTGCTGGAAGTATCGGCAATATAGAGAATTCCTGCGCTATCGACCGTGACGCCTGCCGGATAGCAGACTCCGGCGCTGGTGGCAGGTCCTCCGTCTCCGCCCCAGCAGTCGATTCCGTTGCCCGCAACAGTGGTGATGATCTGCGTCTTGGCTGAAACCACGCGAATTACGCTGTTTGCGGTGTCTGCAATGTAGAGATTGCCTGCGCCATCCACGGCCACCGATTCGGGATAGAAAAGTTCCGCGCTGGTAGCCGGGCCGCCGTCGCCGGTGTAGCTGGGAACGCCGGAGAACGCTCCGACCCCGTTGCCCGCCACCGTGGTGATAATGCCTGTGCCAGACGCCACCCTGCGGATCACATTCGCATCGCTGTCGGCAATGTAGACGTTGCCGGCGCTATCCACCGCTACGCCGGTCGGGTTCATGAGCGCGGCAGCAGTTGCCGGTCCATTGTCCCCTTTGTAGTCGTAGTTGCCGTTTCCGGCGATCACCGTCATCGTGCCAGAGTTGGCCGGCACTTCTTCCACCACAGCGTCGAAGCTGTCGGCAATGTAGACGTTCCCCGCACCATCCACGGCAACTCCGTACGGATTGTAGAGATATCCAAGAGTTCCATTGCCGGCGAACGTGGTGATGATTCCAGTGTTCGCATCCACCCTGCGAATCACCGAATAGACCATATCAGCAATGTAAAGGTTGCCCGCGCCATCAACGGCCACCGATTCGGGATAGTAGAGTTCCGCGCTGGTAGCTGGCCCATTATCGCCGGTGTAACCTGAATATCCTGTGCCGGCCACCGTGGTGATTACGCCAGTCGCCGCGTTCACCTTGCGAATGCAACTGTTCTCCGTGTCGGCGATATAAAGGTTGCCGGCGCTGTCCACCGCGGTTCCACCGGGATAATACAGATTGGCCGCGATGGCCGAGCCGTAGTCGCCTGTGTAGCCCAGGATGCCGTCGCCCGCAACGGTATAGATCATCGAGGTCGGCAACGAGCTCATCGTGTATTGCGCGCTGGCTTCGGCGCTCGGCGAGTATCCCCCGGCGATGGCAAAGGCCGTCAGCGTCTCGGAAGTGGTTACCGAGATGGGTCCCGTGTACCGTGCGGAGTTCGTTGTCGGTATGGACCCGTTGGTGGTGTAGTAGATGGCCGCGCCGGGCGTGGCATCCGTAATGCTGACCGCTTGAGCGGTGGCATACACTCCCGCCGGAGGTGTGAAGACCGGCGTAGCGACTGCGAGTAACGTCACTTTGAACGATGCGGACGCGACCGGGCTGGCCGCGTAGCCATTGGCGACCGCGATGGCCTGGATCTTCTCGGACGCAGAGATCGTGATCGGTCCGATGTACTTGGTCGAATAGGTCTGCGGCGTGCTGCCGTCCGTAGTGTAGTAGAAGGTCGTCCCGGCTGCTGCATCGGTCAGCGTCACCGTCTGCACCGATGTGTAGGTGCCCCCGGCCGGCGAGAACACCGGCGCGGGTGTAGGCGCGTAAAGCGGAGCGGTGCCAGAGACGCCGGCGCTGTAGTTGCTGTCTCCGGGATAGCTGGCCACGGCCAGATGCGGCCCATGGCCGGAGACCGAGATGCCATTTATGGAGGCGGAGGCTGCCTGCGGAATGGTCAGCAGCACTGTCGCGGCAGTGGAATTCGAATCTGTCAGAATAAGATCCGGAACGCCGTCCCCGTTGAAATCCCCAACAGCCGTGGAACCTGGAGAAGTGCCCGTGTTCACTGGGCTATTTGCAGGTTGCGTAAAGGTCCCATCGCCGTTACCCAGAAGGATATTGACTGAATTGTCGGCTTCGTCCGCAATGCCCAGATCAGGAATCCCGTCTCCGTTAAAGTCTGCCACGGCAATGGACGCGGGATAGTTGCCCGCGCTTGATGTCATTGGCTGGGCAAATGTTCCATCTCCAACGCCCAGCAGGATGGTGTACATACCACCACCCCATCCATCCGCCGTAGCCAGGTCGAGAATGCCGTCCCCGTTGAAATCCGCAACGGTGAGAAACCACGGGCTAAAGACCGTGGACGGGCCGACGACCGCATTGAACGTACCATTCCCGGTTCCAAGGAGAATCGTCACCGCGGAGTCGCCCTCGTTTGCCACAGCCAGGTCGGTGAATCCGTCCCCATTGAAATCTCCTACAGCCGCGGAGATGGGGGAAGACCCTGTTGCAACGGGGCTTCCGGGGGCGGGAACAAACTGGCCGTTCCCTTGTCCCAGAAGGATGGAAACGGAATTGTCGGTCGAGTTCACAACGGCCAAGTCTGGAACACCATCATTGTTGAAGTCTCCCGTCACAATCGATTCCCTGGCGCTGCTGCCCACAGGCACGGGGCTGCCGGCCGCTTGGGTAAAGGTGCTATCGCCGTTCCCCAGCAGGATCGTCACCGAACCCTTAGAACAAGAATTCGAGCTGTCGCACCAATTGACTACAGCCAAATCGGATACGCCGTCCCCGTTGAAGTCTCCAACAACAATGGCCTCGGGAATGTAGCCGGTAGCCGGACTCGATTTGGCGGCCGTAAACGTGCCGTCTCCATTGCCTGTGAGAATGACGACATTGCCGGTTGGATCGTTCTCCACCGTTACAGCAAGATCCGGGATGCCGTCCCCGTTGAAGTCTCCAACAGCCACGGCGTCTGTGTAGTACCCGGTGGTCGGCGCCTGGGAACTGAGCCAGTTCAGGCCCGCGCCACTCGCTTGCAGCACGCTACTCCCCAGCAAAGCATCCCCGTAGGTCGTGTCAAGGAAGGAAACCGTACCTGTTGGAGCGGCAGACCCCTGTCCGCTGACCGTCGCCGTCAATGTGTAGTTGCCCACGGTGCCGGTCTCGACAATGGATGTTGTGACTGGATTCATGCCGGTCAGCGTGAGCGCCGCTGAGGCGGACGTGCTGGATGTATGGGCTTTTGTGCCTGCAAAGACTGCCTTGTAGCTGTGGCTGCCGACTGCCGGCCTCAACTTGATCGACGCCGTCCCGGCACTGGTCAGCTGGGCCGACCCAAGCAGATGAATGTCCGTGCAGAAGGCTGCGGTGGCGTCGCAGAAGTTCACCAGGCCCGTAGTCAGCGGAGTTGTGCCGGCCTTCACGGTGGCCGTCAATGTCACCACTGCGCCCGAAGCCACCGTCGTTACCGGCGATCCTCCCGAACTCACGGCCAGCGTGGTCGTGGTGCCGCCTGGCAGCGTTCCCTGCGAAACGGTCACCGGCGCAGACGTCCCCTTGGCGCTGGTGAGCGTGGCCCAGCTGGCAGCGTCAGGCGTATACGTCACTGTAAGCGTGTCAGAGCCAACAGGCAGCGAGCCGGCCGGAATCCCAAACTCTGCTGCGCCGCCAGCAAGCGGCATCGTGTCTGAGGTGTAGCTGCCGCTGGTCAGCACAACCGATCCGGTCGGCGTGGGCTTCCCGGACCCGCCGTTCACCGTAGCCAACACGGTCAACGCCTGCACCGTGGTGATGCTGGTGGAAGATGGATGCACCGAGACCGTCGGCGTGATGCCGGCTGCGGCCGTCACCGTCAGCGTCACCGATGCCTTGGCCGTGGTGTAGCCCGCGGAATCAGCCGGAGTGAACGTGACCTTCAGCGTCTGCGATCCAATCCCCGGCACGGTTCCGGGCCCGGGCGAATACGCAAAAGTGCCGGGAACCGAGGCGATGGCGTTCAGTTGGGCTGTGCCCAGCGCCATGCCGTAGGGAATCGATGCTGGCGTGGCCCAGGTAACTGCGGGCGTAGATTGCTGCACTACCTGGCTCAAGCCGGTCGACATGCTGCCGTTGAAATTCGTGTCGCCTGCGTAGACAGCGGTCAAGGCCACGTTTCCAAGGGGCAGGGCGGCTGTGGTCAAGCCCGCCGAGCCGCCGATGAGAGACGCGGTTCCCAGCGTCGCGCTGCCGGCCTTGAAGGTAACCGTGCCGGTGGCCGTGCCACCGTATAGCCCGCTCACGGTGGCTGTAAGCGTAACGAACTGCCCGAAGCCAGCGGGGTTAAGCGACGAGATCAGTTTGGTCGTCGAACTTGCCTTGGCAACCGTCTCAGTGACTGCCGCGGAAGAACTGCCGGCGAAGTTGGTATCGCCGCCGTAGACTGCGGTGATGGAATTGACGCCCCCCGGCAAAATGGTGGTGGTCAAGATGGCCGAACCGCCGCTGAGCGTTTCGCTGCCCAGCGCGACTATTCCGTTCATGAACCAGATGGTCTCCCCATCCTGGGGCGTGCCGGAGCCGGAAGTCACCTTCGCGGTAAGAGTCACCGGTTCTCCGTAGACAGAGGACGCCGGCGCCGGGGAAAGCGTCGTGGTCGTCGCTGCCTGGCCAAGGGTCAGCAGAAAGCCGTGAAACACTGAGTTCTCGTCCGCGTAGGTTCCTGCAATCGTGCCCGCCGCGTTGATTGAGAGCGCGCCTGTGCCCTGCAAGGCGCCTGTGCCCGCGCCCGGCGCCGCAAAAGTGGTAATGGAGCCGTTGGCCGTGCGCAAAAAGCCGTGCATCACGTCATCCCCGTCGGAGTAGATGCCGGTCACATCTCCCGCTGCATCCACGCTCAAGCCAAACGTCCCCGCAACAACCCCCGCTGTATTGTTGAAGATGCCGCCGGTTGGGCCAGAGCCGTTGCTTTCGCTGCGAGCCGGCCCCATCTTGCTCAGAGCGCCGGTGATTCTCGTAAGGAAGCTGCCGGTCTTCCGGGAATGCCCTCCAAACGGGTTGTAAAAGCTGCTGGCCTTGCCGGCGACCTTGCCAAGGCGGCCACTCTTCATCGCGCTGGCAGGCAGGCTTGCGCCGGGCGCGCTGTAGGTGGCGATGGCTCCGCCTGCGGCGCGCACAAAGCCGTGAACCACATTGTTCGTGTCGATGAACAGGCCCGCCAGGTCGCCCGCCGCGTCAAATTGCGCAGGATAAGTTCCCTGCAGGGTGCCCGTGCCTGCCCCTGGCGCGTCGAAGCTGGTAAAGGTCCCGCTCGCAGACCGCACAAAACCGTGCACCGCTTCATCTGCGCCCGCGTAGATTCCAGCCACATCGCCGGCAGCGTCAATCGAGTAGGCTACGGTTCCCTGGTTTGCGGCAGTGCCTGCGCCGGGTGCGTCGATCGTGGTGATCGTGCCATTTGCCAAACGTATGTAGCCATGCGCCACACTGCTCGCGTCGTTGTAGGTTCCAACCACGATGCCGGCCGCGTTGACGTTGGCAAAGTCTGTACCCTGGTCGGCCTTTCCCTGGTTCTTGTTTGGGGTGATCGCGTCAAACGTTGACACCGCCCCGCTGGCGCTGCGCAAAAAGCCGTGCGTCAGCCCATTGCTATCGGAGTAGATGCCCGCTATATCTCCCGCCGAGTCAATGCTGGTGGGGTAGGTGCCCTGCATCCTGCCCGTGCCCGCTCCGGAGACACTGAACACGGTGACTGTGCCGTTGGCGGCAGACCGCACAAAGCCGTGCATCACCTTGTTGCCGTCCTGGTAAAGTCCGGCCACATCTCCTGCGGAGTCAATACCGATGGGGACCGTAGCGCTGTTGTTCGAGCCCGTACCTGAGGCATCGAACGACGTC
>Ga0302319_10005354_pt1 | contig 25817 bp, 22 predicted proteins | sample Bog_T0_2_FD_203319 | JGI IMG/M metagenome (GOLD analysis project Ga0302319, IMG submission 203319) | Peat permafrost microbial communities from Stordalen Mire near Abisko, Sweden - Bog_T0_2 | ecosystem: Environmental > Terrestrial > Soil > Wetlands > Peat | place: Sweden: Abisko, Stordalen Mire...
CGGTTCCTACCGACGACCGTCGAGCCATTGCCAAAGCTAAAACGAAATATGGTTATCCGTGGTGGGTATCAGAAAACTCGCTGGAAGTTTTTTGGGGACAACTCCATGAAGAAGTCTGGATTATTCCCGTTGAGAAGTTTTTGGAAACGGCCAAGCAAGCAATGGGACGCCAGGTATTGAAACAGGAATTTTCCGACCGTCCGGCGCTGGCAGATGAATTTTTGGCAAGGACACCCGAAGCCACCCTAAACGAAGTCCGCGCCAAAATACCGGCGCAACAACCAGATGCCGCCAGCAGCGCACAGACCGCTGCCCATTGATTACGCGATTGGCTCGGATGTTTCCCGCAAAAAGCGGTCAAGATCGTCTTTGGAATAAATCGGATGCCGCAACGCCCGTGAAGGGTGCAGCAGACCGCGTTTGGTCAGCCGGTCAATAGTAATTTTGGCAACGCCCAAATATGTGGCCGCTTCTGCGCGTTTGTAGCCTTTCTTCTCAACGTGAATTTTTGTTTCCGCGCTGGCTGAATCACCGGCACGCTCTGATTTTGAAAGTTGGCCGTTAGCTTTAAGCATGAGCGTCTTCCTTTTGTTCAAGTATCTCAATGGATTTGACCCAACCATCTTCACCGGCGGCCAGCGATGAATAACGCTCGGCCATTGGTTTGATGGATTCCACGCCGCGCATTTGCAGGGCAACACCCAGGTTACGCAGGTTTTTTCCCTTGATCCGCACCGTGCGGTTCAAGAATGAAATGGTGATGATGTCAACATCTTGGCTGGATTCAAACTTGACCAGTTCAATGTGGTGATACGACAGCCCATAAAAACAGTTCGTGCTGTTTTCCAGCCGCAAATTGTCCAGCGGCACAGGGTCACTGTTGACATGACGACCAAGTTTGTAGCAGGGCGAATTAGTATTCATATTTTTATGCCTCGACTCTTTTGCGGGTTTTGGGCTGGTTGAATTTCAATCCGCCGCCGGATGGTTTCAGGCTTTTGAACCGACGGCCTGATCGTTTCAGTCGGCTTTTCCGTTGGCTTGATGGATTCAGTTTGTTTCACGGCCTGCGATTGTTTGGCCGCTTCCGCCTGCCGGAGAGCCTCGGCTTGGCGTTCCAATTTTTCATACTGCGCTATTTCCACCGCCCGCTTTGCTGAAGCGCGCTGCGATGCTTGAACATTAAGAACGAAAGCCACGTCGCGCCCCCAAACGGTTGCCAGCTTTTGAAATGCGCTTTGTTTCATGTCAATCGCCAGCGTCCGCGCGCCGCCGCGCGAAATGTTCTCGCGCAACTGCCCCTTGTCCGCCGTGAAAATCTTCACGCCTTTGCGCCCGCGCGAAATCGTGACATACCATTGCTGCTCATTAGTCGCGGCCTTGACCGCAGAATCCGAAAACAAAACGTAATCCACTGTTTTTCCTTGAGCGGCGTAAGACGTGACTGCATAACCGCGCACGAACTGGCGGTAATTTTTGGGCAACACACGGCCATCATTCAAAGCGATACGCCCATCGGCATGAATTTGTTTCACCGTCACCAGTTCGCCATTGGCGAGGCGACGCCCATCCTGACTTTGAGCATTGGCCTTGAGCTGCAATCTGTCACCATTCGACAGCAAAAGTTCTTTCGGCTGGCAAACCGTGATTTTATCCGCTTCCTTGAATGGCACAGGCCGGATGCGCTTGTCGGCTTCAATCAGTAGATGCTTATCCGTGATGCCACGCAGTTTTCCCGCACTGCCGGATTTGAAACCGGCCGTAGGACGGTTGAACACCAGCATCGAATCCGGCTGGTAAAACCGCTTGTCGCGCTTTTGCGCGTCCGTCAAATCCTGCCGCTCCAATGCCGTGACCGTCGTTTCAGCTTCACCGATTAACTTTTGTGCTTTCAGGCCGAGTCGGACTTGTTCGTTGACCTTGTGAATCTCCGACCAGCTTTGCGAGACGACCACGGTAGATTGCTGATTTTTGAAAAGTTCAAGAAAGTGTTCCGTCAATTTCTGCTGTTGATCCGCCAGTGTGCAAGCGACGATGGCATCGTGATTGTCCAGCCGGTCAAACGATGCGCCGAGTTTGCCCCGCCGCGCCTCATCCACGGCGAGCTTGTATTGTTCCAGCCAGCGGCGTTCGGCTTGAGTTTTTGCCGCATCGGGGTTTTGCCGGCGGATGTTCGTCAGTTCGGCATAACCAAGACCGGCATACTTCTCAATCGCCCGCAGCGCGTCCGACGCTTCCACCGCTCCATGCTGATGCGTGTCGCCGGACAGGATGACGCGTCCTTGATTGATTTGAATGAAATCAAGCAGTTGCAACATTTGCTCGCCGCCGATTTGTCCGGCCTCGTCCACGATGACGACCGCGCCACGGCGCATGGATTTTTGCGTGAGTAAAGCACTGACCGTTTGCGCGCCGGTGAAGCCATCGCGTTCCAGATCGGCGACCTGCTGGCGCTGCGGGGCGAGGACATGGACGACCTGACGAGCTTGGGCGAGTCCGGCGTTGACTTCGCGTAGGGCATAGCTCTTGCCTGTTCCCGCCCCGCCACGAAACAGGGTGACGAAATTCCGCGAGGACAAAATTTGTTCCACCGCTTTGCCCTGCTCATAATCCAATGAATGATTTGTCTTTCGATAATTGACGGCCAGCGGTTGGTATTGATTCATCTGATGTTGCGCCAGCCGGACGATGTTCAATTCCCGTCGCAGGACATCGCGCGTGGTGATTTTTCCCTGAAATTGTTCATCGCGTATGTAGTCGCGTTTTCGAGTCGCGGCCTGAATTTCCGCCAGTGACACATCCTGACCGCGCAGATGTTCCAGCGCGTGACGCCAAAGCTCATGCTCATGGACGACGGACCGGCGTTCAAACAGATGTTGCTCTGCCCAATTCACGGCCTGCACCGCCGTTATCTTTTCTGGAATCTCCGGTGAGCGATGCTTGTCCAAACGGCTGATTTGCCACCATTCTTTCCATGACAGTTGTTTGCTCCACATGGATTGCAGTTTGACGATGCCGACATCTTTGATCTTCCGCGCGCGTTCCTTGTGCGCGATGTTCGCCCGGATGACCTTGATGTTCTGACCGGCCTTTTCCGGTTCACGTTCCAAAAGTTCCCTGGTCTTTTCGTCAATCTCACGGTGACGTTTGGAAAAGCGGTCAATCAATTCCTTGCCGACACCGGCAATCTCGAAATCGCCGCGCGGATTGTTTTCCACGCCATAGCCAAATTTTTGGAGCGACCTGACCATTTCGTGATAATAGACGTTCCGAACAAATTTCTGCGCCGTGACCATTTCACAGGCTTCTAGTGCTTTCCACCGTCCTTCGGTTGAATCCCATGTGGCATTGAACAGGATGCAATGACTGTGCAAGTGCGGGTCTAAAGCGCGTGAGGTGTCATGCCGAAAGATCGCGCCGACCACATTGCCAGTCGCCCGTTGCGAATACTGATTCTGTTTGCGAACGCGAGTTGCAGCGTAAGTTTGCAAATGGCGCATCGCCACCGTCACCGCTTCATCATGCGCCTCGATGATCTGTTTATCATTGCCGACGAGTGCCGCGATGGAAACTGATTTGGGCGGTGACAACGTGAAATCGTAGAACACCCGACGATTGGCAGATTCATGGACGCTTCCATTTTTATCCACGGTATTGCGTTTGGTATTCATCCGTGGTGTCAACTGCTCCTCGGTTTGCGGATGAAGGTTGTGACAGAGATTCAGGAAATCCTTTTCAGTGGTGACACCCGATAATTTTAATTCCTTTGCCCCTTCACCGAACCATTGACCCGAAACGCTCTGGCCTTCCATGTAGTAATCACCAACGCCCAAGTGTTCGCGAAAATACGACTCCGCATTTCGCAAACTGGTTTGAGCCTTCATCGTCAACATGGCGACAAGCTAAACCATCATGTCACGAATTTTGCGCTATGGGTGACGCAAAATGCACACGAGTCCGTGGTAATGATAATCAGAACAGAACATGGGACGCTGTTCTCCTTGCGCGTGCAAGGGTCAGCCGTAACAAAGAAAGTGCCGGACAAAGATCAAACCAAAGTTGAACCAAAAATTATGAATACGACAATCGTATCCGCCGAGGCGAAGGCTCGCCTGACTGAAGCCGTCAAAAGTTACACGCCGCCCGCACCGGAAAAATACCGCCCGTTGAACGAAGTCAAAGAATCCATCATGGCCTTGCGGGAACGCAAAGCCTCGTATGAAACCATCCGCGCCATGTTGCACGAGAACGCCGGCATCGAGGTATCGCACCAGACCGTCGCCCGCTATTGCCGCGAGGTGCTGTATTCAGCCAAGCCGAAGAAACCACGCCGCGCCAAGATGCCGCCGACCGAACCAGCGGCGTCCGCTCAAGAAGAATTGCCAGCGCGTTCACCAGTCGGCCAGCCACGGTCACGCGAACCGCGCGTCACGCCATCAAAAAATCTTTAGCGCAGCAGCGCAGTCGTCACCAGTCGCGATGACAGGATGCGACCATAAGGAAACCCGCCCATGCTAAAAAACAAAAGCCTTTGGGTTCAGTGTCCGCGACCAACGCGCATTACACAGCCCTGTAACGCGCGCTCGTCGCGGACGGACAATGGAAAGCGCAGTCGCGTTGGCTTCCGTCAGCGGCACGGCGGCGGTCGTTGCGTTCCGGCTCCGTTCCAGCCGTCTCTCCGCTGCACTTCACTTATCCGCTCGCCGAACCGCTGACCGAAGCGTCATAACAGCGATGTTCTAATCAACACGCATTTGCGCATGGTCGAAACCAAAGCGCATCTGATTTGTATTAACCTTGCGGAGGCTCGTCGCTCATTTCTTTTTCGCCGGAGTTACCGTCGCGGTGAGGCGGGTGAGTTCTCTTTCCATTTCCTCCACGGTGGGCAGGCTGGAGCGTAGTTCTTTTGGCAACGCGCGGGACAGTTGGTATTCGGATATTGCGATATCATTTGGTCATCTTTCAAATGCCGCAAGGGGAGCGTGGATTTCATCCCTGTCGTATTGCTTTTCTGGAAAAGTTGGATTGCTATTTTGAATTCCGGTTTCTTTTCTCCAAGTGACGGGCGGCGGTTCGTTGACCGCCATCCAAAACACGCAGAGTTGTTTGATTGCCGTCACGAATTCAGAAAAGCCCACAGGCTTCACCACATAGGCGTTGACGCCATGTTTATAAAATTCAATCAAATCCGACGTTAAGCGCGACGAAGTGAGTGCCACGACTGGAATCATCTTCAAATGCGCATCGGCCTTGATAGTCTTCAATACTTGCAGTCCGCTGACCTTCGGCATCTTGTTGTCAAGCAGCACCAAGATTGGATCGCCGACCGGTCGGGTTTTGAATTTTCCCCGGTAATAAAGATAATCCAGCGCTTCGGCACCATCACGCACGACTACAATCTTGTTGACCAAATGACTCTCATTCAGCGCGGCCAACGTCATTTTGACATCCTGCGGATCGTCTTCGACTAGCAGGATTTTGTTACTATTGGTTATTTCAGTTTCCATTGATGACTCCGTTTTGTTTGGGGATTGAAAAATAAAAGGTCGCGCCACCGTCCAACACGCCTTCCGCCCAGACCCGGCCGCCGTGCCGAAGAATGATGCGCTGGACGTTAGCCAAGCCGATGCCCGTGCCCTCGAACTCGTCTTGGGCGTGCAGGCGTTGAAACACGCCGAAAAGTTTGTCCGCATACTGCTGATCAAAACCCGCGCCGTTGTCGCGGATGAGGACCACGGTTTCACCGTTTGCATTGGGAGCGCAACCGATTTCAATTTTGGCCTCGGCGCGCGTGCCGGTGAATTTCACCGCATTGGAGATCAGGTTGATCAGCACCAGTCGCAGCAACGCACGGTCAGCCCGCACGGAGGGCAGCGGGTGGATTTCCCAGATGATGGTTCGTTCCTTTGTGTCCGCCTGAAAATCGCCCAACGTATCCCGAACCAGTTCGTCGAGATTGATGTTGGTCTTTTGCAACTCGGTTTGTCCGATCCGCGAAAAACCCAGCAGATCGTCAATCAACTTTCCCATTTTTTTCGCCGATTCGGAAATCGTCGCCAGATGTTCAAGGCTTGTTCCCGAAAGTGAAGCCCCTATTTCATGTTGCAGCATTTCCACTGAACCAATGACATGGCGCAGTGGCGCGCGCAAATCATGGGAGACGGAATAACTGAAGGCTTCCAGTTGTGCCGTGCGTTCAACGACGCATTCCTCCAGTTTAATGTTGAAGCGACGGATTTCATCTTCCGCGTGTTTGCGCTCCGTGATGTCGCGGACATTGCATTGAATCACTTTTTTGTCACCGGCCTCATACACGTTGCTGACAAATTCAACGGCAATATGGCGACCATCCCGTGTTTCCAGCGGAAGATTTTCATAGCGGACATAGCCGTCTTTTTGCAATCGCTCAAGCATGACCTTGTTCGACTCAATATCCTTGAACGGACTCAATTCACCTACGGTTTTGCCGACCATTTCAATGCGGGAAAATCCCAACAGTTTGAAAAGAAAGGGATTCACGTCATTGATGCGTCCCGTGTCAACGTCCAGAATCAGGATGCCGTCCTTCGCGGCTTCAAACAGCCGACGATAACTTATTTCGGAGGCGCGAAGCGCCTGTTCGGTCTGCGTCGCGTGGCTGTTCTCCTGCTCAATTGGATCATTGGTTTTCATTCCGTTTCAGACAGATCGCCGTTCGCTGCGGCATCATAATCTATTCACAGATACTTCGGGAGAAGCGAGCCGTTGCCTCCGTCCGTGCTCAAAATTGTTTTCACCGCCACCAACAGTTCATCATTGGAAAAAGGTCTTTGCAGTGTGATGTCGGGTTTGAGCCAGGGCCGGCGTTCAAATTCAAGTGCGGGCGGATTTCCGGTGGCCATGATAACCGGGAGCGTCATGCGTGCGGCGCGCAACTTTGCCATCATTTCCAGGCCCGTCATCCGGGGCATTTTGTTATCCGTGACAATGAGGTCGTAGTCGAAGGTCTGAAGCGCCTCCCAGCCAGCGGCTCCATCTTTGACGCCTTCAACGTCATAGCCGGAGCCAGTCAGCACATCCACACTGAGTTGGCGCGTCTCATTATCGTCATCCACCACGAGGATGCGATGGGACGGATTTATTGGTTCTCGAACGAGTGCTTTGGCTGGCTTTTCAGCTTGCGAGACGTTCTTGTCCAGCATGGCACAATCCCTGAACAGTTGAGCACTATGGGCAACGCTATCCGCTGTGTGCAGAACTTTTTTCACAATGTCGGTGAACTCAATTATACTGAAAGGTTTGGACAAGGTAGCGGCAAGGTGCAGCTCCGGGTGCCGCTCTAGCTCTGCCGTCGGCATCGTTCCTGACACCATAATAACCGGCACCGACATGTGGGCGGCCTGAAGTTTCTTGACCAGTTCAATGCCTGACACCTGTGGCATTTCATTATCGGTGATCAACAGGTCATAACCTTTCATTTGCAGAGCGTCCCAGGCGACCGCACCATTTTCGGCAGTATCCACTTCGTAGCCGTGGTCATCCAATAATTCGGTGCAAAGCTGGCGGATAAGCGGTTCGTCATCCACCACGAGAATACGGAGCGGAGGGGGAGCCGGATTTTGCGTGGGCGGGATAGAAACATTTTTTGAAGGAGTTTCAGGAGGCGCGTTCATAGATTGGATTCTGGGTTGAAGCCTTCCAGAAATAACGGCGCAAAATGAGTATAGTCGCTTCGGTATCAGGCGAGAACAATACCCGAGCTGGTCTTTGATTTTGATCTGGAGAAAACCTTTTGGATTTCATGTCATTAGAATACGCTGGTCAATGCCGCGTCCGCTATGGGGTGTTACCCGCTTGCGGAAACATTTGTGAATTATGCGATGTTTTCATCTGGCGCGAGCCACGATCTTCGCGCATGTCACGGGATTGAAAAAAGTATTTTCCCGTTTTGAAGGCTTGTAACTTGGGGTAAGTGCCTCGTGATTCGTTCGCAGTTGGTGGATTATATTAGGGAAAATCGGATTCTGCGAAATTGCCGCTGCTTTTATGCTGAGTGTTTTCATAAGTTCGCCGGAAGCAAAAAATGTTACGCAACTTTGCCATTGAAACTCGCGCGATCATCCGCTTCGAGCCAGTCGAACGTGGTGCTCTTCTCCGGGTTTAGTCCGAGCTTGGTGCGGTTCTCGATGAAGAAGGCTCGTTTTTCAGGGTTTTTCATCGGGCTACCTGCTTCCATTTCATCCGACCAAGTTTTGATTTCCGCCGTCGTTTTCTTCGTGCCGTTGGCTTGCAACCAAGTGCCGATGTCTTCGTAATTTTTCGCGGCTAGAACGGCGGTTTTGAATTGACCGCCGTTGATGCCCTTGAAACTGAAGAGCATGTTGTCCAGCGGACAATCATAATGATATTCGCCGAGTGTTCCGGCGATGCTGGCACGGCATTTAACTGTATTCAGCGAAAGAGATTCGTCCTCACCAAATTGATTACGCGACAGGAAAAATACACCATAGAGTTTCACCTTACTTCAATGTGCAGAAGGAAATTCCCAAACTGCTCCGATTCGTGCGTTCAAGCGGAATGAACATCACGCTTTCTTCACGCTAAACAATCGTCAACTGCACGCTGCTCTCGATGATGCCGGCGCTGATGGCGTAGCGGGTGAGGCCGGCGGTGTCGTGGATGTCGAGCTTCGCCATGAGATGTTCGCGGTGTTTCTCGACGGTCTTGATGCCGATGCCGAGTTCGGACGCGGTCTCTTTGTTGGCCTTGCCTTCGGCGATGAGTTGCAGCACTTCCATCTCGCGCGAGGTGAGTTTGGCGGCTTTCTTTTTAAGCACGCCCGCGCGGTTTGGCGACGGCGGGTTGATGCGGTCTTGCCGCCTGGAGATGGACGGGCTGAAAAACGTTTTCCCGTTTTGCACTTCGCGGATCGCCCGGCATACGTCGTGGGCGGAAGTTTGCTTGAGCAGAAAACCCTGCGCGCCGGAATCAGTCGCGTTGGTGACATACGCGTCATCGCTGTGCGCGGAGAGGATGATGATTTTGGTGGTGGGCACGGCCTTGAGCGCCTGGCGCGTGGCTTCGAGGCCGTTGAGCAGCGGCATGGCGATGTCCATCAGCACCACTTCGGGATGAAATTTTTTGACAAGCTCAAGTGCCTGACGACCATTTTGCGCTTCGCCGACGATTTCAAAATCGTCTTCGAGTTGGAGCATCTTGCGAAAGCCCTCGCGCACAATCGTATGGTCTTCGGCCAGCAGAATGGTGATTCGTTTCATAAAATTTAAGTCCGATTTCAGTTGATTTCACAGACGGCTTCTATTACCCCCCCCCCCACGCGTGCTTTGCCGAGCGGAATTTGGGCGATGATGGTGGTTCCTTTGCCCGGCGCGGATTCGACGCCAAAACTGCCGCCCACCATTTCCAGACGTTCCCTCATGCCGAGCAGGCCGAGGCGTTTGCCGGTGCTGGTTTGCAAGGCGCGTTCTACGCCGAAGGATTTGCCGTCGTCTTTTACTTTCATGCAGATGCCGTCGGACATTTTTTGGATGCTCACTTCCACGCGGCTGGCTTTTGCATGGCGATTCACGTTGGTGAGCGCTTCTTGCGCGACACGAAAGAGCACCGTGCGCTGGGATGTCTCTAATTTTTCCACTTCTGTAAAGGCCGTTAAGTGAGCATGGATGCCTGTCTGCGCGGTGAAATTTTCCATGAACGAATGTAGCGCCGGGATCAATCCAAGATCATCGAGCACTGCCGGGCGCAATTCACGCGCGAATTCATGCACGATGTTCACAGATTTTTCCACGAGCTGTTGCGTGTGGGTGAGGTGGCGGTCAAAGTCCTTGGGGTTGCCTCCCGCCGCCTTTTTCAGGGTGGCCAGCCGGAGGTTGATGCCCGTCAAAGTCTGGGCGATGACATCATGCAGTTCGCGGCTAATGCGCTTGCGCTCTTCTTCCTGCGCGTGCAGAACTTGCCGGGAGAGATGCCGCAACTGTTCCTGCATGAGGCGTGACTGATCCAGCATCTGGCTTTGGTGCTGCTCGCTTTTTCGGAGGGATTCCTCGGTCACTTTCCGACGGGCAATCTCCTGTCGCAACTCCTCAATCGCGGCTTCGGTCGCATCCGCGCGGCGTTGCGCTTCCTCCGCCCGTTTGAGGACGGTGATGTCGGAAACCACCACGCGGCACCATTTCCCTGGACCGACGACGGAGATGGCGGAACTGCCGTGGAAGTCGGCCCAAAACGAGTTGCCGCCCTTCCGCAGCAGGGTCGCCTCGCAAGTTTGTTTTCCGGCTCCGGCGAAAACGCGTTTTAAGAAGGCTAGAAAAACGGGACGGCTCGCCGGAGTGACAAAGGACGGCAAGCGTTGGTTGATGAGCGGGGACCGTTCAACGCCGAGCAAGGTGGCACCGGAAAGATTCACCTCCAATATCTTCCCCTGTTCATCAAGCGATAAATAACCGACGGGCGCGAAATCGTAGAGGTCGGTATATTTTTCCAACAGCACTTCCATCCGATCCCTTGATTCTTGCAGCTCGGAGTTCTGCATCTCCAGTTCGATCTGGTGAACCTGCAATTCATGGAGCAGCCGGTGCGGGTCATCCTCCGGCTTCATTTCTGCAGCCTTCGACTTTTTATTCTTCTGCTTTCGCAACTGGGCTTCGGCATTGCGGTAAAGTTCAGCCATCATCGGGCCTCGTTCCGACAATTCGATGAATTTTCGCCGTTTGGCGGTCTGGGCGGTGGTGGCTGGTTTGGTTGGCATAGTGGATCGTTTCATTTTTTATGGGATGCCGGCATTTTTCCTGCCCCATCTGCGCTCCGTGCGGCTTTGGCAGTTTCCTTCACCGCCTCGGTCGTTGCCGGATTCATCTTCCAGGAATGTTCCGCACCGGACTTTTCCAAAACATCATGCTGGCCGCGCAATTTCGCCTCCAGCGTCTTGGACACGGTGATGTCCGTGAAAGTTATCACCACGCCGTCAATGCGGTCATCGAGCGTGCGATAGGGCATGATGCGCACGGTGAACCAGCGGCCATCGCGCGTGTTGATCGCTTTTTCCGAGAAGCCCAGCTTCCGCAAAACCTCGTGCGCGTCGTCCGTCAGTTCCGGGTAGAGCAGATCGGAAGCAAGGTCGGTGATGGGCCGCCCGATGTCACCGGGAATGAGCTTGATGATTTTGGTCGCCTGCGTGGTGAAGCGGCGCACGCTGAGGTCGTTGTCCAAAAACAGCGTGGCGATGTCCGTGCTGTTCAGGAGATTTTTCATGTCGTTGTTGGAGCGCGACAACTCGTCCATCTTGACCTGCATCTCGCTGTTGACGGTCTGGAGTTCTTCATTCAACGATTGCATCTCCTCCTTGGAGGTCATCAATTCCTCGTTGGTGGACTGGATCTCTTCGTTCGTGGATTGCTGTTCCTCGTTGGTGGAACGGAGTTCCTCCTGCGCGGTTTGCATTTCTTCGCGAACGGTTTGCGCTTCGAGCCGGGCCTGCTGATATTTTATTTCGAGTTCCTCCAGCCTCGCGTTGTGGGCGGGATTTTTTCCAGCTTTGCCCGAACGGCTGGAGGTTTCAATGGGCGGCGGCGCGATCACGTCGGAGAACACAATCATCACCAAGCCGCGCAACGACTCCGGTTCGGCGAGGCGCTGGATGGTGATGTCCACAAACTGTTTCCCGCCGTTGCTTCCGACTTTGAGTCCGCGCAGGATCACGGGCGCGTCCTGTTCGAGCGCTTTGTGAAAAGCGCTGCCGAGTTCGACGCGGAGACCTTCGCGGGCCATGACAAAGATGTTCCAGTTGGCCTTGCCGGCGGCGGGTTCGAGATATTTGCCGGTGCGTCCGCTGACGTAGAGGATGTTGCCCTTGTCATTCACGAGCACGGACGGCGGCGAGTATTGTTCCAAAACCAATTGATCCGCCAAAGACTGGAGGCTGGCGGACGGTTTGGTCGCCGGACGCGGTTCCATTCCAATCTGCAACGGCTTGGCAAAGGACGAGGGAAATTCAATCGGCTCTGACCGCGCCACGGAATCCGTCCGCCGAAAGATCCGCAATTTATTATTCAACGGCGTGAACAGCTCGGTGAAGGTCCCGACCGTTTCCGCGCTGCCGAGAAACAAAATGCCCCCCGGTGTCAGCGCGTAGTGGAACAGCGGGATGAGTTTCTTCTGCATCTCCGGCGCGAGATAGATCATCAGATTGCGGCACGTCAAAATATCCAGCTTGGTGAACGGCGGGTCCATGATGAGGCTCTGCGGCGCAAAGATCACCATCTCGCGAATCTCACCGATCACCCGGCAACCCTGTTCATCCTTCTTGAAGAACCGAGTCATCTGTTTCGGCGACACGTCCGCGCAGATATTTTCCGGATAAATTCCCTGCCGCGCCTTGTCTATCGCGTCCTTGTCCAGATCCGTGGCGAAAACCTGCAAGGTGATTTTCTTTCGCGACTTGCTGTTCTCCATCACCTCCTTGAACGCCATCGCCAGCGAATATGCTTCCTCGCCGGTGGAGCAGCCGGGCACCCACGCCCGCAGCACATGACCATTCGGACGGCTGGCGATGAGCGCGGGCAGAATTTTTTTGCGCAACTCCTCCCAGCAGGCGGGATCGCGGAAGAAACTCGTCACGCCGATCAACAACTCTTTGAACAACAGATTCAGCTCCTGCGAATTTTCCTGCAAGTAACGGACATAACCGGCGAGCTTGTCAATCTGATGGATGCCCATGCGCCGTTCGATGCGGCGGTTGAAGGTATTTTTTTTGTAGTGCGAAAAATCGTGGCCGGTCTGCGTGCGCAGGAGGATAATTATTTTTTCCAGCGCGCTCTGTATCTTCTCTCCGATGGTCGGTTCGGAAGCATGAACGAGCGGCGTGCGGCGCAGATAGGCCATGATCCATTCCGGCAAATCGTCCACTGGCGCGACAATATCCGCCATCCCCGAATCAATCGCGCTGCGCGGCATTCCGTCAAATTTTGCGGTCGCTGGTTCTTGCACCAGCACCACGCCGCCTTTTTCCTTGATTGCGCGCAAACCGAGCGTGCCGTCCGAACCCATCCCGGAAAGAATCACGCCGATGCTGTGTTCCTGCCGGTCTTGCGCGAGCGAGCGGAGAAAAAAATCAATCGGCAATCGCAACCCGCGCGGCGACGCCGGTTCAAGCAGATGCAGAATGCCGTGCAGGATGGACATGTCCTTGTTCGGCGGAATCACATACACGCAGTTCGGCTGAACCGTGGTGCGATCCTTGACCTGGATCACGCGCATGACCGTAGCGCGCTGAAGCAGTTCGGGCATGATGCCTTTGCGCGTCGGGTCGAGATGCTGGACGATGACGAACGCCATGCCGCTGTTTTTCGGCACATGAGAAAGGAAATGTTCCAACGCTTCGAGTCCACCGGCGGAAGTGCCAATGCCGACGATGGGAAATGAATAGATGGCGGACGACGCGGCGGGTGCGGACTTGCGCGCGACGCGGACAATTTTTTTCTTCGGGAGTGACGGTGAAGGTTTCTTTTTCATGCGGCTATTTTCTGCGCTGGAGCATGGCAGCTTTCGTCCCGGCTGCATAGCGCGGTGTGGCACGTTTTGCCGGCGTGCCGCCGGCTCCGACCAGTTCGATCAGCTTGGGCGCGATCTTTTCCAAGGGCAGGATAAAATCAACATCCCCGGTTTCGATGGAAGTTTCCGGCATGGAGAAATCTTCCGACGTGGCCCGGTCTTGCGCGATAACCATTCCGCCCTTGTCCTTGATGATCTGCACGCCGAACGAGCCGTCGCCATCGCCACCCGTGAGCACCACGGCAATGGCATTCTTTTTGTAAGCCGCAGCCACCGAGATAAACAACGGCTCGGCGGACGGGCGGGCATAATTAACTTTTTTTGCAGCGGAAGAAGAAAGCTTGAGGCGTCCGCCTTTGGCCACCGACAAATGATGATTGGGCGGCGCGATAAAAACCTGCGACGGGGATAACACGTCGCCGGTATGCGCCTGTTTGACCGTCAAATGAGTGCGGCTTTTTAAGATTTCGGACAGAAGACTTTTGTGGTCGGGAGCAACGTGCATCACGATGGCAAGCGCCGCCGGAAAATCCGTTGGCAACGCGCCCAGAATGACGGACAACGCCTGCAACCCTCCGCGCGATGCCGCCATGGCGATGACGGGAAACGAACCGCCAGTTGGCGAAGCCCGAATGGTCTCACGAGCGACGCGGATGGTTTTTTTCTGGAGGCCGTTCGGTTTGGATTTTAATTTCATAATCATTTTGCCAACGCCTGCAAAAATCGGGAGGCCGGGATCAAACTTTTCCGTGCTTGGGGAAGAAATGGTCGCCGTTCGAATCGTTATGAATGGCGAGTTCAAGCGCGAACCGTTGGAGATACTTTGCTGACTTTACAATCAATCGCTGGACACTGGCGATTTCATCCTTTAGCCCACGTGTGTTGCCACGGCTTTCCTGTTTCAACGTGAGCAGCCGGACATTGATGCCCAACAACGTCTGAGCGATTTCATCCTGAAGTTCATGGCTGAGTTTCGTGCGCTCATCTTCTTGTGCCTCGAGCACCCGATGCGTCAATTGCCGCAAACATTTTTGCAGCTCCAGCGATTCCGCCAGACACTTGTCGTGGCATTTTCCGTTTTTTGCGAGAGGCTTCTCAATGACCTTGATCTTCCACGCGGCACGATGTTTTTTTTTAATCGGAATTTTTGACAACCCGGTTAGATTTTGTTTCATATTATCTTGCTGGTTTCGACGGTGCCATGTGGAAAGCCTTATTTTTCACATTGATCATAAAACAAAGCATCCACTGATTTCATTGGTTCGCATATGGGGTAAAACCCCACCGCGCATGATGGAAGTCTTCCCCGAAATTAACACCAGCCGTCCGATGTTTATATTCCGTTGCACTTTCGAGAACCGCCGCTTTGGGGGGTCTAGTCCGATTCGCCAGTCAATTCCCGTTTGGCCTGTGCAAGGTCGAACATCGTTACGCCATTTGGCAAACGGCCATCAATGGCCGCAAGTTCCCCCGCGCGTGTATGCACCATCTCGCGTGTCACCGTGCCAATCCGAGGCGTGATTATATGTCGCCGGTCGGCGCGTCAATGTATTGCTCGCCTCATCCGGCTGCGCTCCACATTGCACCCGCCGTCCGGCTCCAAAGTTTTGCCTCTATGATTCTGCGCGGGGAGCTTTATCACGGTGAAGATATGAAGGACAAAAAGGTTGCCATTCTGTCGGCATATTTATCCATCCTGCTGCGCTTGCATTTTAATTCGGTTGTGCTATTTATTTTCTTGAGACAGGACGAAAGTCTGGATTCTCCTACTTCGCTAGAGTCGGCGTAAGCCGGTTCGATAATGCCTTCAAATCCTATTATAGGTCAGGTAAATACCTGTTTATACGCAGGAATGCGTCCTCAACTGAGAGGAAATATATTGGCGAGAGCCTGACTGCCGGTTTGCTGTCAGCTTGATGACCCCCACTTCCCAATGGCATGGCTTTGTCATGCCTTGGGAGGTCGGTTTTTTGAACCCAAAATTTTGTTCTAAACGGTAACAATGAAAATGGCGCCGAATGAAAAAATGGGCCAAAACAGAATTTTGTTTGAAAAACGAACAAAGAAAATGAGCAAGAATGTCATTTTGTCCAGAGTTCTGGACAAACAGACGCAGCGCACATGAGAAATTGAGCCAGTTGAAAATGAAGAAGCGAAATTTCATCGGGCGGCAAGTCGCCAGACTGCGCAACCAGCACGGCTGGACGCAGGACGTATTTGCCGACAAGTTGCAGCTTGCTGGCTGGCTGGACGCCACCCGCAGCACCGTTTCTAAAATCGAAGACGGCTCATTGCGGATTGATCTGGTGCAGTTGTTTTACCTGGCAGCGGCACTTCGGGTTCATCCAATCCATTTCCTGCCCAAAAGGGACTGGAGCAAGCCGGTCAAAGCGCAAATATGTTCCCAATGAAAAACCAGTAAAGGACGTATGGAAACCATTCCAGAAAACGAAACACAAACCGCCACATCACCAATCGAACGCCTCGCCTATTCCGTGCAGGAAGCCGCTGATATGCTGGGCGTCCATTATTTCAGCATCTACCGGCTGATTCAGCGTGGCAAACTTAAAACCTGCCGCGCCCTGCGGGGCAAATTACTCGTGCCCCGAACCGAATTGTTAAAACTTCTGCAAACCGATTTGAGATAAATTATGAACTACTACGAAAGACCCACACCGCTTCAAGAGCAGGCCAACGCCGAGGCCAGAGAGCATTTCGCGGAACATCTGAAACAGTTCAAAGCGAACTGTGATGACGTTCACAATATCGAATCAAATTTGTCAGCGACAGCCAACGACGCATTCAGAGCCGCCCTGCAATCATCAGGGCACATTATCCAAACCGATGATGGCACACAATGGCAGCATGGTGTTGATTTGACGAAAATCACCGCCGTCTGCCACCGCCGCACGCCAGCAGGCTTGGAATTCGCGGTGGTCGAATGTCTGCCGTTGAAATCCGGGGAAATGAAAGATGTTTTGCACAGCGGTCTCGATTCGAGGGAAGTGTTGCAGACGTTCGCGCGTGACCAGCGGCAAGTTTTGAACCTTTGGAAAAACGATGTGACGGCGCAGATCAGGGAATACCTTGAAGAAAAATATCCTCACATGGACATGAACATTGTCGTTGAATCGTTTGACATCAAACTGGCCCGCGACCTTTCACGCCGGGAAAACCTGACTCAAAATCATAACCACGGTGTTAGAATTTGAATGGTGTGATTTTGCGCTTTACGGCTAAAACTTGCACCCGACTTGTAACCCAAATGAAAAATTCTGGATTTTTTGAGATGACAAGAGATGCCATCAATACATTGTAATTATTCAATGAAATAAATGGTCTAGCAATGATTGCAAAGGGGAAATAAAGGCAGCTAAAAATGGCTAAAATCGGCATTTTAATTGTGTCAAGGTAATGCTCTACCACTGAGCTAACCGCGCATCCGATAGGTCGCCCGTTCCGGCATTGCCGCCGGACTGGACAGGCCGTAAACAATAGCGGGACTGGCCGGGCGTGGCAACCCTTTTTCCGGACGTTTTTGGGCGCGGGGGGGCGCGGGGCAAATAAAATTATTCCGTGGCCCGGAAAGCGCGAACGGGTGATACCATCACGGCCCAACAAAGTGAGCGCAAAGGTCTGACCTACTCGGACTGACTCGGACTCCGCAGCCAGGCGGCAACAACGATTCACGACGACATGCACGACGACGGATGGCCTGCGGGCGGCAACCGGGATTGGCTGGAGACACAGCCGGACAATTTTTCCACCTTGATTTACCTTGATTCACCTTGATTCACCTTGATTCACCTTGATTCACCTTGATTGGGCTTGATTGGCCTTGATTGATGGATGAGGGCGCGGCTGCGATCTGGGGACGGCGTGCGCCCACGAATCAAATCAAACACTGGGCGACAATTCGTCGCCATCCCCGAATGCGGCGGCGGTCCACGGCGTGATGTTTTGGCGTTTTGGGCGCTCATGCATTGATCTTTTGGGCTTTAGCTTAACCGGCGACCTTGGACATAGGCTGTCCAAGGTGATTTTTTATGCAAAAAAGTTCAACTCCGGCAGATAGCTGCCAATCGTAGAGGCATCAACCTTGTTTTAGCCCGGATATTTCATAGCCATTTGGGAAAGAGTCGCGAAAAACCCTATGAAAAGAGGGGCGCAAACACGTGCGAATGCGTGATTGAAAAGACACGGCACGCAGGTTTGGAAACCTGCGATACGGCAGGCTGGGAAGCCTGCGCTACAATGATTTGCCATGGTTTTGCCGGTTTCACTATGAAATATCCGGGTTAGGGGCAGTTTGATCGATTTGAAGAATTTTGCCGCACACCCGGGACGCCCTCAATTCCATGGTCGTCTGTTTTTTAGAAGAATAAAAACGGAAAAGGCCTGCAATGCGAGTCCTCCCAAAGATGCAACCTCCAACCCCACCCGCTGAATTTCAGATTCGTCCATGCCAATAATCAGGACGACGGCTGCCGTGAGCAACCGCAATGATTAAAATATTATCAGCCAACTCGCGAAATATGATCAGATAGGGGAAACGCCGGATTAAAAAACGCCTCGTCCGCTTGCTATAAGGTTTCCAACGAGACGGAGCAATTTGAATTTTGTGGACGGCCATTTCGACTTCCTTGCGCAAATCCCTGCCCAATCCCGGTGCTTGCTGCTCATAATAGCCAATTGCCCGGTCCAATTCCGCTTCTGCTTCAGGATGAAATTCCGCCGGTTTCATCCATATCTGCTGCGCAGCTTTTCAAAAACGGCGGCGGCGGGAATGCTCTTGATGCGCCCCGAAAGCACCTCGTCGAGACGCTTTTCCACGGTCTCCTGCCAGGCAGCCTCGACTTCCACCGAGTCCTCGGATGGCCCGGCATCCATGGCTTGAATCAGCATCCGAGTCAGCGCAATCCGATCCTCTGCCGGAAGATTCAGTGCATCTTCGGCGACTTGTTCCAGGGTCGCTTTCATGGTTCAATCTTAAATCCCAGCCCCGTTTTTGCAAAATTTTTCACAAGTTTTTTCAGGTTCGGATTAATTTCGCAATCCCCGCGAGCGCCACAGGTAATAGATGGCCGGATAGACCGCCAGTTCCAGAATGGTCGAGGTGATCACCCCGCCCACCATCGGCGTGGCAATGCGTTTCATCACGTCCGCCCCCGCGCCGTGGCTCCACAAAATCGGTGCCAGCCCCGCGATAATCACACACGCGGTCATCGCTTTGGGCCGCACCCGTTTTACGGCGCCATGATAAATCGCCGCGTGCAAATCCTGGGCGGTCTTCATGGCGCCCCGGGACTGCCATTCGGCGTAGGCCAGTTCCAGATAGAGCAGCATCACCACGCCGGTTTCGGCATCAAGCCCGGCCAGGGCAATGATCCCCACCCACACCGCCACGCTCAGGTTGTAGCCGCACAGGTACAACGCCCAGAACGCGCCCACCAGCGAAAACGGCACCGCCAGCATCACGATCGCCGTTTTGAGCGCGGATTTTGTGTTCAGGTAAATGATCAGGGTGATCAGCATTAAGGTTAGCGGCACCACGATCAGCAGCCGTTCCCGGGCGCGCAGCATGTATTCGTATTGGCCGCTCCAGAACAGGTTGTAGCCGCCCGGCAACTCGATTTCCCCGTGCGCCACCGCCTCATTGACCGCCCGCATGGCCATCTGCACGTAAGTGCCCACGTCCACGCCGTGAATATCCACATACACCCACGCATTCGGCACCGCGCCCTCGCTCTTGATGCCCATCGGGCCGTCCACCACCTGGATGCTGGCCAGCTGCCCCAGCGGAATCTGCGCACCGCCCGGCGTGGGCACCACGATCTCCTCCCGCAACGCCCGCAGATCGGACCGGAAATCGCGGTCGTACCGCAAATTCACCGTGTAGCGCTGCCGCCCCTCCACGGTGGTGGTCAGGGGCATCCCGCCCAGCGCCACGGACAACACGTCCTGCACATCGCCAATCGTCAGCCCGTAGCGCGCAATCGCCTCGCGATCCAGGTTGAACTCAATGAACCGCCCGCCCATCACGCGCTCGGCAAACACGCTCGCCGTCCCCGGCACCTGGCGCACCACCGCCTCCACCTCCGTGCCAATCCGCTCCAGCGTGGCCAGGTCCGGCCCGGCGATCTTGATGCCCACCGGCGTTTTGATGCCGGTGGAAAGCATGTCAATGCGCGTGCGGATGGGCATGGTCCACGCATTGTTCAATCCGCGAATCTGCACCACGTCGTTCATCGCATCCGCCAGCTCGTCCGGCGTGCGCGGACGGTGCGCGATCACCTTGCCCGCGTCGTCCTTGATGTCCACGTCCGGCCACTCCGTCTCGGGCTTGAGGCGGATGGTGGTTTCAATCATGTCCATCGGCGCGGGATCGGTGGCGGTCTCGGCGCGCCCCGCTTTGCCAAACACCTCCGCCACCTCGGGGAACGATTTGATCAGCCGGTCCGTCACCTGCAAAACCTCGCGGGCCTTGGTGGGCGAAATCCCCGGAAACGTGGTGGGCATGTACAGCAAATCGCCCTCATACAGCGGCGGCATGAATTCGGAGCCCAAGTTTTGATACGGAAACCATTTGCCTGCGCCGAGTGCGGTTTGCCGCCAAGAGCCCTCCGGCAGCATCCGCGTCACCATTGCGTTCCACGGAAAAAACACCCACGCCACCAGCAACAGCGCGACCGTGATGACGGCCTTGCGCCGGCGCACCACAAAATTCAGCAGCGGATGATACAGCCAGATGAGCAGCCGGTTGATCGGATTCCTCGCTTCCGCCGGAATTTTGCCGCGGATGAACCAGCCCATCAGCACCGGGGCCAGCGTGATGGATAACAGCGCCGCCGCCGCCATGGAATACGTTTTTGTAAACGCCAAAGGCTTGAACAGCCGGCCCTCCTGCTCCTGCAACGTGAACACCGGCAAAAACGACACCGTGATCACCAGCAGCGAATAAAACAGCGTCGGCCCCACCTCCACCGCCGCGTCCCGGATGATTTCCCAGTGCGGCTTTTTGCCGGCGGAATGCTCCAGATGCTTGTGGGCGTTCTCGATCATGATGATGACCGCATCCACCATCGCGCCCACGGCAATGGCGATGCCGCCCAGCGACATGATGTTGGAGCTGAGGCCCTGCCCGAACATGGTCAGCAGCGCGATCAACACCGCCACCGGCAGGATGAGGATCGCCACCAGCGCGCTCCGCAAGTGCAGCAAGAACGCCAGGCACACCACCGCGACCACGAGGCTTTCCTCGATCAGCTTTTCCTCCAGCGTCTTCACGGCGCGATCAATCAGCGCCGTGCGGTCATAATTCACCGTCACCTGCACGTCCGCCGGCAGCGCCTTCATGGCCTGGTCCAGCCGCGCTTTCACGTCCTGAATGACCTGATGCGCGTTGGCGCCATACCGCACAATCACAATGCCGCCCACGGTCTCGCCCAAGCCATTGGCCTCGGCAATGCCCCGCCGCATGTCCGGCCCGAACTGGATGGACGCCACGTCGCGCAGCAAAACCGGCACGCCGCGCTCGCCGATGCCCACCGCGACCTGCTTCAAATCGTCCAGCTTCGTCACATAGCCCTTCACCCGCAGAATATATTCGCGCTCCGAAAGCTCCAGCGACCGGCCGCCCACCTCGCCGTTGCTCCGCTCAATCGCGCGGCTGACCTCGCCCAGCGACAAATTGTAAGCGCGCAATTTCGTCGGATCCACCGTCACCTGGTATTGCTTCACGAACCCGCCCACCGACGCCACTTCCGCCACGCCGGGCACGGACGTTAGCTGATATTTCAAATACCAGTCCTGCAGCGAGCGCAGCTCGGCCAGGTCGCGGTTGGTGGAATTGAGCGAATACATGAACGCCCACCCCACGCCGGTGGCATCCGGTCCCAGCGACGGCACGACGCCCCGGGGCAGCTGCCCGGTGAGGCTGCTCAAATATTCCAGCACGCGGCTGCGCGCCCAATACGGGTCGGTGCCGTCCTCGAAAATCACATAGACAAACGAGAAGCCGTAAAACGAATAGCCCCGCACCACCTTCGCCTTCGGCACGGACAACATCTTCGTGGTGATGGGGTAGGTCACCTGGTCCTCCATGATGTCCGGGGCCTGGCCGTTCCACTCCGTGTAAATGATCACCTGCGTGTCCGACAAATCCGGGATGGCGTCGAGCGGGATATTCCGCGCCGCGTACACGCCCCCCAGCACCAGCATCACCGTGCCGAGCAGCACGAGAAACTTGTTCCGCAGCGAAAAATCAATGATACGTTGGAGCATGTTTATTAAATGACGAATGTAAAATGACGAATGACGAATGAATGACTAAATCCGAATGACAAACAGGCGGCTACGCGCAATTTTTCAGGCTTGGTCATTGGACATTCATTCGTCATTGGACATTCGCCATTCGGCATTATTGCGGTTTGGCCATCACCGGGATCAACGTCATCGCGCACAGCGGACACTTGCCGGGTTTATCCTCATGCACCATGGAGTGCTCCGGCATCGGACAGGTGTAATACAGGACCTTTCCCCCGGGCTGAATCAGCTTCAAGGCCGATGGCATGACCGGCACCAGCGCCATGCCGCATATCGGACAATTCCCCGCATGCTCATACACAATCGAAACATGCTCCGGCATCGGACAGACATACACCACCCCTTCTGATTCGGCGGGTGCCACCGCCGTGGCCGCGTTCTCGGCGTTTCCTGCGGTCAAATCCATTTTCGCCGGCGTCGCTGTCCCGCGCATCTTTTCAATCGCTTCGTTCAACTGGCTTTCTGAATCCAGCATGAATTGGCCCGAAGTGACCAGCCGTTCGCCCGCCTTCAATCCGCTGAGCACCTGCAGCATGCCGGCTTCCGCCTCCACGCCCAGCGTCACCTCGCGCGCCTCGAACTTGCCGTCGGCCACCGCCACAAACACTGTGTTCTTCGTCCCGCTGCGCAACACCGCCGAATCCGGGGCCAGCACCGCCGAATCCGCCAGCTCCACCCGGATTTGCGCCGAGGCAAACATGCCCGGCTTCAAAAAATAACCCGGATTCTCAAACTCCAGCCGCACCCGCGCCGTGCGCGTTTTCTCATCCACCGTCGGATAAATGAACGTCACCCGCCCGCGAAATTCCCGGTCCGGCAGCGACGCGACTTTCACCACCGCCTCCGACCCCAGCTGGATGAACGGCAAATCCTGTTCGTAAATCTGCGCCAGCACCCACACAATGCCCAGATCGGCAATGCGATAAAGCCTCATTCCCGCGTCCACCATCTGCCCCTGCACCACGTTTTTTTCAATCACAAACCCGGAGATCGGCGCGGTCACGGGCATCGTTTTATGCGCCAGCCCGTTGGTCGCCAGCTCCGCGATTTGCGCCTCCGACACATCGAAAAACCGCAGCTTGTTTTCCGCCGTCTCGCGCAGTTCCATCGCCCCGGGGTCGTTGGTCGCGGCGGAGCGCGCCAGCAGGAATTCCGCCTCCGCGCTGTACAACTCTGGCGAATAAATCTCAAACATCGGCTCGCCCTGATGCACCAGCACGCCGGTCGCATCCACGTCCAGCTTTTCGATCCACCCCTTGAATTTCGTCGTCACCTCGGCCAGCGCGGTTTCGTTGTAATCAATCGTGCCCACCGTGCGGATGGTCTTGCGCAGCGGCCCGGCCTGCACGATGGCGGTGCGCAAATTCATGTTTTGCGCCGTGGCCGCATCCACCGTGATCGCCGTGGAACTCGCGGCTTCCGGGCCGTCGCCCTTATGGATGGGCGTCAACTTCATGCCGCAAATCGGACAATTTCCGGGATGATCCTGGATGATCTGCGGATGCATTCCGCAGGTGTAAAGCGTCTTCGCCCCCTCCGCCGCGCCGGCAGAAATATTCACCCCCGCAAAAAGCACCGCCAAAAACAACACCAAGAGCCGGGCGCAAATAGCAGGCCTGAAAGGCCGCAACATGACAGCCCTGGGTGGGATGCGATCATCGCGATCCAGCGTTGTAAGCGCGCCACAATCTGCGCGCCGAAACGCAGTTCTGCCACGGAAGACGGGCGATACGGCTGCCTTGGAGATTTGCGGCACGTCGGCCGTGCGGGGCGGTTGACACCAGTGTGCGCGCTGCGGCTGGTCTCCGACACAGCCGCGGACCGAAACAGATCGCGTCCCTGCTGGCGCAGAAATTGTTGCGCGCTTACAGCGCTTGATTTTCATTGTGGTGCCATACCCAGGGCGTTGCCCTGGGCTGTCATGTTGCGGCCTTTCAGGCCTGTGGTTTCGCCCCGCCGCGCGTAAATCGTAAATCGTAAATCGTAAATTGCCCATATATGGTTCAAAGTATTAATGCCTCGCCGCCAGCACCGGGGCGCCCGCCGGCGGCCGCCCCGCGATCACCAGCGACAACTCCGCCAGCGTGATTTCGCGGCGCGCCCGCTCCTGGATTTCCGTTAGTTGCAAATTCAGCCACGTCCGCTCCGCGTCCCGCAGATTGGAAAAATCCACCCGCCCCGACAAATAGCCCGCCCGCGCCAGCGCCAGCGATTTCTGCGCCTTTGGAATCAACTGTTCCTCCAGCAGAGCCAAGTTGCGCGTGCTTTCCCGGTAATCATACGTGCGCGCCGCCACGTCCACCGCCAGCCCGATCTGTTCCGCCGTCAACCGTGCCGCCGCCGCGCGCTTGCCCGCCTGCGCCGCCGCCAGTTCCGCCGCCAGCTTGTCGCGCCAGAGCGGCAGCGTCATGCCCGCCTGCGGCCAGTAAAACGGCGGTTCATACACCTCCGCCTGCAATCCGGCGGAAAAATCCGGCACCCGCGACTTGCGCGCCTGCGCCATGGACGCCTCCGCCAGCGTCACCTCGGCCGACGCTTCCTGCAACCGCGGATTGTTCGCCAGCGCCACCTTCAGCAATTCATCGCCCGTCAAATCCAGCGGCGTTTCCGCAAACGGTGCGGGCAACGGCGGGTCCGCCTGCCCGCACGTCAGCCCCAGCGCCGCCTTGTACCCGGCCAGCAACATCCCGCGCGAATCCTCGAGATTCGCAATCTCCGTCCGCAACTGCTCCCGGTCAATCTGCGCGCGATACACATCCTGCAGCGAGGCCTGGCCCACTTCATTCTGCGCGCGCGCGGATGCCTCCAAATCCGTCAGCAACGTCAGCGTCCGACGATTGATGCGCAGCCGTTCCTCCAGAAAATACAAATTGAAATACGCGCGCTTGAATTCAAATGCCGCCTGCAACACAGCGGTTTCAAAGGCAAAATATTGCGCCCGGCTCTCCGCCGTGGCCACCCCGGCGGCCGACTTGAGTTTTCCCGGCCCCGGCAAATCCTGCATCAAGCCCGGCATCAGCGAAGTCAGATCATTCTGGATGTGAGCCGAAAAGGTCAGCTTGGGATCCGGGCGCGACCGCGCCACGGTGATCCGCTCCACCGCTGCCGCCCAATCCTGGTATGCCGCCGCCACGCTGGGGGAGTTCAACAAGGCGTACGCCAGGAAGTTGCTCATGCTGCCGCCGGCGGTCAATACCGGCAAAACTGGCTGGTTCGTGGGATGCAAACTCGCACCGGACTGATATTTGCCCGCCACCATGGCCAGGTCCTGCCGCGCCGCCTGCTCGCCCGCCGTGGGCACGCCGCGACACCCCGTCGCCAGCAACCCGCCGGCCAGCGCTATCCACAGCAACTGAGGAATCATCCTCATCCTCATCCTCATCGGAATTTACGATATACGATATACAATTTACGCGCGATTTGGCAGGCGCATAGTGGCCCGGGCGTCTCGCCCGTGCGTTGCATCGCCAGACGCGGTCCCAATCCCAACGGGATTGAATCATTCAGCCCAGGGTTGGCCGCGCAGCGGACTACCCTGGGTAAGCGCAAGGGTTTATTTCAACCCCAATGGGGTTGTATCGGCGGCGGGAAGCGCATGAATTCAACCCCTTCAGGGTTGGGTTCCATCGCGTCGGAGACCCAGGGTAGCTCGTGCCTCGCAACCCTGGGCTAAATGATGGCATCCCTTTGGGATTCGCGGCGCGATTTGTCTCTAATTATCTGCCCCCACTTGACCACGAACGCCGGTTGAATTTGGCCATTCGTGCTTGGGCATTCGTTCGTCATTGGGCATTCGTCATTCGACATTTGCCAAGGGAACTCACGGGCGGGACGCCCGTGCCACTATGATTTTTTATCCGCCGCGCGGATCGCCTTGATGTACTTGTCCGGGTTCTTGTCGAAATCCTTCTTGCAACCCTTGCAGCACAGTTTCACTTCCTGGC
>Ga0302319_10005355_pt1 | contig 25817 bp, 27 predicted proteins | sample Bog_T0_2_FD_203319 | JGI IMG/M metagenome (GOLD analysis project Ga0302319, IMG submission 203319) | Peat permafrost microbial communities from Stordalen Mire near Abisko, Sweden - Bog_T0_2 | ecosystem: Environmental > Terrestrial > Soil > Wetlands > Peat | place: Sweden: Abisko, Stordalen Mire...
GAGCGCTCTCCCGCTCGAGGTCGATCTCCGCGAAGTCGCGCACAGGCCGCAGCGCCGCGACCCGCGCGAGCAGCTCGGGCGTCGGGGCGAGATTCAGGCGCCAGCTGCCGCCGCCGCTTCGGCCCAGCCCCGCACCGATGCTCGGCGCGCCGAGCGCCGGCGTCGAACGCGGGGCCGGGCGTTCGCCGCCCTGCCCGCCGAGCCACGCCGAGGCCGTCGCCGACGCGGGACGCTGGGCGGAGATCGCCGCGAGGGCCTCGATCCTGTCGCCCAGGGCGGCGGCCTCGTCCGCCTGCAGGCCGGAGAGCAGCGAGCGGTAAAGCGCGCTGCGCTGCGCCAGTTCGGCATGGGTTCCCTGGTCGGCGACGCGGCCGCGGTCGAGCACGACGATCCGCTGCGCGAGACGCAGCGTCGAGCGGCGGTGAGCGACCAGCAGCGTCGTGCGGCCGGCCATCACGCCACGCAGCGCGTCGTGGATCGACTCCTCGATCCGCGCGTCGACGGCGCTGGTCGCGTCGTCGAGGACGAGCACGCGCGGATCGGAGAGGATCGCGCGCGCCAGCGCGATGCGCTGGCGCTGGCCGCCGGACAGCGTCAGCCCGCGCTCTCCCACCATCGTGTCGTAGCCGAGCGGCAGCGCACTGATGAACTCATCGGCGGCCGCCGCAGCGGCGGCGGCGGCGACCGCCTCATCGCTCGCGTCGGGATGGCCGTAGGCGATGTTCGCGCGCACCGTGTCGGAGAACAGGAAGCTCTCCTCGAAGACGACGCCGATCTGGCTGCGCAGGGATCGCAGGGTGACCTCGCGCACATCGCGGCCGTCCACCAGCACCGCACCCCGGTCGGGGTCGTGGAAGCGCGAGACGAGCAGGGCCGCCGTGGACTTGCCGCTGCCGCTCGGCCCGACCAGCGCGACACGCTCGCCGGCCGCGATCGCCAGGTTCAGGCCGCGCAGGACCGGGGCGCCGTCGCCGTAGTGCAGGTGGACGTCGCGCAGCTCGATCTCGCCGCGCAGCGTCCCCAACTCGAGCGCGCCGGGCGCATCCGCGATCGCCGGCCGCAGGTCGAGCAGCTGAAGGATCCGCTCGACGCCCGCTCGCGCCTGCTGCGCGATCGTCAGCAGACCGGCGATCTGGCGCGCCGGCGCTGCGAACTGGGCGACGTAGGTCGAGAAGGCGAGAAACGTGCCGAGCGAGATCTGGTGGCGCAGCGCGAGCCAGCCGCCGAACGCCAGGATCGCGACCTGTCCAAGCGTGGGAATCGCCGACAGCAGCGGCTGGTAGCGCGACTGCAGGCGGACCGCCCGCATGCGCGAGCCGTAGAGCGTTTGAGCCGCGTCAACGACGCGGTCAAGCTCGCGGCGCTCCTGGCCGAACGCCTTCACCACGCGGACGCCGCCAACGTCCTCGTCGACGATCTGGGCGACGTCGCCCTCGCGCTGCTGGCCGTCCCAGGTGGCGGGGAACACCCGCCAGCGCATGCGATAGGAGATCACGAACAGCGCCGGGACCACGAGCAGGCTCACCAGCGCCAAGAGCGGCGCCAGGTAGAACATCACCCCCAGCGAGAGGATGACCATCAGCAGGTTGCCGCTGACGATCGGGAAGAACGAGAGCAGTCCCTGGATCAGCGTCGAGTCGGAGTTGGCCCGCGCGACGAGCTGGCCCGTGGGCATGCGATCGAGGTTGGCGAAGTCCATCGACTGCAGGTGGTCGTGCATCGCGTTGCGCAGCTCGTACTGGACCGCGAGCGCGACCCGGCCGCCGCGGTAGCGGCGAACATAGGAGAAGCCGAACGTGGCAGCCGCGAGAATCAGTAGCGCCGAGAGCCACGGCCAAAGCGGCGAGCTGTGGGTGACGATCACGCCGTCGACGATCTGGCGCTCGACCAGCGGCACGATCACCTGGCAGAGGCTGCCGGCGACCGCGGCGGCGAGTGTGATCCGCAGGTCGCGCCGGTGCGCGGCGGTGAGGCTCCACAGGCGCCGGAGCCAGCCCGCGCCCGGCCGCCCAGCGTCGCCGCCCGCGCGCGCGGCGCCAAGACGAGACAGGCTGCGCCTCACACTGCTCCATCCGGCCCGCTCGCCGCTCGCTCGGCGCGCGCCGCGTCGATCGCGCCACCAAGCCAGGAGAGCGTCAGCAGCACGAGCGCGCCGTCGGGCGTGCGCGCGCACAGATCGTCGATCCGGCGGATCATCTCGGTCTCGACGCGCGCGAGCGTCTGCTCGCCCGCCGGGGTCAGCCGTAACGCCGCTGCGCGCTGGTCGCCGGCCACGCCCAGGCGTTCGAGCAGGCCGCGCGCGGCGAGCGCGTCGACGGAGGCGCTGATCGCCGGCTTGCCGACCGCCAGGCGGCGGGCGACCCGTGAGGCGCGCTCGTCGCCGGACGCGACCGCAGCCAGCACGCGGTAGTGGGCGAGGCTCAGCTCAGGCGACGCCCGCTCGAGCATGCGCGAGGCGCGAGCGAGCGCGCGGACCGCATCGACGCTCCGCGCCCGGTCGTCCTGGCCACGATCGCCGCTTGCGCTCACCACCCAAGTCTAGCGAGATGGTTCGATGATCGAACTAAATCGCGCCGGTTCCGATGCCCGGGGCGGGATTCGAACCCGCACGCCCTTGCGGGCAGCAGTTTTTAAGACCGCCGGCTGTACCGATTCGCCAACCCGGGCCGGACGGCCATCGTAGTGGGTCGTCCAGCAACGTTGGGCCTGAACGGACCGCAACCCGCCATTTCGGCTGCAACGTTGCTGGACGACCCACTGGCCGGTGTGTCCGCGATGTTGAGCGGGTATGAAGCTTGCGCCGATACACAACACGGGCGCAACTCGCCGCCAGCTACCGTGTCTTTACGGATGAGCCGGACCTGATTGCCGTGGAGGGCTACACACTCAGACCGCAGCCCCTCGCCGCCCTGCGCGGACCCTCGCCCCTGCTTCGGCTCGCGAGCGACGAGCGACTGATCGAGCTGACGCGCAAAGGGCAGCAGGCGGCCTTCGAGGCGCTCGTCTCCCGCTACCACTCGCGGCTGCTCGCGTTCTGCCGTCACATGCTGCACTCGCGCGAGGACGCCGAGGACGTCCTGCAGGAGGTCTTCGCCGCCGCCTTCAACGCGATCATGGCCGACTCGCGCGAGATCAACGCGCGTCCCTGGCTTTACCGCATCGCGCGCAACCGCTCGCTCAACCACCTGCGGCGCAACACCGCGATCGGCGTCGACTCGATGGACACCCACTTCGCCGACGCCGGCCAGTCAACGAGCGAGAAGGCGCACAAGCGCGAGGAGTTTCGCCTGCTGCTGGCGGACATCGGGCATCTGCCGGAGACTCAGCGCTCAGCCCTCGTGCTGCGCGAGATGGACGCGCTGTCGTATGAGCAGATCGCCCTGGCGATGGAGACGACGGTGCCGGGGGTCAAGTCGCTGCTGGTGCGCGCGCGGATCGGCCTCGCGGAGGCAGCCGAAGCTCGCAAGCTGACCTGCAGCGAAGTTCGCCTCGAGCTGGGCGCCGCCGCCGAGGGGATCTCTTCGCTGAGCGCGCCGGTGCGCCGTCACGTCAAGGACTGCGCGCGCTGCCGCAGCTTCCGCACGCAGCTGCGCGCGAACAACCGGGCGCTAGCCGCGATCTTCCCGCTCGGCCCGCTCGTGCTGCTGAAGAAGACGATTCTGTTCAAGCTCGGGCTGGCCAAGTTCTTCGGAGCCGGTGCGAGCGCCGGCGCCGGTGCGAGCGCCGGTGCCGGTGCTGCCGGGGCCGGCGGCAGCGTCGCGGCGGGCTCGGCCGCTGCGGCAGCCGGCGGCGGACTCGGTTCGCTGGCCGCCGGTGCCGTGGTCGTCAAGACGGTCGCCGTGGTCGCAACCGTGGCGGTCGTCGCCGCGGTCGGCGCGTCGAGCATCAACCTTCACTCCGGCGGCTCGCACGCCGGCGCAGCGGCCGCCCGCGCCGGGCTGCTCGCCTCGGCGCCCGCCAACGCCGTGGCCGCACCGCCGCAGCTCGCGGTCGTCCACCACGCAGCTCTCGTGCGCCACCATCACCGCTTCGTCCCGGTGCTGGTGCCGGTGCTGTCGCCGGCAGCGGCGGTGTCTGCGAGCACCACATCGCAGGACGCCACGGGAACCGCGCCTGCGGCGTCCGGCGCGCCGAGCGGCCCGACGCCCGCCACGACGGTTGCGGCCACGACCCCCGTGCCGACACCGACGACGCAGGAGATCTCAACGACCACCGTCTTCCCCTCCACGAGCACCCCCGCCGGCTCGGGCGCTACGGCCGGCGTGACGGGCTCAACCGGCGCGACCGGCTCGACCACGCTCTCCGGTTCGACCGGCTCGACCGGCTCGACCGGCGCAACCGCCGGCGGCGGGGCGACCGGGACGACCGGCTCCACCGGGGCGAGCGACAACGGCGCGCCGGCGGGCCAGGGCGGCGCGACGGGCCAGACCGGCGCCGGCGGCTACTAGCCTCGCCTAGCCGAAGCGCAGTCGCTCGAGCGGCTCGAACAGCACGCCGACGCTCGCCACGCTGTCGGGGGTGATCGGCGGCGTTGCGGCTGCCAGCAGGTCCGGGTCGGTGAGCATCGAGATCTCGAGGCCCTCGCGGTCGCCGCTGATCTGCGGCGTCAGCAGCACGTAGCGCCCCCAGTAGGGCCGCCCGCCGATCGTGCGCTGGAAGGTGAAGGTGTAGCCGGGGACGAGGTTGATCCGGGTTCGCCCCTGACTCCAGAGCACGAAGCTCGGATCGCTCGCGCTCAAGCGGCGGATCAGGCCGGCGGCGACGACGGGCAGCAGGCCGCTGATCTCGCCGCCGTAGCGGGGCAGCGCGATCGTCTCGATCTCGAACGAGGCGGCGAGCCCGACGCTGGAGTTCTGGCGCAGCGCGAGCAGCACCGGAGCCCGCGCCGCCTCGCGCGTCATCGCCCGCGAGTAGCTCGTCTTGAAGCGCAGAGCGTTCGGCGGCCCCGCGAAGGAGTAGACGGGGTCGTGCAGCCGCACAACGACCGCAACGATCACCGCAACCACGATCACGCCGAGCACGGCGAGGATCCGCGCGACGATCCGCGGCAGGCTGTCGATCCGCGGCGCGAGCAGGTCCGGCAACGTCGGGCCGAACTGCGGCTTGACGGGCGGCGAGCGCAGCAGCTGGCGGACGTCCACTTCAGCGACCCCCGCTCATGCGGTGTGGTGCTCGCCCGGGGCGAGCACGATGACCTCACTGGCCGTCGAGTTCTCGACGTCGGACTGGAACGCTTCGGCGTCGGTGACGATCGGCGGGAAGGTGTTGTAATGGCACGGGATGACCTGGCGGGCGCCGATCATCCGGGCGGCCTCGACGGCGTCGTGGCGATCCATCGTGTAGTGCCCGCCGATCGGGATCAGCGCGACGTCGATGTCGTGGCGGCGCCCGATCAGCTCGAGATCGCCGAACAGCGCCGTGTCGCCGAGGTGGTAGACGGTGGAGCCGCCGAACTCGACGATCAGCCCGGCCGGGGTGTTGACCGTCCCCTTCGGCGTTGTCGAGGTGTGCCAGGCCGGGACCAGACGCGCGCTGCCCCAGCCGAATGAGACCGTGCCGCCGAGGTTCGGGTCGTGCACTTTCTCCAGCCCGTCACCGCGCAGCTCCTCTGCGATCTCGACGATCGCGACCACGTCCGCGCCCGTGCGCTTGGCGATCGCGACGGTGTCGCCGATGTGGTCGCCGTGCCCGTGGGTCAGGAGGATCGCATCCGCCGCGACCTCCTCAGCAGTGGCGGCAGCCTTCGGGTTGCCGGTCAGGAACGGGTCGATCAGCACCGTGACGCCCTCGTGTGTCAGCTCAAACGCCGAATGCCCCAGGTAGCGGATCTCCATTGCGTCAACTCTCCTTCGTCGCGGGTGAACTCTCGGTTGCGGCCAGCTCGCCCGCCAGCTCGAAGCCGACCGCCACACCGACGAGCATCCCGACGCGCGTCTGCTCGTCGACCAGCGCCCGCACGGCGGCGAGCCGCTCCGCGGCGTCGGCCTCGCCGCTGGCGCGCAGCAGCTGCTCCTCGTGCGCCGAGCCGTACCAGCCGCCGTCGGCGAGCGCGCGGTCGAGCACGCCGGCGAGGCTCGGCGCGGCGTGGGTCACGATCTCGGTCGCGTGCGCGAAACGGTCCGGGTCCCCGAGCGCCGCGACGGCAACGTCCACCTCCTGCGCGGTGTAGATACGCCGGGGCACGGCCATCGCCGCATCATACGGCGGGCCGCCGGCGAGGCCGCCCGAGAACCGGCTCAGTGGACGGCGCGCCGCTGTAGCGCGAGCCCGCCGAGGTAGCCGACGACGACGCCGACGCCGCCCGCGATCGGGCTGGCCTCGGGTCGCGCGATCGGCATCGCCAGCAGCACGAGCGCGATCACGCCGGTCCCGAGCAGGTCGCCACCGTAGTCACGCCGGGCCCGGCGCGCCAGCAGATCCGGGACGGCCCAGGCGCACAGGAGCGCCAGAGCGCCGCCGTTGGCGCCCGCGACAACAGTCGAGCTGCCGGCGACGACGGCGACGGCAGTGCCGCCGATCGCCCCGAGCAGGAACAGCGCCCCCACCGCCAGCCCGCCCGCGCGTCGCTCCAGCAGCCAGCCGAAAATGGCGATCGCGAAAAGCACAGCGAACTGGTAGACGCCGCTGCCAAAGCTCGACGCGCTGAAATAGGTGAACGGCGCCGAGAGCAGGCGCGACCAATGCGACGCAAGCGGGCCGATCGCCACCAGGCTCGACGGCCGCAGCCAGGTGGCGCGCGTCGCGATCCAGAAGACGCCGGTGGCGAGGATGATCGCGCCCGTGACGTAGGGCCCGCTGTCGGCGCGGATGCCGGGAATCTCACCGGCCCGCAGCCGCCCAAGCGACGGCGCCGGCACGCGCCGGGAGCGCTGCGCTGGTTGCAGCTCGCGGTCGAGCTTCGGTGCGCGCTTCTGCAGGCGTGTCCCGCAGTAGGGGCACTCGGTGACGTAGGGGCTCACCTCCGCCCCACAGTCGGGGTTCTTGCAGACGACGAACAGATCGGCCCTTGACATCGCAAGATGATTCTAGGCACGCGGGGACCGCACGACGCGGCGACCGCTACCCTTGGGCGGTGCTGAAATGGAGACAGAGCCTCAACCAGCTCGAGCGCGCGTTCGTCGAAGAGGCGGCACTGGACCGCGATCGCCGCGAGTTGCTGCGCCGCACGGCGGAGCGCCGCACGGCCAAGCGACGCTCGGAGCGGGCGATCAAGCAGGGCAAGTCGCGCTTCATCGTGCTCTCCGTCACGCTGCTGGCGACCGCCGTGATCGTCTCGGTCGTGATGTTTCGCCTGCTCTATCTCCTTCTTGAATAGCGCCGGGGACCGGCGCCATAAAAAAGAGAGACTGCGTGCGCCGCGGCGCGCGGAGGTGCTAGACCTCGTGGATCGACTCGTCCGGGGCGGCCGCTTCCGCGCCGCTCTCGCCGAGCTCCTCCTCGCGTTCGCGCTGGATCGCCACGTAGACCTCGTGACGGTAGACGGGAATGCTGCGAGGGGCTTGGATTCCGATCCTGACCTTGTCTCCCATAACAGACAGAACCGAGATTTCGATCTCGTCCCCGATCATGATGCTCTGGTTCGACTTTCTCGTCAGGACGAGCATGCCATTGCCTCTCTTGCCGCCGCAGGTTGGCCATTATCTACGTGCGAGGCGGGCAATTGCAAGCGCGACGCCCGGGCGGGCGAGACTTTGCGCTAGGCTCCGCGCCTCGCATGGCACGCAAATCGCTTCGGCCGCACCTCAACCAGATTCGCACCTGGACCCGCCAGGGCCGAACCGACGCCTGGGTCGCCCACCAGCTGGAGGTGACCGTGCAGCAGATCGCGAGCTTCAAGCGCGAGAGCGGGCTGCTCGATGAGGAAGCGGGCGGCGCCGGCGTGGCGGCCGGCGGCGTCGTGGACGAGGAGATCGATCTCCGCGCCGAGGACGACGCGCTGATCGCGGCCGAGCTCGAGGCCGCAGAGCAGGAGCGCCGCGAGGCGCAGGAGGCGCAGGAGGCAGAGGACGCCCGTCTCGCCGCGCAGGCGGCGGCGCGCGGCGACGAGGACGAGGAGGAGGCGGGCGCGCCGAAGCGCCGCGCCCGCCGCGGCTCGCGGATCCGCCGCGGCAAGGGTGCCTCAGGGCCGCTCGAGGGGACCTTCGATCACGGCGAGGAGGGTTACGGGCTGTGGCTCGACCCGGCCGTCGCCGACGACCCGATCTACGCCGAGCACTGGGCCGGGCACCGTCCGGTCGCCGTGACGATCGAAGAGGACCAGATCGTCATCCGCCGCAGCGAGTGAGCGCCGCTCGCCTGCCGGCGCGCCGCGCGCTCACCAGCGGACCGGGCGGTCGCAGGCGTCACGCAGGTAGCGGTTGAAGGCGGCGTCGGCGACCCACTGCTCCCACGCCGCCGGCTCGCCGGGCGCCACCTCGATCGCGATCGGCATCGTCCAGGCGTTGGAGCGGTCGTAGAGCTCGACCAGCTCGAGCGCCGTGAAGCTTCCCCCGAGCCGGCGGCGCAGTTCGGCGACGAGGCGCTCGACGACTCGATCAAACGTCCGCCGCCGGGCCGGCGCCAGCTCGCCCAGGCGCCGCTCGCCCTCGTGCCACTGCAGGCGCGCGTAGTCGAGCACTCAGCGACGCCGCCCGCGCGCAGCGACGGGATGGGAGCCCGCCGGGCTAGTTGTTCGGCAGGCCGTTGACGACGTACTCGTGCTCGCCCGGGCGCACAAGGCCGAGGCTGCGCGCCTCGATCTGCGCCGTCCCGGGATCCTCGAGCAGGCGCTGCTCCTGGGCGAGCTCACGGGCCTCGCGCTGCAGCGCTCCCAGCTGCGCGTGGCGCTGGGCGGAAAGGTGGAAGTCGGCGACGAGCGAGCGCAGCGGGCTGATCGCGAGGTAGAGCAGCACGACGAGCGCGCAGAGCATCGCGACGCGGCCGACGCGATCCCAGCGGATCCTCGACGTGGGGGCGTGCGCGCGTGCCGGGGGGTGCGAGACGAGTGCCACTGAGGACGGATTCGCCTCCGCCGGCCCGGCTCCTGCATCAGCGCGCAGCGCGCGGGTCGCGGCCGGCGCTCCCGCGGCGGCGCCGGGCGTCGACGGCGAGCGCGCGGCTCACCGCGGCGCCGCCTCGCGCTCGCGGCGCTCGCGGAAGCGGCCGGCGGCGGCGCGCACGGCCAGTTCGGGGTCGACGTCGAGCGCCCGCGCACAGCCGACTACGGCGAAAAGGAGCTCGCCGAGCTGCTCGAAGCGCTCGTCGCGGCTGCGCAGCCCCGAAAGCCGCTCAAGCGAGCGCCGCGCCTGCGCAAACGGCGGCCCCTCCTCCTGCGTCTGGCCACTCTCGGCGCGACGCTGGACCTTCGCCGCGAGCGAGAGCCCGGGCAGGTTCTCCGGCACATCAGCGAACAGGCCACCCGCACCGCGGCCTTCGCTCGTCCGCTTGATCTCATCCCAGTTGCGGCGCACCTGCTCCGGGCCGTCGACGCGGGCGTCAGCGAACACGTGCGGGTGGCGGCGGATCAGCTTCTGCGTGCAGTGATCGGCGACGGCCGCGAGATCTCCGGACCCACGCTCCTCGAGCAGCAGCGCGAGGAAGTGCACCTGGAAGAGCACGTCACCCAGTTCGTCCAGCAGCTTTGCGTCGTCGCCGCTGTAGGCCGCGTCGGCGAGCTCGTAGGCCTCCGAGACGGTGTGTCCGACGATCGAGCGCTCGTCCTGCTCGCGATCCCAGGGACACTCGCGGCGCAGACGCCGGGTCAGCTCATCCAGCCTCGCGATCGCGCTCGGCGCCGCGCCGGGCACGCTCGCTCAGCCGGTCGCCGTCGATGACGTGGCGCCGCTCGCGGAGGTCGCGCCGCTCGCCGATGTCGACGACTTGGGCGCGTTGCCGCACGCGGAGGCGACGATGTAGTCGCTTGCGCAGACGGTGCGGGCCGGCCACTTCTTGGCGAAGTCCGCCTGCAGCGCGGCATTGTTCTTGGTCGCCTGCGCCGAGGTGATGGCCGCCTTGATCTGCTTGGTCGCCTGCCCCAGCGTCGGCACCTTGGCAGCCGTGCTGGAGTCGACGGTGAAGACGTAATAGCCGAACGCCGTCTTCAGCGGCCCATTCAGGACGCCGATCTTGGCGGCGAAGATCGCCGCGCTCAGCTGCGTGTTGAGCTCACCCGGGCGAACACCGACGAGCTTGCCGCCGACGCCCTTGCTGGTCGGGTCGATCGAGTACTTCGGCGCGAGCGTCGCGTAGCTCGAGCCGGCCGAGAGCTGAGACTTGACCGTCGCGGCGGTGGCCGCGGTCTTGGTCTCGATGAGGTGCACGTCGCGCGTCGCCGGTGTGGTCAGCGAGGCCTTGTTCTTCGCGTAGTAGGCGGCGATCTGGGCCGTGGTGACCTTGACCTTTTGGGCGTTCAGCGTCAGCGCGTTCGCCAGCAGGCTGAGGTAGGTGCGCCACTTCAGATCCGCGACCGTCTGCCCCGACTTGGCGAGGAAGGCGTCGAGCTCGGCGTTCGTCTTCAGTGTGGGTGTCGAGCTCGTGCGCTGGCTGTTGTAGGACTTCTGGACCTGTGCGGGGGTGACCTTGACGTGGAGATCGTTCGCCTCGCCCTGGATCCAGATCGCCTCGATCAGGTAGTCCATGACCTCGCTCTGCAGCGAGGTGTAGCTCTGCTGGCACAGCGTCTTCAGCTGCGTGGTCGTGTCGGTCGCGTTGGTGCCGAGCTGGCGCTCGCCCGCGATGCACTTCGTGTAAGCCGGCGGGTCCGGGAGCGGCGGCGCCGCGGTCCCGGTCGAGCCCTGCGTCGCGTCGTTGGCAACGACGAGCCAATGGTCGAACGCGGCCTTGGTGATCTTCGCCCCGCCGATCGTGGCCACCGCGTCGCCGGGCACGCCGCCGCCGCACGCACCGAGAACCACGGCGGTGGCGATCGCGGCGCAGGACGCCATGCCGATGCGAGACCTCTTCCGGGACAACAGGAGGCGGATGCTACCGAATCGCGCCGACGGGTCGCGCGGGGTTTATCTCACCCCCGCAGCGCGCTGGCCGCGAGGATCGCGTCGGCGGCAGCCAGGATCTCGCGGAAACGCTGCTTCGGCTCGTCCGCGACACGCACCGAGACCTGCGATCGCCCCGACTCATAGATCGCCGACGGCAGACGCTCGCGCAGCTCGCGAACGCCGGCCGAGTCGAGCTCGATCGGCGTGACGCTCAGCCGTCCGGCACGCAAGCTGGCGGCGCTGGCGCCGGCGGCGCCGAGCTTGATTCGCGCCCGCGCGATTGCCAGCAGATTCTCGACCGGCTCGGGCGGCGGGCCGAAGCGGTCCTCGAGCTCCTCGCGCAGCAGCTCGATCGTGGCGACGTCGCGAGCGGATGCGATCCGCCGGTGTAGATCGATCTTTGCCTGCTCGTAGCCGACGTAGTCAGCCGGCACGTAGGCGTCCACGTCGACGTCGAGGCGCACCGGCTCCCACTCCGCCTCGCTCTCCTCGCCGCCCGACTGCGCCGCGGCGAGCGCCTCGTCGAGCATCTGCATGTAGAGCTCGAAGCCCAGCGCCGCGACGTGGCCGGACTGCTCGTCGCCCAGCAGGTTGCCGGCGCCGCGGAGCTCGAGATCGCGCATCGCGATCTGGAACCCGGAGCCGAGCTCGGTGAAATCTGAGAGCGCCGCGAGCCGCTGCGCCCCCTCCGCGCTGAGTGCGGCGGCGGCGTCGTAGAGCAGGTAGGCGTAGGCGCGCTCACGGCTGCGCCCGACCCTTCCGCGGATCTGGTAGAGCTGGGCGAGCCCGAAGTGGTCGGCGCGCTCGACGATCAGTGTGTTGGCAGCCGGGATGTCGATGCCGGACTCGATGATCGAGGTGCAGACGAGGACGTCGGCGTCGCCGCGCAGGAACGACATCATCCGCGACTCGAGCTCCGTATCCTCGAGCTGCCCGTGCGCCACTTCGAAGCGCAGCTGCGGGCACAGGCCGCGCAGGCGCGCGGCGACCTCGTCGATCGTCTCAACGCGGTTGTGCAGGTAGAAGGCCTGGCCGTCGCGGGCGTGCTCGCGCTCCAGCGCCTGGCGCACAAGCGTCTCGTCGAACTCGCCCACATAGGTCCGCACCGGACGCCGGCCCTCCGGCGCCGTCTCGATCACCGAGATGTCGCGCAGCCCGGCGAGCGACATCTGCAGCGTCCGGGGGATCGGTGTGGCCGACATTGCGATCACGTCGACGCGCAGCCGCAGCTGGCGCAGTCGCTCCTTCTGCTTGACCCCGAAGCGCTGCTCCTCGTCGATGATCAAGAGGCCGAGATCCTTTGCGCGCACGTCGCGCGAAAGCAGGCGGTGGGTGCCGATCAGGATGTCCAGACGTCCGTCGTTGAAGCGCTGCAGCGCGTCGCGCTGCTCGGCCGCGCTGCGGAAGCGCGAAACATGATCGACCGTGAACGGGTAGTCGGCGAGGCGCTCGCGGAAGGTGCCGAAGTGCTGCTGCGTCAGGATCGTCGTCGGGGCGAGCAGCAGCACCTGCCTGCCGTCCGCAGCCGCCTTGAACGCGGCCCGCAGCGCGACCTCGGTCTTGCCGTAGCCGACGTCGCCGCAGATCAGGCGGTCCATCGGGCGGGCCTCCTCCATGTCCGACTTGACCAGCTCGATCGCCTCGCGCTGGTCCGGTGTCTCGGTGTAGGGGAACCGCTGCTCGAACTCGCGCTGCCACTCGCCGTCGGGCGCGAACGCGTGGCCCGGGCGGCGCTTTCGCTCGACGTAGAGCGAGAGCAGCTCGCCCGCCATCTCCTGGGCGGCGTGCCGCGCGCGCGCCTTCAGCGTGTCCCAGCGCGCGCCGCCGAGCCGCGACAGCGGCGGATGCTCGCCGCCGGCCCCGACGTAGCGCGAGATCTTCGCGAACTGGTCGGTCGGCGTGTAGACGCGGTCGTCGCCGTGGTACTCGAGGTAGAGGTAGTCGCGCGTGACGCCCGCGACGGTGCGCGTCTCGAAGCCGGCGAAGCGCGCGATCCCGTGGTCCTCATGTACGACGATGTCGCCGGCGCGCAGGTCCGAGAAGGACCGCAGCGCGCCGCGGCGCCCGACCGAGGGGCGCGCCTGCACGCGCCGGCGGTGAAACAGCAGATGGTCCGGGATCACCGCCAGTCGCAGCCCCGGCGCTACGAAGCCCTCGCGCAACGTCGCCTGCGCGAAGGTCAGCCGATCGGGCTCCGGCGAGTCCTCGAGCCAGCCGGCGCTCAGGCGCGCGAGGTTGTGGGCGGCCCGCTCGCCGTCGCCGCGCCGCGTCCAGGTGACCACCGTGCGGTAGCCCGAGCGCAGGTCCCGCTGAAGCTCCGACTCCGCCTCGGCCAGCGAGCGAGCGACGCCGCCGGCCGCCTGCGCGTGGAATTCGACCGGCGCGCTGCCGGCGAGCGAATGCAGGCGAATCCGGGCACGCGCGTCCAGCGCCGCCTCGATCTGCTCGGGCGCCACGTAGAGGTGGTGGGCGTCGGCGTCGTGGAAGGCCGCCGTGACGTCGGCCCAGTGGTCGCGCAGCGTCGGTCCGATCTCCTCGGCTCCGACGACGAGCAGGCTCGCGGCGTCGCCGACCAGCTCGAGCAGCGGCCGAAACCGCTCCAGCGGCAGCAGTTCCGCGATGTCGGGGCGCTCACCCGCCTGTCCCGCGAACCGGGGGTCCAGCGCGATGCCGCGATGCTCCTGCGCCAGCTCCGCCGCCGGCGCGACCTCGAAGCGCTCGAGCGTCTCAAGCGAGCGCTGCGTGAAGGTCGAGAAGGTGCGCAGGGATTCGATCTCGATGTCGAACAGCTCGATCCGGACCGCCCGCTCGGCCGTCGCGGCGAACAGGTCGAGCAGGCCGCCGCGCATCGCGAACTGGCCGCGATCGTCGACCTGGGAGACGCGCTCGTAGCCCATCTCGACGAGCATCGCCGCGCATTCGTCAAGATCGAGCAGGTCGCCGACCGCCAGCTCGAAGGAATGCGGCCGCAGCGCCGGGTCGGGCACCTTCTCCGACAGCGCCGGCGCCGAGACGACGAGCACCGGTGCGCCGTGCGAGGGCTCGCCGCGAGCGTCGGCGCCTGCGAGCGCGTCCAGCGCCGCGATCCGCAGGCCGACGAGGTGGGGCGGCGGCGCGAGGTGGGACTCGTAGGTCACGCCGCGCGAGGGATAGAAGCGGACGCTGCGGGGAGCGAGCCAGGCCGCGAGGTCGCCGGCGAGCTCGCCCGCCGTGCGGTCGTCCGGCGCGACGACGATCGCCGGGCCCGGATCCGAGCGCGCGAGCAGCGCGGCGATCAGGTACGGGCGAAGTGCCGAGGAACAGAAGGCATCGCCACCCTGCGCGGCCAGCGCCAGGCCCTCATCGCTCTGCGCGAGATGGTCCAGCAGCGGCGCGAGGACCGTCACTGCGACCCGGAGCCGGCGGGCCCGGCGCCCGCCGCGCCCGAGTCGCCGCGAGCGGGCGCCCCCGTGCCCGGCGGGCCCGCTTCCTCCCCGGCGACGATCGCGGCGGCGGCGTCAGCGGCCCGGCCGACCAGCGCCGCGACCTGCGCCGAAGGCTCGCTGAAGCGTCCCAGCACGTAGGCGGCGACGATCTGCGGATCGGTCGAGTCCGGTCGCCCGACCCCGATGCGCACCCGCGCGAACTCGCCGCCGCCGAGGCTTTGGCGCAGCGACTTGAGGCCGTTGTGTCCCGCCAGCCCACCGCCGACGCGGCTGCGAATCTCGCCGAACGGCAGGTCGATCTCGTCGTGGAGCACGAGCACGCGGTCCAGCGGCAGGCGGTAGGCGCCGCGGGCCGGGCCGGCGCTGCGGCCGGCATCGTTCATGAACGTGTGCGGTTCGAGCAGGGCCACGCGCGGGCCGCCGGCGCCGGCACGTCCCTCCCGCAGGCGCCCGCGGTAGCGCTCGCGCCCCGCCCCGAGCCCCCAGCGCCGGGCCAGCTCCTCGGCGACTGCGAAGCCGATGTTGTGGCGCGTGTGCAGGTACTCCCGGCCGGGATTGCCGAGCCCGACGACGAGCCAGTCGATCGACGGACCGCGCGAGAGGCGCAGGAGCTACTCGCTGTCGTCGCCGCTCGCCGCGTCGCCCGCGGCATGGGCCGACTCGTCGTGCGCATCCGCCGCGCCCTCGGACTCGCCGACCAGCTCCGTCTCCTGCTCGATCTCCTCTTCCTCCTCGAGGCGCAGCCGCGGCGGGCTGAGCGTCGCGATCACGATTTCGTCGAGCTCGCCGAGCAGCGTCACCCCCTCGGGGGCCTTCAGCGCGGAGAGCAGGAGCGTGTCGCCGATCGACATCTCCGAGACGTCGTGGCCGATCGACTCGGGGATCGCCGTCGGCAGCGCCTCGACCGCCACGCTGTGGGTGACCTGCTCGAGCACACCGCCGTCGCGGATGCCGGGCGATTCATCGGCGCCGTGTAGCTCGACCGCGACCGTCGCCTGGATCGCCTGGTCGAGGCGCACCCGGACCAGGTCGACGTGCATCAGCTGGCCGCGCACCGGGTGGCGCTGGCTCTGCTTGAGCACCGCCGGGGTTGGGCGTCCGCCGTCGAGGGTCACCTCGAGCACCGCTCCGACCGCGGCGAGCGCGTTGCGCAGTGCGCGGTCCTCGACCGCGAAGCTGACCGGATCGCCGTCGCCGCCGTAGAGCACCCCCGGTACGAGGCCCTCTCGGCGCAGGCGTCGCGCTGAGCGCGAGCCTTGCGGTTCGCGGCTCGCGACGTCGAGTCGTGTGAGTGTGCTGCGTTCCATACCGGGCCGGGATCGTAGCGAACGGCGCCTGCCGGCCGCTCACGCCCCCCCGCCGCGGACGGCGCAGGGCTCGCGGGAGGCGATCGCGAAGGGCGGGCGCCGGCGGCGCCGGCGTGGCCGGCGGTGCTCTCAGCAATCGGCGGTGTCGGGGATCTCGGCGCTCACGGCGAGCAGCCTGATCGTCAGGCCGGTGAGCGCGTTTCCGTCGCGCGCCACCTTGACGCACTGCACGACGGGGAGGCGGCGCAGCGTGGACTTCCAGGCGACGCGCGTCAGCCCGACGGCGGTGCTCAGCGAGTAGGCCGTCGGGGACTGGTAGGCGAGGATCTCGACGCGGCCGGGTCGCTTGAGCCTGCGGGCGTCGGCGGTCACGTTCGCGCGGCACTGGCGGTCACAGCCGTGCAGTGCCGCGAGCATCGCGGTGGCGTCTCCCCGCGCCTCGTCCTCGAGCACCACCAGGACCGCGCTGCGCTCGACGTTCTCGAGCGACAGCCAGCGGGCCAGTACGCCGCTCGCCAGCAGGAAGACGATCACGCCGGCGGCGAGCAGAGCCCTGCCTCGCCAGCTCACGGCTTAGCGCGCCCGGGCATTGTCAGGAGACCTCGTCGACGCGCCGGGCGAGCGCGTCCTCGAAGGCGCCGAACTCGCCGGCGAGCAGGCGGTCGATCGGCCTCGCCGGCGGGCGCCCGGCGCGCACCCAGCGCGCCAGCGCGCCGTCCCCGAGCAGTTCCTCGGCCTCGGCCGTCAGCACGTCGAGGATCTCGATCTCGGGCCGATGGCCGACCTCGCCCGCGATCGCGCCGAGCGCGTCCAGCTCGAAGATCGCGAGCGCCTCCTCGTCGCTCAGCTGGAGCCTTGCAACCAGGCCGCCGAGGGACTGGCTCAAACCGGCACGCTCAGAACAGCTGGTTCTCGCCGCCGAACACCTCGCTGACAGAGCCGTCGGTGAAGATGCGGCGGATCGAGTCGGTCAGCAGATCGGCGCACGGCAGCACGAACACGTTCTCAGGCGCGCCGGGCGCGATGGCGACCGTGTCGGTCACGACGACCCGCTCGAAGGGTGTGCTCGCCAGGTTCTCGTAGGCCGGGCCGGAGAAGACGCCGTGCGTGGCGGCGGCGAAGACGCTCTTGGCCCCCTGTTCGAGCAGCGTCTGGGCGGCGGCGCAGAGCGTTCCGGCGGTGTCGATGATGTCGTCGATGATGACCGCCGTCTTACCGGCGACCTCGCCGATCACGTAGCCGATCTCCGCGACCTGCTGCGCCGGGCGCTCCTTGGTCAGCACGGCGAGGTCGGCGCCGACCTTCTCGGCGAACTTCTGCGCCAGCTTGGCGCGGCCGACGTCGGGCGCGACGACCACGACGTCCTCGAGGTGCAGATCGATGAAGTGCTGGGCCAGGATGAAGCGGGCCGTCATGTGGTCGAGCGGCTTGCTGAAGAAGCCCTGGACCTGGCCGGCGTGGAGGTCCATCGTCAGCACACGGTCGGCCCCGGCGGACTCCAGCATGCGCGCGACAAGGCGCGCGCTGATCGGCTCGCGCGGCGCCGACTTCTTGTCCTGGCGCGAATACCCGAACCACGGCACGACGGCGATCACGCGGTGAGCCGATGCACCGACCGCGGCGTCGATCATCACCAGCAGTTCCATCAACGCGTCGTTCGCGGTCAGGCCCTCCTGCGCGTTGCCGCAGGTCGACTGCACGATGAACACGTCGGCGCCGCGGATCGACTCCTCGTAGCGGCAGTAAACCTCGCCGTTGGAGAACGTCTTGAGCTTCGTGGGACCGAGCTCGACGGCGAGCTTGGATGCGATGTTCGCGGCCAGCTGCGGCGTCGCGCGCCCGGCGAACAGCATCAGCCGCTTGTCGTAATCGATCGGGAGACTCGTGATGGCAGGCTGCGGCTCAGTCACGCTCATCAGCCGGGAGTCTAGAGGTTGCGAGGGGGTCGCAGGACGTGACGCACGCATGCCATCTCAGCGCTGCTCCCGCCGCTCGTTGTAGCGCTCCACGTTGTGCTGGCGAGCCCTCGCGACCGCCAGTGCCCCGGGCGGGACGTCGCCGGTGACGACCGTCCCCGCAGCCGTCCAGGAGTCGTCGCCGACGCTCACGGGCGCCACGAAGGAGGTGTGCACGCCACCGTGGACCCGCGCCCCGATCGTCGTGCGGTGCTTGCTCGTGCCGTCGTAGTTGGCGGTGATCGAGCCGGCCCCGAGGTTGGACCGCGCGCCGAGGTCGGTGTCGCCGATGTAGGAGAGGTGCGGGACCTTGGCGCCGGCGCCGATGTCGGAGTTCTTGACCTCGACGAAGGTCCCCACCTTCGATCCCTCGCGCAGCAGCGCGCCCGGGCGCAGGTAGGCGAACGGGCCGACGCTCGCGCCCTCGCGGACCTCGCAGCGGACAAGGTGAGAATGGACGACGCTGACCTGCTCGCCGAGCAGCGCGTCGATCAGCGTGCTGTGCGGTCCGATCGTCGCGCCGGCGCCGACGCGGGTGCTGCCGAGCAGTTGCGTACACGGCTCGATCACGCTGTCCTCCCCGATCTCGACACCGACGTCGATCGTCGTGGTCGCAGGCTGCACGATCGTGACGCCCGCGAGCATGTGGCGCTCCTGGATGCGCCGCTGCGCCTCGGCGCGGACCACGGCGAGTCCGACGCGGTCGTTGACACCGAGCACCACCGCCGGGTCGCTCGCGGCGATGGTCGCGATCCGGGCGCCGCGTTCGCGCAGGATCGCCAGCACCTCCGGCAGGTAGCGCTCGGCCTGGGCGTTGTCGGTGCCGACCGCGGCGAGCGTGTCGAGCAGGGCGGCGCCGTCGAACGCGTAGATCCCCGTGTTGACCTCCGTGATCTCAAGCTCGGCCTCGGTCGCGTCACCCGCCACCTTGGTCTCGGCAACCCGCACGAACTCCCCCTCGCCGTCGCGCACCACGCGCCCGTAACCGCTCGGGTCATCCAGACGCGCGGTGACCATCGTGGCGGCGGCGCCCGAGGCCTCATGGGCATCCGCCAGGGCTCGCAGCAGCTCGGGCGCGACGAGCGGCACATCGCCCGCCAGCACGATCACGACCCCGTCGCGATCGATCGCCGCCGCCGCGGAGGCGACGGCGTCGGCGGTACCGAGCGGCTCGCGCTGCACCGCCAGCTCGACCCCGTCGCCCCAGGCACCGCTACCGGCAGCGGAGGAGGGATCGCCACCCGCCGCCGCGGCCGCGGGCGCAGCGGCGCCGATCGTCTCGATCAGATCGCCGCCGGGGCCGATCACCACCACCACCCGCGCCGCTCCGGCCGCCCTGGCCGCCGCCAGCGGCCACGCCAGCAGCGGTCGCCCGCAGAGGTCGTGCGCGAGCTTCGGCGTGGCCGAGCGCATCCGCGTGCCGCGACCGGCGGCGAGGATCACAACCGTGACTGCGGGCATCATCGTGAGCCTAACTACACTTGCGGCGGTAGCCGTTGGGGGGTCGTCTAACGGCAAGACTTCGGCCTTTGGCGCCGACTATCGGGGTTCGAATCCCTGCCCCCCAGTGCGGCTCCCGGGGGTGCATGCACCCCCGGGCGAAACGGCGCATGCGCCGTTTCGCGGGTCGGCGCACGCGCCGACCCGTAAAGCGTTGAGGCTAGCGCCGGGGCACGCGGCCGCCGGCGTGCCCCGGCTCGGTCGCCGGCCCGCTCGAGCTGCCCATGCCGAGCACCCGCATCGCCTTGAGTCCGAGGCTCAGCTTCTCGCGCCCGTCGCTCGAACCGACGTCGAGGCCGCACAGCTCGCGCACGCGCTCGAGCCTGTAGCGGATCGTGTGGCGGTGAGTGAACAGGCGCTGGGCGGTGCCGGCGACGTTCCCGTCGGCTTCGAGGAAGGCCTCGACCGTTGCCACCAGGTCGGTGGCGTACTGCTCGTCGTAGGCGACAAGCGGCTCGACCGTCTCGGCGTAGAAGCGCTGCAGCTCCTGCGGGTTCTCGCTCATCGCGCTGAGCAGCAGCCGGTAGGCGCCGGTTTCCTCAAACGCCAGCACGCGGTGTTCCTGGTCGCCCTCGGCGACGTTGGCGGCGAGCAGCGCCTCGTCGGCGGCGCGCGCCAGCTCGAGCGCGTCCGCTGCGGGCCGGCTGCGACCGATCGCGAACACAAAGCCGCCCATGCCGGCCTCGAGGTCGCGCAGCACCCCCTCGGCGGCGCGACGCGCGGCCGCCTCGTCGGCCCCGGCCAGCAGGACGATCACCTCGGCGCCGGCGTCCAGATCGCGGTCCGAGAGCACCGCGACGGCGCTCGGAACGGCCGCGCGAGCGGCGCGCGCGGCGATCGCCCGCAGCCGCGCCCGCCAGCCCTCCTGCGCCGGCGACCCCTGTGGATGCGCGTGGGCGATCAGCACCGAGGCTCCGCGCTCGAGGTCCCGCAGGCCGACCTCGCGAGCCGCCGCCAGCACCTCCTCGCGTCCGGTGATCTCGCGCGCCAGCACCGCGGCGACGAACACCGCCGCGGCCTCCTCCGAGGCAAGTTCGGGCGCGCGCACGCGCTCCACCTCCGAGGCGATGAGGGTGCTCACCAGCCGCAGCAGGCCGGCGTTCGGAGCTCCCCGCGCGCGCACGCGCAGGCGTCCCACCTCGACATCGGCGACGCGCAGCTCGATCGCGATGACGCCGTCGGACTCGCCGAGCAGCGAGCGCTCATCCGCCGGTGAGCGCGCGGCGACCGCGAGCGCCTGCCCGCCGCGATCGAGCACGACGACGCTCGCGTCCAGCACCCGGGCGGCGGCCCGCACGACCGTCGGCAACCCCGCTCCGGACTCGACGGCCGCGGTGATCTCGTCGAGGGCCGCGAAGTCCAGTGCGCCCGAGGTCGCCGCGCCCCTATCCGTAGCGGCCCCAGATCCAGATCACGGCGCCGGCCCCGAGCAGGCCGATGCCCATCATCGCCGCGAGCACGTAGAACGAGAGCACCACCGCGACCAGCCGCTGCCAGGACTGCCTGTAGGAGCCGACGGCCGGCACCAGGATCAGACCGACGAACGCGGCGATCGCAGCCACGCCGCAGACCCCTGCGACGAGATAGGTGATGTCGATCCTGCTCACGGGTGCAACGGATTGTCGCTTAAGCGCCAGTCGTGGTACTCCTCGCTCACGCGACGCGCGCGCACGGCCGCGACAGCGGTCGGGCCGGTCTCAGCCCAGCAAGCCCGCCGAGCTGGGGAACGGGCGCGCCGCGCGCGCATCCACGCCCGCCTCGCACAGCGCAGCGGCGGCGCCGGCAGCCGCGGCCGGATCGTCGAAGAGCCCGATCACGGTCGGGCCCGAGCCACAGACCATCGCCGTCTTGGCGCCCGCCTGCAATGCTCGCGTCAGCGCGTCCGCGATCGACGGCGCAAGCGACACGGCCGCCGGCGCCAGGTCGTTCACACCGGTCAGCTCGAGCGGATCGCGCTCGCCGAGCTCGGCGAGCGCGCAGGACGGACGTGGCGTCCCGAGCCGGTCCGCTTCGCGGTACACCGCCGCCGTCGCGAGGCCGGCGCGCGAGGGCAGCACGAGCACGCCTAAGCTGGCCGGATCGGGCAGCGGCGTGACCAGCTCGCCGGCTCCGCGCACGAGCGCGCGCCCGGGGCGCAACTGGCTGGGGACGTCTGAGCCGAGCGCTGCCGCCACCGGCTCGAGGACCGCGATCCCGCTTCCCGACCGCCGCGCCAGCAACCGCAGCGCGGCTGCTGCGTCGGCGGAGCCGCCCCCCATGCCGGCGGCGACGGGGATCCGCTTGACGATCTCGATCCGCTGGCGCGGCCCGTCCCAGCCGGTCGCCTCGCGGAACGCGGCGACCGCGGCGCTCACGAGGTTCGGCCCCTCGACACCCGGGCACACGACCTCGTCGCGGTCGGCATCGGTCGTTTCGAGCTCGTCGCAGAGCGTGACCGACTGCATCAGGCTGAACAGCTCGTGCAGACCGTCTTGGCGGGGCGGCCCGACGCAGAGGCAGAGGTTGATCTTGGCCGGCGCCAGCTCCCTCACAGTGCCGCCCACAGGGCCGCCAGCTGCGCGGGAGCGAGCCGCTCGGCGCGCTCGTCGGCCGGGCGCCCGATCGCAACGAGCGCCGCCCGCACGCGCTCGCGATCGGCTCCCGTGGCGAGCATCAGCGATCTCGCCATCGCCTTGCGGCGGTGCGCGAAGGCTCCCTGGACGAAGCGTCGCAGCTCGGGCGCCGGCGCCGGTGCGACGCGCCTCATGCCGATCAGCACGGAATCGACGTTCGGCACCGGGAAGAACACGCTGCGTGAGATCGCCCGCAGCACGCGGACCTCGCAGGCAAGCTGGCACAGCACGCTCGGCACGCCGTAGGTGCGGCTGCCGGGCGCCGCCGCCAGGCGCTCGCCGACGTCCTTCTGCACCATCGCCACCCAGCGCTCAAGCGTCTCCAGCTCCTCGACCGAGCGCAGGATCGCGCTCGCGGCGATGCCATAGGGGAGATTCGCGATCAGCTTGTTCGGCGGCGGCGACAGCGCCCGCAGATCGAGCGCCATCGCATCCCCGAGGTGCAGTGTGACGTTGGCGAACGGGTCGAGCGCATCGCGCAGCGCCGGCTCCAGATGGCGATCGATCTCCACGACGTGCAGATGTGCGACCCGGGCGGCGAGGTACTCCGACAGGACGCCGAGGCCGCCGCCGATCTCGAGCACGACATCGTCTGGCGCGAGCTCCCCGGCGCGGGCGATCACCGCGAGGATGTTCGAGTCGATCAGGAAGTTCTGGCCGAGGTCGCGGCGCGGGCGCACCTCGAACTGCGCGAGCCGCCGCAAGCTCGGTTGCGTGGGCGTGCTCACCAGCCGAACAGCTCGGCAGCGTTGCGCTCGAGTGTCGCCTCCAGCTGCGCCGGCTCGACGCCGCGGCGGGCCGCGAGGAACCGCGCGGTCTCGACGACCGCGGCCGGCTCGTTGGGCTTCCCGCGCCGGCTCTGTGGCGCGAGGTAGGGGGCGTCGGTCTCGACCAGCAGGCGCTCGGCCGGCACGCGCGCGACAGCGCCGGCAAGATCGGAGGCGGACGGATAGGTGACGTTGCCGGCGAACGAGATCCACCAGCCGGCCTGCACGCATTCGTCGAGGTGCTCGGGCATCGAGAAGCAATGCATGATCACCGCCAGGCCGTTGGCGCCACGGCGGAGCACCGCGAGGGTGTCCTCGGCCGCGGCGCGGGTGTGGATGACGAGTGGCTTGCCCAGTTCATGCGCGAGCTCGATCTGCGCTTCGAATGCCCGCAGCTGAAGATCGCGTGGCGCGCGGTCGCGGTAGTAGTCGAGTCCGGTCTCGCCGATCGCAACGCAGCGCGGATGTGACGCCAGTTCGCGCAGCAGCGCCAGATCGAGCTGCTCCGCGACGTTCGGGTGACAGCCGACGGCCGCGTAGACGGCCGGGAAGCGCTCGGCCGCAGCGAGCGCCGCGCGGCAGCTGTCGGCGTCGGTGCCGACGGTCAGCATCGCGACCACGCCAGCCGCCGCGGCGGCGTCGACAAGCTCGCCGTCCGGCGGCTCGCAGGCATCCAGGTGTGTGTGCGAATCGATCAAGCGCCCTCGGGCGGGGCGCCCTTGGGGAACAACGGCGCCAGCGCGGAAACGCGCCCTCCCCAGCCCTCCGCCGCGTACGCTCGTGCCGTCTGCTCGCGGGCGCCGAGCGCAGCAAGCAGCTCGAGCGTCTTGGCCGGCATGTACGGCATCAGCGCAACGGTCACCACGCGCAGGCCCTCAGCGAGCGATGCCAGCACCTCGCGGAGCTCCCCGGCGCGGCCTTCGTCCTTCGCGAGCATCCACGGCGCCTTCTCCTCGACGTATCGGTTCAGCCGGCGCACGTGGCGCCAGATCTCCTCGAGCGCCGCCGACAGCTCAGCCCGCGCGAGCAGCTCGTCGACGCGCGCGAACAGCCCGGCGAACTCCTCGCGCAGCGGCGCCTGCGTCGCCACCGCGGGCACGACGCCGCCGCAATAGCGCTCGATCATGTTCAGCGTGCGGCTCGCGAGGTTGCCGTACTCGTTCGCCAGCTCAGCGTCATAGCGCGCCTGGAAGCCCTCCTCGGAAACCGCTCCGTCCTGGCCGAAGCTGACCTCGCGGAACAGGTAGTGGCGCAGCGCGTCGGCCCCTTGGCGCTCGATGATCGCGAACGGGTCGAGCACGTTGCCCCGCGATTTGGACATCTTCGCCTCGTCGGGGCCGAGCAGGAAGCCGTGCACGAACAGCTGCCGCGGCGGCTCGAGACCCCCGGCCATCAACAGCGCCGGCCAGTAGATCGTGTGGAACTTCGAGATGTCCTTGCCGAGCACCTGCAGATTTGCCGGCCACAGCCGCTCCAGCGACTCGCCGGGCCGCGCGTAGCGCAGTGCGGTGACGTAGTTGAGCAGCGCGTCGAACCAGACGTAGAAGACGTGCGTCGGCTCCCACGGAACGCTCACCCCCCACGAGAGGCTGGCACGGGAGAGCGAGACGTCTGTCAGGCCCTGCGCGACGAAGCTGCGCGTCTCGTTGTAGGCGTGTTCGGGCAGGACGAAGTCGGGGCGCTCGGCGTAGAGGCGCTCGAGACGCTCCTGGAACGCCGATAGGCGAAAGAACCAGGTCTCCTCTCGCTCGCGCGTCAGCGCGATCAGGTGGATCAGGCAGCTGTTGTCGGGGCCGATCTCGCTCTCGGTCTTGAAGTCGGCGCAGCGCGGGCAGTACCAGCCTTCGTAGAAGCCCTTGTAAACGTGTCCGCTGTCATGCACGCGCTGGAGGAACTCCTGCACGAGGCGCTTGTGCTGCGGATCGGTGGTGCGGATGAAGAAGTCGTTGGAGATCTCGAGTGAGCCGGTGAGCGCACGAAAGCGCTCGGCGTTGCGATCGACGAGCTCCTGAGGCGTGACGCCGGCGGCCGCCGCGGCCAGCGTGACCGGCTCGCCGTGCTCATCGACGCCGGTGAGGAAGAACGTCTCCTCGCCGCGGGCTCGGTGGTGGCGCGCGAGCACGTCGGCGGCGATCTCGGTGTAGGCGTGACCGAGGTGCGGCGCCGCGTTCACATAGAAGATCGGCGTGGTGATGTAGTAGGACATCCGCCCCGCAGGCTACGCCAGCGCGCCGCTGCGCCGTCCCGCGGGCAGCCCGGCCCGCCCCCCGGCACTCAGGCGGAGCGCGAGGCCGCGGCCTCGGTCAGCGCCCGGTAGAGCCGGTTCGCGGGCACGCCGGTCAGCTCCGCGATCGCCTTGGCGGCGGGCCGCGGGCGCGCTCCGGCTTCCACCAGCGCAACCAGCGCGGCCAGCGCGCGCTCGGCCATATCTGGCGCACCCGCGCCGGGCGGAGCTGCGGCGACGACGAGCACGACCTCGCCGCGCGGCGGCTCGCGCTCATAGTGGGCGGCGATCTCGGCGGCGCTGCCGCGGCGCACCTCCTCGTGCAGCTTGGTCAGCTCACGGCAGACCGCGACCTGGCGACCGGGGTCGCGCTCCGCGAGCAGCGTCAGCGTGGCGACGAGCCGCTTGGGGGACTCGAACGCGACGAGCGTCTCCTGTGTGCCGACGACCAGACGCTCCAGCTCCGCCTTCTTGCGCGGCAGGAAGCCGACGAAGCGCCAGCGCTCGGCCGCCAGGCCCGACGCGACGAGCGCCGCCAGCGCCGAGCTTGGCCCGGGTAGCACCTCGACCGACAGGCCGGCCGCGATGCAAGCCTGGACGAGGATGAAGCCCGGGTCGGAGACGAGCGGCATACCGGCATCGGAGACCAGCGCCACCACGGCTCCCGAGCGCATCCGCGCCACCAGCTCCGCGGCGCGCTCGCGCTCGTTGTGCTCGTGGTAGGAGACCAGAGCCCCGGTCACGCCGTAGCGGTCGAGCAGCTTGCGTGTATGACGCGTGTCCTCACAGGCGACGAGGTCCGCCGCGCGCAGCGCGGCGAGCACCCGCAGGGTGACGTCCTCGAGGTTGCCGATCGGGGTCGGGCAGACGACGAGCCGGCCGCTCACGCCGCGACCCTGCGTTCCAGCGACTCGCGGGCCAGCAGCGCGGCGCCGAACATGCCGGCCTGCGCCCCGAACCGCGCGGCGCGGATCTCGGCGTGCTGCGCGGGACCCGCGGCCCCGCGCCGGGCGAGCACACGGCGGGCTGGTTCGAGGATCAGCTCCCCGGCGCC
>Ga0302319_10005356_pt1 | contig 25816 bp, 24 predicted proteins | sample Bog_T0_2_FD_203319 | JGI IMG/M metagenome (GOLD analysis project Ga0302319, IMG submission 203319) | Peat permafrost microbial communities from Stordalen Mire near Abisko, Sweden - Bog_T0_2 | ecosystem: Environmental > Terrestrial > Soil > Wetlands > Peat | place: Sweden: Abisko, Stordalen Mire...
CGCGTTTCCATCGGATCCCTTGCGATCAAACCCAGCCGTCCGGCTTGCTGGGGTATCGGCGTAGCCGATCAGGGTCCGACCTGTCCAATGCCTTGCGTTGCCAGGGCCAAGGGGGCCTGCCCCAAAAGGATGCCGGATGGCGTACGGGAGAGGTTAAGCCAGACTGGCAACCTCTAGGCGCGAAACCGGGAGATCCACGAGAGGAACCCCGACAGATCCTGACGACGGCGCGCTACTTGCGGCTGCCCGGCAAGCGCGGTTTGGTCCCGAGGCCTATCTGCTTGGCAAGCGACGACCGGTGCTGCGCGTAGTCTGGCGCCACATCGGGTAGTCGGGCGGCAGGCCCCAGCGATCACGATACTGTTCCGGTGTCAAGCCGTAGGCGGTCTTGAGATGCCGCTTCAGCATCTTCAGCCTTCTCCCATCCTCGAGACAGATGATATGGTCAGCGAAGACCGACTTCTTGACAGGAACCGCAGGCTGTGGCCGCTCCGGCTGAGCGGGCTCCTTGCCGACATAGGCAAGAGTCTTGTAGACCTCCTGGATCAGAGCAGGCAAAGAGTCCGGCGGCACCGAATTGTTGGACACATGTGCGGAGACGATTTGGGCCGTCAATCCAAGAACGTTGGTGTTTGCCGGTGCCTCGGGCATTTTCATTCCTTTCGATCAGGAAGACTGATAGTCTTATAGGTCAGCATCCGGCCGTTTCGCTGATATTTACATCAAAAGAACAGAACGGTCACTTTCATGACAAAAACGCCAGCCGCCGACCGGGAGCTGGACATCACCGGCGAAATCTGTCCGATGACATTCGTCCGCACCCGGCTCGCCCTTGATGGCCTGGCACCAGGACAGGTCCTGCTTGTTCGGCTTCGGGGGGAAGAGCCGGTCAGGAACGTACCCCGCTCGGCGCGGGAGCTAGGTCACAGGGTGTTGGCCTTGGAAACCGACACCGACGGCGTGAGCACTCTGCTGCTGATGCGCGGCTAAGTGTCGATGCGCAGCACGAGAGCGTCCGTGCCATTGGAATAATAGCCTGTCCGGCGGCCAACCTCGGCGAAACCGGCGGCGGCATACAAAGCCCTTGCCGGGGCGTTGCCGGTCGAGACTTCCAGGAACAGCGCCGCCGCGCCCCGTTCGCTGGCCGCCGTCATGCCGGCCCGCAGCAGAGCGAATGCCACGCCTCGGCGGCGGGCCAACGGCGCCACGGCGAGCGTCAGTATCTCGGCCTCATCCGTCGCCACCCGGCCAAGCAGCATGCCCCCGGATGGTTCGACAAGGGCAAAGCTGCCGGGAAGGTTGAGCTGCTGCCCGATGGCATCCGCATCCCAGATCTCCTCCGGCGGGAAAGCGGCCTGGTGGATCGTCGCCAGCAACGGCACATGCAACAGCGACGCCGGCAAGACGGTCCGGCTCACCCGCATGGCGCCGGGCGCAAGCCGCCGGCCGGGAGCCGGGCTTCCGGCGGGTCGACATACAGCGGCTCGGCGGCCAACGGTGGTAGCGCTCCCGCGTGGCGCTGGGCAGCCGCCCGAGCAATGTGCCTGCCCACGGGGAGACGCGCGTCCGTCAGCATCACATCCGCGCCCCGAGCTGCCAGCCTCGCCGCTACCTCCACGGCCGCGTTGCCGGCCACCGCGATCGGCCGCATGGGAAAGGGCAGTTCATCCAGCACGAATGCAGTCACGATTCCATCCCGCTCCAGGAACACGCGGCCGCGGCGGCTATCGATCGCGGACCAGACCCTCCGAGAGCCGATACTCGCCAATGAATCAGCCAACGCCTCGCCGACGGTCACGCCGATGACGGGTAGGCCGAGGCCTAGGCCGAGGCCGTGCGCCAGCGCGAGGCCTGCACGGATGCCCGTGAAACTGCCTGGCCCGACCGTGACCGCGACGAGGTCGACACAGGTCGCGGCGAGGCCCGCCTCACTCAGAACATTAAGCACCATGGCCGGCAGCAACGCCGGGTGGCCTCGCGCCCCATCGCGTGTCCGCCCGGTCACCAACTCCCCGTCGGCCACGAGGGTGACGGAACATCTGCCCAGCGCCGCATCGACTGCGAGTACCTTCATTGAATTTAGCCGCCGCCCGGTTATGCGGCACACGAGCTTTAGCTACAGCAATACGCAGGCTTCTTCGAATTCCAGCCGCGGGCTGCGCTCGTGAACCCCGGCCGGATCGCCGTAACCCAAATTGACCAGGAAGTTGGAGCGCCAGCCCCGACCGGCCAGGAAAATCTCGTCCACCTTGGCATTGTCGAAGCCCGACATCGGTCCGGCATCCAGCCCGACCGCTCTCGCTGCGAGGATCAAATACGCCCCCTGCAGTGTCCCGTTCCGAAAAGCCGTGGTTGCCGCCAGCGACTCGCTGCCGGTGAACCAGGACTTCGCGTCAGGGTTGTGGGGGAACAGCTTCGGTAGATGGACGTAGAAGGTCGGGTCGTAGGCAACGATCACGGTCACCGGCGCCGCCACGGTCTTTTCGACGTTTCCCGCCGACAAGGTGGGCTGGAGCAAGTCCTTGGACGCCCGATCGCGCAAAAAAAGGAATCGCCCGGGCGAGGAATTCGCCGATGTCGGTCCCAACTTCAGCAGGTCATAGACGCGATGAAGTGTGTCGTCGGAGACGGGGTCATCCTTCCACTGGGTGTGTGTACGCGCCTCGCGAAACAGCGCATCGAGCGCCGCTTCATCGAGAGGCGCACTCACAGCTCCACTTGCTCCACTGCGACGACCTCCGGCACATAGTGGCGGAGCATGTTCTCAATTCCATGCTTCAGCGTGGCGCGGGACGACGGGCACCCGCTGCACGCGCCTTGCATGTGAAGCCGAACGATACCGTCCCGATAGCCCCGGAAGACGATATCCCCGCCGTCGCCGGCCACCGCCGGGCGCACGCGGGTATCCAGCAATTCCTTGATCTGCTCGACGATCTCGGCGTCCGCCGGATCGATATCTTCGTCCAGAGCGTCGGCATCGCCTTCGATCACCGAACGACCCGCGACGAAATGCTCCATGATCACCGCAAGCACGCGCGGCTTCAGCGCTTGCCAGTCCAGCGTGTCGGCCTTGGTGACGGTGATGAAGTCGCCGCCGAGGAACACGCGCGACACGCCCGGCAGATCGAACAGCGCTGTGGCCAGCGGGCTGCGTTCGGCCACCGACGCGGAGGCGAAGTCGGCTGTCGCGGCGCCCAGAACCTCGCGCCCCGGCAGGAACTTCAGCGTGGCGGGGTTGGGCGTTCCTTCGGTCTCGATAAACATGGCAGGGCGCCTGGCAAGGGGGTCAGAGGGAAAGCGGACCGGAATGGTCCTGACCGCTTGTTCGCTACATCGTCCGAATGGGCCGATATGACAAGGGGCTGTGACGGAATCCAACGGCGATGATGGCGGTTGCGTGGCGTCATTCCGCTGCAACCGCTCTGGCCCCGAGCGTGCCCCCATCAGCGTAATCACGGACCGCCGCGCCAAATTCCTGAAAGATTCGACGCGATACCGGATCGGTCGGCCAGTCGTATTCTGGGTGCCATTGCACTCCCACGGCGAACCCGACGGATCGAGCGACCCGCACCGCCTCGATCGTGCCGTCCGGTGCCGTTGCCTCCTCCAACAGACCCGGCGCCAGCGCGTCGATCCCCTGGTTGTGCAACGAATTGACCTCGATCGCACCAGCCTGGGCCACCTGGCGCATCCAGCTCCCTGGCACGAGCCGAACCATGTGGGCCTTTCCCTGACGGACGCGGCCGGATGGCTGGGTCGGCGTCGAGTGGTCGATGCGGCCGGGCAGATCCTGCAGCCGCTGGTGCAACGTGCCCCCGAGAGCGACATTAAGTTCCTGGAAGCCGCGGCAGATCGCCAGCAGCGGCACGCCGCGAGCCACCGCGGCGCGGATCAACGGCAGGGTCATGCCGTCCCGCGCCGGGTCCTCGGGGGTCCCAGCGGCGTGCGGCGGTCCGTCATAAAGGCTGGGATGCACGTTGGAGCGGCTACCGGTCAGGATAATGCCGTCGAGTCGATCCAGCAGCGCCTGGACATCCGCCATTGGCCCGTTTGCAGGGATCAGCACCGGCACCGCACCCACCACCTGGTCGGTGGCCCGTACGTAAGTGTCCGAGGCCCCATGGTTCGGCATGCCGAACATACCGAACTGTTTCGTACAGCAACTGATGCCAACCAGCGGCTTCACATTCCGCGTCGCTCTCATGATTGGCATTATTGGCAATCGTTGCGGCAAAATGAAGCCAAATCGCTCGGATGGCCGGCATGCTGCCGGCGCACCCCAACCGCGCATCAAAAGCCGGCCTAGCGGTTGCCGCCCTCGGGTGCGGCCTGCAGGCCGACGACGTCGAACAAGCGCTGATCGAACGTCCCACCCAATTCGGCATTGTAGAGCGAGACCCGCGTCTCCTGCCGTTGCGCGTCGAAGATGGTCCATTGCCGCAGCGTCAACGGGGAATCGGCGAACACCAGCGTCAGACTGCCCTCCGAGGGGCTGGCGGTCCGCACCAGCGTAAGCTGGATCTGGCCGGGCTGACGTTGGATCCCGGTGACCGTGACCTCGCCGGTGACCACAATGTGCTCCGCGAGCAGGATGCCGAGCGGTGTGCGACCGACCGGGATATTGGTGGTCTGATTCAGCGCCGAGTCACGGAACACCACGAGGCCGTGGCCGGCGACCAGGAGCAGCGGGCTCGGACGGTCATACTGGAACCGCATGCGACCGGGCCGCTCCAGCCAGACCGTGCCTTCCGAGATCCCTCCATCGGGGGCAACCTGCAGGAAATGCGCCTTCAGGGTGCGTATCCCGTTGAGGTAGGCCTCCACCCGCTGCAGATCGGCGAGGTCCTGCGGCGTGGGCTGGAAGGGCGGCTGTGCGCGAACGCCAGTCGCGACCAGCGGTGGGATCAGCGCGAGAAGCAGCACGGTGCGGCGACGGAACATGAGAAGGATTTGACGCCTTGCTGCCGGGTTTGCAAATCGCGGGTTTCGCCGCCACCGGAAAGCGACGGCCAACGGTGCGCCCTATTCGGCTAACGGGCCAAAGGATCAGCCGGCCGGTACACCGGTTGTCGTGGAATACTCGAAATGCAGCGCCTGGTCGGGGTGAACGATCGCGAACGCCGCATGCGCCGCCGCCGCCGCCTCGCTGAATCCCTGCAGGATCAGCTTAAGCTTGCCTGGATAGGTCACCACATCACCGATCGCGAACACACCCGGAATGTTCGTCCGGCAGGTTGCCGGATCGACCGCCACGTGGTGCCGGTCCAAGCCCAACCCCCAGGCTGCGATCGGCCCCAGATCCATCGACAGCCCGAAGAACGGCAGCAGCACATCGGCCTGGATGCGGCGCGTCTCACCCTGAAGCGTCGCCACTTCCACCTCGGCCAGCACACCGTCCGTGCCGTGCAACGCCGAAAGCTGATAGGGGATCACCATTTCGATTTCACCCCGCCCGGCGGCCGCATCGAGCTGGGCGGCGCTTTCCGGCGCGGCACGGAACTTCGGCCGGCGGTGCACGACCGAGACCTGAGCGATATCTTTCAGCGCGAGCGCCCAGTCCACGGCGGAATCCCCGCCGCCGGCGATCACCACACGCTTGCCGCGGAGATCCTCCCGACGCCGTACGTAATACTGAACGCCGCCGGTGGCCTCATAGCCAGCCAGCCCCTCGATGGGCGGCCGGTTCGGGCCGAACGCACCGACGCCGGCGGCCACCAATACGGCTTTGGCGCGCACCGTATCCCCGTGGTCGGTGGTCACCGTGAACGCGCCGGCCTCCCCGGTCAGCGCTTCAACGCGGCGGCCGAGCAGCCGCGGGGCATGAAACGGCGCAATCTGCTGCTCCAGCCGCTCGACCAGGTCGCTCGCCAGGATCGCCGGGTGGGCAGGGATGTCGTAGATCGGCTTCTCGGGATACAGCGCGGTGCACTGGCCCCCGACCTCCGACAGCGCGTCGATCAGCACGCTGGAGAGTTTCAGCATGCCAAGCTCGAAAACGGCGAACAGCCCGACCGGGCCTGCGCCGACGATCACCACGTCGGCTTGGATGTCCTGTGCCATGAATGGCCCCTAGCGGAGCGGCGAGGCAGGATCAAGCCGGACGACGAACTCAGCCTAATCTGAGACCGAAAGGCTGCGAGCTGATCGTCGAGGCCGTCCATCAGCCGGGTGACCAGTCCATCGGAGCGGTCATGAACCTACGCGACTATGAGCGAGTGAAGTTTGAACTGGCCGAAATTCTGCGGATGGTGCCGTATGAGGCGGGGCGGGCTGGGCAGCTGCGAGAGTTGTTCGGTCGACTTGCGGAGGACCGCTTCAACCTCGTCGTCGTGGGCCGCTTCAGCCGCGGCAAGACCTCGCTGATGAATGCGCTGCTCGGCATGGACCGCCTGCCGACGGGGGTGGTGCCGCTGACCTCGGTGATCACCACGGTCGGCTACGGCAGCGAGGAACGGGTGACGCTGCACTATCCGGGCACCAGCCTGTTCACGGATATCCGGCTCGATCAGCTGCCCGATTACATCACGGAGCGCGGCAATCCCGGCAACCAGCGCGGCGTTTCGATCGCGGAAGTGCAGCTTCCAGCCGCCATCCTGCGCCGTGGCTTCCATTTCGTGGACACGCCGGGACTTGGCTCCTCGATCGCCGAGAACACCCGGACAACGGAAGCCTTCCTGCCTGAAGCGGACGCGTTCGTGCTGGTGACCAGCTTCGACAGCCCGCTGTCAGCCGAGGAGGGAGCTGTGTTGCGGGCCGCGCGCGGCAAAGGTCGGCGCGTTTTTCTGGTGGTGAACAAGCAGGACGCCGTGAGCCAGGACGACAGGAACGTGGTTCTGGATCACATTGCCGCGCAGCTTGAGGCGATCTTCGGCGACGATCTGCCATCGGTTTTCCCGGTTTCCGCCCGCCAAGGGCTGCAGGCCAGGCTGGTCGGCGATGCGGCCGGCGTGTCGGCGAGCGGATTGCGGGCGCTGGAGCAGGCGCTGATCGCCTTCCTGGTCTCCGGCAAGCGGCGCGAGTTCCTGCTGGCCATGTGCAGCCGAATGAGCGCGGAGCTAGCCGGGTCGGGGGCCGCGGCTGCCACAGCGCGGCTGGACGTACTTCGGCGCGCGATCGCGGTCGCCGAGCCAGGGTCGACCAGCGAGCTAAGAGAGTCGGTCACCGCGGAGCCTGCGAACGTCGAAACGACGATCGACCCGAATCTTCCGCAGTGCGAGGTCTGCGTTCAAGTCGAGGAGGCTGTCTTCAATTTTCTGGCGCACTACCAAAACCGGCTAAGCCACGACCAGACAGCGCAATCTGATCTCGCGGCCCGTCATGGGCTTTGCGGCCCGCATACCTGGCAATTCGAGGCGATCGCCGCCCCGCGGGAGGTCTGTTCCGGCTTTGCCTCGGTGGTGGAGTGTCAGGCGGCGAGCTTGCGCGCCATTGCGGAAGGCGGGAACCAGGCCGCACGTATCTGCGAGGCGGTTGAACGCATTCTTCCGGATGCTCGCCGCTGTCCTGTCTGCCAGGCTGCCGCTACGGTCGAAGCGCAGGCAACAGCGCGGGTGGCGTCCCGGATTCGGAATACACGAGAGCCTGGGCCCGACGCTGTGTCGGCGCTTTGCCTGCCGCATCTCGGGCCCATTCTCGCCTTGCTCGGTGACACGCCGGCGCTTGGGGCTTTGCTCCGCCGCCAGGCGAGCCTGCTCGAACGCCTCGCCGAGGATATGCGCCGGTTTGCCCTCAAGCAGGATGCGGCGCGGCGCGGGTCGGTGAGCAGGGAAGAGCTTGGGGCATCGAAGCGGGGGACTTTGGCGCTGGTCGGCGCGCCAAACGCCTATCCAGCCCAGAGCGCGTAAGGGCTGCCGGCTCCGGCCGCCCCCAGAACCGAGTGAACGCCATCGTCATCTTGAAACGAAACTCCCGACAATTGCCTGCCTACCGTGCTTCGATGGCACGTCAGCGAGGCGGTGGCCGACAACGCGACGCGCGCCTCATTCCTGGTCGTGGAGTGTCACGCATTTGAGACGGATCGGTGACCGGCAATTTCTGTACGCGTGGCAACTCATCCGCGCCGACACGCTGCCGGACCCGGAGGCGATGCGATGGCGGATCGGCGATGTCCAGTGTCACCGTTACCGATACAGCCACATGGCGCCGGAACACAGCATCACTCTGGATGTCTGCCACCTGCAGCAGTCAGGCGCCGACACCGGCTGGCACGTCATGGTCGCGGCTGAGACCTGGTGGGACGATCGGCGGACCGTCGTGCGCACCAACTGTGGGCATCACATGTGGCGGGGTCCCGTGAGCGGGCGTTGGCTGGTTTTTGGACCACGCTGCGACCATAGATTCCCGGAACTGATCCCGGGATTGACTGCGCCCGCTCCGCTCTGGTGGCATTCTTCTCGCCGGAGTATCATGACCTCCTCGTCCATCTGCCGAACATCGGAGCCGATGGTCATGACAAGCGTCATTCTCTCCATAGTTGATCGCCCTGATTCGGCGCCAAATGTGCTGGCCGCCGCCGGTTGCTTTGGCAGCCTGATGGGCGGCGCCCGCATCAATGTCCTGGCGGTCCGCGTGCCACCCGACGCAACGATCATGCCGACGGAAGAGGTCATGACGCGGTCGCACGAAGCCCGCATCAGGGCCAGCGAGCAGGTCCGAATCGTGGCGCTGAAGGCCGTCTACGAAGCCTGGGCGGAAACCGCGCCGCCCGGTATCTCCCCCAACTGGTTCGACGTTGAGGGCCTGGAGGACGGACTTGCAGCGGAATGGGGCCGGCGCGCCGACACCATCGTGCTCAAACGACCCGGGGGTCGCGACCAGGTTGTCGACCGCCAGACCATCCACGCGGCGCTGTTCGAAACCGATCGGCCTGTGCTGCTCGTGCCGCCGGCTCACACCGGCGTGTTTGGCCGACGCGTGGCGATCGCCTGGCGCGACGACAAGCGCGCCATCAGGGCGGTTTTGGCGGGTCTGCGTTGTTTGGCGCAAGCAGAACGCGTGTTCGTGCTGGCGGGCGTGCGGGAAGGCGCCACGCCACCGGGTTTCCCGGAGATTCTGCGCGAACACGGCATCGACGCCGAACTGCACGTTCTCCCGATCGCGCCCGGCGGGTTCGGGGAGACGTTGTTGCGACGGACCCACGAGCTGGGCGCCGACATGCTGGTCTGCGGCGCCTTCTACCACACGCCGGTGCGCGAATTGATCGTGGGCGGTGTGACCCGCTATCTGCTGGAGCGTGCGGACCTGCCGGTGCTTTTGCGTCATTGAGGAGCAGCGGCCATGGCGGACGTGATCCTGGTCGTGCTTGACCGCCCCGAAGCAGCGCCCGGGCTCCTGGCTGCAGCCGGGTGCCTCGCCGCGTTGACGGGCAGCGCGCGGATCAAGGCACTGGCGGCTGATCCGGCGCTGCGACCTGCCTTCGAGACCTGGACGAATGGACCAGTGCAGCCTGGCCCCGCGATGGAAGTCGTCGTCGCCGGCGGCGACCTGGCCGAGGCCGTGGATCTGCGCGGCCGTCGCGCCGATATCGTGGTGATCGCGCAGCCCCGTCCGGACGATACGAAGCAAACGCGCGAGGCGTTCCGGGCCGCGCTATTCCAGACCGAGCGGCCGATTTTGGTGGTGCCACCCACGCGGGCTCGATCGTTTGGCCACCGCGTGGTGATTGCGTGGCGGGACGACGAGCGGGCGATCAAGGCAGTCATGCCAGCGCTGCGTTTCCTCGGCCGCGCCGAAGCGGTGCACTTGGTCACGGGCGTCCGCGAGGGCGCGGAAAAGCATGCGACCGCCCGCGAAGTCCCCAAAGTGTTTATCGAGCATGGCATAAACGCCCAGCTGCACGTTCTGCCAATCGGCAGCGCCCCTTTCGGGCAGACGCTGCTGGGGAAGGCCCATGAGCTGGCGGCAGACATGCTGGTGATGGGGGCCTACGCGCACAGTCGGTTGCGCGATCTGATTCTGGGTGGTCTGACGCGTCATATCCTATCGAACGCCGATGTGCCGGCATTCATGCGGCATTGAATTGCACGGTTGAACGACGCGGGGCGCCGCGCCTATCCTGCTTACGAGTCGTTGTCATGGGGATGGGGTTCCCCAAAACCGCCCGCCAGGGCTGATGACCCCTACCGCGGACGGGACGCGGCGGGGTCGGCAAATGCCTTCTTCACATGCCACCGGACTGGCTGCGTCGTGGGTCTGCGCGCTGGGGCTCGGCTCGGTGGGGGAAGAAGATGCTGATGGACAATGTCTGGCTTGCTTCGGCGCTGTGGGTCGGCCTCGCGCTGGTCGCCTCAGTGCTATCGATCTGGGTTGCGATATCTGTCGCGCTGATCGAGATCCTGGTCGGCGCTGTGGCCGGCAACACCGTGGGGCTGCCGCTGGCACCCTGGGTCAACTTCCTGGCCGGTTTCGGCGCCATCATGCTCACCTTCCTTGCGGGCGCGGAGATCGATCCGCGGGTGATGCGCAAGCATTTCTGGTCCAGCATGAGCATCGGCATCGTGGGCTTTCTCGCGCCCTATGCCGGCGTGCTGCTGTTCGCCCGTTTCGTCGCCGGCTGGCCCTGGCCGCAGGCGCAGATCGCGGGCATCTCGCTATCCACGACCTCGGTGGCCGTGGTTTACGCGGTGATGATCGAGACCGGGTTCAACCGCACCGAACTCGGCAAGATCATCCTCGCCGCTTGCTTCATCAACGATCTCGGCACGGTGCTGGCACTGGGCCTGATCTTCGCCAACTACAGCCTTAAGCTGTTGATGTTCGCTGGCGTCACCGCCGTGGCGCTGTTCGTCCTGCCGAAGGTGGCGCCGCGGCTGTTCGCGGCCCTCGGAGAACGGGTGAGCGAACCCCAGACCAAATTTGTGACCCTGGTGCTGCTACTTTTGGGCGGTCTGGCGAGCGTGGCCGGCAGCGAGGCGGTTTTGCCTGCCTATCTGGTCGGGATGGTGTTGGCGCCGACCTTCCTGAAGGACCGCGAGTTGCCCCATCGGATGCGGATCATCGCGTTCAGCATCCTGACGCCGTTCTATTTCCTGAAGGCCGGGTCGCTGGTGGAGGTGCACGCGGTCGCCGCCTCGGCCGGGCTGATCGCGATCTTCCTGGCGATCAAGATGGTGACCAAGTTCGTCGGCATCCTGCCCCTGACGCAGGTGTTCAGTTTCGTGCCGCGGGAGGGAATGTACACCACGCTGTTGATGTCCACCGGCCTCACCTTCGGCTCCATCGCCGCGCTGTTCGGGATGACCAACCACATCATCGACCAGACCCAGTATACGATCCTGGTGACCGCGGTAATCGGCAGCGCTGTGGTGCCGACCTTGATCGCCCAGCGCTGGTTCCAGCCGGAATACAAGCTGATGGACGAGCAGATGTCGCAATCCCCGGCGCCGGCGCGAGCTGAAATCGCGGCCGCTTCTCGCGAAGCAGACGCGTCGCCAGAGGCGGTCTCGCCTACCTGATCAGCGGCCGCGCAGCACAACCGGGGCGTGGCCCCAACGAGCGGGGGCGTCCCCAGCGGACTGCTCAGCCCGGACACGCCTGAAAACAGCCACTCCGACGGTGCGGCCCTGGACAATGCCGCTCCCGGGCCTAGGTTTGGCCCCGAAAAGGACGAATCCTATGGCTGCCGCGCCCCCCGCCATCGACCGGTTGATCGCCGGCATTCACGCCGTGGTCGGCGATCCTGGCCTGTTGACCAATCCGTCCGACACAGGCCCGTACGCCGAGGACTGGCGTAGGCTCTATCGAGGCCGCACCCCGGCCGTGGTGCGTCCCGCGCGCACGGAGGAAGTGGCGCAGGTGGTTCGGCTCTGCGCGGAAGCCGGCGTCCCGATCGTACCTCAGGGCGGCAACACCTCGATGGTCGGGGGGGCTACCCCGGCCGCCGATGGCAGCGAGATCGTGCTGAGCCTCGCCCGTATGCACCAGGTGCGCACGGTCGATGCAGTTGACCTGACGTTGACCGTCGAAGCGGGGGTGACGCTCGCGGCGGCGCAGGAAGCCGCGTCCGAGGCCGGATGCCTACTGCCCTTGTCGATGTCATCCGAGGGCTCGGCCCAGATCGGCGGCGTGCTTGCGACCAACGCTGGCGGCAACAACACCGTCCGCTACGGCAACGCCCGGGACCTTGTGCTCGGACTGGAAGTGGTCCTGCCGGATGGGTCGGTGTGGAACGGACTGCGCCGGCTGAGGAAAGACAACACCGGCTACTGCCTACGCCATCTGTTTGTCGGCTCGGAAGGCACTCTCGGCATCATCACCGCCGCCGTGCTGAAACTGGCGCCGCAGCAGCGGGAGGTTGTCACGGCGCTGTGCGCGGTGCCTTCGCCGGAGGCGGCGCTGGACCTGTTTGCCCGCTTCCAATCAGACGACTCCGCCTCGCTGCAGGCGTTCGAATACATGTCCGGTCTGGGTGTCGATCTGGTGCTGAAACACATCCCGGGGTCGAAACTGCCTTTCGCCAAGCCTGCCGCCCATTACGCTCTTGTGGAACTCGCCTCGCCCCGCTCGGATACCGTGCTGCGGGCCGGAATGGAGATGGTCCTGTCCGCGGCGTTCGAGGCCGGGAATTTGCTGGACGCCGTGTTCGCCGACAGCAAGGCAAAGCGCGCGGCGCTCTGGCGGCTGCGCGAGGAGCATTCGGAAGCTCAGAAGAGCGAAGGCGCGTCGGTGAAGAACGACGTCTCGGTGCCGGTCTCGCAAGTGCCGGCCTTCATCCGCCGGGCCACGGAGGCCTGCCAACGGCTGATCCCGGGAGTTCGCGCCGTGCCGTTCGGGCATCTCGGCGACGGCAACATCCACTTCAACCTTGAGCAGCCGGAGGGCGCCGACCCGGGCGCCTTCCTTGCCCACGACCAGCAGATTATGGACACGGTGAACGAGGTGGTGCGCGAATTCGATGGCAGCTTTTCTGCCGAGCACGGCGTGGGCCAGCTCAAGCCGCACATGATGCCGGACTGGCGCGGTGGCGCGGAGCTGGAGGTGATGCGCCGGATCAAGGCGGCGCTCGATCCGGCGGGGATCATGAATCCCGGCAAGGTGCTCCCCTAAAGAGACGCATGCGCCGGCGGCGCGCCACCTCTGGAACGATCGAGATGCGTCCATTAGCATGACGGCCGAAACCATCCGGCGGCGTTACGGGAAGGAGCGGCGGTGACGACTCAGGCCTGGCTGAACCGGATCGGCGCCGCGGTGCCCCCGTACGATATCCATGCCGAGTTTGTCGATTTTGCCCTCTCCGCCATGCCGGACGAGCGTAGCCGAGCGCTGTTTGAGCGCATGGCCGGGCTGGCCGACATTGAGCACCGGTTCGCTATCTTCGAGGCGGCGCCGGCGCCAAGGGAGATCATACTCGACATGGGCGGCTTCTACCGCCGCGGCGCCTTCCCCTCTACCGCCGACCGGATGGCGCGGTACGAGCCCGAGGCACTGGCCCTGGCCATGAAAGCGGTCGAGGCGCTCGACATCGAGCGCGAGCGTAACGCGATCACCCACGTGATCGTCGCGAGTTGCACCGGGTTCACCGCGCCCGGGCTGGATTTCCAGATCATCCGAGCGGCCGGGCTGCGGACCTCGGTTGAGCGCACCATCATCGGGTTCATGGGCTGCTTCGCCGCGGTGAACGCCTTGAAGCTCGCCCGCCACATCGTCCGGTCTGAACCGCATGCGAAGGTCCTGGTGGTGAACCTGGAGTTGTGCAGCTTGCATCTACAGGAGAATTTCCAGGACCTGCCGAAAATGCTGAGCTTCTTGTTGTTCGCTGACGGGGGGGCGGCGGCGCTGGTCTCGGCGGAACCGGTCGGCCTGGCGTTGGACCGCTTCCAGGCGGCGGTGGTGCCAAACACGGATGAGATGATCACCTGGCACATCCGCGACCAGGGCTTCGAAATGTACCTGTCCGGTCAGGTGCCCGGACGCATCCGCCGTTTCCTGATGGCGCAGGGCGCCGTACTGCTAGGCGACCGCGGGCCGCGCGACGTGGCGCTTTGGGCAGTGCATGCCGGTGGCCGCACGATCCTTGACGCGGTGCAAGGCGGCCTGGACCTGGCACCGGATTCGTTGCGATATTCGCGCGAGGTACTCCGCAGCTTCGGCAACATGTCCTCGGCCACGCTGATGTTCGTACTGGACCGAATCCTAAAGGGGTCGACGAGCGGAGATGGGCTCGCCATGGCGTTCGGCCCGGGGCTCAGCGTCGAAAGCTTCGCTTTCCGCCGCCCCTGACCGACGCGACAACGGGAGTGCAGGCAGGCATGGACTTCTCCCAGCGCAGCACCGAACCCGAGCTGATGGACTCGCAATGTGCGGACTATCAAGAGTACGCGCGCTGCCTGGCTGACCTAGAGCAGGTGAACAAACTCACGCTGACGCACCGGCCCGTGCTGGCGTGGCTGGCGGAGCAGACCAAGGGACTTACCGCGTTCTCGCTGCTCGATGTGGCCTCCGGACACGGCGACCTGCTGCGCCGAATCGATGCCTTCGCGCGGCGTCGCGGCCTGACCGCGCGGCTTGAAGGCATCGACCTGAACCCCTGGTGCACCGAGGCTGCGCGCGCGGCGACGCAAGACGCAGGCATCCGCTTCCACACCGGCAACGTGTTTGATTTCGAGCCCGAACAGCACTTCGACTTCATCGTCAGCTCGCAATTCCTGCATCATCTGACCGACGAGGACGTGACGCGGTTCATCCTCTGGCAGGAGGCGCATGCCGACCGCGGCTGGTTCATTGCCGACCTGCACCGGCACTGGTTCCCCTATTACGGCTTCGGCGTTCTCGCCACGGTGGCGCGCTGGCATCGGCTGATCCGCTACGACGGGCGCGTCTCGATCGCCCGCGCCTTCAAAGCCGACGAGTTGCGCCGGCAGCTAGACGCGGTGGGCGTGCAGGCCAATGTCGCGTGGCACCTGCCATTCCGCCTATGCGTCTCGCGGACGCGCGTCCAGGAATAGGGCGATGCAACTGCACGCGCCCCTGATCGTCGGCGGCGGTCCAGCCGGGTCGGCCGCGGCGATCCGGTTGGCACGCGGCGGTTGTCAGCCGACCCTGATCGAGCGCCAGCCCGGTCCGATCGACAAGGTCTGCGGCGACTTTCTGAGCGCCGAGGCAATCACCATTCTCGCGTCGCTGGGCGTTGACCTCGGCGCGCTGGATCCGGCGCCGATCCGGGCGTTGCGGCTCATCCATCGCGCAGGGGTGGCCGAGACCCGCCTGCCCTTCCCCGCGATGGCCGTGTCACGTCGCGTGCTGGACGAGGCGCTGCTGCACCGCGCGGCGGCGGAAGGCGCCATAATCCATCGCGGTCATGCGGTTCGGCGGGTCGAGGTTGACGGGCTGCGAGTCGATGCCGGCGCGTTGGGCGCGTTCGAACCGGCGACCGTCTTCCTTGCCACCGGCAAGCATGACCTGCGTGGGTTGGCGCGGCCTGGGCGCGCCGGCGGCCCGATCGGGCTCAAGACCTACTTTGCGCTGTCCCCGGCACAGTGTGCCGCGCTCGCTGGGCATGTCGAGCTGGTGCTGTTCCCCGGCGGCTATGCCGGGCTGCAGCCGGTCGAAGGCGGACGGGCGACACTGTGCCTGATCGTCTCGGCTGCGCGGTGGGAGCAGGTCGGCCAACGCTGGGACGCGTTGCTGGACGCGCTCACCACCAGGTCGGCGCACCTGGCCGCGCGGCTTGCGGGCGCCAGACCGTTGCTGGAGCGTCCTCTGGCAGTGGCCGGATTGCCGTATGGCTACCTGCATCCCCCGACCGCACCGCTGGGGCTTTATCGGCTCGGCGACCAGGCATCCGTGATCCCATCGCTGACAGGTGATGGGGTGTCTATCGCTTTGGCGAGCGGCGCGCTGGCGGCTGAGACTTGGCTGGCGGCAGGGGATGCACGACTCTACCACCAGCGGTTGTTTGATCGCCTGCATGGCCAGATGCGTCTCGCCACGCTGATCCACCGCGCAGCCCTGGGGGCCGGTCAGCCGTTGCTGCTGGCCGCCGGACGCGCGGCGCCGGCACTGATGCGACTTGCCGCCTCGCGAACACGGCTGCGAGAGGAATTGGTTCCTGTCGTCACTGGCTAGCGGGAAACAAAAACAGTTCAATATATTTCTGGCGACGCCTGCTCGGGAGGAAACATAACAATGGTCTGGCGTGAAAAGCTCGCCTGGATTGCCGTGACCCTGCTCGGGACGGTCGGTCTTGGGGTCGTGGCTCTCAACCGCGGCGAGCCTGTCGATGCGGCGTGGCTCGTCATCGCGGCGCTCTGCGTCTACGCGATCGCCTACCGATTCTATGGGCAGTTCGTTGCGAACCGAGCGCTTGGCATTGACCCCGCGCGCCCGACGCCTGCGTTCCGGCACAACGACGGTCTGGACTACGTCCCGACCAACAAATACGTGCTGTTTGGCCACCATTTCGCGGCGATCGCCGGCGCCGGACCTCTGATCGGCCCCGTCCTGGCCGCCCAAATGGGCTACCTGCCCGGCACACTGTGGATCCTGGCGGGCGCGGTCCTCGCCGGCTGCGTCCAGGACCTTACCATTCTGTTTCTCTCCACCAGGCGCGACGGCCGCTCGCTTGGCGACATGATCCGTTCGGAGATGGGACCGGTAGCCGACGGCATAGCGCTGATCGGCATCACGCTGATCATGGTTATCCTGCTGGCCGTTCTCGGGCTTGTCGTGGTCAAGGCCCTGGCGGGCAGCCCGTGGGGCACGTTCACCGTCATCTGCACCATGCCGATCGCGCTGCTGATGGGCGTCTACACCCGATTCATCCGGGTAGGCCGCATCGGCGAGATGTCCGCGTTCGGTGTTGTGTTGCTGCTGGCCGGGCTGTTCTTCGGCAGGACCGTCGCCGAGAGTGCAGCGCTGGCACCCTTTTTCACGTACTCGGCCGAGGCGCTCGCGCTGGCCCTGATCGCCTACGGCTTCGTGGCCTCCGTGCTGCCGGTGTGGCTGTTGCTGGCGCCGCGAGACTACCTGTCAACCTTCCTGAAGGTAGGCACCATGGGCCTGCTGGCGGTGGCGATCGTCATCGCCCGGCCCTACCTGCAGATGCCGCCGGTGACCCGGTTCATCGACGGCACCGGCCCGGTGTTCGCCGGCAACCTGTTCCCCTTCCTGTTCATCACGATCGCCTGCGGCGCCGTGTCCGGGTTCCACGCGCTGATCGCCTCTGGTACTACGCCGAAAATGCTGGAGACCGAGGGGCAGGCTCGCTTCATCGGCTATGGAGCAATGCTCACCGAGTCGTTCGTGGCGATCATGGCGATGATCGGTGCCTCGGTGATCCACCCCGGCATCTATTTCGCGATGAACAGCCCCGCCGGGCTGATCGGCACCGATCCGGCGCAAGCCGCTCAGGTGATCTCCGGCTGGGGCTTCCTGCTGACGCCCGACATGCTGACTCAGATCGCCAAGGACGTTGGCGAGACGACCGTCATGTCACGTACCGGCGGCGCCCCGACCTTGGCGGTGGGCATGGCGCAAATTTTGTCAGGCGCTTTCGGCGGCTCCGCCCTGATGGGCATCTGGTATCACTTCGCCATCCTGTTCGAGGCCCTGTTCATTCTCACGACCTTGGACGCGGGCACCCGTGTGCTGCGTTTCATGCTCCAGGATATGATCGGCACCGTTGTGCCTGCGTTTCGCCGCACCGATTCCTGGACGAATACCCTCGCCGGCTCGGGGCTCGCCGTCGCGGCCTGGGGCTGGTTCCTCTATCAGGGGGTGATCGATCCGCTCGGCGGAATCAACCAGCTTTGGCCGCTGTTCGGGATCTCCAACCAGATGCTGGCCGCCATCGCGCTGATCCTGGCCACCGTGGTTCTGTGCAAGATGAAGCGGCAGCGATACGTCTGGGTGACGGGCGTGCCCGCGCTGTGGCTGGTCGTGTGCACGCTGACCGCGGGGCTGCAAAAGCTGTTCGACGCGAGGCCGGCCGTCGGCTTCCTCAGTCATGCCGCCGTCTTTGGCGATGCCCTGGCCGCCGGTAAGGTGCTTGCGCCCGCGAAGACCTTGGCCGAAATGAGCCGGGTGGTGACCAACGACTATGTGAACGCCTCGTTGGCGGCTGCCTTTGTCGCACTGGTCGCGGCGATGGTCGTGTTTGGGCTGATCGGCATCCGCCGGGCGCTTGCCAATCCGCGCTCGACAGCGTCGGAGGTCAACGCCCTTGGCGCCATGGTGGGCGATGACTGAGATGGGTCAGGCCAAGAACCCAGCCGCGACAAGCTACAATCGCCCGGATATGGGCCCGGATGGCGTGAGCGACGGTGCGCCGCTGCACCGACGGGGCCTCGCCCAAGCGCGCCTGATCTGTGACGGTGTGGCGCGGACCGCTCGCTTGATGGTCGGCGTCCCGGATTACGACGCCTACCTGGCACATCAGGAGCGCGCTCATCCGAACCAGCCGGCGATGAGTTATGCGGAGTTCTTCCGCAATCGCCAGCAGGCGCGTTACGCCTTCGACAAGGGCAGGTTTCGAGGCTGCTGTTGAGCCCGGATTGGCCATGAGGCGGTCGGCTTAAAGATAGGTCTTGGCAGCCCGGCACCGCTCTGGCGACGAGGTTCGACCCACCGTTCACGCCTGATCGGTAGGGCCGGACCCGGAAGGGCGTTGCATCCGCGCCGAAGCTGCCGCAGAAAACGTTTGCCAGCCTTGCCGCGGTCGCTCCCGCGCCGCCGCGGCGCGACAGGAGAGTCTTTCCGGCCCATGCGATCCGGCCCGCCAATCACCCGACTCGACCGGTACATCTTTCGCCAGCTCCTGACCGCGCTGCTCGCGGTCACAGGTGGCTTGACCGCGCTGATATGGCTCACGCAGTCGCTTCGCTTTGTCGAACTGGTAGTGAACCACGGCCTGTCGATGGGCGTATTTCTGCGCCTCACGGCTCTGCTCATTCCAAGCTTCGTTGCGGTGATCCTGCCGATCACGACCTTCGTGGTGATTCAGTTCGTCTATCAGCGCCTGGCAGGTGACCGGGAGCTGACGGTCATGCGCGCGGCCGGCTTGTCGCCACTCGCGCTCGCCCGCCCGGCGCTGGCGGTCGCATCGATTGCGGTCGCCGCCGGCTTCACGCTCACGCTCTGGCTGGTTCCCATAAGCCTCGCGGCCTTCCGCGACTACCAGTGGGAGATCCGCAATCGCATGGCCGCCTTCATGCTGCAGGAGGGCGTGTTTACGCAGGTCTCCGACAAGCTCACCGTCTATGTTCGCTCGCGCGACCCGGATGGCACGTTGCGGGGCATCGTCGTGGACGACGGCCGCGACCAGAACGCGCACGCGACAATACTGGCCGAGCGCGGCCGCTTGTTGGAAGGACCCAGCGGGCCGCGGGTGCTGTTGCTGAACGGCAGCCGGCAGGAGATCGACCGGCAAACCGGACGGCTCGATATGCTGACGTTTCGGCAGAACGAGCTGGACTTGGCCGATAGCCAGCACGGCGAAAGCCAGCGGGTGCTGGATATGTCCGAAGTGTCCCTCGGCGAGCTGCTCGATCCCCATCCGACCAACGCGCTCGACATACCAAAATGGGTTGCCGAGGGACACAAGCGGATGACGAGCCCGCTCACCGCGCTATCCTATGGCTCCGTGGCCTTGCTGTCCGTGCTGACAGGAACGTTCCGCCGTCACGGCGGCTTCGTCCGGCCGCTGGTGGCCGTGCTGAGTGTCGTGGTCCTGCTCGCGCTGCAGCTCGCTTTCGGCAATCTGGCGGCGCGCGACAATGCTCTGCTGCCGCTGGTCTGGGTCCAGGCCATCGTTCCAGGTCTGATCTGCCTCTGGCTGCTGCTCGGCCCGCAGATGATGCCGCAGCGGCTGCGCCCGGCCGGCGGGGCAGCCTGAGCGCATGACCGCCCCTTTCACACTGTCGATCTACATCTCCCGGGTTTTCACCACCGCGGTGACGGGGATGCTGCTTGCGCTGGCCGGGCTGGTCTCCCTGTTCGACTTCATCGAACTGTTGCGACGGTCCGCCAGCAAGCCGGATGCGACCTTCGCGCTGGTGTCCCAAATTGCGGCGCTGCGACTGCCTTACATCTCGATGCAGATCCTGCCGTTCGCCGTTCTTTTGGGCGGAATTCTGTGCTTCTGGCGGCTAACGCGCTCCTCGGAACTGATCGTCGCGCGCGCGGCCGGCATTTCGGCCTGGGAGTTCCTCGCCGCACCAACCTTCTGCGCCTTCCTGTTCGGCGTGCTGGCCGCCGGCGCGGTAAGCCCCCTTTCCTCGGCGATGTATGCCCGTGCGGAAGCCCTCGACAACGCCTATCTGCGCACCGGCGGCGGACCGCTGGCGCTGACCGGCGGACAGCTTTGGCTGCGCCAGTCGGATCACGGCATCACACCCCAGGGCGTGTCGATCATCCATGCGCGGGGCGTCCAGGTAGAAGGCAAACGGCTGAACGCCACAGAGGTCAGCGTTTTCCGGCTCGACGGCGGCGACCGGCTGCTGGAGCGCATCGAGGCAAGCGACGCGACGCTCGGTTCGGGCGCCTGGCATTTGACGAATGCACGGCTGATCCGCCCGGACCAGGTTCCTGAGCCGGCACAGCCGCTCACGCTGCCCACCGATCTGACGGTCGCGCGCGTGCAGGAAAGCTTCGCCTCGCCCGATACGCTGTCGGTCTGGGCCCTGCCTGACTTCATCCGCCTGCTCGATCGCTCCGGATTTTCCTCGATCCGCCATCGGCTGCACTTTCAGGCGCTGCTGGCGCTTCCCCTGTTGTGCGGCACGATGGCGCTGGTTGCCGCAGGGTTCTCCATGCGACCGGCTCGGCGTGGCGGCGTGGCGCGCATGATCGGCAGCGGCGTGGCGGCCGGCTTCGCGCTGTTCGTTGTCTCGAAAATCGCCGAGGAATTTGGCCAATCCGGCGCCCTGCCGGTGGCGATGGCCGCCTGGGTGCCGGCGGCCGCCGGACTAATGATGGCGCTGGCTCTGCTCCTGCACGTCGAGGACGGCTGAGTATGGCTCCTCGCACCGCTCTCGCGCTTCTCGCGGCGACGCTTCTGGTGCCGGCCGGAGCGCGCGCCCAGCTTAGCCAGCTCACCTCGGTCGGCGGCTCGCAGGGGCAGGCCAACAAGCAACCGGTCACCTTCACCGCTGACTCCGTCGAGTACGACCGCGAGCACGCGCTGGTCATCGCCCAGGGACACGTCGAGGCGTGGCAAAACAACCAGGTGCTGCGCGCCGACCAGATCACCTTCGACCGCAACACCGGGGTTGCCGCCGCCAAAGGCAACGTTGTCCTGCTGACCCCCGACGGCCAGGTGATGTTTGCCGACTACGCCGAGCTAAGCCAGGGGATGAAGGAGGGCGTGCTGACCGATATGCGCGCCATCCTCGCCGCGAACGGCCGTCTTGCTGCCAACGGAGCTCGCCGCACCGGGGGCGAGATCAACGAAATGTCGCGCGTGGTCTACTCGACGTGCGATCTCTGCGCGAAGAACCCTGACGCACCACCGCTCTGGCAGCTCCGTGCGCGCACGGCGGTTCAGGATGTCGAGCACAAGAAAATGGAGTACTGGGACGCCGTCATGGAGATGTACGGCGTGCCCATCGCCTTCATGCCGTATTTCTGGCACGTTGACCCGTCGGTCAAGCGAGCTTCCGGGCTGCTGGTTCCGTTCATCGGGACATCGACTCATATCGGCGGTTTCGTCGCACAGCCCTATTACTGGGCGATCAACGACCAGTCGGATGCCACCATCACGCCAATGATGACAACCCGCGGCGGTCCGAACCTCGGACTCGACTATCGCTATCGCTTCAACAGCGGCTACCTGACGTTGAACGCCTCTGCCGGCTACGAGTATAATTCTCCGCAGGGCACAATCCTCTCAAGGGGCCAGTTTAACCTGAACGACACTTGGCGCTGGGGCTTCGACCTGGAGCGGGCCTCTTCCTCGAACTATGTGAGAGACTTCAACTTCGGCTCGTTGTTGGAGCCTACCTATACGGTCCTGACCAGCCAGATTTATGCTGAAGGCTTCGGCGAAGGTGCCTACTCGCGCGTCGATACGCGGTTCTATCAGGGATTGACCAGCACCGTCGTCGACAGCAAGCTGCCGGTCGTGCTGCCCCGCTACCTATACAGCTACTTCAGCGAGCCCGATGCCTGGGGCGGCCGGCTATCGCTCGACACCGGCGCGTTCAATGTCATGCGTACCGACGGCACAAGCACGCGGCGCGCCAGCCTGACCATGAACTATGCCGTACCATTCACCGGCCCGGTTGGCGATCTATGGAAGTTGCAGCTTCACGGCGATGCCGCCGGCTACGATGCCGGCGATTTCAACAACCAGCCAAACTGGGGCACGGCCAATTCGGTCAGCACGGCACGCGCTTTGCCTCAGGCGGCCTTGATGGCGCATTGGCCGTTCATGCGCGATTCGGGCGACTGGGGGACGCAGATCATCGAGCCGATCGCCCAGATTATCGTCGCGCCACAAAGCGGCAACAGCCAGTACAACAAATACCCCAACGAAGACAGTCTCGACCTCGAGTTTACCGACCAGAACCTGTTTTCGTTCAACCGGTTTCCCGGAATCGACCGGCTGGAAGGCGGGGAGCGGCTGAACGCCGGGCTGCACGGTGCATGGTATCTTGGGGGCACCGCCTTCGATGGTCTGATCGGCCAGTCCTACCAGCCCAACAAGAACAACTTGTTCCCCGAGGCTACCGGCCTGCACGACCAAGTGTCCGATGTCGTGGCGCGGACCACCTTCACGCCCACGAACTGGCTCGACCTGACGTACCGTACCCGGCTCGACCACCGAAACATGGCCGTGAACTTTGCAGACGCCAACGCCCGTGTGAGCGGTCCACATTTCGACGTGAGCGCCGGTTATCTTTATACCGTCAACAACCCGTACACATTCTATGATCAGCCACCAACCCCGCCGGGCCCCCCACCGGCAGGAAACGCGTTCTACCTGCCGCGCAACGAAATAACGGCCGGAGCGACGACGTCTTGGGGCCACTACCGCTTGGTTGCCTATGGGCGGCGGGATCTGCAATCCAACCAGATGGTCTCGCTGGGCGCCGACGCGATCTACGAAGATGAGTGCTTCATCTTCGATCTCAAGTTCAACCGCCGCTACACGAGCTTCAATGGGGATTCCGGGTCGAAAACCGTGATGATCCAGCTTACTTTCAAGACCGTCGGAGCATTCGGCTTTCGCGCACATTGATGTTTGGACCCATAGCCATGTCGAAACTCCGTCACTCCCCGCGCCTTGTCGCGTCGGCCTTGTTGCTCGCGGCAGCCTCGCTTCCCATTTCATGCTTGGCGGCGAAGCCTGCCAAGCCGGCGGCGGCAGCGGACACCGCCGCCACACGCATCGTGGCAACCGTGAACGGCGACGTGATCAGCAATGACGACGTGGAAAGTCGGACGCGGCTGTTCGCGCTGTCTAGCGGCCTGCCGATGTCACGGGAGGTGCTGGACCGTCTGAAACCGCAGATCATCCGTCAGCTTGTCGACGAGCGGCTGCGCCTGCAGGAAGTGCAGCGGCGCAAGATCGTTGTGGCAGACAAGCAGATCGCGAACGCGATGCGAGAAGTTGAAGAGCGCAACCGAATGCCGGAGGGTGCGTTGCGCGCCAAGCTGATCGCCGACGGGGTCAGTCTCCGAACGCTGATCGACCAGATCCGTGCTCAGCTCGGCTGGATGCTGGTGCTGCGCGAGCAGCTCGGGGAAAAAACCCAGATTACGGACGCCGAAATAGCTGAGCAGGAGCGTCTGCTGGCCGCCGAAACCGGAAAGCCGGAGTATCGCGTTGGCGAGATTTTCATTGCGGTGGAAGACCCCGCCAACACGGCCGACGCGCAACGCTTTGCGGAGACCGTAATCGGCCAGCTGCGCGCTGGCGCGCCGTTCCCGGTGGTCGCCGCGCAGTTCAGCCAGAATCAGACGGCGCTGGACGGCGGGGAGCTGGGCTGGATCCAGCCTAACCAGCTCGATCCGGAAGTGGCGCACATCGTCTCCCAGATGCCGGTCGGCGCGATCAGCAATCCGGTGAAGGTCCCCGGTGGATTCTCCATCGTCATGCTTCAGGCCAAGCGGGAAATCGGCCGCGACATCGGAACGCTGGTCACGCTGCGGCAAACATTCCTGCCATTCACCAGCCCGCTGAACGCGCAGGCCCCGACCGAGCAGCAGAAACAGACACTGGACAAGGCACGCCAGCTCAGCGCCAGCGTGCATAGTTGCGACCAGATGGAGGCGGCTTCCAAGGCCGCCAATTCGCCACGGCCGGCCAACCCGGGCGAGATACGGCTGGAGAGCGTTAATCCACCGGCGTTTCGACAGATGCTGGCAACGTTGCCGACAGACCGCGCGACTCAGCCGCTTGTCGATGGCGAGGGGATCGCGGTGCTGATTGTCTGCTCGCGCGAGCAGAAGAATCTGGCGGAGACGAACAAGCAGGGCATTCAAAACCGGCTTCTCGCCGACCGGGTCGAACTGCTGTCTCGCCAAATGCAGCGCACCCTTCGCCGCCAAGCCGCAATCGATATCCGCGGCGCCAACGGCGCGTGATACGGGCAACTCGGCCGCCGGCATTGCATGGCAGACTTTCCGCATGACCCTGCCGCCGCTGCGGGAGGTGATCGCACGACATGGGTTGGGCGCCAGGAAATCGCTCGGACAGCATTTTCTCCTGGACGGCAATCTGTGTGCACGCATCGTGCGTTCGGCCGGCCCCTTGGCCGGACGGCACGTGCTGGAGGTCGGGCCGGGCCCCGGCGGACTCACCCGTGCGTTGCTAGACTCCGAGGCTGCCAGCATCACCGCCGTGGAAATCGATCCGCGCGCGGTCGCGGCGGCTCGGGAACTGGCGGACGAATCAGGCGGGCGACTCCGGGTGGTTGCGGCGGACGCGCTATCAACGGACATCCTGGCTCTGGCGCCGGCGCCGCGGGTGATCGTGGCGAACCTGCCCTACAACATCGCGACGCCGCTGCTGGTCGCGTGGCTGCGCCAGGCTGGTGCCATCGAAAGGTTGACGCTGATGTTCCAGCAGGAGGTCGCGGACCGGATTTGCGCGGCGTCCGGCACCCCTGCCTATGGACGGTTGTCGGTCCTGGCGCAGTGGATTTGCCGAGCCGAGCTATTGTTGCGGATTCCGCCATCCGCGTTCGTTCCGCCGCCGAAGGTGTGGTCTGCGGTGGTCGGGCTGGTCCCCCACGCGGAGCAACCATCCGCGGCGCAATTCGCCCGGATGGAAGGGTTGACCGCAGCGGCGTTCGGACAGCGGCGCAAGATGTTGCGGGGCTCGTTGAAGGCGCTCGGCGGCGAAGCGCTGCTCGCGGCGGCGAACATTGCGCCGGACCGGCGAGCAGAAACGCTGACGGTAGCGGAGTTCAAAAAGCTGCTTGGCTAGCGGCGCGTCCCGGCCAAGCAGCCCCTCGCGCCGGCGCGTCCCGGCACGCGGAATATCGACAGTATGTCACGCCAAGCGAAGGGCACACCGCGCTCGGCGACGCGTGGCTGCCGCATTCCTTATTCCCGCGCTACGTACGTATAGAAGCGGATCGCGCCGTCCGGCTCTGTCTCTCGGTAGACGCCCTGGATCTCCGTCTCGAAGCCAGGGAACCGGTTTGCGGCGGCTTCGAACACGCGCAGATAGTCGATCATCGGCTGCGCCCGAGCATCGAGACGCTCGCCGGGGATGATCGTCGCGATGCCTGGCGGGTAAACCAACATTAGCGTGGTAGCGATCCGCCCGCCGATGCTGTCGATCGGCAGGTAGTCCACGTTGTTGCGCACGAGCTGGCGCACCGCCTCATGTGGCGTCATCGCCATCTCGGGGAAATGGCGCTTGCGGAACTGC
>Ga0302319_10005357_pt1 | contig 25815 bp, 25 predicted proteins | sample Bog_T0_2_FD_203319 | JGI IMG/M metagenome (GOLD analysis project Ga0302319, IMG submission 203319) | Peat permafrost microbial communities from Stordalen Mire near Abisko, Sweden - Bog_T0_2 | ecosystem: Environmental > Terrestrial > Soil > Wetlands > Peat | place: Sweden: Abisko, Stordalen Mire...
ATGTAGAATGGGTAATCAGATCCATCCGTTGTTATCACAACTGGAGCATCTGAAGATATAAAATTCACATTAGCACCAACAAAGTGCTGTTGCTGTATTGTGTAGGCCGGACTTATCAGTATAGTAGAGCTAGAAGGAGTCGCTATATAAGGAATGGGGCCTTCTTGATTTTCTGAACCGTAATCTAAAACTAAATACCCGAAAGAATTCGGGAACGATGAGGAATTCGCTACTTGTATAACTTTAGGGGAAATGGAATTCAAATTCTCATTCAGCGTAGTTTCGTAAGCACCTATAGTGAAAGATTGCTGAATATTGTAAATATAAGGTCCATATTGTCCAGGAGATGAAGGCTGACCATCCTGAATAAAAGCTGCACCCTCTCTAGATCTTCTTACTATTTGCGTTGAAGCTGGCAAGAATATCTGCAATGTGTTAGCCTGTACTTGATATAGTGCGGCATATAGATTCTGATTATTTAAAATAGACTTTACAGGATTATAAAAAAGTACTGCATTATCAACGCCTTCTACTACAATACCAGTTGTACCGAGTGGGTTATTGATTTCGAAATAAGCAATATTTACAGTGCCACCTTGCATTTTTACTATAGTATAACTACCTTCATTTGAAGAAGAAGTAAAACCACCGCCGAAAATATTAACATAATAACCGGCCTGCAATTTTCCAATCCTAGGGTCAGAACCACCGGACCAAGTAAATCTTAGTAGTCCGCCGTTTTGGTTAGTTATAGTCCATTGAGTGGACATGTTGCCGCCAGCCGGAACTATTTCTGGGAATATAAAATCATTCTGAGCACTTCCACCCATTACAGTAACAGAAGAGGCTGGTCCAATTGTATCGCTGAATATTTGTATGAAATTTCCATTTCCATTATTACCTACAACTGCAGTGCCAGTTTGCCCTTTAGCACGGAGTTGTTTAGTAATAGCATCGGCTACTTCTTGCGCGAGAGCAGCGGCAATATCTTGAAATTGGGATGTCGTGAAAGTAATTGTAGAAGTATGATTTTCATCAAAGTTTATGATTAAATCATCCCCATTCATTAAATTATAAGGTTCCACATTCAATGATGATACATTTGCTTTGGTGTAGAGATCGCCAAATAAGTCATCTAGGATGACGTTTAAAAGATCTCTGACTTGTTTTCTATTCTTAACAGATATACCAAGACTGCTATAAATATCATCGGATAGGCCGACATTGTCCGGTCTAGTAATCCCGCTTGCAGCTAAAAGCTCGTCTAGATATTGAGCTTGAGCGGATACTATATACATTGAATCGTTAACTGCTGCTGCTTGATTTACAAGATAAGTGGACATCGCCGTAGCCAGAGCGTAAAGGATGGCGTCGGTATTTTTCCCTTTAATGTAAGGATTTAGATAACTTCTAAGCCTGGTATATTCTTGCTGAACGGTAGTTACAGACATGTGATTATCCAGTTATTAAGGTTACACCGATATCGGTGGTAGGATTAATAATTAAAGTCTTAGACATTGGTGGTACAGCTATAAGATCGTTAGTGGTACTATAATTTGGATTAGCAATCGATACTGATATGATACCTGGAATTTCACTAACTACTGCTACGATACTGCTAATAGCAATTGCTTGTCCAATTGGATTACTGTTTACCAAGGAGCTGACTTGCGAGCGAATTTGAGTTACGATATTCGAGAACGGTACACCTGTAGCTGTTCTGATATCGATTGACACTTGCACTCTTAAAGCTAGAGGAGCTCTTATGAAAATATCGGCACCAGCTGCACTCACGCCTGGGTAGGTAAAACTGTCTCTAGGATCACCGTATACTATCCTGTTAGCTTCAGCAATTAATCCAGTATTATATCTATAGCTATCTAATCCAATTTGGATAGTAGTTGGATAGTCTAGTTTTCCTAATGATGTTAGAGCAACACCTGCACTATTGTTAATTTTATCATACTGAGCAAAACCATAAAATGCTATGAGATTCTGAGTTGTCGAACCTGGTTGTGCTGATATTAACTTAGTCTTCTTATAAGCAGTATAAGGTGTTTGTTCAACTACATATACAGAAGTAGTTGCGTTATTTAAGCTAGCATTTAAAACTTGAACCATGTTACCTTTTACTATTGCGTGATCTCTATCTAGAACTTGAACAACAGTATAAGTGCCTGCATTGGCTAAGCTTAAAGTACTGCCAGTAACCGTAAATATATCGCCTGGTTGAGTTACGTCATATTCAGAGAATAATATCTGAGGCCTATCACATTCCAGTACGCCTGAAGTCACTAAAACTGAAGCTTGCGTTACAGCAGCTGGATTTATACAATTCAAATATGTTGCTCGTCCTTCTTGTAATACAAGGATAGAGAAAAATGAAGGCATGTTAAAATTTGAAGGATCAGTAGTTAAATTATAACCTGTAGTTGTAGTTGTGACGATTAAACCTGAAGAAACAGCAGTTATACCGATTGAAGTATTGATTGCTATAGCAGTTTTCGTAGCTACTTGAGTAGAATTATCACCATTTAGAATAGCTACTTCGATGCCCGTATAGCCAAATGGAACTGGATCGGTATTAGTTCCATTTACATTGAACCATACGTAATACATGTTGACGTTACCGGCATTGTTAATGAAGAAATATTGACCTGCAGTACTTAACGTAAAAGCAGAGCCTGAAGGCATACTGAATTGGCTGATTTGTTGCAATTTAGCACCGGAACTAAATACCATGAAGTTACCTTGGTTTGCGGAAGCGAAAGCCGTTCCAAAAGTAACTACATCACCCATGTTAGCATTACCAAGAAGGGGTTCAGTGCCTGTTCCATTCCAGCTTAATTTTAAAGTATGTTCAGAAGCATCAACATTAAAGGAAGTTGTAGAATCAAAACCTAGACTTATAAGATTATCTGGCAAAGTAACGTCTTCATTTACAACATCGACATTTTCGTACCACACACTGTTGTTGAATTCTCGTATCACTCTGAACTGACCTTGATTCAATGGAGAAAAAGGAGCAGATATTGTGATATTATCCCCTTCCGATACTCCACTAGTAGCGATAAATTGTCCAGATACAAATGATACACTAGATTGAACTGCAGCTAAAGGATTTAGAACTTGTGCGGTTAATCCATTATCGGATACGCCGGTAACTAAGAAAGTACCGTTATTACTTGTCGTTGGAAGTCCTGATACGGTTAATAAATCGCCAATAGATAGCTCAGTGAAATTAGCATTGCCAGTCAAAATGGTGTAAATAGAATCTTGCGAATTGGTAACTAAAGAAACTGATACCGTACCACCTCCGCTGTCATTGAAATTCAATGGAGACTGTAAGAAGTCTGGACTAGTTCCGATTCCGTTCCAGCTTAAACAAGCTAGACTACCTTGATTTTCGATCTTAAAAGTTAATCCACGTACTCTCACATTGGCTCTTGGTTTTCCAAAATACCGTTGAGTCGGCAGTCTATTGAGTAGAGTTACTGTAGTTTCATTTGCAATTGGAGTATTTGGATAAAGACTGATACTGGTATTAGATCCAAAAAGCGTCTTCTTTGTTTGAGCAATTGTTGCAGCTAAACGGAACCACTGGTCGCTTAATATTCCAGCTGAAGCGGGAATGCTTGCTGAAATTTGACAATACTGATTATTAAGATTCGCAGCCGAACCTAGGACTGGTGTTTGATATCCATTAGCTAAACCGCCGAATATTTGTATAGAACCGGCGCTTCCAATCGTATCTGTTGATAAAGCTAACTTAGTGCCGCGATCTGCGGATTCTATTAGACCGCCTGAGGTAAAACCGGTTACTGCTAATACATTGGTAAATCGCGATACTTGATCAATAGTAGTAGGGATTAATTGGAGAACTTCGCCATTATTGAAGGCGTAGCCTATATCAGTCGGTAAGGACAAGGGACGTTTCAATACGAACTGCGGACTACCGGAGATATTGCTACTGTAAATCCAATTAAGACCATCTTGTAATGATATGGAACTGTAAGTAAATCCACTGTCTTGATAAGTACTTAAAACTATTACTCCTGAGCCAGAAAGATCGCCATCTAACGCTAAAGTAGCAGTTATGTAGGAAGCTAGATTAGCGTTTACGTACGTAACTATTTGAGCCGCAGTCGTAGGACTTGCTTCATAGAATTGAATACCATTAGGTACTAGAGTCTGTTTATTTGATTCTACAACTTCAGAGTTAGTTGCCCGTTGTATAGTAAATGAAGTAGAAGTAGGAGCAAATCCTGCCTGCGTAGATACTCTAAACACGCCTTGGTTAGCTGAACTAAATCCTGTTTGTGTGGAAATATTAACATATTCGCCACCAGATAGCGTTAAATTCGGCGCCGATCCTACAGTGTTCCAAGTGTAAGTGACCTGATCAATACCGGCGCTTGGAGTATTAGGTGTAGACGTTACATTCCATTGTGTAGTGCCGTCAATGGAAGTCGTATCTGCAACACCGCTTTGCAGGGAAATTTGAATATTAACATTTGAAGTCGAAGTAACCGAACTAGTGATAGGACTATTGGCTAGAGCTGGATATATATAACTTACAGAAACAGATTCGCCACTTCGACCCCATGGAACAGATCGATATAATATAGCAGTCTTGGTAGGACTAGGCTTCAATACTTTCTTAGCTTGCATTAAAACTTTGAAGTTGGAGAAATCAAAGGAGGTTCCGAACGAAGCAGTAAAGCTAGAAGTAGCTCCAGCGGCTGTATCGTAAGCATTGAAATTATTAGGATTCGAAGAATCGGTTGTATTAGTAGTTGCAGTTCTGTAAAGAGGAATCGTATATGTTTCTGAAATCAGATTGCTGTCTAGGGTAGCAACTAAAGTATCGTTATAACCAAAATCTAGAGGATTAGCTAAGAAGAATCTATCAACCGTCCTGAATCTCCTCATGTCTGGATTATCGCTAGTAATCGCTAGGTAATTGTTAATATCTACTGTAGTTCCGCCAGTTATTGAACTTATTTGAGTATATTCAGCATAAGGTTGTGCGTCATAAGCCGAACCGTACGGTTGCAGTATGGAAACCAAATAGTTCGGGTCAAATGAAGCTAATGATAAGGAGGAATCAAAGGACTGTATGAAACTATCTATCGGATTTGCATAAACACCAGAAGCAAATGTTGTGTGGAAGAATAAAGGTAAACTAGCTTCAGTTAAACCGTTATCGTAGGAAGCTATTAATGAGGTTGTACTGATTCCCGTAGAACCAGTAGGGAGGTTAAGCAGCTGACCTTGTGCATCGGCAGTGATCACTGTAATACTGCCAGTGAGATCTGCGGTATTAGTTGTTATAACTATATATTGTTCTAATTGTACAGAGAATGTTATTTCTTCTGTTTGCAATTGTAAAGCTTGCGCAATCTGATCTAAAGATTGACTTCCGGATACTATCTTAAATTTCTGAGGTGTTCTACTATTCCTGGAAACTACAAATCCTTGAGTAAAAGTAACTGCTTGCGGAACTACTAGAGCGTATTCAGCTGCAGTGACTAAAAGTTGAACATAATCAAAGGAAGGATCGACATAATGTACTCGACCTTCTAATTGATTAAATGCATTTAACTGTGGTGACCAGATAATTAGATAATCTCCGGCCAAAACATTGGTAAACGCACCTGATACTGAAGAAGTATATTGAACTATATTAGTCGATGGAGTAGAAACCGTAAGAGTAGTATTAGCGGCAACTCCTGTGTGAATAATTACTGTTGGATCATCGATTAATACCCAAAAATGGCCACTAGCAGTTGGAGCTATACTACCACTGGAAATCAAACCGCTGATCACCGAACCTTCTGTAGAAGCAGTACCGGCGCTTAGAAGATCTCCTGGACTTAAAGCTACATTTAATGAGAACTGTGCAGTATTTCTATCTAATGTATAATCTGAAGTAGTTCCAGTCGAAGATAAGCCTAGAGCAACTGAGAACATCCCTTTTGTTACTAAAGTTGAGGATGAACTAATCACTACTTGAGCTCTAGTGCTGATACCTAGATTGCTGGTTAATTGTATTTGAGTTCCTACGACCTCGGCGGTTACACCGGTCAATTTATAATTGAATACAGCGGCCCAAGCAGCTAATGAATTAGAAGCCGCGACTGTTACATAGGAACCAGTATTTATGAAATCTATATTCATAAATGTATAAGTAATTGGAGCGGTTCCATCTACCGATAAAGTTAAAGTATCGCCTTGAGCAATAGTATTGGACCAAAGGCTCTGAGCCTGGGTACTTACAGTAGCAGTAGTTCCATCTTTACTTAATGGTAGATTATTTTTGTATAATCTTAAGGTTTCAATTTCACTAGAAGAAAGACCTAATAGAACAGAAGCATTACGTCCGGATGTAGTTGGTAGTTCTATTTGTAAAGAATCTTCAGTTTGAGCAATAGCTCTGAACACTACGTAAGTACCACTACCAGCCGTTAAAGCTTCAAAGCCTAATGCTGCATCAGCGTTAACACTAGCTGTAATTTCGTAAGCCGTAGCTGCACCTGGGGCAAGGAAATCGCTATTAGCAAATACATGCTGATAGGTAATTTCGCCAACAGTAATAGCTAAAGTATCTCCGCCGATTATATCAAATGGAGAAGCTAATGTAGATTGAAGAAAAGCTTTAGCTACCGGAGCCTGTGTTCCTCCAGTGCCTAATTGGAAGAATCTTTCACCGCCTAATGCACTGTTAACGATCGGTTCGATTGCGACGCCAGCGGATTTTTCTTCATATCCGGTGCCATTGTCGATTACTAAAGTAGCATTATTGGTAGTTGTAATGATATTACTACTGGTGATAGTTGCTTGCTCATCTGGCGCTGTAGCACCGATCACAGCGGCTTCAATCGCCGTAGCGGTTCCTAGCCCTGTGGATGCTAGCTTAGCTTTAATGGTAGTTCTTAACTGATCGTCAGTCTCAGTATCCGCTCCGCTAGTGATAGAGGATGGGTTAAATACAGTAGCTCCGGAAAACGGTACTGAGGCAAATTGATTGATCGCGCCAATTGGAGCATTTCCAGTAGAACCTGGTAAAACGGCTACGATAGGTACGTTATCGACTTCAGTTTCGCCGTCTAATATGTAAGCAATTGAAGTTGTAGTATATTGGATATCTGCGTTTGCGCCAACAGATGGAGCTATTATGGTAGTTCCAGAACCGATGGTTCTGAGATTACCCTGGGACAGAATGACGGATTCGCCTAAGTTATGGTACTTAGACGTGGGAGTGGAAAGAGTCATTACATAGTAACCACCCGTAGGTACTACAGAAGTATAAGGCAATGGGCCTTCTATATCAGGGGTACCGCGACCAATGTAGACTGATCCGGTGGCTGGAAAAGAAGCGCCGTTACTGATATTGAGTGTTACAGTTCCGATATTCGGAGGAGTAGTACCGGCATAAATTAGAGTGAAGATCTTTGTAAAACTAGTGTCGATAATACTTACTAAACCGGTCGCCGGAGTAGCTACTATAGGAGTAACACCGTTTTCGGCAGCTAGACGTTGTAGCGCGCTACCGGTAGCACGGTCAATGCTGAAATCATTAAGGATTTGGAATATATCACCGGACGAGCGAGCCGCAGTAAGAGCTACTGTTTCAAAAAATGACGTAACGGCACTTCCGATGTTAAAATCGTTAATTCCAGTCTTAGCCGCATAAGTGGAAAGGAGATCGCCTAAGATCGAATCGTAAGATTGTGGGTTTGGAAGATCGGATGAAGCCATTATATTCTCCGGACAAGTTATGATATCCCTACTCTATAAGATTGAGGTTATCTTATTACTATATCATATCTGCTAAAGTGCTGAAACAATAAAGTTTATGGGTAGTAGACCTATTGAATTGACAATAGATATAGCCATGCTGATAAACAATACAGGACCTTGGAGACTAACCTGTAAGCTGACTACTTGCTGAAATCTAGGATCTTGAATTATAAGTCCATTGATTTCTTGATATATTACAGTTACATCGAGATCGGCGATAGAGTTACCTGGCGCTATTCCTAATCCGAAGGATGGATGTAGTAACCATTTACCTTTAGAAGTTCCTAATTTTATCTTGATAGCCTGAATCAGATTATTAAGGCCGTAGCTCAATCTGAAATTTCCGTATTGATCTATAGCAATATCGCCAGAGTCAGATAAAACAAAATCTACCTGACTAAGTCCGGTAAGAGGATCTGATAAAGTAACAGCTGGCGTCAATATAGAAGGAACTGGAGAAGGCGGTAAATTACTTGGTATGAATATAGTTTGTTGGGAATTAACTGTGCCTGGTAAATAAGCTTGTAAATAAGCACCATCAGCGGTCAGGAAATTATCTAGATTTGCTGGACCATCTAAAGTCAACAAGAAATTAGTATCGGATAATTTATCTATACCTAAAATAGCTCTTGCTGTGAATACTTGGGTAGTACTATAAAGGCTAACGATATCGCCCAAATATAAATCATACTCGCTGGAAACCGTTACTTGTCTACCGCTAGCATTGGATAAAAGCGGTAATTGAAATCCCGATTCATCAATATAAGGTTCTCTTAAGTTATTTAACGTAGCAATTTCAAGCCATCTCTGCGCATCTCCTAGATATCTCATTGCAATTCCTTCCATGGTTAAACCATGAGGAACGGGGGCAAGGAATTTGCTATTGGAAATCTGGAATTCTATATTCGAAGTCGCAGCCAATCCAGCGACATATTGTAAACTAGTTTGGGTTTGCTGATCATCAATTTGAGTAGTTGAAGTCATTTGTCCTAGAACTTGTATTACATCATACAGTGATGTTAAAATACTAAATTCATCTAAAGTCATTGGCTGAGTTCTAGGTGTAGGTGCTGGAGTTCCGTAAACAAAACTTACGTAAGAACTACCGGCTCCAAAACTATTAGCTAAGAGTGAAGCAGTATTTGCAAGTGTAGTTTGGAAGTTCTTAAAATCTTTTATAGTTAATTGTCTAACTGCTTGAATTTGATTAGTTAATTGAGCCTGTTGCGCTGTATTTAATACTAAAGAAGTTACCGGAACTTGACTAATTAAATTGAAATAATTATCTACATTATTTGCTATTTGGGTTACTGGACTAAGGGCCTGCGCTATAGCTGCCGAAGTACCAAGTTGGCCGCTGAAATTTGCACCTACATTATTTTTTGGATAAAAACTATATTTACTTACTGGATTTCCACCTCCGTTACCAGGATTGGAGCCTCCTGCTGCTGTTGGAGTAACAGATGAGGTAGGTAAACCTTCATTTGGAATTGCATTATTACGTATGGCATTAAAAGCCTTTATAGAAGCCGGATCGCTAGTAACTGAACTAGGCAAAGAAGATGGAGGTGTCTTACCTAGAAAGTCAGCCCAAGCTGCGCTATAGTCTTTTTGAATTTGAGTAGGAAAATCAGCAATTGTCTGTACGACTCCCAGGGAATCATTGACAAATAATCTCATTTGTTTCAAAGCATTAAGAGGCGCTTCTACATCACTTGTAACTGCTCCAATTAAACTATTTAATGTAGCCATTACTTTTCTTGCCTGAGTAATAACCGCTAATGCTCTTTGTAAAAAGTTCGAAGTCAACTGAAATGAGGAAGGACTAACAGCGCTTGATGATAGCTTTAGATTGGTTAAATCAATTCGTCTCCACGCTTTAAATTGCAGAGTATACATCACTTCAAGCGCTTTATTAGCCGATTGTTGCCATGTAAACTGCAGGGGAGTGACAACTAGTGATTGTTTTTGTTTTGGGATATCGAATACGAGACGCCATCCAGCATTAGCAGGATTTCTTTTTGCTTCTGCATATTGTTCCAAAAATTGCTGCAAAGCCTGGGCCATATAAAAGCCAGTACTTCCAAAGCCTTCATTATTACTTCCAGGTCTTCTAGGTGGAGGTGGACTATTGGGATTTCCTGTATTAAACGTATTAACTAATCCTTGTACGCTACTTATGGTGCTTTTTACAGCATTTAAAGTTCCACCAAATAGTGTACCGAGCAAACTTGGAGACTGAGGTGGCGCGACTACTGATTGCCTATAGGGCCAAACACCCATAGAACCAGAAGCGGTGATCATTTTGAATCTTAAGCCCGAATGTTCTTCCATAACACCATTTAAGGTCGCAGTAGTACTGATAGAGTACTGATCAGCAATACTCAATTGTTGCGGAGTAATAGGTAGGGTAAAAATCCACTGGGACTGAACTGGAGTGAAACTTATTATAGAACTACTTGCAGGAGCGGCACCGGTACCGGTCAAGCTGTTTAATAGACTTGTAGCGCCTGCTATTATGGAACCACCGCCTAACGGCGGCGTAGAACCTAAAGACAATCCTGGGCCACTTCCACTTGGTGAAGAAGCAATTGCACCAGCGGTTACATCATATACTATGAGTCTATAAGGGAAAAGTTTATCCCAATTTGCATCTGGTATACTGATAGCATTGAAAAAGGGGCTATTAACCCCAGACCATGGGTATTTAGCTGGCTCTGCAGCCTCGGCGTTTGCTATTGTACCTGCTATGAGATCAAACGGGCTAGCCATGAGCTGTAAATCCTCTTTATATAAAGATTGCGGTCAATATTCTATGATATAATATTATATAGACACCCTAAGAAGTATAGATTACTATATCATAAGTACTTATAATCCATAGGAATAGTATGCTGACTGAATCGAATAAGAGCAAAATAGAACAAGTCCTAAACAAGCTTTATATAAGAGAAGGCGAAAGCTGGACAGCTTATGACGATTTAATGGAGTTAGTAGATTACCTTGATGATTCACAACTTTACAGGGAAGTTAGCGTTTCTTTACTATCTTATACTGATAAAACCGTAAATTGCGGTATACCTCACAGTGGCAGCTGTTTCATTGAAGAGCTTATGGACGCTTCGCATTTAATATCTGTTGACTTTCAAGATACTGAAATATTAGGAGATAAACACAGATATATACTTCAAAGTTATATTGCTCTTGAAGGCGCTGGAGTTTTCGTAGTTTCTTAGAAAAGACCGGCTAATGCTTTTAAAAATACAAGCGTACTTATATCGTATAGTGCATGGTTTATAAACAGAGTGCCCCAGCCTTTTCTGTTGCCGATATAGCTCGTTATCGGAACATAAAGCATCATTAAATAACCTACAAAAGCACCTTGATAGACGTGTCCCATACCGAAAATATATGAGGAATATGCCATTAAGAACCAGTAAATTGGTCTTAGCAGCCATTTTGTCCCTATCATTCGATCAAATATTGCTAAAGGCAAACTGAAAACAGCATCTTCTCTTCCAACAAAAATCAATGATAACAAAGATATAGACATTACCATAGGATTCATGGTAGCTTCACTCATGTCATTTATAAAACAAAATATCACTATTCGATAGATAGTTACATAAGCTAAAGCTTTGGCCCAAGATTTTACAGCACCTGAATCTATCTTCAATAGACTTCTATATTGACTGAAATAAGTTAGCAATACTATTAATGCGCCTAAAATAGTGAAGATAGTATTGTTCATTTTAGTTCCTTCTTTTTTTATTATATCCTATTGATAAGATTATGTCAAGTTATTAAAGTGCCGATAAAACTATAGGTATCGGTGGGAAAACTGGTGGAGGCCCTAAGCCAATACAGGTGAACTGGAGTAATAAAGTGGCATCGTGTATCGCCTGTGCCAAAGGCATAGGTGGACTATTCGACGAAGTAACCATTTGGAGGGAAGCGGTTAGTGCCGCTTTAGCTGCAGGTATAGTCACAATAGTTGCAGCGCCAGATGGAAGCGTGAGGATATCCAATGAGCCAGATCCAATCCAAGCTGGATTGGTTACAGTTCCTGGAGTTATAACTGAGGCGAGCAGACCGGCTTCAAAGGCACTTGCGAAACCTGATATCCAACTTGAATTAGCGACCGGCTGTTGAGTCATAAGAATAGAGACCATGACTGGTTCGTTCATTGTAAGAATTCCAGGCGTCCCTAAAGGAGAAGCTTGAACTTGATTCATAAAACTGGCGATAGTAGAAACGAATGCAGTCACGCCTTGCATTTTATTTGCCGTAGGTTTAAGAGATTTTATATTATTTGCCAATACCGATACAGGTGGTAACATTATTAATCCTTAATTCGTACTAGACACAGTACTTAAAGCTGACGGTGAAAGCGGAATCACAGGCGGTCCCGAAGGACCTATGGGAGTTGGATGTAAATGTGAATCAAATAATTGCTTAAAAGTATTTCCTTTAACTATAGCCTCTGCCGCATCCTTACCTAGATTGATTTCTGGGGAATCAACAGTCACACTGATTGCACCTTTAATTATCACATTGCCCAACAGATCCATAGTTATAGTTGCCGTATCTGTACTGAGCTCAATGGTACCATCTGAAGACACTGAAGCTGAACTGGTTAAAACTGTTCCTGAATGAAGACCTTTATTGTCTGTAGGGCCGGAAACAGAAAGCTTTATAGCGCCTTCTTCTGATATTGAAATGGCTACGCCGTTATATTCCCCAAATAATTGGGGCGCTGTGCCTGATAATTTTGTCGTACGATCTGGATGTATTAGACCTCCAATGATTATAGCCTTGTCGGATACACCGTCTAGGCACAAAAGCAGTACTATAGCACCGTCTTGTTTACTTAAGTTAATTGCGTCATCTTTTGTACTTTTAGACATTTTAGGTCGTATAGTAAATTCTAAATAATCAGCTATTGATCCTAAACTATCTCTGGACATACAGTTTCTGTATATAATGCTAGTAATACCTTTATTTTCATACTGTTCAATTACCGATACATCATATTCATTAGTTAATTTGCTATGATTATTAGGATCTGATACAGGATAACTTTGAATAACTACCCCAACTCTTAACGATGTATTTCTGTAAGATTTATTAAAACCTGCCATCATAGCACTGGAATCATGGCCCATTAAACCTGATGGTAGTACTGCTCCAGATTCTAGAAAATTACTCATAATTGATTACCTTTCATTCCTAACTAATAGATTCATTACCGCCAGTACTTGTATCATCAATAGTACCTGAACTTCTTACAGTTGGAGATTGACTTTCTGAGATACCCGGTAATATATGATAATTACTTGCATCCATAATTCTTTCGGAATATGCATTAGTATTTTGCATTTGTGGATATAAACTGGTTTGATTTGGATCCACATTTACACCGTGACTTAAACTTAACTGAGTACGGAAACTAATTTTACCGTCATTAGGAGAAACGGAACATGTGTGAGTAACAGCTTCTATATGATAAACTGTGTTATTAAATTCACAATTATCGCCAACTGTAATAGGTTCTACTATTCCAGCACATAATAGAGTGCCGTTCATTTTCAAATGACCTTCCATTACTGCATCGGCCATAATCTTAGCCCAAGAAGGACTTTGAAAACTGCCCGCCGTGGGATCGGTAATTCCACTGGAATCTGATAGTTTTTCATCAAACTGTGAAGATATAATATAAGGACGAAGGCCACTTCTATTAATATCAGTGATATCTGTTACGTAATTTTTATGAGCTATTTCTTCAGCTGCTGCAGATCCAGTATCACCTAGGGTACCTCTTCCGAAATATTGCACGAAATTAAATCTAGCCGCTTCATCTCTTCCTAGATCCGCCTCCATTACTAAGGAAGAATGTATCTTCCATCTTGGGATACTTAAAAAGGGAGTAGAATTGATACCTGTAGATGCGAAAGCATCTGTACTAAAAGGTATCTGTCTAAAAACTACAGTTGGTAGAACAGTATTGTACTTCTTGCTTATCTTAAAACAAGTATATAGTTCATTCACTGGAGCGTTAGTATACTGATTTATAATAGACCAAGCTTTTTGATTATTCCAGTATTCTGCCTTTAATAATGTTTTTCCAGGACATGGGAGCAATGAGTCTACTGGATTCATGCCGGTCGCTAAATCAGTTAAGGTTCCTGGAGTGAGACCGGGCGCATAAGATTGAATGCCAAACAATAGTGCGTAAATATCCTGAGCTGATTTTACACTTGGAATACCCATTAATTGCCCTATGATAGGAGGCATTAAAAAATGAGTATTAGGACTACTGGCGACTACTGGTATTTTACCACTAAGGCTTTTGATTCCTGTTCCTATAAAACTAGATATTAAAAATTGTATAATAGTCTGAACACTAGTAACTGATTTGCTATTTATCTTTTGATAATAATCAGGTCCAAGTCTACTTATGAATAAAAGATCATTTGTAAGATCGCCGGTAGTGAGCATAAATTGATTGAAATAAATACTGTTATTAAATTCAGTAAAAGCAAATCCATCTATTTTGAATAATAATCTTTTCACGCCACTATTTGGATCAGTTGTCAATATAGTTCTTACAGATTGAACTTTAAATAGTCCCTTAAACCCATCAGCGGGACCATTGATCGGTTTACTGTTAGTAGCATTTGCGGCGACATTATCTGCATCAGACTGCCAATTTAAAATATTGACAAATACAAAATCCCCTGGTGCAATTGCTGTAGCATAGTTCGTATCGGTCATCACTAGAACAGCACTCATGGAAGGAGTTAAAGTGCCTTTAGTAGTAGAAACTGATAGTTGAACACAATCATTCTGAACTACTATTACATCACTTGTTTTAGAGCCTAAGGCGCTAGTTAGACTGGAAGTCGCGGCAGAAAGCGCTGACATTCCGGAACTAGCTAGTGAAGACGAAGCTGAAGAAGCTAAAGAAGCTAAAGAAGAAGGACTAGAAGAAGCTAAAGAAGAAGGACTAGAAGATGAGGATACCCCTGAAAAAGTTACTCTTGTATTCCAAGGAACGAAGGTTAAAACCCATGAAGGACTAGTTTGATTAATAGCGTAATGTTCGCCAGAAGAAGATGTCGGGACGGAAGATGTCGGGACGGAAGCGCTAGAGAGTAAACTAGACGGACTCGGAACACTGAGATTAGGTACACTTAAAGTAGGAACGCTAGCTCCAGCGCTAAGAGGCGGCTGGGCAATTCCTATAGGTGCTATATTGTAAGTGTAAGCTTTGTTATTAGCCATAAATATTTAAATCTCCGGAACCGATGGAGTGCTCTTGGACATCCCAAAATACCCTGGTGAAGCCTGCGTTTGATGACCTCTTTGAGTGCCCATCTTTTCAAGAAAAGTAGATGCACCCGGAGTTTTAACAGTTTCGGCAACTTTAGTTCTGAAATCTACAGCTGCGCCAGTCATAGCGGCGATTTGTACTGCTAACTCTCTAAACTTATCAGATACTAAGGACGAGTCGGCAGCTAATTGCTTCATGGTAATATCTTCAATTTTACCTGTCGGCCCAGCTTGTTCTATTTTGGCTTCGGCTTCTTTTTGCTCTTTAGCTGCTTTGCCTAAGTCGAATTTCTCATCATTAATTTTCTTCAATGCAAGAGAACGTAATTCACGAGGATCTTTTATACCATATTCAATGGCTAAGTCCTTTTCCATTGTTCCAATATCTTGAAGTTGTTTGGAATTTTTATCTGCCGTAAATCCTGAAACGTCTTCTGCAGTTAGTTTCCTTCCTTCTGGATGGTCTTTAGTAGCAAGTTGTTTTTGCCTGAAGTCTTTCATTCGTTTAGCAGCTTGATCAAATTCTTCAAAGCTACTCATACTTTTTAAGTTAACTTTAGTCTTTTCATCTATCAAAGCGCCTGGGGAAACTTTAGCTTTAGCAGCTAAAGATCTTACTATATCATTAGATTCAGTAAATTGATTTTCTGGTATTTGAGCTAAGGCGGCCATATCTCGGCCGGACAATTTACTAAAAATAGGACTGGACATCATTCCAGTGAATTGCATTACACCTTGTCTGCCAGTAGTAGCTGAAGATATCCCTTGATAAACATCATAAGCTTTTTTACCAGCTTCAATGCCAAGCTGTGATTTATCGGTCATGAAGCTTTCTAGAGTATGCAGAACACGTTCTTCTTGTCCTTGCTTAGAAACATCCACACCAGAAGTCGCTACGGCTGCGGCGGCTAGTTCGGCATAATGTCTACTTTCTTCTGCAAACTTGCTACTATCTAAACCTATTGACATTCCGGAAGCAATTACTTTTTCTAAAGCTTGTTTAGATGCCATATCGGATTCTTTTCCGATACCCATTCCCATGCCGCCTGAAACTCTGCCTAATAATTCTGGGGCATTAGTTAAATTCAGATTTCTTTCAGCTCTAAGTGCTAAAGCGGATCCGGCTGCTCCGGCAGCTCCGGTTGAGCCTCCGGCTCCAAGAATTCTTTGCGAAGCTCCTAGTCCGGCTTCAGTAGTAAAACCAGACTGGCTTACTACATCTCTGAAACCTCCGGCTCCATGAAAAGTTCCAAAACCCAATCCAGTAGCTCTTTGGGCGGCTAGATTTCTTTGCATGTTTTGTTCATATTCATCTGAAGCTGCACGTAATTCCGGATGTTGTTGTCTTAAACTTTCTTTTGTTTGAGCATAAGTGGAACCTTTTAGCTGTTCTATTCCAGCTTCATAAGCTTCACCGCCGCCAGTACCAGGTATGGCGCTTAGACCGAGATTTCTCTGTCTCTCATTGGTCATTCCGAACATGGCACCGCCAGCTGCTGTAGCACCGCCTATAAAACCGCCTATAGCTGTTCCTAGGCCCGGAATAACGCTGCCGACTGCTGCTCCAGCTGCTGCACCGGGAAGCGCGGAGGCGACAGCAGTAGCCGCTGCGGCCATTAAACTAGTCACATCTGAATCTCTGGTATCTGCTGCAGTTTTTTCAGCAATATCAGCGGCTTTTTTATTTTGATCAGCAAATATAGATTCAAAAGCAGATCTACCTGAGTAGACTTGTTTTAAAGCTTCACCAACCGTAGATTGAATCGCTGAACCTTTTGCCGCTTCAGTTCTAGCTGGCATAGTGGCCATGTGTTCCTGTACGACAGCGATGCCTTTTAGAATAGGAGCCATGAAAGCTATGTTTGATAGTGTACTTTCTAATCTTTCTCCTCCGCCGCCACCGGGACCTCCAGCTCCACCGGGAGCGCCAGGCATATTCTGTTTCATTAACTCAGATTGCTTTAGATTCTTATCTATAGCCGCACTTTGTTCATTTAATGATTTAAAATCTTTTGCTTGAATAGCTTCTACGGTTTCAAGTTGTTCTTGTTTAAGCTTCTTTTCTTTTTCAGAAGTCTTTAAACTATTTTCTTCAATCTTTTGAATTTCTTGTAGTTCACTTTTGTGTTTAGCCAATAATTCAAGGAGTTCTTTTTCACGCTTAACTTCACTAGTTGATTTTCTAGCATCATCTGGAATTGCGGCAAGTTTCTTTTGAGTTTCTTCAATTTCATTAGTTTTACTTTTGGTCTGATCTGAGTATTTCTTTTGATTATCATTTCTGGCTTTATCGATATTTAAGATCTGTTCATTAATGGACTTAACTTTCTTAGCTTGCTCTTCATAGTTTTGAGTCGTTTTCATGTAAGCTTGAGCTTGCATTTTGGTCGAATCTTCAAAAGCCCTTAAATCCTGTTGGGTTGCATTTTTATAAGGATTAGTTACAATGCCTTGCATGCCAGCTTTTTCAAGCTTGGTTGACATTTTTGCTTGCATTTCAGTGACTTGGGAATTCATCTTGGCAAACTCATCCTTAACGTAGTTAACGCCCTCGGAGAGTCCAGTTTTATCAAAGCCAATATCTACGGTGAATTTTTTGTCTGCCATATCCCTATCCTATGAAATCTATGAGCCTATCTTAAAGATTGTCTTTTGACCTAAGACCATCTATAGGTATTATATCATATAAAGTATTATAATCATTGGACTATATTATCAGAGGGTTATGCGGCGGCTATTTTTGCTCAGGATCACTTTTCATAGCTTTAACGATTCCGACCGTTAGAATCCAAGCTCCTACAAGTATTGAGCCAAAAGGAAATACCACAGTAGCTGCGAATACATATTTTGGCAATTCTTTAGCAGTTTGTGCGATTGATTTTGTAAATCTATTACTCATTTAGAATATCCAACATATTTTGATTAAAACGTTTAGTTCTCATTATACCTTCGTATTCTTCTTGGGTATATTCTTTATCGTCTAAAAAGTATTGAACAGTTCCTTCAGACCATATAACGGCAGGCCCATCTTCGCGGTGAAGATTGTCATTTAAGTACCATTCTTTGTCGCCAGTATTCCAAATAATTGCTGGTCCATCTTCACGATGCAATTTACCATGTCTTAGCCAGCGTTCTTCTCCGTTGGGACACTCTATAGCTGGACCATCTTCGCGGTGGAGTTCGTCATTTACCCACCATTCTTTTTTGCCATCCGGACGTATTACGGCCGGACCGTCTGTGCGGTGTTGGAGACCTTTGTAGAACCACATCTTAATTCCATTAATTCGTTCAAGAGCGGGACCGTCTTCACGGTGGAGTTGGCCATACTCATACCAGCGTTTAGTACCCTCTTCGTCTATAGCAGGATTTCCGTAACCCATAAGATAATCTGCATCCGTATCTAATCCATGGAGCATATAGAATTGAAATAATGCCATATCTTCTTTGACATCAAATTCCATTTTATCATTTTCTGTTCTTACAGTCTCTATGTATCTTTTTATATAAATATCGATCTTACTCATTTAAGACCCCACTTTTTTAAAAGTCCTTTTCTAATATCTTTTGGAACATTCTTCGACTGGAAGAATGCAAGTCCTTGTAAATGTTCAAGTTCATGATTGACGCATACGGATTGAATGTCAAAAAAAGTCTCTATGATTGATTCTCCAAATTCATTTTGATATTGAAGTTTTGTCCAAGCCGGTCTATCTCCGGTGATAACTGAATCACCGGGAGCGCTTAAGCAACCTTCTTCAAACATTAGAATTCGTACTGACTTTTCCACTATCTTTGGATTTATTACGTATCGTTTCGAACCGTCTTGAGCAAGCATGGTGAACATTTGGTAATTCAATCCAACCTGATTGGAGGCTAATCCGATGCCGTTATTAGTTACCATCGTTTCCCACATACCGTCTAAAAGCGTAACGAGTTCACCATTAAATATGGTGACTTCTTTACAAACCTCGAAGAGTGCGGGATGAGGAAACTTTAATACTTCCATGGATCAGTTCTTTTTCTTTCACGAGTAAAACATTCAGAAGGCTCATCGTATTTAGTGGCCATGTCTTTATCTAAAATCTTATCAGTGAGTTCAAGTAGATGCTCTATCTTCTTTTGACTCTGAGTCGATTCTATAGCTTCGCCTACATTTTTCAAAGCTTCTTGATTCGTAAGTTTTCCTAATTCCCACTCAGTACATATCATGCACATAAATACTCCTAAATGTTATCAGATAATTCAACCAATAAAAGAGACAATTCAAAATAAATACGTTCCATTACTTTCTTAAACTTTGGATCCTTTGCTATATCGTCTATTACGAAAGTTTGTAAATACTCTGGGCAGACTTCAATAGCTTTATCGATCAATCTAGTACCTTCATCGTCCATGGAAAGAGTAAACCAATCATGAGCTAAACTTATGAAGACCTTAGCTTGCAAACGTCTAGAATAGACACTAAAAGGCTGATTATGAAAAAAATACTCCATTTCAGTCAGTTCGTCAGCTAGTTTTCTTTCTTCATCAGTAACGTCACCATATATTTTCATAATATTCCTAGAATGAACTATAAAACTCTTGTACTTTCATAAGTTTATCGATTATAATAACTATATTATCGACATCGATACCTTCTTTACTGAGGATATCGACGAAATGTTGAATAGCTTCCTGTTTATTATCAATGCCAGTAGCACCCATTACAAATTCTACGTGCTTTTTAGTTAGATTCACTTTTTCTTTTGAAGGTGGATGGCTCATCTAGAGGGCTTCCTTTATAATGATTTTAGGGACTTACATATAAGATTGTATCGTGAAACATAACTACTTCTACTAATAATGATAACATATACTTGTACGGTAGTAAAGGATTAATTGCAAATATCATTAGAACGTACTTAAAGGGGTCTTAAGCTTACTATGATGGTCATATAGCCTAATAAAACCTGATAAGTCGCCTATATTAGAATTGAGGATGCCAACCAGTCTACCAGTACGAGCATCTAACACAGGGCTACCGGAAGAGCCAGGGGAAGCATAAGCGTTGGTTACTGTAATTCTCATTGGAACAGCACAAACTAAATCGCCAACTTCTATGGACCTTTCTGGTTTCCTAGCTATATAGCGTCCGGTTGCTTCAATGGGACAAGATTTGCTTTTTTTCATAGATAGATCTAAAGAAGTCAGCTCTTCTTGTAGAACTTTACCAGTAGAATGGACCATGGTAGTATTGCCAGTACCGAAGCTAGGGTATCCGGCAGTGTAAATCTTAGTTTCCTTGCTGTTGGCTAATTCAAAGCCTTTATGGAATTTACTTTTTATAATACATAGATCCCAGTTTGGGAACTGAGCAATAATGGGTGTTGTGTATTCAATTTTATTAATTGAATCAATAATTTGCACTACATTATTCTGCGCCCTAGAACATACATGCCAATTAGTTAATAAATAAAACTTGCCACTAGTTGGCGATCTATAAGAAAAGGCAGTGCCACGAGATTGACCGCCAAATACCATGAAGACTTTGTCTTGTATAGTTGGTTGGTTATCTATAAAATAAGGATTCATCTTATCTGGTTTCTTAGTAGTTTCTGCAAAAACATTGACTAAGAATGATAAATAAAGTATCATAGAAACTGATACTAAGGAAACCTTGCCTATACTATTTAAAAAATCTCTCATGCCTATACCTCAACTTCATTATAGCATTGTTAAGATGAAAAAGTCAAGGGTGTGTCGAAAAAGTACTTAGATTATACCCGGTATAGGTGTAATATTTGAATTTATTGAACTATAATACCCTTACGGGTATTTATTTACGCTTTTCAAATAAACTTACAAAAGTAACTACAGCTAAGATGATGAGAGCATTGGCGAAATCCTTAATTTTACTAATCATTTAAAGCTCTCTTTCTCATATGGCAAATCCCGTCCGGGCATTTATCAGATCTTCCTTTGTGAAATAACATTTCTTCTCTTATATGCCTATAGGACATATGATAAGAAAGAGCAAATCCTAGTATTATCGCAAAGATAATTGATAGACTTAAGTTGCCACGAGATTTCGGAGTAGTAATCCAGTCCATGTTTAATCTCCTACGGATTCATTCATAAGATATCTTACGAAGTTAAAGAAATAGCCGCACCATATGAAGGTGATATACGCTATCGATATAATCATAAATCACATTCTGCTGGACTTAACTTACTTAAGTTAGATTCAATTTCAGTAAATTCAACATTGTCCTTAGTTACTAATTTATAGCGTTCTGAGCTGAATCTATCTTGACCTAGAACACGAGCTATCTGGCCAACGTAAAAGCCATCTCGGACTTTAACACAATCATGGAAATGTAGAGTGCCGGCCTGTACGTAAGTGATTGATAGTAAACTAAATAAAAGTATTTTCATATTATTTCCTTTTCTTTCCTGTAGCTTTCTTACTTGCAGTTTTTTTGGTCTTTGCTTTTGATTTCTTAGACTTAGACGGTTTTATACGTTCTACTTTGATATTAAACTGGTCATCACATCTCTTATAGAGACTCTTTAGTATCTCAGGTAAAGGATCTAGCGAAGTGGAACTGTGCAATCTTGTGCCGCCACTTATTTCGTCTGGGCCGTAATATTCCGATACAGAAGGCATAACTGGCTCCATCAGGCCACCGCCGCCGCCGCCCGCTGAAATAATCTGCAACCTGTCTACAGTTGAAAGAGGTATAGAAGGTAACTTATCTGCTGTAATTCTTAACTCAGGCGCTTTTCTAAAATAGTCGAAAATAGAACGTCCTTCGCACTGCATAATAAAAGTCCAAACAACGGACCAGGAAATAAAAATGAATGTGGAACAAACGGCTAACATAATAGCCACTTCTCTTGCCATGAAGGCAAAGATCAAAAGTCCTAATATAGCCAGCGCGCTACCTATAGTAGCGACAATATCTAATGTCTTTGTTTTCATATACTTACCTTTCATATAGGCTAAAATAATTCGGCCCTATATTTATCTTAACATACTTAAAATAGAAAGTCAACAGTAGGTCGATCCTTACCAATCTAGAGTAATTCAAGCAGATCGGCTAGATTGGCTATTCGAGAATAGCGAATTATAAGGTACAATCTTATGTATAGGTATGACATTTTATCGTACCTTATTTAGCTAGTATGTTACATTTTTAGTAACGTACCGGTCAAAAAGGAGCCATTATGGATGCGAAGACTAAAGCAATGCACAAAAAGCACAAAGAAGCCGGTTCTAAGAGATCTGGTAAATGGCCTTCCGTTAGGAAGAAATTTCTACTTACACATCCTACTTGCGCTGTATGTGGTGGAAAGGCAAAGCTAGAAGTCCACCATAAGGAACCGTTCCACTTGAATCCGGAATTGGAATTAGACCCTACCAATTTTATAGTTTTATGCGAGAACGACAAGAATGGTGTAAACTGCCATCTTTTATTTGGACATCTTGGCAATTTTAAGTCCTTGAATTTAAAAGTAGAAGAGGATGCCAAGGAATGGTTGGATAAGATTAAAAACAGACCTTAGTTCTTCGGATGAACATAAGTGTAAAATGGACCACCAGCAGGTTCCTTACTTGGAATAGCCTCAGGAACTTCCTTTTGAACCACTATCACTACGACTGGAACTGTCGGTCCCGAGTAAGGCTGATACCAGTTCTGATAAATAACCGGCGTAGCCGCTAAGTTTATAGTATTAAAGAGGAATAGATATTTCATTTTAAATCTTTCTCAATAGATTCATTGTTACAGGGTTATTGAAAGTATCAGGTCTCTTTATGACTAGGATGAACGATGGAAACCAATTTGGTTCCGGTGGTTAATTCGATAATATATCTAGGTTTTACGTCGGTATCTTCGTTCAATTCTATGCCCATTGATTCTATTTCATTTTGAGTAAAATGAGTTATACGAACAATATGTTCTAAATCTAATTCCGTGTCTCTCCATGTGGACATGGAATCGAAAATATCTTTACTATTATTAACAGTACGGGTCTTTAATTTAATCATCATATTAGTTTTCCTTTTAGTTTAAGTATAAAAGCAAGTCATATAGTATTTTAATCGATTTCATGTCTAAAAGACAAGAAGATAGGCAATCTAGGTAAATCTTTGATTCCATGAGGTTGGTACTTATATTTGATAAGTTTACCTAGGTAGTGCTCTCGGTCGGTCCATATGAGAGCTCTCAAATTATCGGTTAGTCCTTTGCCCGATCCTATAGCAAATTCCTGACCCTTCCATGGGGTATTGCCGACTTCACGGACTAGGAATTTTCCTAGTAAACCATTGCTAATTAGATTCTCTTTATGGGATGATCTTTTTGCATGTCCAAGTTCATCTTTGGTGAGTTCGTTTAAATTAGTCAACTGTTCTTCAAAGCCTATAATTATTGCCTCAGAATCTTCGAAACGCTTCATCTTCAATAAGAACTGTTCTTTTTCAGTGGACCTACCAAATTTATAAGGTGAACTGAGACTGCGCATCATGAGTCCCTCATAACCCTGAGACAGGAATGTCTCCTCAGCCGTTATAAGCTCAGATTCGGATAATACCCTGGTAGGGAATAGTTTTGAAATATGATTAAAGTCAATGGGTAAGGATGATAATTCCATCATCCGGGTAGTATAGGGGGCTTTTAAGTCTTTAGGATTATTAGATTTAACATAGTCAAAAATCACATATACAAAATTTGGTTTACCGTCTACTGACATAACGGCAGATTGTATCTGATTAAAAGTAGCGCCTGGAATTATTAATTCCCCATCTAAGCCATCTGGCAAGCTTTTGAGGATATCTTGGATATATTTATTGGGGATCGGTAACAACTTACGAGATAAAGCGGCACCGCTTATTACAAGGCACCGTATACCGTCTAACTTAGGGGTTACCAACAACGGATACTTAAGTTTACTTAGGTCAGTTAAAGTTCCAGCTAGCATTGGTTTTTTTATAATCATAATCTATCCGTAGCCGACCTGGCATCGATTAAAGGAAGTTCGAGTTCTAAATGACTTACAGGATTCACTTTGAATGGGTCATCCAGGGAAAGTAATGAGTGACCGTTCTTTAGAAGAACCAGGAACTGACAGGGATAAAGTGTTTCACGGGCCGAGACAATGTGATTCAAGTCCAAATGGATATTTGAGATTTTACCATCATAGGACTCATGTCTGATTTGGATCATTTTAACGAGTTTCATTTTAAAGCCTCATTGATTGAATTATTAAACTGTATTCTTCGAAGTTCCGCTTCATGCTCTTCTTTACTATATTGTATACCGTGCAGTAAATAAATGTTATTGTGAGGATCAAAGCCTTTTATTATACCGTTAGCGGGTAAGCCAGTTTCCTGTTCAAAAGCTAACATCCATGGACCATGAGGCAAGCAAGAAAGACCGTAGTATATGTCAATGTAGGAGTATTCTTTTAACTTAGTCATTTAAGATTACTCTTTTTGAACATAGCAATAGTAATATTCTTGGTATTATTAAACCGTTCTTCATTTTAGGGGTTTCCTTTTGTTTTTTAGCGAATTCCTGGTCAAGTGATTTTCTCTCAGAAATCCATTCTTCTTTGGTCAAATTTCTATACTTTAAGTACTCTTCTAGAGTCCGCCATTTACCTTCTACATGTATACGGCTGTTAGGTTTTAATTCTGATATTAACATATCATTTCTTTAAAGCCTCCATAATACTTTCATTGAACTGTATTCTTCGAAGTTCTTGATTATATTCATCTTTGGTACACTTCTGCCCTTTAATAACAAACATAAGGGTATTTCCTCCTATACTGTCGGAAGGAAGTGAGCTCTCAAATATTGTGCCGTTCACTAATCTATTGGATTTAACCCATCCAAAAGACGAGCGTTCAAGTTCAACAATCTGGCCTGAATTTATGCTCACCTGGAACATATAATAAGTCTTAAATTCCATACCTAACCAGTATACCATGCCTGAGATTGATTGTCAAATTCACTAAGAAGTGACACAGGCCGATAGGAAGGACGATTTCCAGGATTTAGTATGGGAAAAATTTTATAGCCTATATAGGGGTCGAAATTCTGGTAAAAGTATATGGGAAAATTTTATGATAATATGATTTTGGAAATTATGAATGTGTTTGTATGTCGGGGTATGATATGGTATACATTTTGTCCCCTTAATACCCCGATAGACGGGATTTATTAGGACCTTCAGTGACTTACACCGAGTGTCCCACACGACCAGGACACACCGTCAAAACAGTATACATGACACGCGTATCTAAAGTAGACACTCAGTCATGGTTCAGTCAATCATATCAACTACCTACCATGACCGGCTTCGTCCCAAGCCACTATAACCACGTGACACACTGAGTCACTAAGGACCATGTCAAGCACGAAGTGCTAACCCTACACATGAGGCCTAGGCCTTCGGCTTAGTCGATATGTCCGGTCTTGTCCCATGGGTCTCTATATACTGAGTCTACTATTAAGTATCAGTCATGTCGTGTTGGTCAAGTCTCTATAGGGCTGTTAAGGTATAGGGCTGTTAAGGTATAGTGCTCTATATAGTTAACGTCGCTATGAGGCATAAGGGTTAGGTATCGCCGTTATGGAGTTGGGACGAACTCAGTCATTGTGCCATATGGGGTTAGGACACGAAGTGTCGTCGTAG
>Ga0302319_10005359_pt1 | contig 25814 bp, 25 predicted proteins | sample Bog_T0_2_FD_203319 | JGI IMG/M metagenome (GOLD analysis project Ga0302319, IMG submission 203319) | Peat permafrost microbial communities from Stordalen Mire near Abisko, Sweden - Bog_T0_2 | ecosystem: Environmental > Terrestrial > Soil > Wetlands > Peat | place: Sweden: Abisko, Stordalen Mire...
TCCCGGTGTGTGGGATGTGGCTGGGATTGTGTTTGTGGCGCTCATTTTATAACTCCTTCGAGGATTTCTTTGACACGGAATGACAGGCCGTCGGTTTTCGTGAGGCTCCGTATTTTAGGATCGCAATAGCGTGCCCGCAGGATCGTTGCAAGCTGGCCCTGGCCGTAGAGCCCGGCGTCATTCATTTCGGCGACGATCACGCGTTTGAAGCGCGCAAAAATCTTTTCAAGTCCGTTTGGCAGTGGGTTCAGGTGGCGCAGATGCAGGGCGGAAATGCTCTCCCCGCGTGCCCGCGCGCTGTTCACCGCCTCGTGGATCGGGCCGTAGGTGGATCCCCAGCCCACTACGAGGGCCTCGCCCTCCTGGTCGCCGAAAACTTCCGGCACAGGGATTTCTGCGGCGAGCTGTTGCAGCTTGTTGCGGCGCTTTGCCGTCATCGCCATGTGCAGGGTCGGGCTGCCGGTGGGGTGCCCAAGTTCATCGTGCTCGAGTCCGGTTACCACGGGATATTTGCCGCCGAGCATCTTGGTGCCGGGAGGTGCGTGTTGAGTGATGCCGTCCAGCGGGTAGGGCTTGAATCCCTCGGCGCGTGGTGTGAGGTCGGGTTTCGGGTCGATCATCAGGCTTTTCAGGTCCGGCTCGTCAAATGCCTGGATGCGTGTCGCCAGCGAGGAATCGCTCAGGATGAAAACCGGCGTGCTGTATTTTCGCGCGATGCGAGCCGCCTCGATCGCCGTATAGAAGCAATCCTCCACCGTCGAGGGCGCCAGCACCACGCGCGGGCTGTCGCCATGGCCGCCGAAGATCGCCTGGTAAAGATCGCTCTGTTCCACATTGGTCGGCAGGCCTGTGCTCGGGCCGCCGCGTTGCACGTTCACAACGATTAATGGGATCTCTGCCATCGACGCCCATCCGATCGCCTCGGTTTTCAATGAAATACCCGGGCCGGAGCTGCCGGTGATCGCGAGGTTGCCGGAATACGAGAACCCCAGCGCCATCGATACCGCGCTCAGCTCGTCCTCGCATTGCACAAACAGGCCGCCGTATTTCGGAAACTCGCTGCGCAGGATTTCCATGATTGTGGACCACGGCGTGATCGGGTAGGCTGCACCGTGGCGTACACCGCCGGCGATCAATCCGTAGGCGATTGCCTGGTTGCCATCCATTGTCACCTGGGCGGGACCGCCTGTCTCCGTGGAAGGCTCGAAATGGTAGCGCGTCGCGAGCAGATCTCCCACTGGATATGCGTATCCCGCCTGAAAAGCCATCAGCGCGGTATTCACGATGCTCTCGTCTTTTCCGTAAAATTTTTCGCGGATCAAGCCCTTGAGCTTTTCCACATCCAAGCCGAAAATCTTCGTCACAAGGCCGAGCACAAATATATTCTTCCCCTTGTCCTTTGCTGTTCCGCCGAGTGCCTCGACAGTCAGCCCCGTAATTGGGATGCCCAGGTAAACAAAGCGCTTGTCATCCAGATTGGGCTGCACATTGTCCGAATCGTAAAGGACCACGCCCCCTTCTTTCAGGAAACTGATGTGTTCGTCATAGCTGTGCTGGTAGAAGGCCACGAGGAAATCGGCTTCATCGCCTGCCGAGACCACTTCGCCCGTACCGATGCGCACCTGGAAGATCGACGGTCCACCCGAGATCGTGGACGGGATCGTCATGTAGGTCATCACCTCTTGCGCGCTGCGTCCCGCCAGCCTTGCAAGCATGGCGCCAGCGCTTTGGATGCCGTCTTGGGAATCTCCCGCAAGGCGGATCACTGCATCGCGTATGGTGTGCTGTCGCAGGTCGGCCCTTCCTGCTGTGGGAGAAGATGTGGATGCCGAGTCGATTGACTCATTTTGGGTAATCACTGGAGAAGACAGTATTGAGCAAGGCAATCGGATTGTCAACCAGACCTGCAAAACGGTGAACTCTAAAAAACAACCTCGGACGGTTATATATTCCACATAGTTTACAACAACCAATAATATTCTTGCTTTCCTGTGCCCATTCTGGCATGATCAGACCATGGAGATTTCAAATATTGCCATTCCGGCGTGGGTTCAAGCGATTTTCCCGTGTAATCCAACCTAGCCGAAGCGCAGCGAGACAACCTTGCTCTCTGAAAACCCAATAAAATCCAAGGTAATCCAACTTAATCAAGGCAAAAAAATAGCCCTTTTTGCAAGAAAACCGATTTTTACTCTGTAAAGTGCTGGAATCCGTGCAAACCGGTAAAAGCTGTGGACGAACATCTTCACCAAATCCCGGTCAAGGCCGGTAAAGCCCCGTCAAGGCGCAACAGAGTAAAAACGGTATGTATCGTCTCCCTTTCCGTGCTTTGCATCCTTGGCGGTTAATAATTTTGTTCAATCTATTAACCAGAGTACATTGGCTTGGAGATTGCTACAGAGTTGGCGAAGCAATTTTGTGTTTGACCGACTTTTAAAAAATGGCGACCTGATATCCAACGAAGGATTCCGGATCTGGATAACCACTTCCGCCCGGATTTAGCTCAGACGTATTTGTACCTTTAATCATGAACCCATCTAGCCAGGAAAATGAAGAACGTTACCGGTTGCTTATCGAGCATTCCCGCGACTTGATTTGTGAACTGGGGCATGAGGGGCATTTGCGGGGCGTCTATTTATATGTGAGTCCGAACTACCCTGCGGTACTCGGTTATGAACCCGCCGAACTCCTGAATACCAACGCCTTTGATCTCGTGCATCCCGACGATCTGCCGGAGGTTCTTTCCAAATTCGAACTGCCATCTGCCACAGCCACCTTCCGGTACCGCCATAAAAATGGAACATGGCGCTGGCTGGAATGCGCGGGACAGATTTTCAAGACTTCTGCCAACGAAGAGCGCGGCGTCCTTATTTCCCGGGATATTACCGGGCGGAAGCAGGTGGAGGATCATTTGCTCGATAGCCGGGCAAATCTTGCCACCGCACAGCGCATCATGCATGTGGGAAGCTGGGAAATCGATCTTTTCAACCTGGAGGACGTCAAAAAAAATCCGCTTCACTGGTCGGATGAAGTGTTCCGCATTTTTGGCTACGAACCCGGTGACATCGAGGTTTCAAACGACAATTTTTACCGTGCTGTGCATCCCGACGATCGTGCGATGGTGATGGAGGCGGTGGATTTGGCGATCAAAAATCACACGCAATACAGTATTGATCACCGCATTCTCATGCCCGGCGGCGGGGAGCGGGTGGTGCACGAGGAATCGCAGATCCTTTATGAAGAGGTGACTGGCAAGCCGTTGAAGATGTTCGGCATCGTGCAGGACATCACCGACCGCAGGCACATGGAGACGGCGCTCAGGGAATCGCAGGCGCGCTGGCGCTCCATGGCGGAAAATATTCCGGACATCATCATGACGCTGGACCGCGAGGGCACGGTCCTTTTTACCAATCGTGTGATGGAAGGGTTCAAGCGCGAACAGATCATTGGCGCAAACGTATTTCGTATCCTGCCTGAAAAGCACAGGGCCGATGCCAGGCTCCGTCTGGATCGTCTTTTCGATACTGGCGAAATCATTCACAGCGAAGTCGAGGCCCCTGGCGCGAAATCCAGGCCGGCATGGTATTCCTATCGCATCGGACCTGTATGGGATGGGAAAAAAATCGTGGCCGCGCTTCTGGTTCTTACCGATATCACCGAGCAGAAACACACTCAGGAAGCGCAGCGGGAAAGTGACGCGCGTTTCCGCCAGATCGCGGAAAATATCGAGGAGGTTTTCTGGATGGTCGAGTACCCCTCCAAGTCCAACCTCATTTATATAAGCCCCGCCTACGCGAAAGTATGGGGACGCAGTGTCCGGAGCGTGCATGCAAATCCGTTGTCGTTCCTCGATGCGGTGCATCCTGAGGACAGGCCCCGGGTGGAGGCCGCCCAACCAAAGCAGCCGGCGGGAAATTACGATGAAATCTACCGCATCATCCGGCCGGATGAGACGATCCGCTGGATACACGACCGCGCTTTTCCGATCCATAATGCCGCGGGTGATGTCTATCGCATAGTCGGGCTGGCGGAGGATATTACAGAGCGGAAGCAGATCGAGGTGCAGTTTTTCCAGTCGCAAAAAATGGAGGCATTCGGAAAGCTCGCAGGAGGTGTTGCACACGATTTTAACAATCTTTTAACAGTCATATCGGGCTACAACGAAATCGTGCTCAATGCGTTCAATCCGAACGATCCCCGGCGCGACTGCGTGGAGGAAATCGGGAAGGCTGCCGAGCGCGCCACTGCGCTCACAGGCCAGTTGCTCGCGTTCAGCCGCCAGCAGGTTTTGCAGCCGCAGGTGCTCAATTTGAACACCGTCCTCAAAAACGTGGAAAAAATGCTGCGCCGCCTCATAGGCGAGGACATCGTGCTGGATACCCGGCCCGGGGAGAATCTCGACTGTGTGAAGGCGGATCCGGGCCAGTTGGAAAACGTGCTCATTAACCTCGCCGTCAATGCGCGGGATGCAATGGCCCACGGCGGCACGCTCACGATCAAAACGGAAAACGTCGTCGTACCTCACGGCGATTCCAATGTTTCCGCGGGCAATTACGTGATGACCAGCGTTACAGACACCGGCATCGGCATGTCAGAGCAGGTGAAGTCACAGATTTTCGAGCCGTTTTTCACAACGAAGCCTGTCGGGCACGGTACCGGTTTGGGCCTTGCAACTTGCTACGGCATCGTCAAGCAGAGCGATGGATTTATCACCGTTGATAGTGAAGTAAACAAGGGTACCACTTTTAAAATATATCTCAGCGGCGTGGAGGCGGAGGAGCAGGAGGAAGCGGGCAGGTCGGAACCGGTGGCACTCCCCCTTGGCAATGAAACCATCATGGTGGTGGAAGATGAGCCGAATGTCCGCAAGCTCGCCGTCGCCATTTTGCAAAAACTCGGTTATAAGGTGATCGAAGCTGCAAATGGCGAGGAGGCTTTCCATATCGCACAGTCAAACATAGGTGGCCCGTTGGATCTCGTGATAACCGACGTGGTCATGCCCCAGATGGGCGGCAGGGACCTGGCGCTCTGGATTCGTGCGATGTATCCGGAGACAAAAGTGCTGTTCACTTCCGGCTATCCGAATCACGCCTTCGACGATTCCGAATTGCTTAAGGACGAAAAGTCGTCGTTCCTGCCAAAGCCATTTTCGCCGAAGGCGCTGGCGGTGAAGGTACGCGAATTTATCGACAAAAAGCCCGCGCAACATTCAAGGCAGTCCACGCCCAACGCGTGATTGAAATTTCCTTACCAGCTGAACGCAAAAAGCCTGATGCCTTTCGGGTGGGCATCGTGGTTGTTCCTGTTTTGGAAATTATCGTTCTCGTCGTGATACACGCATTCGCTTCCGTTGCCATATTCGCGCGGCGCGAAGGGATTGATCATTTGCAACGGGTTCTGGGAACGGATCGCTTTTTGCACCGCCCCGTCAACCGGGGGCGTAGGGATCATTTTCACTGCGTTTTTTTGCTGCGTCGAAATGCTTTGGAAAACGTGGTGTTGGGACGCTGCTAGTTCCTGCCCCCATGCTGAACCCCCGATTACTGCCAGCGAGATGATCATCAATGCTTTTTTCATGTTGCCTCCAATTATGAATCGTTAACACCGCCCTGAACGGTTGTATGCTTTTATGATTTGCCAAAATGTGCTTTCCGGCAATGAAATTGTTGCTGTTCGCCAAACCTCGCAGATAGTGTGAGCCGGATGCAAATTGAAGTCACCGTCTTAAACAAGCTCGGCCTCCACGCAAGACCCGCGTCGGAATTCGTCCGCTGCGCGCGTACATTCAAGTCCACTGTCATGATCAAAAAAGGCGACGAGACGTTTTCGGCGACGAGCATCCTGGATGTATTGAGCGCCAATCTCGATTGCGGTTCTTCCTTCGTGATCGAGGCCAATGGTGCGGATGCGGAGACTGCGCTGGAGCGTCTGGGGCAGCTACTGCACGAATTCAAGGCGCAGGAGGAGTCGGAATGAGATTTTTTAGGTCGAAAACCCGGGCGTTTGCATTTTAAATAGAACACAGTGGATTACATCGAAAAAGCAAAGCGGGTTTTTGAAATCGAGATTGAAGAGGCTCGGAAGCTGGGCGGGAGGCTTGACTCGTCATTTTCCAAGGCGATCGAAATCATCCTGCACTGCGTCGGAAACAAGGGCAAGGTCGTGGTGCTCGGTGTTGGAAAGTCGGGCCACATCGGGGAAAAGATCGCGGCCACGCTTACCAGCACCGGTTCCCCCACCGTGGTGCTCAATTCCCTGAATGCATTGCATGGGGATCTTGGCGTGGTGGCTGATGGCGACGTGATCCTCGCATTGAGCTATAGCGGCGAGGTTGACGAATTGCTCAACGTCATGTCCGCGCTTTCGCGTTTCGATGTGAAGATCATCTCCATTTGTGGCAACGAAAAATCCACGCTGGCGCTGAATAGCGACGTCCATCTTAATGTGCGGGTCGAGCAGGAGGCATGTCCGCTGAATCTTGCGCCTACCTCGAGCACCACTGCCATGCTCGTGCTGGGGGACGCGCTTGCCATGGTGCTGCTGGATGCGCGCGGGTTCAAGAAAGAGGACTTTGCGCGGTATCATCCCGGAGGCAGTCTTGGCCGCACGCTATTGCTGAAGGTCACGCAGATCATGCGCGGCCAGGATCGCATGGCAATTGTAGGTCTCGATGAAACCATCCGTGCCGTCCTTCGTGCGATGGCAAAAAGCCGGGCTGGTTCAGCCATTGTCACAAATCCAGATGGCACGCTTGCTGGCATTTTCACGCACGGCGATTTCGGCAGGCATTTTGAAGCCACGCCCGATCTTCTCGAAAAACCGGTCTCCGGTTACATGACGCGCAACCCGGTCACCATCTCCAGCGACAAGCTCGCCGTCGAGGTGTTGCGCATCCTCGAGAAGCACGCCATCGACGATATTGTCGTTGTCGATGAAAACAACCGGCCGGTGGGGATCGTGGATTCGCAGGACCTTGCGAAATTCAAACTGCTTTAAGCGGGGTTATTTCGCGCGCCAGACGGTGACCATGCAGCCGTACTCGGGATAGCCGATCCGTTTCGTCTGCTTGAATCGGGTTTGCTTCCCAAGAAGCGTATGCATGGCTCCACGCAATGCAGTTTGGTCGAGAATGTCCCTGAATTCCGGCGACTCCGGCGACACTTCAAGGAACACAATTGCATCCGCCTTCGTCAGCGCGATCCATTGTTCAAAGCTGGCGCGAAGCTCGGAATCGGATTTTTTGTCCTGCCATGCGGGCCACTCAAATTGTTCCCGCGCATGATGGTCCGCGAGGAAAGTCCATTCCATGAACGGCCTGCTCGGTTGCGTGGAGAAAAATGCGACCTGCTGCGCTCCGTCCGTGTCCGCCAGCCATTCGTCGCTCATGTCGAGCATGCTGCGGGGGGATTGGGTTGCTTCCGCCTCGGCCACCATGGCGCGTCCCCCGGTGAATGCCAGCGCGGCGATGCCGGCAGCCGCCACGATGGAGCGGCGGGGCACGCGTTGCAGCAGGATCGCGGCGCCGAGCCCGGAGGCGGTCCATACCGCGGGGATCCAGGAATGGAGGAAGCGGCTTTTCTGGTTCGGGTGCAGGATGTTCAACGCGGCGCCGATCAGCATGCAAAGAATCACGGCGCGGGCGGCTGGGCCGAGGCTTTTGAAACGTGCAACCGCCACAAGCGCAAGCACGAGCGCGAGGATTGCAAATGCCGCCGATGGGTGGTAATCCGCCGCAAAGGCATGCGAGTAATAGCTTAGCGTCGTTCGGAAATCGCGCGTGCCCACGTCATTATTCGTCGGGCTCAAAAAGCCGATGAACACACTCAACCGCTGCGGCAGCAGGAACGATATCGACAGCGGCAGCACATGCCAGCGGAACAGCATTTGTTCCTGCGCATTACGCGGCTTCCATCCCGACCGTTTGATCGCAAGGGCGACGCGCAGGAATAAAACCGCGTACGCCACCGTCACGACATTATGCGGCGGATAAAGCGAAAGCCGGTGCCCGGCCACCATGAACACAGTCGGCCCGCGCGCAAAGAGCCAGTAAACCGCCCCCGCGAGAAACACGAAAAGCCAGTTCAGCGGCTCGCGTAATTGGGCGCGGCAGAATTTGCCAATGTCCGTCGCGCGCAGCCAGCCGCGCGCGATTGCGATCCAGGTACCGCTCTCGGCCAGCACCAATGCGGCGGTCACGATCATCCAGTAATTGTATTTTTCGAAAAAGAGTGCCGTCATCGCGAGCCCCAACGCGCGCCAGCAGCGCGGGGAATCCCGTTCCTCCGCCGCGCGTGCATAGCAGGCCAGCACCAGCATCGTGAGTCCGCCACCGAGGCTTTCGAGCATGATGTCGGTGGCGTAGAGCCGCCCGCCGGGACTCAGCACCGCAAACACACACCCGATCACGCCCGCTTCCCATCCCAGGCCCGTCGGGGCCGCTATCTTTTGCGCGGTGTACCATACGCACCAGAGCATCATCAGCCATCCCGTGAGACTCGGCAGCACAGCCGCCCGCCAGTCGTTTCCGCTGCAAACCTGCGTCACCGCCACCAGCAGCCCGTGCAAAGGCGGCCACACCTTGCCTTTTTCCAGTTGGGCAAAGAACTGCCCCACGCTCCCTTTTTCGAGGGCCAGGGCCATGTCCAGCCCGTAGCCGTAGTGCCCGTTGCGGTCGTGCATGAGGGTTGTCCAGATTCCCCGCGGATGAGAGAGGAAATCGTGATACAACAGGCCGGCGGCCAGCACGCAAAACGCCAGCATTATGATGTGAAACTTCCTCATCCGCGCAGACTATGCAGTTTTGTTTCTGGATGACAAGACGGCGAAACCTGCATCTTCCTCTTTGACTCTGTCCCGTCTCTCGGCAATAATTGGGGTTCACTTTCCCTAAAACCCTTTATTCTTAAATTATGGCATCAGCAAACGACCTCCGCAAAGGCATGGCAATCCGGTACAACGGCAACCCCGCAATCGTCCTCGAAGTTCAACACCGCACACCGGGCAACCTGCGCGCATTCGTCCAGTTGATCATCCGCTACATCGGCACCGGTAAATCCGCCGACATCCGTTTCGGTTCCACGGATAAGGTGGATACCGTGGACGTGGGCCGCCAGTCGCTGGAGTTCAGCTACAAGGACCACCAGGGCTACCATTTCATGGACCCCGAGACCTACGAAACCATCCAGCTAGACGAGAGCCTGCTCGGCGACGCGAAGGATTACCTCGTGGAAAATCTGAAAGTCGAAGTCCTCTCCATTGAAGGCAAGCCCGCCCAGGTCGAAATGCCCGCCTCGGTCATCATCAAGGTCACCGAATCCGCCGAGGGCGTCCGCGGCGACAGCGCGAATAACGTGCAGAAGCCCGCCACGCTCGAGACTGGCAAGATCATCCATGTGCCGCTCTTCATCAAGGAAGGCGAACTCATCAAGATCGATACGCGCACTGGCAATTACATGGGCCGCGCGTAACGCAACGGGTGGGCGCGAATGACGAATGCCTAATAAACGGAAACCCCGCTCCTCGCGTTTCGATATTTCCGGCACGCCGGCGGTTGCGCGTCCCTCGGCGCTCGACAGGCGCATTCCCATGCGGTGGGTGAACACGCTCATCGGCATTTTCCTGCTGCCGGTCGCCTTCATCTGGACGCAGACATTCTTCACGGTCTTCTCCCAGCTCCCCCACGCCGGCAAGGGCGCGTTCTGGTTGACGGAGGAATTCTGGTTCTTTTCGCTCGGGGCGGTCCTTTGGGTGATCGTATTCTACAGTTCGCCTCGTCCGCTGCTCATCTATGTCTTCGGGCACGAGTTTACCCACGCGCTCTGGGTCTGGATGATGGGGGGGCGTGTTTCGGATTTCTCCGTGAGCCGCGATGGGGGCTATATCGTCACGGACAAGCACAACGTCTGGATCGCTCTCGCCCCTTATTTCTTCCCGCTCTACAGCATGTTGGTCATCGTCATCTACGGCATTGCCGGCATGTTTTGCGACGTTACGCCCTACCATCGCTTGCTTTACGCCTTGATCGGCGCCACGTGGGCATTCCATACCACATTCACCATCTGGATGATCCCGAAGGGCCAGACCGACCTCACCTACCACGGCACTTTTTATTCGCTCACCGTGATTTATTTGATGAACCTGCTCGTGCTCACCGTTTTCCTCATGGTCGCACTGCCTCGCGTCACCCCGCGCCATTTTGCAAGGGCATTCCGCAACAATACCGTGGAATTTTCCGCATGGGTCTGCTCGGAGGTCAGGCAGGTGAGAGATTTCCTTTGATAAGTTGCAGGATGCTTAACTGGTCCGGCAAAACCATGACTCAAAAAGACAAAGCCCTTCAATTCGAAGCATTGCACAAACGCGACGGGATTTTCCTGATTCCAAACCCATGGGATGCCGGCTCCGCCCGCATGCTTGCCGGCTTTGGCTTCGAGGCGCTGGCGACATCCAGCGCGGCTTCGGCCGGAGTGCTGGGCCGCCGCGATGGAAGAATTTCACGCGACGAAGCGATTGCCCATGCCCGGGGCATCGTCAATGCAACAAACCTCCCGGTCTCCGCCGATCTTGAGAATGGATTCGGCGCGGAGCCCGGAGTGGTGGCGGAAACAATCCGCATGGCTTCGGAGGCTGGCCTGGTCGGAGCCTCGATCGAGGATTCATCCGGCAACAGCGAAAAGCCACTCTACGACATCGCGCTCGCCGCCGAACGCATCGCCGCCGCAGTGGAAACCGCCCGCTCTTTGCCCTTCCCTTTCATGGTCACCGCCCGCGCGGAAAATTTCTTCCGTGGAAAGCCCGACCTTGACGACGTAATCAACCGCCTGCTCGCCTGCGAAAAAGCCGGCGCCGATGTCCTCTTCGCCCCCGCGCTTCCCGATCTTGCAGCAGTGAAAGCGGTATGCGACGCGGTTTCCAAGCCTGTTAATTTCATGGTGGGAATCAAGGGGAAATCGTTCACCGTCGCGGATCTCGTCGCAGCTGGCGTGAAACGCATCAGCCTCTCCGCATCATTTTATCGCGCCGCGATGTCAGGTCTGGCCGCCGCAGCACGCGAAGTAAAAGAGCAGGGGACATTCGGCTACCTCGACCACTGCCTCACCACGCCCGAACTTGCCCGCTTCTTTGCCGGCTGATCAATCATTAAGCCGGAGGCTTTACGGACATTAGCCGGTGGCGCCAAGCCACCGGACCCTTGGACAAAACTCGACTCAGCCCCGGCAGGGGCTGCGGATCTTGGCGGCGCACGAATATCACTGAATTTCTCGGTATTCTACACCCGGAACAGCGCCCCCATCTTCTTCCCAAGCAGCCGCGAAGCCGCAAGGATGGTGATCCCCAGGAACACCATCGCCCAGACCCCGAGTGCCGAGGCGATATAACGCCCTTCACCCAGCAATTGGTACAGCTCAAAGATCGCCTTGGTAATCGGGAAATCCACACTCCGCTGCGCCAGAATCAGCGAGTCGGAGACTTCGAGCATGGCAAATGAGAACGCCAGCAATCCCCCCGCCAGAATATTCGCGGTGATCAGCGGTATGGTGATCTTGCGCAGCGCGCGCAGCGGCGATGCCCCGAGATTTTGCGCCGCTTCCTCAAGCGTATAGCTGGTCTGCTGGAGCCCGGCTACCGTCGAGCGGACGACAAACGGCAGCCGCCGCACCGCATACGCGATCACGAGCAGGGGAGTGGGATCACGCGTCGGGTTGAGAAACGCAAACACCTTTCCCTGCTGCGTCATCGCGATATAGCCGAATGCCAGTACGAGGCCCGGTATGGCGAGCGGCAGCATCGCCACGGCATCGAGCAGATGCCGCAGCGGCGAGTCCGAGCGGACGATGACAATTGCAATTGCCACGCCGAGGATAAGATCGAAGACCGTCGCAAGGCTGGCGTATTTCAGGCTGTTGATGATCGATGGCACGGTGAGGTCATGCCCGAGCGCATTCTTATAATGGATGAGCGTCCACGAATCCGGCAGCACGGTGTGATACCAGTCACCGGCAAATGAAACGAGCACCACCCCGGCATGGGGCAGCAGCGCAATGCACGTGACGCCCGCAAAAAGCGCGGTGCAAAGCCACGCGGGCCCGCGCCCGATCACGCGCGCATCACCTCCCGCCGTGGTGGCCTTCGACGCCATGGCATAATGTGCGCGGCCAAACAGCAATTTGCTCACGAGGTAAAGCAGCGAGGTGCTTGCAAGGGTGACGACGACCAGCGCATAGGGCATCGGGTTTCCGCTGATCTCCTTGATTCCCAGAAATATCTGCACAGGCGTTACGCGCGAGTAATCAAACATTAGCGGCACCCCCAGTTCCGTGAATGCCCAGATGAAGACGATGGTGCCGCCCGCAAACAATCCCGGCATGATGAGAGGCAGCGTGATCTTGAAAAACTTGCGCAACCCCGTGCAGCCGAGATTCTCCGCCGCTTCCTCCATCGCGGGATCGATATTCGCCTGCGCGGCCGAGAGATTGAGATAAAGGATCGGGTAAAGGTGCAGCGCATTCATCCCGACGATCCCCCAGAAACGCCCCCGCCCGAGCCAGTCGATGGTCTGGTCCGCGCGCAGGATGCCGAGATGCGCGAGCAGCGCATTCAGCGCCCCCATCTGTCCGAGAATCTCCTGGATGCCAATCGCCCCGACGAACGGCGGCAGGATCATCGGGATGAGGATGAGCGCCGAAAAAAGCTTCCGCCCCGGAAACAAAAACCGCCCCGACACGAAAGCCAGCGGCATCGCGATTGCAAAGGTCAGCAACGTGCTGGCGACCGCGAGCGTGAAAGCATTGCGCAACCCCTCGAGATAAATGGGGTTCGCAAAAACCCCGCGCGCATAAGCCAGCGTGAACGCCCCATCCGCATTAAAAAACGCCCCCCGCAGCGTCTGGCAGATCGGCCAGAAAAGAAAGCACGCAAAGAAAGCGGCGATCACGGCAAAGCTCAAAGGCGCGAAAATTTTCCTCACGCGCCGTATGCAATCAGAACCCCGCTAAAATGACAAATGAATGACGAATGCGCGCTGGGTATCGGGGAGACTTGGACTGGATATCAGTGGGTTACAAACTCAAGCTTCCACACTTTCCATCGGCCATCTTCCTGCGTGAAATAGATATACCAGAAGCAATTGGATGCCAGTTTTCCACCGGCGGCCGGTCCCAGTTTTCGATCCCAAGCGTCCGATAAATTCGTGGAGGCGTTTATGCCGCCATACGTTTCTTTTATTTCCGCCCGGAACCGCTCAATTACTTTATGGGAAGATTTTTGATCTAACTCGTCCCGGTCGAAATGAACCTCCTCATCCACCCATACTGATACTTCTAGGCTGTCACGCTCAAAACCAAGGGGATCGTTGGTGTATGTGGGGCTTTTGTATTCGCCGTTCTGGGATGTCCGCGTGCTCTTCCAATCGACTCCTCTGCGGACAATTTCAATACCAGACTTGGAGCAGGTATTTCTGAATCTTTTAAAATCGCCACTTTTTATCGAGGCTATCACAGAGTTGGCCGCCTTTTGAAAGGCAGAGGAATCGGCTGCGTACAAAGGTAGCGTCCAAAGCAGGAATATTGATAGGACGGTGATGGACGGAATGCGCATGACTATCAGCTTTGCTCACCTAAGTTTAGGCTTATCCGAAGAAATTTAACAGAGGAAAGAAGGCGCTGCCATCGCCCAATTAGTCATCGTGAGCGGAGGCTTTGCGGAGTCGAATCGATCTCTGACTATTTCCCCTTCGCGCTCTTTGCGCCCTTAGCGGTTAAAAATCAATTTGCCGTCCTCGTGACGAAGTTGAACTTCGTCACGCAATTGTCCCCGAAGCTGAGCTTCCTCCAGCGGCCTCTTTCGTCATTGTTGCTTCGTTATTGGTCATTCGGACTTCGTCATTTTACCCTGTCTTTCTCGCAGTACGTAATAAATATGTAAATAGTAGTTGACATGAATAGCATATTTATGGAATAATTGAATTTAACAAGGGCGACTATGACTTCGCCGAAAACAGACCGCAACACCTTATGCGGAATATCACAAATTGATGAACTCAACAGCTACAGAAAAACAAATCGCCGCCCCCCGGCTGGATGCGGTGAAGTCGTCCCGTCCATTCGGCGGGCAAACCTCCCGGAAAGGTCTTTAGCCAAAAACACAGCTTTTTGCCGAACAAAGCCAATTTTTACTCTGTAGAGGCCAAAAAAACAAAGCCAAAACAAAGCCAATCAAACCCAAATAATCGGCATAACAAAGCCAATAAACTATGAGTCAAACCCATCTTGGTGCCTTGGTGGTGAATTTCCCCTTCCAGAACCAAATGCGTCCGGCCAAGTCCGGCCAGATCCGGGTAAGTCCGGTATGAACCCCCCACCCGAAAAACACCAATCCGGTATCCGGCTGAAAATTTGCCGGCTGTTCTTTGAAATCCTAAACTACATGTTTGAACCGGGAATCATCGCATTTGTTCCTCGTTATCCGGTCAAGCCTCGTCAAGGCCCGTCAAGACGCGACAGAGTAAAAACGGTGCGAAACGGCACAAGTCGGGCGCATAAACCCATGCAACTTTTCGTCGGGAAATGCAGGACGTACCCTAGGTCTGGGCGTCCTCTGATGTCGCTTTCGCACCCTCCGTATCGGGTGACAGGGTGGAGACCATGGCTTTTGCGACTTCGGCAAGGGTGTGGTTCCGGACACGGGCTACCGTTTCGAGTTTTTCGAGGGCTTCCATCCGGTCGATACGGAATTTTTCCATGAGAAGGGAGACGGCGAGATCGACCACTTTGACCAGTTCGATTTCGTTGGTGAGGGCGGCGATTTTGACTTTCGCTGAGAGCAGTTTCTGATGCTGCGAAAGGGCCACGGAAATGGAGGAATTCAACTGCGCTTTGCTAAAGGGTTTTACCAGGTAGGCCTGGATATCGATATTTTGCGCCCGCTCGAGTGATGCACAGTCCGATTTTCCAGTGCTGACGATGATCGGCACGCTGCAATCCTCCAGGATCTTTTCAGCGGCCTCAAACCCGTCCATTTTTGGCATTTCAAGGTCGAGAATCACCAGATCAGGCTTGTGCTTGATGGCCAGGGCCACGGCATCTACCCCATTGTCCGCCGATCCTACGATTTCGTGGCCGAGGCTTTTGAGAGTCATTGTCAATAAATGCAAAATGCGCATTTCATCATCTGCCACCAATACTGACAGGGAATGCCCACCATCCTTGCCGGTTTTATACGACTCCAGCCGGATGAGATTTGACAGTAATGAATCCATTGCGAGATGGAAAATAGCAGCTTTTGTGCTAAGTCTTTTATCATGCGCAATATTTAAGAGAAATAAAACAACTGTGGAGGTCCGATGGGGTATGGAAATGCCTTTCCAACAGAGAAAACGGTCGTTTAAAAGAAATTGTAAAAAAAGAATGCCGAGTTTGGCATTTCACGCAATCATTCTCACAGATGGGAATAATCTCCACCGCAATTCAGGCTGGCTGCCGGGAGGTTTCATCTGATGAATGATGTAACACGTTCACTCACAGGGATCCGGCGCAGGATGATGGGGCAATTCTTTATGGAGCGCCTGGTTATTTGCAGTCTGGCATTCGCGGGAGGGGTGCTGGTGGTCGCCGCTGTAAATGCCGCGCGCGGCATCGTGCTTTTTAACACTGGGCTCGCTGCAGGGCTGCTGTTGGCTGCACTGGCCTTTGCAGTGGCTTGGACGTGGTTGAAGAGGCCCACTCTGGAGCGAACCGCGATTTACGTCGATACGACCGCTGGCACCCGTGATCGTTTTTTGACGGCTTATGTTTTCTCAATTTCAGCGATGCCCACTCCGTTGGAAACCTTGGCGATGCGGGAGTGCGCTGCTTTTATCGCTGCGTTTGATGTCAAGGCTTGCACGCGATTCCACTTTCCACGGCTGCTCCCCTGGCTGCTCGTGCCTGTCACTGCACTGTGTCTTTTCGCTTTGCATAGCATGGCCCGCAAATCCTCTGCGGAAAGCGCCGGGGTAAATACCGTGGGCGATCAACAGAAAAAAGAATTCGAAAAAATCGCGCAGACTCTCGATCAGGCAAAATCCGATAACCTCAAAAAGATCGCCGATGAAATTCGAAATGCCGAAAAAAGAATGGACGCGTTGAAGCCGGACGAAACTACCAAGGCGGCCCTGCAGGAGATGTCCTCGCTGGAGAATATGATTGAGGATATGCTGAAATCACAAAAGTCGTCACCGGAGGAGTTGGCTGCGGTCTCAGAGGCGCTTAAACAATCGGAACTCACCAGGGAGGCTGCATCCGCTTTGGAAAATGGAAAAACGGACGAGGCCGCCGCGAAGCTCGAGAAGCTTTTGCAGCAGCAGAAGGAGAATCCGCAGTTGGATAAGGCCGGTCAGGCGGTGCAACAGGCATTGGCGCAACTCGCGGAGAATCAAAAAGGGGAGATCAGCAAGGAGCTTCAACAGTCCTCCGCATCCGGATCGCAGGCTTTACAACGGCTTGCGGAAGCGCTTCGCAAGGCGGCTGGCAATGCGCAGCAACAGAACGACACGGCAGGTTCCAAATCGCAGGAAACGATGCGCAATATTTTGTCGGAATTGCAGGCAATGAAATACGGCAGTCTGGGCAGTCAGGCGGGTTCGGATTCCAGGCAGGGGGATGCTTCAGCGCCAAAAATGATCATGCAATCCACCGCACCCCAGTCCGCACAAGGTCAGTCTCCCCTGGTCTCGACGAGCGTGCCAGGCGGAACCCACGGCGAGCACGACGACACCGGCACGACCAAGGACCCGTACGGTGCGCCGCAAAAAAAGAGCGGCGTCGCGCCGCCGCCGGTTCAGTTGAATGGAGCGAGCGGCGAGGGGCAGTCATTGCATGATTTTATGACCGCAGCCGGTGATCATTCGCAATCCAGTCTCCAGTATCGGCAGCTTTATAATTCCATGCTTCCCGCGGCGGAGGAGGCGGTCATGCAGGAAAATATTCCCCTTGGTTCCCGGTTTTACATCAAGCGGTATTTCGAAAACATCCGGCCAAAAGAATGAGCCGCCTCCGATTTGCGGTTTGCAATTTTTGATTGGTCGCTTTCCTATTCCTCTTATGACCACCGTTCCCAGCCCGATCGAGTCCGAGGTCGAACTTTTCAAGACCACATTCCTCCGCATCCGGGAGGAGCTTGGCAAGATGATCGTTGGCCAGCAGGAAATCATCGACGGGGTGCTCACGGCATTTTTTGCCGGGGGCCATGTGCTGCTCGAGGGAGTGCCCGGGCTGGGCAAGACGATGCTCGTGCGGACGCTGGCGGAGGTGATCGACCTCAAGTTTTCCCGCGTGCAATTTACTCCGGATCTCATGCCTGCGGACATCGTCGGCACGAACATAATCATGGAAGACCAGTCGGGGCAGAAGGAATTCCGGTTTCAGGCCGGCCCGATCTTTGCGAATATTCTCCTGGCGGACGAGATCAACCGCGCCACGCCGAAAACGCAGAGCGCATTACTGGAGGCAATGCAGGAGCATCATGTGACGGTGGGTGGCCGCAAGCATGTCATCGAGGAGCCGTTTCTCGTGCTGGCCACGCAGAACCCTCTGGAAATGGAAGGCACCTACCCGTTGCCCGAGGCGCAGCTCGACCGTTTTTTCTTCAAGCTCAAGGTGCTCTATCCGAATGCCGGGGAACTCCACAGCATTGTGGGAAGGACAACTTCGGAAACCGCGCCCGCGGTGGAAAGGATCGTCAGGCATCGCGAGGAAATCATCCAGCTTCGCAAGGTCGTGCGCCAGGTGCCGCTGACGCGGGAGGTGCAGTCGCGCGCCATCGATATCGTGCTGGCCACGCATCCCGACACCGCGCAGGCTTCCCCATTGGCAAAAAAGTATGTGCGATACGGTGCGAGCCCGCGCGGGGCGCAGACCCTCATCCTTGCCGGAAAGATTTTTGCGTTGCTGGATAACCGTTATCACGTCGCGCGCGCCGATATCGACAAGGCCGCTCTTGCCGCCTTGCGTCACCGCATTATTTTGAATTTTGAGGGCGAGGCGGAGGGCAGGACCAGCGATGAAATCATCAGCGGAATCCTCGCAGCGGATTGAAGTGCGCGGCGATTTTCAGTAGCCTTCGCTCGCATTTAATTTCGTCGCCTCAAACTGCGCGATCTCCCTGCCGGTCACAAACTGGTCGCCTTTGCGGACGATCGCCTTCACGCTGAGCTTGTTGTCCGCGATATCAATTGCGCGGGGCCGGCCGAAAGGCATGAAACTCCCCGTATTGATGATGATCCTCGGACCGATTTTCCAGATGCCTGGCCAATGCGTGTGGCCGACAATAACAAACTTCGCGCGGGGCCGGAACGTCTGCGCCAGCGCGACAGCCTTGCCGGGCGTCTCGATCCAGCACTTGATGATTTGGAAAGGTCTCCACGGCGGCCAGAACTCCTCCAGCACGAACGCGATTTTTGCCAGCGCCCCATGTGGCAGCGTGACGTCATACATTTCCATGGCAAGCACGGCGCGTTTGCTCGCGTGCAGGCGTTTCTCAAAATCATGAAATGCTTCGTCATCCAGCGCTTCAAGCGCCTCTGTGTGCGCCTTGGCCATCAGGCCCGAGACCCTGCTCCAGGGGGAAATATCGTGAAAAAGCATGTCGCCATGGGTCGCCAGCACGGCGCCCCCGGCGAGATCCGCGTGATCCATGCCGGAGATTTCGGGATCGTGATTGCCGTTGATGAAATACGGCTGCGCTCCTGCTGCAAGGCATAGTTCTTTGACGGCTTCTACATCCCGCAGGCCTTGTTCACGCCGTCTTGCCAGGTGCGTCTCCACGGTGTCGCCATTAAAAACGACGCTCGACACCCCTTGGAAAAGCGGGACAAGCTGACCGGCATTTTCAAAGGAGCACGAGGGATGTCCCAGATGCAGGTCCGATAGGATTCTGATGGGTTCGTGGATTGCCATGTGTTCGATTCAAACCCCCATCACGTTCACGACGATACTGCGCGTGTGGGCTGCGCTCCGGTGTTCGAAGAGGAAGATTCCCTGCCAAGTCCCGAGTTGCATTTCCCCGTGTGCAACGGGCACGGACTCGCTCGACCGCGTAAGCACCATCCGGGTATGGCACTTAATGGATATCGTCGAAAGAAGTCGCATCATCGCAGGGTTCATATTCCAATCACACTCACCACGATCCGCCTCTGGTGGGGAAAGCGGCGGTGCTCGAACAGGAATATGCCCTGCCAAGTTCCAAGTTGCAATTGTCCGCCGGATATCGGGACAACCTCGCTGGTTCTCGTCAAAACCATCTTGATATGCGATGTCGAGTCATCGCGGCCCTCTGCTGTATGTGTGAAATAATCGGAATCCTCAGGCACCAGCCGTTCGAAGTAGGCTTCCAGATCGACGCGCGCGGAGCGGTCTGCATTTTCAAAGATGATCAGGCTCGCGCTGGTATGCTGGACGAACACAGTCACCGTTCCTGTCTGGACACAACTATCTTTTACGAAACGCGCAATCTGGTCAGTGATTTCGTAGGTGCCTTTGCCTCTCGTCTGGACTTCAAATGTATCGGTGCGTGCCTTCATGGTCGTCTGACGACAAAATATTCGAGCTTCCGTAGGTGACTGCGAGCATAAAAGCAAATGCATGAGAAGAAATTTGAACGGGCCATGTGGGCAAGAAAAGACGAGCGCAGGGGAAACCTCATGCACAGAAGCATTACGCCGAGTATTCCACCTTTCCACCCCAGACCGAAATCCCGGCTCGAGAGTCACGATATTACGTTTCCAAAAACCGGAAACCGTTATGCCGCTTGAACCAGAAGACCAGAAGACCAAAAGCACGTCCGGAGCTCCGCAAAGTGCCACTTTATCGACGCGCGAATCAGCTTGCTGCGGCAGTCAGTGAGAGTAAATAAGCGTCCTTCGTAACACCACCGATTAGGTCGAATCGATCCGTGATCCTCGCTTCTTCCAAACTCAATTCGTAGAACTGGCTCAACCCATCGCGGGCATGAAGTGGGTCTTGCAGGATTGCCAGGCCGAATGTTCCATCTTCGTGGTCGCATAGCCGGTAAAGGTAATAGCGATGTTCGAACGTGCTCGCCGCCCAAAGCTCGTTGTCGCGAAGGTCGATTTTCGCGCGGCTATCGCGCCGACCTTTCACCTCGATAAATCGTGCAACGAGCACATCGTCTTTCTTTTCCGCTGCTACAAACGCTTCGCGCTTTTCCGCCGAATCGAAGCTGAGAACATCAACGCCCGGCGCAGACCATCCAGTAATCCGGCCAACTCGCAGTGGAAAACATCCTCTCTGCTCCTCGAATTCAACAACCTTCGCTTCACAGAAGTCGCCGCTTACCCGCTCATAATTAGTAAAGTTGCGTACATTGATCTGCTGAGTGCGTGTAATCCTGAGCCCGATAACCGCAGATGGCGTCGGAACGTGTACCTTATGCTGGATTTGTAACGGGTTGCCGCTGCTGGGTGATACACTCGGCGGTGCAAGCGGTGGGTCGGGGGTAGGGGACGGCGGCGTAGCAACGACTACAATGGGCGGCGCAATCGGAATCCTCCGGCACCAACCGTTCGAAGTAGGCCTCCAGATCGACCCGCGCGGAGCGGTCCGCATTTTCAAAGATGATCAGGCTCGCGCTCGTATGCTGGATGAAAACCGTGACTACTCCCGTTTGCACGCCGCTCTTTCGCAGGATGCCGGCCACCTTGTCCGTGATTTCGTAAGTTCCTTTTCCCCTCGTGGAGACTTCAAATGCGGCGGTGTGGGCTTTCATTCCTTTTCAAGGGAAAATATCCGGACTTCCGCCTTCGAGTGCGAGCCCAAAAGACGCGTAGGCATCGATTCTTTGATGATAACCCCCGTCAATCTGTACAGGTAGGAAATCAACTGACCTGCATCTGTATCTTGCGCCTGTAATGCTTTAGCTTCAGTCATCAAACAAATATGAACACCGACCAATCCGATCCGCTGTTTTTCTTTCGTGTTATCGCCACCATGGGCTTCTTCGCCACGCTCATGGCCGGCATCTATCTGGGCAAAAACTCCGGAAAACTCTTCGGCGCCACCGCGGAAATTCCCAGTGAAAGCAGCAGCGACCGCACCTATACGAAACTCCTGGTGTTCGCCGCATGGGTGCACGCCATGGTGCTTTTCGGCGCGGGCGCGCTGAACCTCTAGCGCGTTGACACCCATACCGGCGTTGCTTCATAACCTGCCTCCGTGGGCATCACGAATACTACGCAGTTTCAAAAAATATCCCGCGCATGCGCCGCCGCCCCCGTGCTGGTGTGCGCGACCCGCGTGCTGGCGTGTGCGATAATCCTCGTGGCCGCCGGTGTAATTCCCGCGCGCGCGCAGGACGACCCCGTCGTCGCCACCGTCAACACCGAAAAAATCTATCAAAGCGAAGTCTTCATCCGGCTCCAGCGGCTCAAGGCGCAGGACTTCATCCTGAAACCCAAGCCCCTGACCATGCGCTCGGATTCCGCAGGCTCGGTCGTCCTCGGCTCCATCATTAATGAGCACGTCATCATCCAGCTTGCGCGGCAGGAGAGCGTCATGCCGACCGAGGCCGGGGTGCAGGCGCAGTTGGCGCCGATCCTCGAGCAGGCGACCGTGAAAAAAATGCTCGATGCCCGCCTGATCACCGCCGGGCAACTCGCCTACGATATCCGCGTGCAGGATGCCCGCCGCAATCTCGAGAAGAAACTCGGCGGACGCGCCGCCGCTGAAAAGCGCATGGCCGCATTCCGCAAGTCTTCGCAAATCACCATCGCGCTCCCGGGCTGCGACGCCCTGGTGAATAGCCCCAAATAAAAAATCGCGATTTTCCGGGGGGGCAAAAATGGAGCCGGGCGCGCTCAAATGCTGCCTTGACAACAAAGGGCCATATTTTTTAAAAGGTGTTTATATGCGCATCATTGCCTCCCTCGTCATTGCAGCCGCATTTGCTACGGCTGCTTCACTTCAAGCTCAAACCGCTGCCTCCCCGAGCCCCAGCCCGGCGGCATCAGCCTCGCCTTCACCGGCGAAGCATCACCACAAAAAGGCTGCCAGTCCCTCTCCGTCGGTCGCAGCCGCTGCTTCACCAGCGGGCGCCTCGGCGGCAGCTCATCCTCCGGATGCAGCCGCAGCCGCATCGCCCACTCCAAAAAAACACAAATGGTTCGGCGGCGCAGCCGCATCGCCGGCCGCTGGCGCCGCTGCCAGCCCTGCCGCTGCCACAACCTCCGGCAAGGGCGTCGGTCCGGCCGCAAGTGTCGTGCAGGCTCCCGGCGGCGGTAATGGCCAGGTCTGGGTCAATACCAAGTCCCACGTTTACCACATGGAAGGCTCCAAGTGGTATGGCAAGACCAAGGAAGGCAAATACATGACCGAGGCGGCTGCGATCGCCGAGGGCGACAAGAAATCAGGCGACAAAAACGAAGCCGCCAAATCCCAATAAAATCCATGGGCCTCTTTGATTCAATCGTCGGTGCTGTCGAAGGACAGGTCGAATCCGCCGGTGGGAGTAATAATCTCCTCGGCGCAGTAGGCGGCATTCTCACCCAGAGTGGCGGCCTGCAAGGGCTTCAGCAGAAGTTCTCCGAAAATGGCCTGGAGGGGGCTTTCTCCTCATGGGTCGGCACCGAGGCGAACCAGGCGATTTCCCCCGCGGAAATCCAGAAGGTCCTCGGCTCCGGCCAGATCAACGACATTGCTGCAAAGCTTGGCGTCGATCCCGCCACGGCCTCCAGTTTCCTGGCCGAGCATCTGCCGAAGATTGTCGATAAACTCACGCCGACCGGTCAGGTCGATCCCTCCGCGGATCACCAGGCGGCCCTGGCCAGCTTGATTCCATCGCTTCTGCAAGGTCTCGGGGGCGCCGCTCCCGCCGCACCACAGCAATAGCGCCGGAAACATCAACTCAACAAACGTTTAACAAAAAGCCCCGCCCGCAAAGGCGGGGCTTTTTAGTTAAACTGCGTTCTTTACGCGCCTCTTTATGACTTCGGAGAGGCTGCGGGGGAAGCAGCAGGGGCTGCGGCCTTCGCGCCTTTTGCTGCCTTGTCAGGTTTGACCTCAATGGTGGCCGCCGTCATCGTATAGGTAATCGTGACTTTGGCTCCCACTTTGAGATCGCCCGTGACTTTGGTGTCGGCGCTGCGCGTGATCTGCCACAGGTTCTTGTCCTTCACGCTTTGGACCGTGATGACTGTGTCGGTCAACGTCGTGATGGGGCCTGTCACCTGGTAGGTGGTTGCTCCTGCGGCGAAGACGGTGGAACCAAGGGCTAGACTGGTTGCTGCGATGATACTGAGTAGGGTTTTCATTAAAAAATATCACCTCCTTTCCGCCAAATATCAGAGCAGGAGGAATGAAACCCCGCAAGCAATTAACGCGCCTGTTTATACAGCGCCGGCCCGGCGCAAATCAGCTTTGCCCTTGCGAATGGTGGCGCGCTTTCCACGCCGCCAGGAATTGCGCCAGCTTCTGCTGCTGTTCCGGGGTCAGGATGCTTTTGATCTGCTGGTTGCTGGATTGCCGGATCGCCTTCATCTGCGCCATCTTTTGTTCCCTCGGAAGCGATTCCTTGCGGATAGCCATCATTTCAGCGCGTCTCTGCTGGATGATCGGCTTGAGGCTCGCCTTCTGCTGCGGGGTCAGGTCCAGCGCCCGCGCCAGCTTTTCCATCCCCTTGCCGTGCTCATGCCCTTGCCCCTGTTGTCCAGGGGTAAACTGTCCCGGGGTAAAAGAGGGCGGCGGCGTGTTCGTCACGGTGCTGGTGCTCGTCCCTTGTCCCACCTCAGGAGCATTGGCGATGGATGTCGTCTGCGCATGCACCGCAGTCGAATAAGCGACGACCATTCCGCAGATGGCCAGTGGGAGTATTTTATGGGGTTTCAGTTTCATAAGCCGTTGTGGTTATTATGAAAAACCCCGCAATCTCACCAAAGTTGCAAAAACTTTGAACTCGGAACAAGGAACTACCTCCCAAATATTTGCCTCCCCGCCGCATAAAACGCCTCGCGCACGTGATCAATCGACGCCCCGTGCTGCACCAGGTACACCATCACGATCCCGCGCTTCGGATCGATCGTCATATGCGTCGCCAGCGCGCCGGAATGGCCGAAGCTCCCATCCTCCGCCGTGCCCCAGGCCAGCCCGTAGTTCGCCTCGAGGTCGCCTGTCTGCTTGCGCGTCATCTCTTTTACGGATTTCTCCGACACATAGCGCCGCCCGTCAATCTCCCCGCCGTTCAGGATCATCTGGCAGAACCGCGCCACGTCGCGGATCGAGGAAAACAATCCCCCCGCCGGGAATGCCTGCCGCCTCGGGTCCGTGAGCGGATAAAAAAGCTGCCAGTCCCTGTGTTCCTGCAGCTTGCCCGTCTCCGCATTCGGCTTGTACGTCTTTGCCAGCCGCCGCTCCTGGTCATCGGATAGCACAAACACCGTGTCATTCATCCCCAGCGGCTCAAACAAACGGGTGCGCATGAACTCCGCGTAAGGCATCCCGCCCAGCACCTCGATCAGCCGCCCCGCCGTGTTCGTCCCCGCGTTGGAATACTCGTATTTCGTCCCCGGCTCGGTCAGCAGCGGTCGCATCGCATGGCCCCGCACCACCGTCTCCAGCGGCAGCATGTCCACCGTCGGCGTCTCGATCGGCGAGACGAACGGAAGCCCCGCCGTATGGCTCAGGATTTCACGCACCGTGATCGGGTGCCCCGGCTTCTTCAGCAGCATATGGTCGTCATCCTTTTCCACGATCACCATCTGCCCCTTGAACTCCGGCAGGAACTTCTCCACCGCATCATCCAGCGTCAGCCGCCCCTCATCCACCAGCATCATCAGCGCCGTCGAGGTCATCGGCTTCGTCTGCGAAGCGATCCAGAAAAACGAATCCGGCGACATCGGTCTTCCCGCCCCGATATCCGCAAACCCGATCGTCTCCAGGCTCAAAATCTTCTCCCGCGAAGCCACCAGAGTCACCGCCCCCGCCAGCGCCCCCGCCTCCACAAAAGGCCGCAACACTTCTCCGGGACTGGTTTCAGTGGGAGTAGGGGAGGGAGATTGGGTAGTAGTAATCATAAATTAAAAAATCTGCGTTAATCTGGGAATCCGACTCAGGGAGAAGCCGAGGGGCGAGGGCGGCAATCTGCGGACAACCATTTCCCTGCTTTCTTCATCCTGTTCATCCTGTCTAAATCTCTTCTTATCTCAACCCCTCAATCGCCCCCCGTATATCCTCCAGCGTCACCTTCTCCGACAAAAACGCCGACCCGATCCCCGCCGTCAACACAAACCGGATCTTCCCCTCCGAAAATTTCTTGTCCGTCTTCAGCGCCGCCAAGATCGACTCCGTAGAAATCTCCGCTGGCAGCTTCACCGGCAGCGCAAACTGCCTCAGCAGCGTCAATATCCGCTCCTGGTCCTCCACCGGCAGCCCCGCATGCTTCATCGAGATCAACCCCGCCGCCACGATCCCCAGGCTGATCGCCTCGCCGTGCAGGTAAAACCCGTAGCCCGCCGCCGCCTCGATCCCATGCCCGATCGTGTGCCCGAAATTCAGCAGCGCCCGCTCCCCCGTCGTCTCGTGCTCGTCCGCCGCCACGATCGCCGCCTTGATCGCCACATTCCGCGCGATCAGCGGCGCAAGGTTCTCCCGGTCCAGCCGCGTGATCTGCCCGAAAAGCTCAGCATCGCGGATGATTGCGTGTTTGATCACCTCCGCAAACCCCTCGTTGAACTCCCGCTCCGGCAGCGTCCGCAGCGTCTCCACATCCGCCAGCACCAGCCGCGGCTGATGGAAACTCCCCACCAGGTTCTTGCCCCCCGGCGCATTCAC
>Ga0302319_10005360_pt1 | contig 25809 bp, 39 predicted proteins | sample Bog_T0_2_FD_203319 | JGI IMG/M metagenome (GOLD analysis project Ga0302319, IMG submission 203319) | Peat permafrost microbial communities from Stordalen Mire near Abisko, Sweden - Bog_T0_2 | ecosystem: Environmental > Terrestrial > Soil > Wetlands > Peat | place: Sweden: Abisko, Stordalen Mire...
TCTTACCACAGTTGCACCTTTGTCATTTAAAATGAAAAGGCAACAGGGCCATAAACAGCTCCTAAAATCAACACTTGCAAGTAGAGCCGGGATGGCGGAACTGGCAGACGCAGCGGACTCAAAATCGCTTCTTCCTCTCTGCGAAAAATCCATTAGCACTGTGATTTCTTGAGCTTAAGTCGTTTGGCACGACCCGTGCTTGATGTGGTTTTATCGAGGCTTTTTTCGGTTGGACAGCCAGAGTTCAGCCATAGTGTGTTGAGAGCTTTTACTTAAGCGGATTAACCGCTGCGCCGATCCAGCCAAGCATTGAGGGCTGGCGATCCCCAGAGGTATCGGCGATGCTTGCCCAGCCGGAAGATAGGAATCGGGTCGGCGGTTCGGGAGCGTTTGCTCTGGTCAACGACCCAGCTTTCCTTTACCTTCAGACGCTCGGCAAGCTCCGCTGTGGTTAACACCTCGTAAGGGAAGGCTGAGGCTGACTCTGGCTGTTCACCGTTCTTCATCTCGCGGCACCTCCGTCACGCTTCGACGTTGGCTGCTTACCCTCTTTCACTTGCTTTGTTGGTGAGACCTTCCCCATCGTGAACCGGGTCGTCCTCACTAAGCTGATTTCTTCTGGGCAGCTTTTACCTTCGCCCATCGCGCTCGCTGAGCGGCGGCGATCCTCCTGCGGGCCGTAGCGGACATCGTCCTCTTCTTGGGCATGCTGACGACGTTCTGCTTCTGCTTGCCTGTCCCGCGCACCTTTGCCCAACGCGCCCTCTGGGCAGCCGCGATCCTTGCCCTTCCTGCCGCCGAAATCTTGCGCCTAGTTCCAGTTCGTCTTCCGTATGAGCCGCTATCGAGCGCGGCGAGTGCCGCGTCAAGTTGCTGGACAGTTCGCGCAGCCTGATCCCGTTCCTTCCGCAACTGCTGGACAACACCAGCCAAGTTCATGTGATCTCCCTCGCCGGGGATTGTATCAAGAGCGTCGAAAGTCGTTGATGATTCGGGGGAGGAAGTGGGAGTCAGTTCACCGTCGCCCCGCCGCAGCACTTCTTGTACTTCCTGCCCGACCCGCAGGGGCACGGGTCGTTCCTGCCAACCTTGGGCGCGGTACGCCGGGATTCGGGTGCATCGACTTCGAGATCGCCTTCCCGCTCTATCCGAAAATACTCGTAGGCGTTCATCAACCCCGCTGCCATGAAAGCGATGACCTGCTCGCGCTTGTCAGGCGTAATCGGGTCGGGTCGCATCTCCGGGTCTTCGTCGTGCTCGTGATAGAGCATCATCATCGGGGTCAGGGAGCCGCCATATTTCTCGTCGTTGATAAGCTCAGACCAAGCATCGTGGCGTATCTGCATCCCCCGTATGAACCCGCGTGCCCAGTCGTTGCCGTGAAGCTCGCCTTTCTCGTCTTCAAAGATGAGCGGAGCGTGGATTTCGCCCTTGTAGAGCGTTGAGGCAATCTTGTTCCAGTGCCGCATCATCAGATTCAGAATTTCCTGCGCCTCGTCGAGACCGGAGAACTCCACGACTTCCGACATTTCGCCGCCGAAGACTTCCCGGTTGTAGTCGGATGGCATCACGGGTTCCGGCCCGGCGATCAAGGCGGCGAAAAATCCGTCGAGTTCTTCCAGATTCATCGCCTTGCCGCCCTTGCATGATTTGAGGAAATCGCCGAGGCGGTCGAGTTCGGCATCGGTCAGCGGCTCGTTCTGGGTGAACGTCTTCACTGGGAGTCTCCGAGCATCGTCGATGCAACCGTTTGGTACTGGTCTAAATCTTCTCACGAGTGGCGTGGCGTTTTCGTGTGGCTGCATTGGTCAAGATTGACCATCCTTCCCGCCAGCAATGTTGCATCATGTAGCCATGAAAGCCATTGGGAAACAAGCACTGGCGGTGCGGTGCCCCACTTGTGGTGCTAAGCCCAGAGAGAAGTGCGAGCTTGGCACTGGGCAACCGCGAACGAACCCCCACGGGGATCGGTGCTTGGTGGCTTCGGACAAGTAGTCTCTGGCAGCAACGGCTCATGGGCATGCTTCCCAAGACCGCCCGCCGCCCCCCGCTGGCGTCAGGGCATCCCTCAGAAAAGCCGATTCTGCGGCGATTTGGCTGGCGGGGAGGGGTTCAGGTAGGGTAGGGCGTTTTCAGAAGTGTGGGAGCCTTTTGTGACCACCTTGGCGGACGCACCAGAGAATCGCCCGTGATAAATTCAGCAGGTTGATCAGTTCGGTCAAAAACGAAACCGGAACTCTCGCCAAGGCGCGACCAAACCCTGACCTACCACGAGTCCTTCTGGTCGAGGATGAGCAGCCGATTCGGGACATTATCGTCCCGTGGCTGTTCAGGGACGGGTTCGATTGCCGGGAAGCGGCGGACGGTCGAGCGGCAATTGAATTGTTGGCGGCGGGAACTAGGATCAACCTTGTACTCTCAAATTTGCTGCTACCTTTGGTAGACGGGTTCACGCTTCTCCTGCACGTGAAGCAGCATTATCCTCGCATTCCATTCGCTTACGTTACTGCCATAAACGATGCGCAGGTTCGAGAAGAGGTAATGCGCAATGGGGCGGACGGCTACTTGCTGAAGCCATTCACTGAACAGGAATTTCTGGCGCTCGTTCGCCGCACAATCGGGAAACCTCCACGGCGATGAGAAGTTTCTGCTCTGGTCGTAGTCACTTTGCTGCCTCGGTTGTCGGCGCGACCACCCAGACGTACTCAAGGACTTGCGATCCGGTGTTCTTCACGTTGTGCCGTGTCGCGGGCGGAATGTAGGCGAGCATCTTTTCCGTGAGCGGCACATCAGGATGTCCCTCGATATTGGCAACACCGCTCCCGTGCAGGATTACCAGAGCCTCCTCATTCGCCGAAGTCGAGTGCCAGCCCACGCTCTCGCCCGGCTTGAGCTTCACGGAACCGCCCCTCATTCCGCTCGTCTGCGGTGCTCCCTTGAGCAGCGGGCAGTCGCCCCCGGCGCAGTCCAAGGCAAACGTCATCGGCTCACGCTTCGCCCGCTCTTGTGCCGCGATGACGACGAACGCCACGGCAACACAGATCACTACCAATACCAGATTGACCTTGTTCATGGCTCTTCGAGTGACCGTCAGTGAGGGTGGGGATGGTCGTGCGTCTTCATTTGGTGCTGGAGATCGTGGATTGTCTTCTCAAGTTTCTTGACCTTCTGTTCTTTCGACTTCGGGATGCTGTGGCTCTGTTTCTTGACGGGCATAGACTCTCCTTCACATGCAATGACTACCAGCGTTCGACTGGCGCGGCACGAACGACTATCAGGCGAAGCTGACGGGAATAGAAAACGGCTCGTCCTCGCGATTACTGCTCGTCAGCCAAAGCTCACCTGACATTCCTTTCGGAACGTTTGCCTCAGGAAAAAGAAAATGTAAATTGTAGTCCTGCTTGTCATTACCCAACATACTGATCCTGTCATATCGGTCGCGGTCATTTGACTTCAAGTGAAATGCCAGCCTTGTGAGTTCCCAATCGACTCCGTTGATCACGAGTCGCAGCGGGGTGATCTTCATGTGACCTTGCGTAGGATTGACCACCGTAATCGCGCCCCAAACGTCCACGTGCGGCCCCTGCACCGAGTGCTGTGATCCTGTAATCCGTATCGGATTCGGGCTGCCGCCTGCGTTGTAAATTTCTGGAGGCGTTCGCTCCCTTCGTCGTTCTTCAGCCTTTGCTTCTGTTTTTTCACGCTCAAGCTGTTCGCGTTCTTCGTTCCGCCATTTGTATTGGAGATAGTTGAATGCGAGGCTAACGACTAACGCAAGGGCAGTGAGGACAAGACCAGCTATCGCAATCATGAGGCGAATTGTAGAACAGTCTGGTCTGCTCCCGTACAGAGACGGCTCAGTTACAATTGTCAAAGGAGTATCGGGACGTGCGGCGATGACAAAACAGACAATTCGCCAGCACTATGTGACAGCGGGTTACCTTGCCCAGTTCACTCTTCACGGCAGGCGTGACCCGCCGTTCTTCGTCCATTCTCTCGACGGTAAAATAAGAGAAGCTACACCCGAAAGCATTGGCTTCGAGCGACACTACCACACAATCGACGTTCCCGATTTACGTCCAGATCACCTCGAAGGCATCTTCCAGAAAATTGAGAGTCCAGCCTGTGCTCTCTTCAAGAAGCTGTCGGAGAATCCGGGTCATGAATTACTAGAATCTGAAAAGGACACACTGCTGATGTTTTTCAGCACGCAGGCGGCACGCCTCCCACAGTCAAGGAAAACGTACAACAACCTGATGCTTGATTGCGGTCGCGCTTTCATGGAGGAAACTGCACACTCGCCTGAGTTTTTTGATACGGTCATGGCGATTGCTGAGCGACACGGCGTCGAGACGAATTCGTTCACTCAAGAGCAGCTACGCGAAGCAGTTGACGGCGGTCACATTTTCCCCATCGCTGATCGAATCCAGTCGGCTGTTGGAATCTTCCGACTGACGGAAGCTATTCTAGACGCTCTAGATGGGATGAACTACTCGATTTGGTACTCGGATGACGCAACGTTTGTTTGTTCTGACTATCCAGTCGGTATGTTCTATCGCCTCTCGGTGGATGATCAGCCGACCAACCCTGTGATCCTAAAACCTCCGAGAATCACAATGCTGACCAGCACAATTTTCATGCCTCTATCTCGCAGAGTGGCAGTGGCTTTCCATCGGTTTGAAGGTATTCCCGTTGCACAGAGAGCTAACGAGCGTATGGTCGCCATCGTGAACTCCGTAACCATTAGCCACGCGCAGAGATTCATCTGTTCTCCAACCGCAGACTTCGTCTGTGTTCTCCCCGGTGGGCAGTTGGGAAACGCGAAGCAGGCGATTGAAACGCTCATGTCATGCAAGCCCTCGGTGTTCAAGCTCACGTTGGAGCATCGGTTCCCAGCGCATCTCGGAGGGCGGTTACTTTCGACTCTCCGCTTTTTGCGTTCTCACCGGACACTATCGACCTCCACATTTTCTCCGGTTGACGCTCCCATACGACATGTCGCCGACCCTCTCCGTCGATCCCCAAGGTGACAATCATTCGCTTCAATTGACCCTTGTCACCGCGAGCTTCCACTGCCCATGCTGCCAGAACCCCCTCAGTTCCTGGAATGTCAGTTTCGGTTGGAGCCTCGCTACCTGCCGTGTGACATTTCGGATGCGAAAGAAGCGCCAAGGATCGACGCTGTCGCCCCGGAAAACATACGAGCGGTTGACATGCGCTAGACAGCAGGAACCAACGTCCAACCCGCAGCGAGACAGCACACGATATTGAATCGCCACGTCATCGAGGTGCTCTTCCTTCTTGGAGGCTGATGACTTGACTTCGATCAACCTCCAGCGCCCGTCAGCCCGGCGATGGAGCACATCGACGCGCACTACCACTCCGTCGTGCTCAAAAGCAGCCTCGAAGATAGCCGGAACCTCTCGGTTGGCGACCAACTCCCGCGTGGTGCGGATCGCATCGTCGAGACCACGGTCGCTGCGGACTTCAACGCCGCCCGGAAACAACTGGCGGGCGAGCCTGCCGACCTCGCGACCCTGCTCCATGATCGCCTCTGTTGCACCGTCCGGCTCTGCGGCAAGTTCCGGCTGGTGAACTTGAAGGTAGAGCCGCTTGAGGCACTGCACGCCTGCAACGAACTTCGATTTGCTGATTCTCATGTCCACCGCAGCACCTCCTCGTGCATTAAGGGCTTCATTTCAGTCCCGCTTTGACGACGCGCAGGTACAGCGCCGCCGCGTCATCAAACAACCCCTGCTGCATATAAATCTCTGCCAGCAGCGTCAGGTTCTCCGGCGTCGGCTCCGTCTCGATCAGCGTGAGCATCAATCCAGCCGCGCTCACCGTTTTTCCCTGCGCAAAGAACGCTTGAGCAAGCTCCCTCATCAATTCTTCCCGAACAAAACTGGTTTGACTAATCGCCAGATGTATAGCAACGCAAATGGACTGAGCAGACAGAGCCATGCCCCGGTGAACCATGCTCGGTCATCCCAGACGTAGCAGACATCGTAGTTTGAGGCGAACAAGAACATCGCGCCAGCCGACACTAGGAAACCGAACGCAATCGCGCCGAAGGATTTGACGCGGAACAGCAGCCCTCGGTCTCCCCCGTTGTGCGCTGGGAGCATCGCGATTATGAGAAACCAGAAGGCAGTGGCGAATGGGCCGAACACGCCAAACAACCACTTGAGGAACCAAATCTCGTCCGGCGAGGCGTACCTGATCGCGAACACGGGAACTATGGCGAAGATGGCAGGGGCGAGCAGCAGGAAGAGGAGCCACAGCAGCGCGTGCCAAAGCAACCTCAATGGGGCTACCAAGAAGTGAACGTCGTTCGCGAGTTGTGTATTGGTATCCATTGCGTTTCCTCCTAAACGCTTGTTGTGGCGCTTACGCGCCGACCGTTTCGCGAGAGCCACTGCCCCGTTCTGGCTTCGGGGCGATCTTCGCGCTCGCAGCGGCGTCGCAGAGATCGCGCAGCCGCTCCCGGTACCGCACGACTAGCCCCGACACCGACTGGATCGCCTTCGCTGCCTTACCCAGTTCCCGCTCGATCCGGTCGATCTCAGGGAAAGTGCGGCGAAGCTCCTCGGCGAGCGCGGCGTTTCTGTCCAACAGATCGAAGCCCTCCACTCGCATCCGCTCGAAGATCGGCTTGAGAAGGTCGAGGTCGCGAACAATCCACTGCCGGGTGGTTCGGAGCAGCCACACACCGTCCTTGCGGCTCCAACGCGATTCCCGGTCAACCTGTCGAAGCTGGGTTTCATCGCGGGCGACCAGCGCAGCAACGACGATGGAGCGCTGCCGTGCATCCCTAACAAGTTTGTCAATGTCGCCCTCGACGATTACCGATTTGTCCTTGTTGTCGATTAGGATTTTCGGCTCAGTGGGGTCGCCGTTCGGAGCGCGGTAGGAGAGAATGAAGTCGCCGTTGCGAGGCAGCTTTTCGCTGATGGCGATGCCTGCCCACGTCCGCGCCTCGTCCGCGAAATCCATTTCTTCCCGTTTGCCGATGCGAGCGACCTTCGCCATTTCGGTCTCCAGTTCTTGGTTTCTTTCTCGAACCTGAGCGACTTCGCGCAAGCAATCTTCGACCCGGCGCGACAGATTTTCGCTCTCTGACATGGCGAGGTGCAACTCGTCCTTAAACCTGTCTCTCAACTCCGCAGTGCGCTTTGTGAGTTCCGCCTCGAACCGTGACCATGCGTTTTGGTGATCGTTGGAGTGCTTTTGCTGGAGCCGCCGAAAGGCTTCCTCGGCGGAAAGCTGGGCGACGCGGGCGAAATCTTTGACGCCGAGGCGATCTAAGATTTCAGTTCGCTTCAGCTTGCCCTCGCCCAAGCAGAGCGGGCATTCGATGGCTTCGTCCGGCATTGGTGATCTGCTCACGTGCCCTCCAAAACAATGTGTAATGAGAATGAAAACTGGGGGAGGTAGTGGTACGACTACTTCTCGACCCCGATCATGAGACCGGGTGGCAAACCGCCTTGGCGTGTTCAGAGGCGGCTCGCCGAGTGAATAGCTGTTCGCAGATAAGACATTTGCGCACGTTCTGACCGACGACGATGAACACCTTGCCGATCCTGTCGGTGTGAATGAAACCTGCGTCTCGCTGCGCTTTGTCGTCAGAAGCCATGTCGATCAATGAGTCACGAAGGTATAAGTTTGTCACCAGCGTGCCTCGGTTGAACTCGCCTGCATAACGTGAACAGAATCAATAGCAGTGGGCTGCGGCTGCACGATGCCTTCGTCACCAGCCCTCGCCCGGTTAACCAACTTGCAAACGAGACTTCGGGAAACGCCCCACTTCTTGGAGACAGCCGTCAGTGTCATCCCGCTGCGTCGGTCGCGGACAATAGCTGCGCGATCTATGTTCATCGGTGCGCGTCCGATTCGTACTCCGTCCAGCTTTGCCCTGCGCATGCCAGCCAAAACTCGCTCGCGGATCAAGTCTGATTCGAGTTCTGCGATTGAACCGATGAGGGTCAAGAAAAGTCGTCCTATCGGCCCACTGGTATCCACGTTCTCTCGCCGGGAGATGAAAACGATGCCGAGGCTGTCGAACTCGTCCATGCACTGGAGGAAGTGCTTGACGCTCCTCGCGACCCGGTCGAACGCAGCCACGAGCACCACAGAGAATTTCTTCCGCCGAGCATCCGCGATGAGCGCGTCGAGACCGGGGCGTCTCGCTCTCTTCCCTGAGACTCCGCAATCCGTATACTCTTGCGCGACCTCCAAGCCACGCTGCGCTGCAAGCTCGCGCAGATCGTAAAGCTGCGACTCGACATGCTGGTCAGCGGTGCTCACTCGAACATAGATGGCAGCGGTCTTCATTCGCTAGGAGTCCCCCATTGTTTGCTTAGCTCTTGCGGATTCTGTCTGTCTTCGTACAGTTGGATTGGTCTCCTCGTCTGACTGTCAATCAGCAATAGGGGAGAGCGTGGAGTACTCCGAAAACCCGCTTTCAGCAAGCCGACTCTTGCGCCGCCCACGTCCGAGACCATGAACGTGCTGCTCGCGAACCTGTCGCGCCGGAACGGAAGCAGCAGATACGGGATGCCAGCGCGGTACAGGGTTGCCTCGGCGTGGAGAATGTGCTCTCCATCGAGCATGGACGAATTGGATCGGTGCTTGCGTCCTGCCAGCAACGGAGTCCGCCGCAGTCGCTCGGCAGCCTCAGCACAGACTGTCAATTCAGGAGCAAGCAAGTTCAGGTTCGAGCAAACCTCATGCTCCAGCAGATCGCCAAGGCGGAAGCTGCTGACTGTGCGTAGGCGCTTTGCGAGTTCTGCCGGGAGCAGCAAAGCAGCGGCGAACCTCTCCGCTGGATCGCTGGAGCGAACCCGCCTCCGCTGTTCTTCCATGAGTTCCCGAATAGTCATCGCTTTCCGCACTCACGGTATACACCGGAGTTGTCACAATCGTCTGGAAAACGGGGGCGGGTTACCAAAGATTCTTGGCGGGCTGCGTGCTTCGGCGAGTTCAGGGCGAGCGGGGTTTCGGCGTCAGACAGGCTTGCGTTTATTCCGAGATGGCGAACGTCGTGCCGCGTCGGCGGTCACAAACTTGTGAGCCATGCCGAGCAAGTCGCGCAGGACATCGTGTGTGACGTGGGACATACGAACCAGCACGGCGCTGTAGTTGAGATAGTGGTCAGTCACGTAGTAAACATCCGGGTCTGCTGCGAGCAGTTCGGCGCGGTCGTCGAACCCGACGCGAACGGCAAGCGAACCCGGCTCAGCCGAACGATGAGTAGGCACGCATGCCAGCATTTTTCCGCGAACCTTGAGTGCGGGTGCCCCGTAGGCTGTACTCTCTTCGACGCCCGGTAGTGTCAAGCCGATCTTGCGCACCGCTTCGAAGCTAATTGTGCTCGTGTGTTTCTTCGAGGTTTTGATTTGCTTCGGTGATCTTCCATCCGCTTTTGATCGGGGCTTCGCCGTTCGTGCGCCTGGAATTTTGCCGATCCGAGCATCTCCAGCCAGCACAAGCTCGCATGCCCGCAGTGCCGCTGATTCAAAGTCAGGCGCATCGACTGGTAGGACTTGCCAGCCCGTTACCTGTTTACCCAATACTTGAATCGACCGCATGTTTGGGAACTCGCGCCGCAAGCTCTGGTGGTGTTCTTGAGTAGTAGCGAGCCATACGCCGTTGTCCGGAGTGCTCTTAGGCTTGTCCCGCAGGATCAATACGATTTTGTCTTTTACATAGATTGCAAGGCAGCCAAACATCGGACGCGTGTACGGCGATAGTGCGGAAATCGCATCAAGCACGAACGCATGTGGAATAGGCTTGCGCTGCTTGGGCACCAAGCTCGCATCCAGAGCGTCTGGAGAGATGTGTTTTCTCTTAGTCATACCAATGCACCGCCAGCCTCGCCCGCACAAGTCCATGCGGCACATTCCAAGTCTCTCAACGCTTACTAAAACAGAATCGAAGGCAGGTACGCTCCAGCAGGTTCGTTGTAAAGCCCCGTGGTCATCAACGTCATCGGTTGAACCACCCGAAGCCCGCTCTCAAGACACCAGCGGAACAGTCCCGCGTTGCGAGTTGGCACAAGAATTCCCGGACCCTGAAACTCCGTGGCTGCGGCAATCAGTGCTTGCAAATCCCGATTGGCTTCGCCAACGGCATGACCGGAAAAGGCGATGGACGATGCGTAGGCTTTGATTCGCCCCTCCGATTCAGCTACCACCGCTGTGCCTTGCTGAATCGCGTCATTGAGTTCGCCCCCACGGTCGTGCCCGTGGACTCGCACGCAGAGATCGTTGCAGGCTCCGAGATCGCTCGGTTCGGCTGGGCGGACGCGATAGCCGAGCGGCGTCTTCTGAATCGGTGTGCCCTGCATGCAGGCGAGCGGTTCGCGCACGACGAAGCCGAGCTTCGCATAGAGTGAGAGCGAGCGATTGTGGTACGCCGCCTGAACCAGACGAACTCCGGCGAACTTCTGCTCCATCGCACGCGTCATCACGGCTTGCATCAGTTGGCGTCCCGCGCTGCGGTTTTGTGTGCTTGGATCAATCGTGACCGGTCCTGCGCCAGCAATGCGCGTTCTCTCGTCCAAGCAGTTGCTTCCGATGATCTTCCTGTCCTGTTCGGCGACCACGCAGAAGAACGAAGGGTGCGAAAACATTGTCGAGAGCACATGTACAGGAATCTCCGTAGATGGGAAATCGGAAGGAAAATTGTGCTTGTTCGCGAGCGTTGCGAAGGCGTCGAAGCAGATTCTTCCGCACGCCTCGGCGTCGGCTGGAGTGGCACGTCGTATGACGAGGGCTTGATGTTCGGCGACTACTTGCGTCTGTCCTGCCATGATGGTTAACCTCCTTCCATGAGGATTCTACGTGAAGCAATGCTAGGGATGGGGCGAGGCAGAGTCAACGAGGGGAAGCGGGAAAGCCCGAACCAGCGTCACCACAGCTAAACCCATGCGAATCAACTACTGGTCAAAAAAGGGTCTCCCGGAGCAGCCGCAAGCAAGTGATTCCATTGATGTGAATTTTCCGAACTTGCTAGTCCGCCCGGTATACCTTTCGAACCACCCAGCCGCTAGCAAACTCACCGAATACATGTATCGCCCGACTACAGACTCTTTATCACCTGCCTCCACGCGATATGTAGGGGAGCTGAGCCTGAAGCAAAGCCCAAAGCAAGTCGTCTGTATTTGATGCACCAAGTCTCTCCGCATTTTTCTCACTGTAGTCTCTTACTGGTTCCCTCGCTGCGCTAGGAAGTCTGAGGAGTATCGCATATGCCAAATCACTTACAAACCGCGCATGTTGCTGTTCGGCTTCCGTGAGTCCATCATCCGTGACCGAATCCGAATACGACAGCAGAACTGCTAGACGATCCACGGATGAGGAGTCCGATTCGATGATGTTGACCAATGCTTCGAAAGCGTACTTTCTCGCGGAGGGATAGATTGCAGACATCGCCTTTACCAAATGGGGAACGGCTTTAGCGCTACCTATCCGCCCGAGCGCCTTAGCCGCACATTCAATGATCGTTTCATTCTCAAATTCGTGACCCGCAACAAATGAGGCAAGTATCGGAATCGCAGCAGAGCCAAAGCCTTCTAACAGGTCTACCATCGCCATACGAGAAGCGATTGGCTCGCTGCTGCTTATCACTTTCACGAGGAACGGAATAGCTCGCGCCTCTTTTCTCCTCGCTAGCTCTAAAGCTGCTGCGAGGCGAACATCCTTATCAGCATTCGTCAAAGCATCTACTAAGGCTTCTGACCCTTGCTCTGAATCGATCCTGCACAGCACTTCGATTCCTGTTCGCCTCCTCTCCGTGGCAGGGCTATTTAATGACTTGACGGCGTCTTCCACTTCTCTGGACGATATGGATCGCGCTTCGCCAGCAGACTCGCAACCCCCGATGAACACATTCCCACTGACTTTTTCAATTTGGACAAACCTCCGCACATCACCGTTTATTTCGGTGCGCCACTCACTGGTCGAGTTCCTGCGAAGGGTTCCATACCTTTCCGCGATCTCGTTGGGAGTCGGAAAGTCCTCGTACCTTCCATGATCCTGATATGTATGTCCATAGGTATAACGACTTCTGATGAGTACCGCCATCAGCGACTGAAGCTCAGCGGCGTTTGTGATTCGAGTGGTGCAGGGTTGTCCTATGAGCCTAACGACCTGAATAAATTTATCTTTTTCCAATGGCTTACGCACGAAATTATCAAAGAGCGGTAACAGATGTTCCGTGGGAGCATCGGTTGAACTGTTAAGGATGAGGCGAGTCTGCAAGCCAAGCAGGTGAGTGAACTCAGCGATTCGAATAGCATTGAAGTGACGCAGGGTGAGCGGTAGCACGATAAAATCGTAACCTTGTTTCACAACTCGAAGGACATCCAAAGCTGTCTCAACGTTGTCCGAGGTCGCGGTTTGTGGAGGTTGGATGTCTGAACGAATCAGGTTGATAAACTCTACGTAAGCCTCAGCGATGTGCTGCTCATGTTCTATTACGAGTCCACGGATGCCGTGTTGCACGGGGCTGATTGATTCCGTTCGCCGATTCATTTTGTTATCGCTGCTAAGCAGTCTTACGTCTGGACGAAAAAGAGTATAATTCCAACTCGTCTTGAGTGCTATCACAACGGCTCGACGCTCCGGCATTTGACTGAGAGCGAATCGCTGTGGATGGCTAGAACTGCTGGGTTTACACTTGTGGAGATGAATATGATCGATCCGCAAACTCTTCTCTTAGGGACAACTGCCGCCAGCCTTGTAGCCAGCTTCTTTACAAAGTCGGTCGAGGAGATCGGCAAGAAAACGGCGGGTCTTGCATGGGACAAGGCTTCTGAAGTTGTGGAGCTTTTGAAGCGAGAGCTTTCGAATGAACACGAGAAGTCGCTAGCTGTTTTGCGGGAGACACCACAAAACGAACAGGCTCGCACGCAACTCGCGTCGGGAATCGCGGAGACTGCCGCTCACGACCCGCAGTTTGCAAAGAAACTCTCAGAAGCCCTTGCCGACGCAGCAAAGTCTGGAGTAGATGCTACCTTCAGCACGAATATCGCGGGAAACGTAGAAAAGGTAACGAATATCGGCGTCGTTCATGGGAATGTGACGATTTAACGGCAATCCATACCCGCCGACCAACGGGTCAGCCCCACTCATGATCGCCAATTCTCGGTTCTGCCCGAACCAAAGATATTCAAACATTCGCTCGACCACAATATGTCGATAAGCAAGCGTTCACGAATGACAACAATAGTTGGTGATGTCCAGAAACACACGGTCATAGAGAATGTGAATGGGCAAGTGTTTATTCAGGATTCAGTACCGGCGAACATTTCGAAAGCACCCGAAGAAGTGCTCAACGCCCAAAACCTCTTGACAAGTACCACCATTGGGGACAGGAGGCGAGGTATCACCGCGCTAGCTAAGATTGAGTTGCCCGAAGCAACTGAAGCGCTCGCGAACGCCCTTCGTAATGGCTACCCAGATGTTCGCCTTGGCGCTGCAATGCAATTGGCGAGTCGCAAAGATACACGTGCCATATCCGCGCTTGCGAGAGAACTGCTGTCGCGACAGAACCAGTCTCTGGGAGACCCGAATCACGCCGAGATAGTCAGTCTCCTTGCGTCTTTTGACAGAGACGCGGTTTCAACTCTGTGTGAGCTACTCAGACATCCGAATAGCATTGTTCGACAGCATGTTGTAGTTTCCTTGGGGCGTAGTGGGGACGCGGGAGCAACTCCGTACCTCGTGTGCGCATTAAAGGATAAGGACACAGCAGTAAGAGGGCATGCTGCTGATGTGTTAGCGAAAATGAAGCCAAAGGACTCTAACGTGGTCTCTGCGCTGATAGAACTACTTTCAGACGATACCGAGATTACACACTATCCAGAGCGCAGATGGCTGTTGCCCACAATGTCAGATACGGCGTACTTGGCGCTTAGCGAGATTGATACACCGAAGGCTCGCAAGGCGGCGAAGGAGTACCGGGCACTCCACGCGGAACGGCTCGCTGATGCCACAAATCCGAGTCGAGCCAGAGGAGACCGTCCACTCGTGATAGCGACGTCAGGAAACGAAGGCACCCCTTGAGTTCGTTCTCAGAGTGCTCAAATTCATCCACGGCGACCGACTCATCTAGGTGAAGCTCTACAGGCATTTTGGAGTGATGCTTGTCTATGTACTTTTCAACAATTGCGTCAGAGTAGAAGGTCTTAAGAATTTCCTGAGTTCCTACCCTGACAAGCGCATCCTTAAGGCGTGGGTATTCGAGTGAATACTTAACCGCCAAGTCCGCAGGGTCATCCGAGATCAAAACTGCACCTCCGTGGCGGTATCGGTGGATGCCGATAAGCAACCGACAGAGAGCGGAAAACCAGAGATCGTTCAGGGATTCGTCCCAGTGATCACGCTGTCCGAATGCAACGTCTCCCACGTTTTGCTTGACCTTCAACCTATATTTTTCAACCCACGGTATCATCTTGCGTTGAATCGGCCCCTTATCGAAAACTCTATGCTGATGAGCTATCAGCACATCTTGCTTTAGCGTGCCGAGGAGCACATTAGTTTTGTAAGCTGAGACTTCGCCTATTCCCTCAATGACAACTTGGAACATGCCGGGCATCTCCGATCCCGTTGAGGTTTCCTTTACAAGAAACGCGCTGAAATGCACGCTCTGATCAATCAATCCCCAGATTCTTAACCCGCGTTCCCCATCCTCATCGACGGCGAGCGTCGAACCCCACGGGTCAACCGCCTGCGAAAGTTTCACTAGATTGGGATACAGTCAAAGGTAGGTCATGGGTGAGTTCGAAATACTTCCAACGATCAGCGACTATTCGCTCTGGCGGATTTGGGTCGGGTTTCCTTCGATCAATGAAAGCGATCCTGCATAACGTGGGCTGAGCTTCCTCGTGTCTCAAACTCGCGAAAAAGAGTGTCTCCACAAGCTGAGTGATTACTTCATCTGAAGGAGGCTTTTCGCCCTTTCGGTTCAGGTACGACGTGATGTGGTGCGCTAAATCTGCGGGATAGCGTACATCAGCCATGTCGCTCATTCTATTCCCTGACGACATTCGCGTCGTCAAGCAGGGAATTCTCAATCCGCGAAATCTCCCCATGACTCCTGTAACTTTGCGATGGCCCCAGCCTGTAAGAGAATTGCCTTGTATGACCGCGCTGATCCGATACGACGCTGCCCGGCGTGCGCTCGCTGCCGCTCACCGGGTCGATGAGGTGAAGGCGTTCGCTGCCTCTGTGTCTTGATCACTTGATCCAACGGCTCGCGGAGGAGAATCGGGGTCACCAAAGATTCCGATCTGTTACCGCACAAGGGCAGAATCAACTTGAAGACACGCAAATACGCAAGCCCTCCCTGCAATGATGGGGAGAGAATTTTCGGGCAGGAGGAACGATGAATCTCCTACTTTGTCATGATCCCAACCCATCGGAACCCGAACGGTGGTTGGTTCGACTTCAAATGGCGTCGCAGGTTCTGTCGTCGTCATGACGAGGCGATAATGATGAGCGTCGCAGTACTGTATGGCGGATACACTCTTCTACCTCGCTCTGAAGGCGGCTGGCTGAAAGGCCCCGGCAGTCTTCAGGTCGAAGGCATGCGCCCATTCCTCTACACCGCCGAGAGCCGAGAGCAGGCGAACATCATTGCTGACATGGTTTGCATTCACTACGAGCAGCTGACAGTAATGGCTGGTATCTGGGCGCACGATGTCCAATTCCGAGACAAGCGGGAGGAGCTAAGTCCGACTTCGAACGCCTGGCGTCGCAGATGGCTTGCGGTTAAGTAGCTTAAGAGGAATCTGATCTGATGGCGCGCTCGACAAAGCTGAACTTCTCGTCGTTGTGGTGGATTCGCGTTGTACTTGTCCATGCTGGCGCGGTCGATGCCGAGAACGTAGGGACTTTGAACGGGAAGTTCCAACCAAGGGTTTCGCACGGCAGCATTGTACCTAGTCCTCACTCTCCAGAGGGCGATCAGACTCGTGTAGTAGTCCTGTTGCATGCTCGATTTCATTGAGCACATCCGTGGTTGTGGCTTCCTCCCAGCCTTCGCCGGATCGCAGCTTCGCCGCCGCCGCCTCCAGCACGTCAGCCAAGAACATCTCGCGGGTCAGTTGCTCGACCTCAGTCTCCGCTGAGTTCGCGACCCTCGATCATCTTTCCAGCGTCGTCGCGCAGGTACACCTTGCCATCACTGCGCGACTCCCCCTCCCACGAATCTGCGTCGATCTGTGCGCCCGGAAAGCTCCACCAGCGACCGCTGATGCCGATCATCCCGTCTGTGGCTTGCTCAAAGTGTGCCATCAAAACACATCCGTTTCGCGCAGTCCGTAGCGTTCGGCGAGCGAGCGGTGCTTCCGCACGAGAAACCAGTAGTTCCGTCGTGCTCTCCACTTTGGGTAGCTCGTCGTGGACGAATATCTGGCCCGCGATAACCACTGCTTCATTTTCTGCACCAGCAAAGCGTCTCTAATTGCAGCCCCAGCGTTCATTTTCCTGTGAATCCTCCGCGAAGGCGTTCGCGCCCCGGTTTTGGGCGGAAATCGCGGCGCGGCTCAATGAAACCAAAGCACATGGCTCCTGCGCAGTCCCGAAACCGCCTTCCTATCCTTGATTTTCAAAGTCGGCGAGGATGCGATCAATGGCGATCAGCATTTCGGAAACGGGCTTCGTAGAAGCGAAATTGGAGCCTTCTCGCTGCTCTTTGACACCCGTCATTCTTCCCAGCAGTGCGCAAGCAGGGAAACGGCAAACCAACCCCGCCCAGAAATGTTCCAGTGTTTCGGAAAGTTTCAGAAACTCTCCATTCATACTCACTAGCTAAAGAACCCATGCAATCGCCTAAGCGATTAGATGGTATGTTTCTGAAACATTCTGGAACATTTGAAACATCAGAGCACTTCTGTATTGCTCATGAAGGTTTCAGCCGTGTAGCTGCTGACCAGCTTGACGCCTAGCCAGACGCGAGGCGTCTTGTCACCGACGCGGACGGTGTCTTCCTCGTAGTCTTTGGCACGCATCTCGGCGTTGAACTTCTGGCGCGACCAACCGCGACCTTCACCCGTGATGTCGGCGTGCATCTTGAACGTTTCGTAGAGCCTGCTGACCAGCACCATCTCACCGTTCACGTCGGTTGTGCATGTGCGTTCTTCGAGGAAGCGACCAAGGAAATCCTGATCATCGCGCAACTCTTCTGCCTTCTGCTTTGCTTCTTCAGGTACCGCGAGTCCTATCTCCATGTATTCTTCCAATCCGCGCAGCATCCAGTTCAGGATGCCGCTGCCTTCCTCCTGCACCAGCTTCTCAGCCAAATCTCTAACTTCGCCTTCGGTGCCACGGAATTTCACGTCGAACGGTATCGGCTTCAGACGATCCCACATGGCTTCGTCCCCGGCTGGGGCCTTGGGGAAGTCATTGCAAGCGAGCCACACCTTGCACTTTGGCTTGAATTCGTATGAGTCGCGGAACTTGCGGCATGCGCTGATTTTCGCTTCGTTTCCTGTCAGTTCCTTCAACTTGGCGACGGCGAATGTTTTGCCTTCTTCCGTTTCCGACGCGATGAACGCTCGGCAACCTTCCAGTCCCGCGTAGTCGAACGGCTGACCTTCGTCCCCGCGCTTCAGCATAAAGGTTCCGCGCTGCGCACGTTTGGCATAGCTGCCGAGGATTCCGGTCAGGATGTTGAGGAACGTCGTCTTGCCAGTGCCGCTAGGCCCGGTCAGGATGAACATCGCCGCTTCCCCGGTCGAGACGGTCAACGTGTATCCGGCGCATCGCCGCAGATAGGCGATCAGATTCTCGTTGCCCCCCATGATTTCGTGCAGGTACCTCTCGAAGCCGGGGCACGTAGCGGTTGGGTCGTACTTGATCTTCGATCCCTTCGTGGCTAGGAATGCTGGACTGTGTTCCACCAGCGTTCCCGTCTCAAGGTTGAACTCACCGTTGGCGCAGTGGAACAAATTATCCTGCCTGTCGAAATCGGCGTAATCCTTGGCGATGGTCTTCATCTTGCCTGTGCGTTCCAGCGCGTCCTTGATCTTGCGGTTGGTTTTCGAAGACTTCGACCATCCGATGATTGCCTTCTTCTCTTCGTCGCTCTCGACCAGTTCCGCTTCTTCCTCGATTTTGTTGATCGTGTGAACCATCGCCTGATCTGCCTTAGCGGTCTTGTCTTCGACCCACAGTCCGTTGCGATACACCAGCCATCCGGTAGCCTGCGTGTAAAGGAACTGCCCGCCGTGCCGATATTCAAACCGGGCCGCATTCCCAAGGTCACTACGGTCGAACGATTGAAGTGTCTTCTCGCGCCGTATCTCCTCGATCTGCTTCTGCTGCTCCGGCGTGACGGTCAACATCTTCTTGACCCGTTCTTCCTCTTTCGCTTTGCAGTCATCGCACCAGTTCCATGCGAGCTTTCTCGGCTTGTCCGCGCCGCACTTGCGGCATGGGCTGCCCCATGTCTTCGGTTTCATGGACACAGCCGCGCAGTCGGCGCAGTAGAGCGCGTTCACCTTGGGGTTCTTGTGGCAAGCGACGCATGGGGTTGTGTACCCTTCGCCTTTGCGCTTGATCGGGTTGATCGCCGCTTGTCGGTCGTTCACGTTGTCGGTCTTCGGGTTGGTCTGGTTCATGTCAACTCTGCTCTGTCAACCTTGTCCGCTTGCTGAGGGCGGTGCTGGAACCGTTTCGGGGGCTTGGTGAGGTTGACGCTAACCAAACCCCCCGGTTGGAGGACTGAACCTCCGATCTCTGATCCGCGACCAAAGACCCAGCTACTAATGAAATACCGTAGTGGAGCTATTTCTCAGGGTTTTTCGGTCGCCATCCCCTTCCACGGCTTATGCCAGTGCTCCCCGCGATGGTCTTGATCCTGTCCACGGAACACGAGAACAGCACAGCGATCTGCGCATAGGTGAGGCCCTTTGCTCCGAATACGAAATGTGCGACCTCGGCATCCACGCCCTCTCGCAGGAGCCGCAGCCGCTGCGGGTAGTTGAAAGGCTTCATGCCTATAAGTCCGATAGTCGGGAAATTTTGCGCTAACTGTTGGGGAGTTTTGCGCTTTCGTTCCCCTCTGTAGGGAAAGAAAAGCCCCGGCTGGAACCGGGGCGTGGAGTCCTACATGCGTTCAATACCTAATACCGTACTGCGCGGGAAGTCAGACGAACAGCTTGCACAAGAGTTGGCTACCGCAGAACACATCTTGATGGTCGAATCGTTCGGGATCAATCACGAAGCTCGTGATCAAGTTCGGCTGGAGATATCTCAGCTTTACACCGAACTGAAACGGCGCGGGGCACTGCAATCTCAGAAAAAGTCACAGCAGCAACAGGCACGTAGCAAGAAGGCGTGTACGCCCGCAGTGGGAGCAAAGGACAGCCCCTCGCCGCGAAACGAGGGGCTATGAGGCGCAAGAAATGCTTCGACTGGGAGCGAGCCTTCCACTTCATCTGGCAAAACGCGGGCCGAGACGGAATCTGGCAAGGCGATGCCGCCACCTTGGCGAAGGAATTTGATGCCTTGGAGGATGACGCCGAATCCGTTCTGGACGAGCTTCGCGAAAGACGGCTGATCGAGAAACTCGATGCCCGGACGTACTTCCTTTCGAAGTGGCGGGAGAGAGATGATCCTCGCTGCAATGAAGAGTAGGTTGTGGAAGCAGCCCACCCATAAGTCGGCACCTCCTCGCGCAACTGCGGGTATTGCTGTAGCTGAACCCTGACTGTAACATCGTGCAGAATCTCGGAGGATACAGAGCGTGACGCTTCATCAACCGGGCACCATACACAACCTTCACAGTCAGTCGTTTCCAGTGGTTTTAGATTTGGAAGCCACAGATGACGGGCACCTTTCTGGCTTCGTGAATTTTCACGGCGGTGTACGACCGGACGGTTTTCCGGTCGGAACCAAGTTCTCAATCATCACTGACGATCCGAGAGCAAGCGTCGTGCAAGAATTTCTGCATCTCACTGTTCGGTTTGTACATGATCAGACGGCACAAGTGCAGGGTTACATCAACGGCAGCCGTGCAGAATTTCAGAACGTCAATACTGTCGCAAACGTTCGAGCTGAACTGGACGAGCGTTTTGCAAAGATGGCTATTGAAGCCGCCAAGCGAAGCACCCCAGAGGATGCGAATCCTCGTCCGAAGGTCGGTGCAGTAGCCGTAAAGCACGGTCAACTTCTTGGCATTGCGTGTCGCACTGCTGTGGAAACGAACGGCAAGAAGAACGGACAGCACGCAGAATTTCGTCTCAGCACAGCATTGGGCGGTGGTGATCTTGATGGGGCGACCATCTACACGACATTAGAGCCTTGCCTTAATCGCAGCGATCCGAAAGTGTCATGCGTGGATCGACTGATTTCAGTTAAAGTGGCGCGTGTTGTAATCGGTGCCCTTGATCCCGACCATCGGGGAAACGGGCTTAGAAAACTCGCCTATTCACCTTCGATTGAAGTCGCATTATTCCCGGCTTCGCTAAGAGCAGACGCACGTAGTTTGATTCAAGAATGGAAAGAGTTCAGCGAAAAGCAACAAAGCAAAGAGACTTCCATCAACCCAGTGGTAAAGGCACTGCGTGAACGTATCCTAGAACATAAAAATGAAGAAGTGGCTTTGGCACAACAAGAAGAGCGACAGTGGTTCCAGAGGAACTATCGTGGACTGTGACGAAGAAGTTGCAGTGCTGAAGAGCGGTGACCAAGTCTTTACGTACCCGCTCGTCGATCTCGATACCACAAAGAAACACGTGAATGGGCGGATGCAGTTCGTGCTGGTCTTTAAGGATAGATAAAGCAAAGGGCTATTTAATCTCAGCGACCCATTCACCCTTGTCGAGATGAATTGCCCCTATCGTCTGTTGAGATGTGCCTACCCAATTTATGAAGGTCACGTAGTCCTTGTTGTGGTCCATCTTTTCTGCCTCGAACTCTCGAATCAGTTCGGGCTGCTGCACGACACCCTTGCTTTGCCTGTAATAGCCGAACTTTTTCTTTTCCATGCTCCCTCCGAGTCCAGATCATACCTTACGATGGGGATGGTAGATGCAACCGATGACTCGCCTCGAAAAACGGAAAGAGATTGATAAGGTAAGCCGCTTCGTTCGAGCGGCTGAAACGGAGGTCAATGCGATGGGAATTCTACCGCGTGATCCGTACAAATTTCCGTTTGATATTGTCGGACTCGCTGCCATGTCAAAAGCCTTTGCTCTGTCGAAAGCTTGTATCAATCTTCTGCGTTCCGATTTGTCAGACGAAGCCTTCGGGCTTAGCCGTTCCATCGTTGAATGTGCCAACAACTTGCGGTACATGACTGAAACACGGGATGCTCAAGATCAGAGAGTTCGTGATTATGTAAATCAGTACAAAGCGGATAAAGCGTTTTGGGCGCACTACTGCCTTGAACTGTTCGCCGGACGACCGGAAGAAGAAAAAGATATTCGAGAATACATGCAACAGGAAGGAATCACACCGGATACGAAACCCGCTAGCAACCACTGGTCGGGCGAAAGAGGATTTATTTGGAAAACGATGACTAAAGAGCATCCGCTCGACGGTCCGGTGACGGAGAAGCATAAGAAAATTTCTCACGCGGCTGACTATTTCCAAACTTCTACGTTCGTTCATTGTTCTCTGCCAGCGATTGACAACCACGCTGTTGAAGAAGGGCGACCGTTTAAGGTCTCAACGACATCGGGTCTGCACGAGACCACACAATCAACGCTGTTCACTGTCCTTCTGTACCTTCACAGCACGATTGCCTATGCGATGTTCGGAATGAATTCGGAGTCGTCAAAAATAATTGCAATGTTTCAGCGGACTCTGAATTCAATGAAGCCTGTCGAACGTCGTTACGGCAAAACAAAGCACCGACTCTAAGCGTCTCCTAGTGCGGCGGTCTTCACTCCAGTGTGCGAGAGGCGTTTCGGCTTTGCCTTAATATGCGGATTCCCTCGCCGAAGATCGGGTGCGTTTCCCGGTCTTCGACATTTGCGCTGCAACGAGTAAGTCATTCACGCACTCGCTACTATTGCTCGTGCTTCACGCCGTGGATGCGGCATAACGTCCCAGTTCAGAGCCTTCTTCAGCAGACGCTTGGTGCGACGGTCCCCGGAAAAAAGCACATAGCGATGCTTGCCCGACACTTTCTTGAACTCACATCCTTCTCCCAGCAGGATTTCTTTCTGCTCGGCACGGGTTCTCTTGTATTTCAGTTGTCCGTTTCTGCGATCCCGCGTTAACCCGCTCACCTGACGGCTGCCATGCACTTTGCCGTCGGGCGTGGTGAATACTTCAGTGCCGTTCCTTGTGCCCGTGTAGAGAAAGTTGCAGGCGGAATATATCTGGCCCACTTCCCCGGCAGCAGGATCGCTGTAAGCCACAATGATTGGGTAGCCCTTCGCTGCCATTTGGTCACAGGCTCGTGAGATCAGATACGAAGCACTGTCCTTGGGGGCCCAAGGCTCCGTCGCTCCGCGCACTAGCACCTTGACCTTCTCCGCGTAATCCGTCCCACATACGGACGCCGCGACGTTCGTTCCCGCGACCGAGCCAAAACAGACGACCGAAGCCAAATGCTCACCAAAGTAGAGACCGAAACAGTGTGTGGCACTTCCCATTGATCCGAGGTACTCGTTCGCAAGAATTACGTTCTTTGCTGTGTCGTAAGAGATTTGCTCAACCCGTGCATGTGTGAAGTCAGCTGCCAGCTTTCGCTTCTCTTCAAGCAATGGGTCGGGGAGCTTAGCTCTGTGCTCTCGCACAAGTCGCTGATGGGCTTTCCCGGTTTCAGCAACGGGCAGCGGGCGAAAACCCTTCTTCAGCTTTGCGGCTAGTTCGAGCAGTTTGTGGCCCTGGGCTTCAAGCGCACGAATCATGTCTTGGCGGATCGTAGGATTCAACTGCTTACGGGCCTCGACAGCGACATCCAGTTTTTGCGCCTGCGGCTTGGATTCGAGACGCCGGATTGATTCCTTCGCGAGGACGTTGACATCCTTCGGAGGCGGGGCTTCTCCGTCGCGGTCGCGGTACTCGCGCAGCCATCGCTGGATTGTGCGTAGGTTTCTCTTTTCATGTAGACGACGACGAAAATCCTCAAACCAGTCAGACCATGTCGGCAGTTTGAGCGTGTTCATCAGCGTGCGCTTAGGCCCTCGCTGCGAAAGCATCGAGTGCATTACATCCAGCAGCGGCAGAAGAGCCTTGAAATCTGTTGTCGCTTTGGCGACGCTGTCAACGTAGATGTCGAGCTTGGCGGTGATTTGCCCGTTCAGTTCGAGGTATGCGGCGTGAACCTCTCCGGGGGTGAGTTCCAACTCGCGACGTGTGTCGCGAGTTTCTTCAGGTCCCGTGGTAGCGCGTTCAAGCGGTGATGACAGGGCAGGAGTGTGGAGTTTTTCTTGATGTGCGCCCAGAAGATTGGCGTCTGAGCGCGCGTCTAGGATGATCGAGTTTGGGCTGCTGACAGACATGGGTACGTCCTTCGAGCAAGACGTACCGTGTCTAGCCGCCTCGATCCCGGTATTCGCTTATTAGGCTACGGCTCAAGCGCATGCTCCCTTCTTGGCCCATTCACTGAATGGAACAAGAGGGAAGCATGCTCACGTAGATACTGCCCCGGTCGCTGCGGTTCGTCTTCTGGCTGCGTATCGGTCGCCGTTGGGTGTCTGATCCTTTCTCGTTCCACTCTCTGAATGGAACGGGAAAGGATCAGCAGAGCCACTGCGGAAACCGACATCACAGTGCTATGTTCACGAAGAGTTAGATGCGCCACAAGAATGAATGATTCGCTGGAGGCGGGCTGTGGGCGCTGGTTTCGGGCGGGTCGTCTTATTCGAGGTTCTTTGATGCCCCGTAATCTTATTTGAGGTTTTCTAAGGCTCTGTAGCACGGAATGAAGACGGTTCTTCGCGCTTCAATGCGATGTCGCTTTGCACTTCGGGGTATTTTCGCAGTATTTACTAGCATGGAAAACATCACCAACCACCGTGAAAGCTGGCAAGAAAGCATCCCGGTCGGGATGCTGACAAGCTACTACCGAGCCTACAAGGCTGACCTAGAATTCCTCGGAGAGCAACAACAGAATCGCGAACCGCTTCGTAAGAGCAATCGAAAAGCGAGCGTCGCACCAAGAGGAGTGAAAACGAACGAGGCTGCCGCTTATCTCGGCGTCAGCCCTTGGAAGCTCCGAAATTTGGTGCAAGCAGGTGAGATCAGCTACATCGCTGGTGACGGCACAAGCCCTTGGCTGTTCGACAAGCAAGAATTGGATCAGTGGGTTGAAACTCGGAAGCACAGGCTTTAGAGTATGGGGCCTCAAATGAACGGCGTGTTTCAAAGTCGGAACTTGCGTCGAATCCTCGCTGTTCTGGCGGCACAGCCTCGGCACCCGCTGGGGAAGGCGCGATGAAGCGACAGCGCGGAACGGGGTCGATCCACCTACCGCCCGATAGCACGATCTGGGCATACCAGATTTATGCGAATGGTCACCGCGAGAGGGGTAGCACGGGATGTCGCAGCAAGCGTGAAGCCGACGCCTTTGTGCGTAGAAAGTTAGCGGAATACTCTGCCGGGCTTTCTGCGCCTAAGAGCGACAAAGTCACAGTTGAAGAACTGATGAACGATCTTCTCTTGCGGCACAGAAACGACGGCAATAAGAGCATCTCTGATGAGGAGTCGCGCTGGAAGAACCACCTTCAACCCTTCTTTGGGCATCTCCGCGCAACGCAGGTGTCCTCCGACTTGATCGAGAGGTACATCAACCATCGAAAGTCCCAGACTACGCGCAGCAAGAAACCCCCGGAGAACGCTACCATCAACAGAGAATTGGCGCTGTTGAAGGCTGCTTACAACTACGGAGATGTTTGAATCCGGCTGGTGCTACGGCTGGCGGGAAGACGAGATACTAAGCCTTCGCGTGCGGCAGTTCGATCCCATCGCTCGCACCATTCTTCTTGAGCCGGGTGAGACGAAGAACGACATCCCGCGACAAACGCCTCCAATGGACGAAACTATCTTTCAACTGATCCTCGCTTGCGTTACGGACAAGGGGCCGGATGATTTCATATTTACGAGAGATGATGGAGAGCCGATCAAAGATTTCAGAGGCGCTTGGTGGAAAGCCTGTGTAGCGGCGGGGGTGGGCAAATTTGTGTGCCGGGAGTGCGGAGAGGTTGTGACCGGAACGGGAAAGAAGTGCCGATCATGTAGTGGCAGGAAAGAATACAACGGCTTGTTATTCCACGATCTCCGGCGAACTGGCGTCAGAAATATGATCCGCAATGGGATTTCCGAGAAGGTTGCAATGATCATCTCAGGTCACAAAACCAGAAGTGTATTCGACAGGTACAACATTACCAATTATGCAGACCTCGTAGATGCTGGGCGGAGGATCAGTGAGGGTCGTGAACGGATAGAGCAACAGACAAAAGAGTTTGACCACAGAACAGCCACAGTCGAGGTTGATGGCGTGGCAGGTGACAACGAGCGAAAACTGAATTAATCTTTAATCTCAAGCACTTCCATCCATTGCCGGGATGGCGGAACTGGCAGACGCAGCGGACTCAAAATCCGCCGACCTTCGGGTCTTGGGGGTTCGACTCCCCCTCCCGGCACCAATCTAAACCCCACAAAAGCAGACTCCAGAAGCAGCGCTCTGCCGTGAGTGGACGAGCGGCGCGCCAACTCGCCAGGCAATCGGCAAAGTAGAATCAAGCCGGCAGATCAAGCCGGCAGAGCAAGCCGGAGACCAAGCCTGCAGATCGAGCCTACAGGATCAAGCGTAGAGATTAAGAAGCCGCCCGCGCCAGCTAAC
>Ga0302319_10005362_pt1 | contig 25797 bp, 20 predicted proteins | sample Bog_T0_2_FD_203319 | JGI IMG/M metagenome (GOLD analysis project Ga0302319, IMG submission 203319) | Peat permafrost microbial communities from Stordalen Mire near Abisko, Sweden - Bog_T0_2 | ecosystem: Environmental > Terrestrial > Soil > Wetlands > Peat | place: Sweden: Abisko, Stordalen Mire...
GACGAGCCAGCTTGCAGACCGTCAGGCACTACATCCAAAACCAGAGGCACAAAGAATAAGGCCATCGGTGGCGCTAGACCCGGCCTAAGCTCCGCTTTGGCCAGGTTTGCGCGCCAACGGAGATCAAGGTGATCGGACAACTGGTAGGAATAAGGTTCAAAGTCCCCTAAAACTGCTAGAATCGCTCCGTTCGGCGGAAATCGGTGCACTGGCATTACCCCTACATTATTCCTCAAACGTCGTTGAACATGGTGCCACGTATGTCGCCAAAATGGATTTACAGCGAACCCAAATATTCTTTTCTAAATGCAGATTAACAACTTACAATCCTGGTGGACCCTACTGGACTCGAACCAGTGACCTTTTCCATGTCAAGGAAACGCTCTAACCAACTGAGCTAAGGGTCCGCTAGCACCGGGTCGGAAATTAAGCAGGATTGTCGCCGTTTACGGCAAGGAAAATTCCTCCTTTGCCTCCTGTACGTCCCGGGCGATCTGGGCCCGCAGCTCCTCAATCCCGGAAAACTTGCGCTCGGGGCGCAGGAAGCGCACCCACTCGACGGTGACCTGGTCCCCCGCCCCGTAGGGACACGCCACCAGCAGATGGATCTCAAGGCGCGGCTCACGGGCGTCCTCGACGGTCGGGCGAAGGCCGTAGTTGGCCACCGCAGGGAGCCACCCATAGCTCTTGGCCCCGCTCACCCTGACCGCGTAGACGCCGTATAGGGGCCTCAGGTCGGGCGACCAGCCCAGGTTAAGGGTGGGAAAGCCCAGGGTCCTTCCCAGGTGCTTGCCGTGGACCACCGTGCCCTCGGCCGAATAGGCGTAGCCCAGGAGGGCCGCCGCCCCCTTCATGTCTCCGGAAAGGATCCGCTCGCGTATCCGGGTGCTGCTGATGGGCTCCCCGTCCAGGTTCACGCGCGGGGCGCTAAAGACCGTGATCCCGTGCTTTCGCCCCTCGGCCACCAGCATGGCGACGTCGCCCCGGCGGCCCTTGCCAAACCTGAAGTTCTCGCCGACGTAGATGCCGGAAAGCCTCGGGAGGTGGCGCTTGATGAAGGGCACGAAGTCCTCGGCCGTGATAGCCGCAAAGTCCCGGGTGAAGGGCTGGATCACCACCGCGTCGATCCCAAGGGAACCGATCTTCGCAAGCTTCGCGGGCAGGTCGAGGATCATGCGGGTCGGGCTCTCGGGTTTGAAAAGCACGCTCGGGTGGGGATCGAACGTGAGGACAACCGACACCCCCCCGCTGTGGCGGGCGGATTGGACGGCGCTTTCGATGACCGCCCGGTGGCCGAGGTGCAGGCCGTCAAAGATCCCGATCGCGACAAAGAGCGGCCGCGGCGGGAGCGCCACCCGGTCAAGGCCCTCGAATTGCGCCGTCGGGTTCATAAAGCGACGCTCGGCACCGCCTCGCCGACGGGAATCAGCCTGCGCTGGATCTCGGGGAGCGTGAGCTTCTCGATCTGATCGAGCGTGAGCGCCTGGGCCACATTGAAGCGGTCCGTCGCCGTCCGCCTGAGCGCCGCCAGGTGGGCGCCGCAGCCGAGCTTGGTGCCGAGGTCGTGGGCCAGGGTGCGCACGTAGGTACCCTTCGAGCACCGGAGGCGGAAGCGGATGATCGGGGACTCGAAGCCCAGAAGGTCCCATGACATGACCCGGATGAACCGGGGCTCCCGCTCCACGTCCTCACCCTTGCGGGCCTTCTTGTAGAGGGGCACGCCCCCGATTTTGATCGCGGAGAACATGGGCGGCATCTGGTACTGGTCGCCGAGGAAGCCCTTGATGGCGCCCTGCACGTCCGCCTCCGTGAGGGCCGGCACCGGGCGGGTCTCCATCACCTCGCCATCGGCGTCCTGGGAATCCGTCGTCTTGCCGAGCTCGATCGCACCCTCGTACTCCTTGTCGAGGCTGATCATGAACTGGGAGATCCGGGTCGCCTTTCCGACGAGGACAATCAAGAGGCCCGTGGCCATCGGGTCGAGCGTCCCCGCGTGACCGATCTTCTTGGTACGGAGGATCCCGCGCAGGCGCGCGATGACATCGTGGGAGGTGTGCTGGCCCGGCTTGTCGACGAGCAGCACCCCGTCGAGCTCGATCTGATGGCCCATCATGGCTTACGCGGGGCCGCCGGCGGCACGCTCGGCGTCGACCACCTTCAGGCGCTCGGCAAGAGCCCCGAGCAGCCGGCCGCGGAAGTCGCCGGCGCCCTGCTTCTGGTTCAACCCCGCGGCGCAGGCATGGCCCCCGCCCCCGAAGATCCCGGCCACGAGGTCGAGTCGGCAGCGGGCGTCCTTGGCCCGGAGGCTCGCCTTGAAGCTTCCGTCGGGCTTTTCCTCGACAAGGACGCCCACGTCGACGCCGTCGACGCACCGCGCGAAGTCCACAAGCCCCTCCGTGTCCTCCGGCGTCGTCCCCGTCTCCGAGTAGACGCCCTGCTTGAGGGTCCCGATGCAGACTCTGCCCCCGAGCTCCATCGTGAGCGAAGCCAGGAAATGCTGCAGGAGCTTGAGCTTGCCCACGGATTCGCGCTCGAAGAGCTCATAGCCGGCCACCGAGGGCGATGCCCCGCGGGACACCAGCTCACCGGCGAGCATGAAGCTCCTCTGGGAGGTCGAGCTGTACCGGAATTGCCCCGTGTCGGTCACGATGCCGGCGTAGAGGGCTGTGGCGGTGCCCCGGTCGATCGCGATCCCCGCGTCCAGGAACACGCCCGCAAGGATCTCGCACGAGGCGGAGGAGGCGCTGTCGACGATGTTCACCTCGGCGAAGCCGCCGTTTGAGAGATGGTGGTCCACGGTGCCCACGGGGTGGGCAAACCGCGCCTTCAGGCGCTCCCCGGCCCTCGCGTGGTCCGCGCAGTCGACAAAGACGGCCGCGGTCAACTCGGGCAGCAGGAGGGCCTGGTCGGTCCCTAGGAACGTTGCCCCGTCAGTCACATAGGAAAGGCGGCGGGGGACCGGGTCCGGGTTCACGCAGACTGCGGGCGATCCGTGGGCCGAGAGGACCCGCGCCAGCGCAACCTGCGAACCAATGCAGTCGCCGTCGGGCCGGGCGTGGCCCACGACCGCCACGGAGCGGCCCTTCAGCGTTGAGAGGAGGCGGGGGAACGCCTCGCAGAATTCGGGGTAGTACTTACCCATGGCTCGCGCCCTCCTCTGGCCCCGCCTTCTGCTCGACCTCGTCCATGGCCCGCAGCAGGCGGGCAACCCGGTCGCTCGACTTGTCGAGGACGTAGGTGAGGTGGGGAAGAAACTTGAGCACGATGCGCTTGGCCAGCTCCTCGCGGATCTCCGGCGCCCGCTTCTGGAGCCAGCGGAACCGGTCCGCCACGGCCGCCGCGTCGCCGATGATGGCCACGAACACGCGCCCGTCCCTCAGGTCCGGGGCGATCCGGACCTCGGAGATCGTAATCGCCACGGCCTCGTCCGCGTGCCGCTGGCGCAGGATATCGCTGATCTCGCGCTGGACGAGCTCGTTGATTCTGACGATGCGATTGGACACTTTTTTTAGCCCGAAGGCCGGCCCCTTAGAGCGAGGCCCTGACCTTCTGGGTGTCGTAGCACTCGATCACGTCGCCCACCTGGTAGCCGTTGAAGTCGTCCAGCTTGATGCCGCACTCCAGGCCCGCCCTCACCTCGTTCGCGTCGTCCTTGAAGCGCTTGAGCGTGCCGACCTTGCCCTCGTGCACGACCTCGCGACCCCGCCTCAGGCGGGCCGCAGCGTTGCGGCTCACCTTGCCCTCGGTTACCAGGCATCCCGCGACAAAGCCCTTTGCAAGCGGGAAGGTCGCCCGCACCTCTGCGGCGCCGAGCTTGATCTCCTTGATGTCCGGGTCGAGGAGGTCCGCCATCAGCTCGCGCACCTTGTCGGCGAGCTCATAGATGATGTCGAAAGTCTCGATGCGGACGCCGTTGTGCTTGGCAAGCGGCGTGACGCCGTTCTCAAGCTTGGTGCTGAAGCCGAGGATCGTTGCCCCGGCGGCCGCCGCCATGATGACGTCGTTCTTCGTGACGAGCCCGACGTCGGTCGAGACGATCTCGAGCGACACCTTGGCGCTCTTGATACCCTCGAGCAGCTGCTTGACGGCTTCGGCGGAGCCGAAGACGTCGGCCTTCACGATCACCTTCAGGACCTTCTGCTGGGTCGCTGCGATGTTGGCGAAGAGGTTCTCGACCGAGATGTCCTTCTGCGCGGAGTCGACGGTCGTGACCGCCTTCTTGAGGCGGTGGGCCTCCTCCTCGGCCAGGTTCTCGGCCTCCCGGGCATTCTTGGCGGCCCTGAAGGGGGCTCCGCTGTCGGGCGTTCCCGACCAGCCGATAACCCGCACCGGTGTCGAGGGCGGCGCCTCCTTGATCGGGCGGCCCTGGTCGTCAAACATCGCGCGCACCTTCGCCCACTGGGCCCCGCACACGATGGAGTCGCCCGTGCGGAGGGTGCCCTTCTGGATAATCACGGTGGAGAGCGGGCCGCGGCCCACGTCGACCTGGGACTCGATGACCACGCCGGCCACGTCGGCCTTTGGGTTGGCCTTGAGCTCGAGCACGTCGGCCTGCAGGAGGATCATCTCGAGGAGGTCGTTGATTCCGGTGCCCTTTACCGCGGACACGGGCACGGTGATCGTCTCCCCGCCCCAGTCCTCCGGCACGATGCCCCGCTGCTGCATCTGCGCCTTAACCTGGTCCAGGTTCGCCCCTTTGACGTCCATCTTGTTGACGGCGACAATCTGCACGACCTTCGCGTTGCGCGCATGCTCCAGCGCCTCGTCGGTCTGCGGCATGAAACCGTCGTCCGCCGCAACCACCAGGACCGCGATGTCGGTCACGGAGGCCCCTCGGGCGCGCATCTTGTTGAAAGCAGCGTGGCCCGGGGTGTCCAGGAAGGTGATCTTGCGGCCGTTGTGCTCGACCTGGTACGCGCCGATGTGCTGCGTGATCCCGCCGGCCTCTCCCGCGGCGACATTGGCTTTGCGGATGGCGTCCAGGAGCGAGGTTTTGCCGTGGTCGACATGGCCCAGGATCACCACGACCGGGGGCCGCATAACGAGGTCCTTGGAGTCGTCCTCCACGGGCTTCGCTTTGCCCTTTTCCTTGGTGATCTGCTGCTGCGTCGCGTCGCCCCGGTGCTTGATGTCGAGCACGAAGCCGTACTTCTCGGCGACCTTCTGGGCGGCGGCCTCGTCGATCGTCGAGTTCATCGACGCGAAGCCTCCCATCTGGTTCAGCTCGGAGATCAGTTTGAAAGGCTTAAGGCTTAGGGCGACCGCGAAGTCCCTGACGATCACGGGGGGCTTCAGGTGAATGACCTTTAGGCCGCCCTCGATCGTGACCACGGGCGCCGACGACGCGGCCGGGGCCATCTGGGGGAGCGGCCTCGGGAAGGTGGGTGCGCGGGCAGGAAGCGGCGGGGGGCCTGCCGACGGCTTGGGCGCCTCGACAACGGGGGCAGCCAGCGCGACGGCGGGCTTGGGCGCCGGGATTGCCGGGGGCGCCTTGGCGACCGGGGCCGCGGCCTGCGGGACCGCTGCGGCGGAAAGGGGGGCGGTGCGCTGGGGAGCGACGGGCCGGGGCGGGGGCGGCGCGGGGGCCTTGACGACAGGCGCAGCCGGGCGTTGCGGCGGCGTTCCGGCTTTAGCTACCGCAACGGCCTCGCGTTCGCGGGCCACGTCCTGGGCCGTCTTCACGAAGATGCCGATGGGGCTCCTCGCCTTCGACGGCTCGGCGACCGCGGCGACCGGGGCAGCCAGTTCAGGCGCCGGGGCGCTCCCGGACTTTGCCGCCAGCTCCTTCTCTATCTCCTCAATGTAGATCTTGCTCACGGTACTGGAGACAGACTTCGTGTCCGCCGCGACATAGCCGCGCTCCTTCAGGAGAGCCAGCATGTCGCGGCCCTCCATGTTGTGCTTTTTGGCTAGTTCGTGGATGCGGGTACTCATTCGTCGGACTTAGGGTTGGTTCAGGCGGAGGTGACGCGCTGGATCACGTCCTGCGCTTCCTCGGCGGTGAATCCCGCGCCCACGAGATCGTCTGCTACAACCCCCTCGAAAGCCGCGGGGGAATTGATGCCCATGTCGACCAGGCGGCCCGCGATCGCGGGGTCCAGGCCGAGGCTCTTTACAAGGGCGTTAACTGCGTTGCCGCGGGGATCGTCGCCCTCGGCCTTGAATTCCTCGATGTCGATCCGCCAGCCGATCAGGCGCGACGTGAGCCGGGCATTCTGGCCCTTGCGGCCGATGGCGATCGCCAGGTCGTCGGTCGCCACCTTCAGGAGGATCCTGCGGTTGCGCTCGTCGATGATGATCTCGCGCGGAGCCGCGGGCTTTAGAGCCTCGATCACCATCTCGCGGGGATCGGCAAAGTACTTGATGATGTCGATCTTCTCGCCGCCCAATTCGCGGACGATCGTCTTTACGCGGGCGCCGCGGGCGCCCACGCATGCCCCCACCGGGTCAACCTTCGGGTCCTTGGACGACACGGCGATCTTTGTGCGGTAGCTCGGTTCGCGGGCGAAGGCCTCGATCTTCACGGTGCCGTCGGCGATCTCGGTCACCTCCAGCTCAAAGAGCCGGCGGACAAACTTGGGGCTCGCGCGGGTGAGGATGATCTCGGGCCCGCGGGGCGTGTTCTCGATCTCGAGCAGGAGGCAGCGGATGCGGTCGCCCGGCTGGTACTCCTCCATCGGAACCTGCTCCTTGGCGGGCATCACGGCCTCGGCCTTGCCGATGTCGATGTAGATGTCGTTTCGCTCCCGACGCCGGACCGTTCCGGTCACGATATTTCCGACCTGGTCCTTGAAGTCATCGTAGATGCGGTCCTTCTCGAACTGGCGAAGGCGCTGCATCACCGCCTGGCGGGCGGTTTGGGCGGCAATCCGGCCCAGGGTGGACGGATCCACTTCCTTCTCAACGAATTCCCCAATCACAGCTCCCGGCTTGATCGCCTGGGCCTTCTCGACATGAACCTCGGTCTTCGGGTTGCTCACCGAGTCCACGACCTTCATGAGCGCCCAGGCCTTGAGCTGCCCGTTCTTCGGATTGATGTCTATCTTCAGCTCCTGTCCCGAGTTAACCCCTTTCTGGGCAGCAGTTTTGAGAGCATTCGCGATTGTCGCTATCATGTCGGCGCGCGGAATGCCCTTCTCTTTCTCCATGTACTCAAGGACCGAAAGAATTTCGCTACTCATATGTTGGAAGTGTGGAAAAAAAAAGCGGGCCCCAGGGCCCACTTTAAACTAAAAGTGAGGGTGATAAAGAACCTGTAGGATACCGCCCGGGGATAAATGTTGTCAAGCCCACCCCCACCCTGGCGAATCGGCCCGGGGGAATCGGCTGGAAAGGCGCTCCCCGCCTGGGGCGGACGGGAGCAAAAAATGGCGGAGGAGGAGGGATTCGAACCCCCGGTGAGCTTGCGCCCACGTCTGATTTCAAGTCAGGTGCCTTAAACCAACTCAGCCACTCCTCCGAACGGGCCCATTAAGGTGCCCCGGGGAGCGAAGACGTCAATGGCTTACCGAGGCTCCAAGCCGGGGCGGCCTACGTAATCCCACCACTGGCACAAGGGTCGATCCTCGGCGATGTTCTCGGGCCAAGGCCGACTGCTGCGCACGAAACAACTTGGTCAACCCCCTTTCCCCACCGGACATGAACAAGGACACGCCATCTGCCGCCGCTGTGAAACGCCGGGCCGCTCCGCGGCCCGCGTCCCCGCCAGCGTCCCAGCCCGTGTCCAAGCCCGCGCCCGTTTCCACGCCCATGCCCTCGCCCCTGCACGGGGCCTGGCATGAATGGCGTGGATCGGGCCGGGTACTTGTCATCGAGGACGACCCTGCGGTGAGGATCCTTGTCGCCCGGGCGCTTCCCAAGATGGGCTTCACCGTTAGCACCGCAGCAAACGGTAACGAGGCTTTGGCGCTCATGGGGGCATTGCCCGAGGATTATGTCCTTGTCCTCATGGACATTAAGCTTCCAGGAATGGCGCCCGACGCCTTGATCCGAGAGATTCGCCTCCACCGACCCGAGATAGCCATCATCCTGATGACAGGCCTGATGAGGGACGCCGTTTCCGAAAGGCTTGGCGACCTCACCATCAACGGCTTCGTGCACAAGCCGTTCACGCTCGATACGCTTGCCGCCGAAATTCGGGGCGTCCTGGCCCCCTAGTTGCGCCTGGAAAGGAGTGAAAGCAGGTTCAGGAGGACCGCCATGAAGGCGGCCAGATAGGTGAGCGCGGCGGCGTCGAGCACCTGGTTGACGCCCGGCATCTCGTCCTGGTCGAGTATCCCGAGGGATACGAGTTGGACCTTTGCGCGCCGGCTCGCGTCGTACTCGACGGGCAGTGTCACCAGCTGGAACACGGTAAGGATCGCAAAGGCGATAATGCCGATGTCAAGGATCGGGCCGGTGAGGCCGCGGGCTACGAAGAAACTCGCCAGGTAGATGAACGGCACGACGCCGGAGGCGATCCGTGTGACCGGCACGAGGGCCATGCGGAACTCGAGCATATGGAAGCCCTCCCGGTGCTGGAGCGCGTGGCCCGCCTCGTGGGCCGACACACCGATAGCCGCCAGGCTCGTGCCGCGATAGTTCTCGGATGAAAGGACGAGCTTCTTCTCGGAGGGGTCGTAGTGGTCGGTGAGGTGCCCTTCGGTCTCAACAATGTCGACGTCGGTGATGCCCGCGCGCGCCATGACGGCGGCGGCCGCATCGCGCCCGGTGATCCCCCCGCGCGAGAGGACCCGCAGGTTCTTGGAGTAAGCGCTCGACACCCGGATCTGGGCGTAGATCGAGAATCCGAAAACGAAGACAAAGAGCAGCATCACGATCCCCGGCGGGATGTAGAAGAAGGCGAGATCTAAGGGCATGTTCATCTTTTGAGTCCCCCAATATTGACCAAAGTGCCCAATTTTCAAGCTGCCAGTCCGCTTCGGGCGAGCAGCGCCGCGATGTCGGGATCGCGCCCCATGAAGTCGCGGTAGAGCTCCGCCGGGTCCGCCGAGTTGCCCCGGCTGAGGACGCGCTCGACGAACTCCCGGCCCACCCTCGTGTTGAAGATGCCCTCCTTGCGGAACCGGGTGAACGCGTCGGCATCGAGCACCTCCGCCCACTTGTACGAGTAGTAGCCCGCCGCATAGCCCACCGGATCCGAGAAGAGGTGCGTGAAGCGCCGCACGGCCGTGGGCGACGGGGGCTCCGTCGGGATCAGGCAGTCCGCGATAAGCGCGCGGATCCGCGGCTCAAGGTCCGATGCGTCAGTGAACTCGGGCGCCCTGATATGCATGAGCAGGTCCATCTTCGCCAGGCTCACCTGGCGCATGGTGGCCGAGGCCGACCTGAAGATCCGGGCGGCGGTCATCTTTCGGAACAAGGAATCGGGGATCGCCTCGCCGGTCTGGAAGTGCCGCGCGAACAGATCCAGCCCCTCGCGCTCCCAACACCAGTTTTCCATGATCTGCGACGGCAGCTCGACGAAGTCCCACGCCACATTGGTGCCGTTCAGCGACTTGATCTCCACCTCCCCCAGGAGGTGGTGGATCAGGTGCCCGAACTCGTGGAATATGGTCTCGACCTCTCGGTGCGAGAGGAGCGCCGGCCGGCCCGGCGCCGGGGGCGTCAGATTGCCGCAGATTAGGCCCAGGTGGGGCTTCCTCGTGCCGTCGGGAGCGGGCCCTCCGGTGATCAGGGCATTCATCCAGGCGCCCCCCCGCTTCGACTCCCTCGGGTGCCAGTCGGCGTAGAACGAGCCGAGGTGGCGCCCCCGCGCATCGTGCACGTCGTAGAAAAGGACCTCCTCGTGCCACGTCTCGACCTCCCCGGCGGGCCGCTGCGTCACCCGGACGCCGAAGACGCGGGTCGCGATCTCGAAGAGGCCGGCCATGACGCGGTCCATCGGGAAAAAGGGCCTGAGCTCCTCCTCGTCGAAATCGTAATGGGACCGCCTGAGGCGCTCGGCCCGGAAGCCGAGTTCCCAGGGCGCCAGGCGCGCGGCCTTCGCACCGGTGTCCCGCGCCTTCGACTCCTCGAGCTCGCGGCACTCCCGCTCGAACGCCGCGGCGCAGCGCACCCTCATGTCCTCTATGAACCGGAGGGCGCGCTCGCCCGTCTTGGCCATGCGGCGCGCGGTGACCAGGTCGGCGAAGTGCTGCCTGCCGAGGAGGCGCGCCTTCTCGCTCCGCAGCTCAAGGATGCGCGCGATGAGCGGCGTGTTGTCATGCGGGGGGGCCGCCCCCACCTGGACCGCGGCCGACCAGACCTCGCTCCGGAGGGCGTCGTCATGGGCATAGCTCATGACGGGCTCCATGGAGGGCATCTGGAGCGTGAAGCGCCACGCCGGCTTTGCCTCGGTTGAAAGCCCCTTGCCCGCGGCATCGGCTTGGGCGCGCGCCTTCGCATGGGCGGGCAGCCCCGCCAGCCGCGACTCGTCATGGACCACGAGCTGCCACGCGTTCGTGGCGTCCAGGACGTTCTCGGAGAAGCGCTGGGTCACCTGGGCTAGCTCTGCCTGGATCGCCTCAAGCCGGGCCTTGCCCTCGGGCGGCAGGTCAGCTCCGGCCTCGCGGAACTCGGAGAGCGTCTCACTGAGGAAACGCGAGCGCACGGCCGGGAGCGCGCTCGCCTCGGGGCTCGCCGAGAAGAGCTTTATCCTGGACCAGAGGGCGGGCCTTAGGGGGATCCGCGCGAAGAAGGCCGAGACCCTCGGGAGCACCCGGTTGTGCGCCTCGCGAAGCGCCGGCGAGTCCGCGACCGCCTGCAGGTGCGTCACCCGGCTCCACGCGCGGTTCAGGAGGTCGGTCGCCTCGTCCAGGGGGAGGAGCGTGTTCTCGAAGGTCGGCGCAAGCGGTTCGGCCTCGATCTCCGAAAGGGCGGCCTCCGCTCGGCGGATGGCCTCGTCAACCGAGGGCTCCACGAGCTCAGGGGCGAGCGCGGTCCAGCGTATGTGGAAGGTGGGGTCGAGGAAGGGATTGTCGGGCATCGGCCCTACCAACCGTAGGTCGCGCCAAAAGACAACTGTCTGCGCGAGGCAGGCACGGCCGGTACGGACTGGAAGGCGCTGTTCCAGAGGTTGTCGACCTGCACCGTTAGCTCGAGGTTGCGCCTGCCCGAAGGGTGCCAGCTTAGCCCGAGCGCGCTCACGAGTGCGTCGTTTCCGCCGGCCGTCCGCAGGCTGTCCGTCGCCTGGATCCGGGCGGCGTTGTCGAGCCTTAGGTCCAGGTTCTCCGTCAGCTGGAGGATGAAGGCGGCGGTCAGGCGCTCCCGGGCATAGTTAAGGGCGTAGAAGCTCGCCGTTACCGGGGCCCCCAGGTAGCTGGCATCCTTGGTCAGGGCCGTGTAGCCAAGCACCACCGTGGCCAGGCTCCAGGAACGGCGGGCCTCTATCTCAAGACCTTCGGTGTCCACGTTCACGGGGTTGGCCGACCTGCCGAACACGCCGTCGGTGTACGTCCAATCTACCAGGTTGTCATCCCGCCGGTAGAACAGGTCGCCCTGGGCCGACCACCCCCACAGGGAGCCCGAGAGGCCGGCCTCCATGTCGCGGCTCTCGGACCGGCCCAGCTTGGGGTTTCCAAGGAAGAGCCCCGAGGTCGGGCTCGAGTCCAGGGCCGTGTAGGAGGGCATCTCCGTCGTCTCGCTGTAGCTGGCATAGATCCTCCTTAGGCCGCTTGAAAGCCACGTCTGCGCCAGCTCGGCGATCGGGGAAATGGCTCCCGAGTCGTGGTTCGATTTGTCGTAGGAGGCGCCTGCCTGAAGGCTTAGGGTGCCCCCGTCCATCGCCCATTGCTCCTCGGGGACGATCGATGCCTTCTCAAGCTTACGGCTGTGGTAGGGTCCATAGATCAGCGACGTCGACTGGAGCGAGTCGCTTGTCTCCTCAACATGGTAATTGATCAGGAGGCCCTCGGCCTCCTGCCGGCCGCCCGCCGCGGCGCCGTACTCCCAGGTGGTGTGCTGGTAGGGGTGAATGGGGCCAAGCGGGGCAAATCGGTCGAAGGCATAGTCGTCCTTGTTTCGCCTGTAGAAGACCCCGGCGTCGACGAACTGTCCGCCTCCCAGGTCCGCCCGGGTGTTGCCCGAGACAAGGACCGTCTGGAGGTTCTCCGTCTCGTCCGAGTCAAACGGCGTGTAGAGGTTGGGCCAGCCGAAGAAGCTGGCCTGGTACCCCCCGAACAGGTCGGTCTGCGTGGACGGGGTGACCCACTGGGCCCGGGCCGCGGCGCGGTCAAAGTGGAAGTCGCCGAAGGGAACCGTGCCGTTGCCCGAGGAATGCGACCAGTCGGCGTCCGCCGCAAGGTGGTCGGGCCCCCTGGCCGCCCAGCCCTGGTAGACCTCCTCGCGCTCCAGCCCGTCGTCGCCGAGGGCTCCCGACAAGGCGCCGGCGTTTGCAACGCGGCGCCATCCGTAGTCCACGGCCCCCCCGGTCGAGTTCATGGTTTCCAGCGCGTGCTCGGTGCCCGTCAGGATGGAGGGCGCCCCAAGCATCTCCGGGGCGATCGGGAGCTCCGTCAGGTAGTGGCCCGTCTGGGGATCGAAGATGGAGAGGGCCCCGATCTGCATGCCGGTATTCTCAAAGGTGTCGCCGCGGATGGTCACGTCGGCCTGGGCCTCGGCCTGGTTTCGGGGTTCGATGTCGACAAGCGGCTCGAAACGAAGCGCCGAAACCGGCATCGCGAAATTGGCAGCCGAGGACTGGTTGGCGACGCTGGGCGAGTACACGAACACCGCCGGAAGGCTCGTGGCGTCCTGGGCCCGCGCCCCTGCAAGGCACAGGGCAAGGGCCCCCAGTCCGCTCCCTAGGCACTTTGACGCACGCTTCATAAGGGCCGACGGCTAACAGGCGGCAGCCAAATAACAAGCCTCCCGTTAATGGAGGAAAAGCAACCGCTTAACAAGGGCGCACGGACCCCAGCCGCGGGCTCCTGCAGCTTCCTATTCGCCGTCGTTTCCGATCGCCTCGACAGGACAACCCTCGAGGGCCTCCATGCACTGCGCGACGTCCTCCTCAGTCTCCGGCTGTTTGTTCACGTAGGAGTGGCCGCCCTCGTCGTTGCGCGTAAAGAAATTAGGGGCCGTCTCCCGGCAGAGATCGCAGTCGATGCACTGCTGATCAACGTAAAATTTGCCCGCCACATTACCAGCCCACTTGTCAGCTTTGTTGGCCATAGGTGCATTAGAAAGGTGGGTGCCGAGGGCCATCTGTCAAGGGGGTATCGGGGGGCGGCCGCTTCCGTCAGCCCCGGGCCGCTCATGCATAGCGGGTTCCGCCCGTAAGGCGGCTTGTATTCGGTGACGGCGCGGTTACGGTACGCTCATGCTGCAGGATCGCCCCTATATGCGCGACAACTACGAGAGGCGCCAGACGGGCGTCATCACGTGGCTGATATCGCTCATCGTCGCGATCTACGTGATCCAGATGGCGCTTACGCGCTTCCTCGGCGCCCGGTTCGGGCTCGACGAGACGCTCGGGCTGTCGACGTTCGGCCTGCGCTCGGGCCATCTCTGGACGCTCCTGACCTACGGCTTCCTGCATGACACCGGCAACCTGTTGCAGGTGCTCAGCTACCTTATCGTGATCTACTTTGTGGGCCGGGAACTCCTGCCCCTGCTGGGCACCCGCAGGTTCGCGGGGTTCTACGCCACGTCGCTCATATCCGGCGGCCTTTTCTGGAGCGCCGTGCACTGGAGGGGACCGGAGGTACTCTTGGGAGCATCGGCGGCCGCATCGGCCCTGGTGATCCTCTACGCCTGCTTCTTCCCGAACCGGGAGATCACGCTGCTTCTCTTCTTCATCGTTCCCGTCAGCGTGAGGCCGAAGATCGTGGCCTACGTCCTGATCGCCGTGGATCTGTGCGGCCTGGTATTCTACGAGATCATGGGGTCTGCGTCGCCGTTCGGAGGCGCGGCGCATTCCGCCCACCTGGGCGGGATGGCGGCCGGCTGGATCTACTTCCGCTATGTCCACGACATGACTTGGACCTTCGGCAGGAAGCAGGCCGAGATCGAGCTGCCGCGATGGGTCAAGCAGCAGGGCTCGGCCAAGTCCACGCCGCCGGCCTACAGCGTGAACGTTGGCGACCGCAGCCATCTTCGCGCCGAGGTTGACCGCATCCTGGACAAGATAAACAGCGATGGATTCGGGTCCCTGTCGGCCGCCGAGAAGAAGGTCCTAGACGAGGCGCGCGACCTGATCGGCAAGCGTTAGCTTGCCGCAACGGCGCAGCGGTCGCCGGAGTGTCGCCTTGGACAAAACGCCCTCCCTTCTTGAGTTCCTCAAGGTCCCGTGAAACACTGGATGAGTCTGGGCCGTCTCAGCACCCGCCGCTTGGCACCTCACGCATGATATTAACCTCCGCAATGTTACGCCGGTGGATGGCTCCGTGCCTCCTCGTGCTCACGGTCTCGGGGCTGTCCGCCTCGGACCTCAAGTTCACGACCCCAGATACGTTATCAACTGAAGCCCAAACACTTGTGACGCTTCTGGAGCAAGCCCACTACAACCGGGATTCCATCCACAGCGGCGACTACGCGCAGGTCGTGCCCGAGTACATGACGGCCCTGGACGGCCAGCACCTCTTCTTTCTCGATACCGACAAGGCCGATTTCGCGAACCGGTTCGGAAAGAATGTCTACTACAACGTGGACTACCTGGGGAAGATCGATGCCGCCTACGACATCTTTTACCTCTACGATGACCGGGTCACGGCCCGCATCGCATGGATTTTCGGCGAGCTGAAGAAGAACATGGATTTCACGGCCCCGGAGACGTTCCGGGTGGATCGCTCCAAGTCGCCCTGGCCCTCGACAAGCGTCGAGGCCGACGAGCTCTGGCGCAAGCGACTGAAGTTCGAGGTGCTTGGAGAGCTGCTGAACAAGAAGACCCTCGACCAGGCCAGGGACGTCGTGCGCAAGCGCTACGAGCGCATGCTAAAGAACGTCGGCGAAACCGACGGCGCCGAGCTTGCCGAGACATTCCTCTCGACGATTGCCGGACTCTACGACCCCCACTCCACCTATTTCTCCGCGGACACCTACGAGGACTTCGGAATCCAGATGAAGCTCCAGCTGGTGGGAATCGGGGCGATGCTCGGCATGGACGAGGACACGTGCACCGTGAGGGAGATTGTTCCCGGAGGTCCCGCGGACCTGGGCCACCAGCTTAAGCCCAACGACAAGATAATCGCCGTGGCGCAGGACATGGGCGAGCCCGTGGAGATCATCGGGACAAAGCTTCGCAAGATCGTGGACCAGATCCGCGGCGCGAAGGGAACGAAGGTGAGGCTCATCGTAGAGCCCGGCGAAGCCACGGACAGCTCCGTGCGCAAGGAGATCGTGATCACGCGCGACGTGGTGAAGCTCGACTCCGCGCGGGCAAGGGCGGCCGTTTTCCAGGTCCCGACGGCGGACGGCAAGACGGTTCCCCTGGGTGTCATCACGCTTCCCGCCTTCTACGGTCCCGCCGACGCCGACGACGGCGACACCGATGCCGACAAGACGAGCGCAAGCGAGGACGTCTCAAAGCTCATCGTGCAGCTCAAGCAGGCGAACGTGCAGGGCATGGTCCTCGACCTGCGCCACAACGGGGGCGGCTACCTGAGCGAGGCCATCGAGCTCGCCGGCCTCTTCATCCACAAGGGCCCCGTCGTCCAGGTGAAGGGCTACGGCGGCGACATCCAGGTCGATACCGACAAGGCCGAGAACCTCTCCTACGACGGCCCCCTAGCTGTCCTTGTGGACCGGTTCAGCGCGTCGGCATCGGAAATCGTCGCCGGGGCCCTCAAGGACTACGGCCGGGCCGTCGTGATCGGCGACACCTCCACGCACGGCAAGGGCACCGTGCAGGCCACCTTTGAGATGAAAAAGATCTCGCACGAACTCGAGCGGTCCCCCGCCAAGACGGGCGCGGCCAAGATCACGATCCAGAAGTTCTACCTGCCGGACGGCTCCTCCACGCAGCTTAAGGGCGTCATCTCCGACATCGTCCTGCCCTCCGTCGATGAGTTCCTGCCGATCGGGGAGTCCGACCTGCCCCACGCGCTCGTCTGGGACAAGATCAACACCAGCGTCTTTGACGGTAGCCCCATCGACCCCAAGCTGCTCGCCAAGCTCCAACAGGAGAGCTCCGCGCGCCAGGCGAGCCTCGAGGAATTCGCATTTGTCCGGAAGTACGTGGATTGGTTCAAGCAGCGCCAGGCCGAGAAGCTCGTGTCGCTCAACCTGGAGGAGCGCCGCAAGCAGAAGGCTGCCGACGACACATTCCGCAAGGCCATAAAGGCCGAGCGCGAGGACCTCTCGAAGGCGGACTACCCCTACAAGGAGTTCAGGCTCGGCCCCCCCCTTCCCCCGAAAATCGTGGCGCCCAAGACCGATGCCCACAAGGCAGGCGATGCAAAGGACGCGGATGATGATGCCGACTTTGCCGACGCCGAGGACGACGCCAACGCCGACGCCTACGGCAAGGTGGACGTGCCCCTTCGCGAAGCCCTGAGGGTTGTGGACGACGCCATAGAGCTGGGAACCAACCACGAGTATTGGGCCAGCAATCACGCGCCCCTAGCCGCCGTGGCGAAGGGTTGAAGTCCCCCCAACGCTCCTAGGCCCAGGCCAGGAAATAGCGGTCGCGGCCCGTCAGGTCCGCGACGGACTCGGTCCGTGAAAAGCCGGCCTTGCGCGCCGCCGCTGCAGCGCGCGCGTGGTGGAGTATCCCGGTCTCAAGGGCCAAGAGGCCTCCCGGCGAGAGGACACCCGCCGCACCCGCGATGATTCTGGCCAGGTCCGAGAAGCCTTGGTCGCCGGAGGCGAGCGCTCCCCTCGGCTCGTGCTCACGCACCTCGGGCGCCGTGGCAGAGACCTCCTCCTCCGAGAGGTAGGGCGGGTTGGAGACCACCAGGTCGAAGGTCCCGGCGGGCACGCCGTCAAACCAGTCCGCCCTAAGGAAGGAGACCCGCGCCGCCAGGTCCAGAGCCGCCGCGTTCTCGCGCGCCAGGGACAGCGCAGCCTCGCTTGCATCCACGCCTGTCACGGAGGAGGAGGGGTAGGCTCTTGCAAGCGCAAGGGCTATGGCACCGGTGCCGGTACCGAGGTCGAGGATCCGGGCGGGGGCGGACCCGCACCTTGCGATCACGGTCTCCACGAGCAGTTCTGTCTCCGGCCGCGGGATGAGGGCGCGCCTGTCCGACTTTAGCCGCAAGCCGTGGAATTCAGCGAAGCCGACGACATATTGGAGCGGTTCCCGTTTCGCCCGGCGCCGCACCAGCTCGCGGAGTACTCCCAGCTCCTGGTCGGACACGGGCCTGTCAAACTTAAGGTAGAGCTCCATGCGTCCGAGGGAGAGCGCATGGCTAACAAGGAGCTCAGCATTTAGGCGCGGCGACTCGATCCCCTTGGCGGCGAAGAATTCCGAGGTCTTCTTGACGACCTCCAGGACACTCAGGATCGGTGCACGACTCGGCGCCTGGTCGGGCATTTTCTTGCCTTAGCCAAGCTCGGCGGACGGCCTCACGAGCTCGTAGCTGCGGCCCTCGAGCGCCGCGAGTCGCTCATCGTAATGGGCCTTCTGGAGTCCCTCGATGAGCGGCCCGATGGCGCCCTCCATGATCTGGGGAAGGCCGTGGAGCGTCAGTCCGATCCGGTGGTCCGTAACGCGGTTCTGCGGGAAATTGTACGTTCGTATCCGCTCGCTGCGGTCGCCGGAACCAATCTGGCTGCGCCGCTCGGCCGCGTACTTCGCCTTCTCCTCGTCCTCCTTGAGCTTAAGCAGCCTAGAGCGGAGGACCGTCATCGCGCTCGCCTTGTTCTTGATCTGCGATCGCTCGTCGGCGCACGAAACAATGAGGCCTGTGGGCTTGTGGAGGATCTGCACCGCGGAGTCGGTCGTGTTGACCCCCTGCCCGCCCGGGCCGCTCGCCCGGCTGACCGTGATCTCGAGGTCCTGCGGGTTGATCTGGATATCCACCTCCTCGGCCTCCGGCAGGACGGCCACCGTCACGGTCGAGGTGTGGATGCGCCCGCTGGCCTCGGTCAGCGGCACGCGCTGGACCCGGTGGACGCCGCTTTCCCATTTGAGCTGCTTGTACACGTCGGTGCCGACCACGAGGAATGCGACATCCCTCAAGCCCCCGCGCTCGGAGTAGCTGCTGCTCATGGGCTGGATCTTCCACCCCTGGGAATCCGCGTATTTCTGGTAGCAGCGGGTGAGTTCCGCCGCGAAAAGCGCCGCCTCCTCTCCCCCTGTTCCCGCACGGATCTCCATGATTGTGTCGCGGGAATCCGAGGCTTCCGGGGGGATCATCGCCAGGAGCACGGCCTCGCGAAGCGCCGAGGCCCGGCGCTCAAGAGCGGGGACCTCCGCCACGGCGAGCTCCCTCATCCCCGCGTCGACCGAGAGGTCCCGGGCCATGCCCGTCGCCTCGCGCAGCTCCCGCTCGACCTGCGCATGCGCCCGGTGGTCCTCCACGAGCCTCCGAAGCTTCTGCTGCTCGCGGGTTACTTCCGCGGCCCGGCGCGGGTTGCCGTAGAACGACGGCTCCGCCATCTGCGCATCGAGTTCCTCGAGGCGCCGTTGGAAGGGTGAAATGTCGGGAAGGGCGTCCATGTCTGCTATTTGCGAATTGCGCGGGCCTTCGTCGGAGGCTAAGTATCCCGCCTCACGCACCGCATGGCCGCGACGCTCTTCACGCAAAACATCATCGCCTGCATCTGGGATTTCGACAAGACCTTAATCCCGGAGTACATGCAGACGCCGCTCTTTCGGCGCTACAACGTCGACGAGGCCACGTTCTGGGCGGAGACGAACGCGCTGGTCGAGAACTACCGCAGGCGCGGCTACACCCTCTACAGCGAGATCAGCTACCTGAACCACCTCCTGACCTACGTCCTCGCGGGTCGCATGGCCGGGCTCAACAACGCCGTCCTGCGCGACTGCGGGAAGGAGATCCGATTCTACCCCGGCCTCCCCGAGTTCTTCGACGCCTCCAGGTCGTGGGTCTCGGACAAGCAGGAGTACAAGAAGCACGACATCCGCCTTGAGCATTACGTTGTCAGCACGGGCCTCGCCCAGATGATCCGCGGCAGCGCGATCGCCCCCGTCGTGGACGGGATCTGGGGCTGTGAGTTCATCGAGAACCCGCTCCAGCCGGGCTTCCTCCAGCAAAAGGAACTCGACCTGACCGCTGCGGCAGAGATCGCGCAGATCGGCATGGTGATCGACAACACGACGAAGACCCGCGCGCTCTTCGAGATCAACAAGGGGACTAACAAGAACGCGGCCATCGACGTGAATTCCCGGATAGCCGCCGAAGACAGGCGGATCCCGTTCCAGAATATGATCTACATCGCGGACGGCCCGAGCGACGTGCCGAGCTTCTCGGTGGTTAAGGGCAACGGAGGCAACGCCTACGCGGTCTACAACCCCAGTAAGCAGGACGAATACGCCCAGAACGACCGGCTTCGCCAGTCGGGGAGGATCGACCACTATGGTCCGGCCGATTACACGGCCGCCAGCAGCACGACCCAGTGGCTGCGCCTCCATATCCGCGAGATTTGCGACCGCATCGTCCGCGACCGCGAGGCCGCCGTGGCCCAGAGGACAGCCCGGCCGCCGCGCCACCTAAACCCGCCGCCGCTCGAGGAGCGGGCGAAGGCTCAAAAGCCCGCGCCCGAGCAGTCGAAGTTCCTGGAGTAGGCCCCGGTGCCGGGCGGCCGCGCCCTTAGCGCGCGTCGGCCAGCTCGCTCTTCTCGAAATATTGCGCCAGGTTCGCTGCGCGTGAGGCGTAGTCGACGGCCGGCGCCGGCGGATGCCCCTCAACGACGGCCTTTATGCCGCCGTTCCACGCAAGCGCGATCATGTACGGCGTCGCGGGGATGCCGCGCTTCTCGAGCTCGGATTTTATCCAATCGTAGTGCTTCACGGCCACTGCGTCCGAGGACCGGCGGTCGAGCGCGCGGCTAAACGGCGCTGCCGTGTGCATCTTCCACGTCTGTTCCCTGAACTGGTAGGCCCCGAGTTCCCCCAGGTTTCCAGGAAGCTCGGAGTCCCGCGGGTTCTCAAGCTGGTGGATGGCCTCCAGGGTCGCCCATCGCTCCGTGGCGAGCGCCCCGGTTGTCGCGGACAGAAAGGTCAGAACGAAGACGGCCGCGAGGCGGCTCGTAAGGGGCCGTTCGAGGGGGAGCAATCGTGTTGGGATGGTCGTCATAGCGCTCCACGAGACCCTCCCCTTCATGGGCAAGTTCGGGGGGTGCCTGAACTAAATCCGACAAAAACGTGGAACCCAGGGGACCTTGCGAAATGCAAGGTCTTGCGACGGCGGATGCGGTTGTCCGCAATTTCCTGTCAGTCAACAAATTCCTCTATAAGCCGGGCAACTAGTGCGGTCCAGCCGGTCTGATGATTGGCACCCAACCCAGCACCCGTGTCCCCATGAAAATATTCATGGAACCAGATCAACTCACGCCAATGAATGTCGTTAGCGAAGCTTGGATCAGCCGCCAATGCAGGTCGTTGGCCTTTGGGATCGGGCCTAAAGAGCGAAATAAGGCGCCGCGCGAGCTCCCGGGCAATCTGGTCGAGGTTCATGAGATTCCCGCTGCCGGTGGGGAACTCCATCCTGAATGAGTCCCCGTAGAAAAAGTGGTAGCGCTGGAGGGCCTCGATCAACACGTAGTTGATCGGGAACCAGATCGGGCCCCGCCAGTTGGAGTTGCCTCCGAAGAGCCAGGTTCGCGACTCGCCGGGTTCGTAGTCGACGCGGTAGGTCTCACCCTCGACGCCCACCGTGAAGGGCTTGTCCTTGTAGGCGCGGGAGACCGACCGGATCCCATAGGGCGAAAGGAACTCCGCCTCATCGAACACGTACTTTAGTACCCGTTCCAAACGCGAGCGGGTCGGAATCGCGAGGATCCTCCGGCCCGGGTCCCGGCCGTCCCGGGCCAAGTACGAAATGCGCGAGGCCAGGTCCTGCCTGTTCTCGAGGAACCAGCGCGTCCTCTTTGCAAAGCCCGGGAGCTTGTCGAGTCGCCCCTCCTCGATGAATTCGACGGCAAATAAGGGGATGACGCCCACGATGGAACGGAGCCTGAGCGGCACGCTTCCGCCGGCGACCTGGAGCTCGTCGTAATAGAAGCCGTCCTCCTCGTTCCAGAGGCCCGTGCCCCCCAGCGTGTTCATGGCGTCCGCGATCGCGACGAAGTGCTCGAAAAACTTGGAGGCGATGTCCTCGTAGGCGATGTCTTCCTCGGCGAGCTCGAGCGCCATCGCGAGCATGGTGCTGCAGTAAAACGCCATCCATGCCGTGCCGTCGGCCTGCTCAAGCTGGCCGCCCCCCGGGAGCGGCTTCGAGCGGTCAAAGACCCCGATGTTGTCGAGGCCCAGGAACCCCCCGCTGAAGATGTGCCGACCACACACGTCCTTGCGGTTGACCCACCAGGTGAAGTTGACCAGGAGCTTCTGAAAGACCCGGGCAAGGAAGGCCCGGTCGCGCTGGCCGCGGGGGGCCGTGATCTTGTACACGCGCCAGCACGCCCAGGCGTGCACGGGCGGGTTGACGTCGGAGAAGTTCCACTCGTAGGCGGGGATCTGCCCGTTCGGGTGCATGTACCACTCGCGCAGGAGGAGGTTGAGCTGCTGCTTGGCGAACGCAGGATCGAGCCGGGCCATGGGCACCATGTGGAACGCCAGGTCCCAGGCGGCGAACCAGGGATACTCCCACTTGTCCGGCATGCTGATGATGTCTCTGGAGTAAACCTGGGGCCAGTCGCTGTTTCGGCCGGTCTTGCGGGACTCCGGGGGCGGCGGGTAGTTGGGGTCGCCCCGGAGCCAGTCCTCGACGATGTAGTTGTAGAACTGCTTTGACCAGAGGAGCCCCGCATTGGCCTGCCGGGCGATGCGCCGGGCCTCGGGATCCTTGGGCCCGGGTAGCGAGTCGTAGAATTGGTCGGCCTCCTTTTTCCTCGCCGCCATCACCGAATCAAAATCCTTGCCGAAGGCGCCCGGCGCCGCGGCGTCTCCCTTTCTTAGGCGCAGCCGGATGCTCCTCTCCTCGCCCGCCCCGAGGTCCAGCACAACGTGCGCCGAGCATTTCGTGCCGCGGCGAGGGGGGTTCGGCCCTTCCTTCAGGCGGCCGACCACGATGTCCCCAATCGCATCCTTCACGTAGGGGGAGTAATTGGTGCCCCCAAAGAGAAGGGCGTCGTTGGTCTCGTTCTCGGTGAAGAGGAGCGTCGCGGACGCGCCGGCGGCCTGCTCCACGTCCATGATCATCATCCCCAGGGTCTCGTGCTTGCACTCCACGCGGTGGTCGTCGACCCGGAGGATCCTCGGCTTCAACCCGCAGCCCTCGTGCTTGCAGCCCCAGGACCACGTGTTCCGGAACCAGAGCGTGGGCAAGAGGTGGAGAACAGCGCGCTCGGGACCGCGGTTGGCCGCCGTTATCCGTATGCAGATGTCGTCGGTATCGGCCTTCGCGTACTCCGCGCAGACGTCAAAGTAGCGCCCCTCGTCGAAGACGCCCGTGTCGGCGAGCTCAAACTCGGGCGCATCGCGTGTCCTTCCGCGCGACTCGGCCCTCAGGCGCTCATAGGGGAATTCCGCCTGGGGGTACTTGTACAGGCCGCTCATCCAGGAATGGGTCGGCGTCGAATCCGTGTAGAAGTGGCATTCCTTGACGTCCTCCCCGTGATTGCCCTCGTCGTTCGTCAGGCCGAAAAGGCGCTCCTTGATCACCGGGTCCTTGCCGTTCCACATCGCGAGCGCGAAGCACAGCCGGCACTCCCGGTCCGTGATCCCAAGAATCCCATCCTCCCCCCAGCGGTAAGCCCTGGAGCGCGCCTGCTCGTGGGTGAAGTAGCGCCAGCTCTGCCCATCGGAGGAGTAGTCCTCCCTGACCGTGCCCCACTCCCTCTCGGAAAGGTACGGCCCCCATCGCTTCCAATTCTTCTTGCGCGCCTCTTCTTCAGCCAACCGGACCTGCTCGGCGTTTGGGGTTTTGCTCGGCATTCGAAGGGGGAGTGTGCACCCTTGGCGGCCGCAGGCAATGCCCGCGCGATGGCGTCACCCCATTTTGAAAGTGCCTAAAGGAGCCTGCGCAGGGCCTCAACCCCGGCCGTGGTCGCCAGGGCGTAGCTGAACCGACTGTCGGACCAGACCGCCGCGGAGCCGGAGGACTCCGACACGAAGGAGGGCCCCTCGGCCTCTGTGGAGCCCTCCCGCCTGGCCACGTAGAAATGGAACTCAGCGCCGTCGCGGGCGAAGCACACCTCCATGACATCGTGTCCCGCGAAGCTGAGGGTCCGGCACCCGGTGGACTTAAGCTTGTCGAAGTCAATGGACTCGGCCGCCGGCATCCTCGCCCCCTTTGTCTGGAGCTGCGCAATGAGGGCGCCCGACGCCTCCCCATGGCCCCCATGCCGGGCATTCACCATGTCGTTGATCGCGAAGCCCCCGAAGGCGGACGGGATGGCCTGGTCCCTAACCGGGGCCCTCATCGAGAACACACCGAATGCGAGCGCAGCCGCCGCGGCAAGCCCTGCGGCCCAGCCCCAGCCAAATCCGCCCCGCCTGCGGGTGTTGCTGACCCGAGCGCCCGCCAGGATCGCCTCCCTCAGGCCGGCTGGCGGCGCGATCTGCCGGAGCTTGCCGGCGACCGCCGCGTCATGCGCGCGCGACCGCGCAAACCACCCGCCCAGCAGGGGGTCGTCGCCCGCCATGCGCAGGACGTCGCCAAAAGCCGCGTCGGCCGTGTCGGCGCCATTGGGCCGGTATGCGGATAGGATGAACTTTGCCTCCTCGGTGTTCATGATGCGCTCGCTCCTCTTGAATTGGGGAAAGGCACGATCTTGGCTCCGCCGATTTCCGCCCGCTCAAGGGCCCTCCGAAGCTGCGACTTGCCGCGGGAAAGGCGCGACATGACGGTCCCTATCGGCACCTCCAGGGCCTCGGCGATTTCCTGGTAGGACATGTCCTCGATGTAAAAGAGCGTGAGCGGGGCGCGGAAGGTCTCGTCCACCGACTGGAGCGCCGCCATCACAAGCGCGGCGTCAATCCGGGACACCCGGTCCACGTCCTCGGCGGCGAGGTCCTTCTCCCCGGGGGGCAGCTCCTCGATCGAGGTGGAGCGCGAGTCACGGCGGCGCCCGCGAAGGAATTCACGGTAAAGGGTGGTGAAGAGCCAGGACTTGGCCTTGGAGATTTCCCGGAGGCCTTCGCCCTTGGTGGCCCAGATGAAGAAGGTCTGCTGGACCAGATCGCCGGCATCCGCTCCGTTCCGGGCAAGGCTAAGCGCAAAGCGGTAGAGGGGCGCATAGTGCGCATCGACCAGTTGTGCGAAGGCCTCGTTGTTCATCAGTGGGTTAAGAATCAGAGTGCTCGCGCGGTGTTTTATTCCAATTCCCCCATAAGATTGAAACAATTACCGAAAATCCCCGTGCCCGCACTCCTTTTGCACCTTCCTCCAAACCTTGCGGCGGCCGCCGCCCGCAATGCCGTGGCGCTCAAGGTTGAGCTCGACCTGTCCGCGCCCCCGGATCCGGCGGAAATTCCGGCGCTGGCCGTGCTCCAGGGATGGTGTGGCACCCAGAAGCCTCCTCCCTTTATCCAGCTGACACGAAGGCAGCTGGCAAACCTGGCCGATGCCGCGGCCAACGCGGCGATCTTCGTCGAGGACGGCAGGCGGGTCGCGTGGCGCCATGACGACGTGCTCGTTGAGCCAAAGCCCGTCCCCGCCGCAGAGGCAAATACGGCGGCGGCCAAGGCCCGCCCCGCCCCGCGCCGGCCGGTTTCCCGGGAGCCCATCCTTGTCGACGGTTCCGACCATTTCCTGGCGATCATCCCTCCTTCACGCGAGGATTCGCGATATGAAACCGTTGTGGATATCCTTAAGGGTTCGGGATTTGTGCTCGAGCCCTCCAACCGCAAGTGGTGGCTCCGGGACCGGCACAAGACCCTCTCCTTCCTCGCGGCGCACGGGCAAAGGCTGAGGGAGGGATTGGGCGCCGAGTTCACGCCGAATTTCATCGCCCGGACCAAGCACCTTTCCGCGGCGGAGATCACCTGCGAGGTTTCGGCCTCGGGGGACCGCTGGGACATCGCGCTTGGAATCAAGGCCGGCCTGGCGAGCGAGGTTGCCATCCGGGATGCCGTCGCCTCGGGACGAAGCTACGTCGAAGCCGAGGGACAGATTGTCCTGATCGACCCTGCCCGGGTGCGAAAGCTGGCCGAGGCCCAGCGCGCGCTCTCGGACGGCGAGCTCTCGTCCCCGTCCACCAAGCGGACGGACCGTATCGGGTCGGCGCGCGCAGCCGAGGTCGAGGAACTCCTGGAGGAGCTTGCGCCCGGCTTTCAGCCCCCCGACGAGTGGAAGCGAAGGACCGGGGCGCTGCGCAACCTCTCGCGCCTGGAGCCGGCTCCCATCCGGCCCGAGTTTGAATCGATCCTGCGCACCTACCAGCGTTTGGGTGCCGCGTGGCTCTGGCACCTGTACCGGTGCGGCCTCGGCGGCATCCTCGCGGACGAGATGGGCCTCGGCAAGACGCTCCAGGCCCTGGCCCTCCTGAGCGCCGTGCAGGCCGAGGGCGGCTCGTGCCTGGTCGTCTGCCCCGCCTCGCTCGTCGAGAACTGGAGACGGGAGGCGGCGCGCTTCGTGCCCCACCTGCGCGTCTTCGTGCACCGGGGCGACCAGCGCCTCTCGGGACCCGGCGACCTTGCTCATTGGGACCTGGTCATCACCTCCTACGGCACGCTGACGCGCGACCGCGAGCTCTTTGCCTCGGCGGAATTCGCGTGCGTGGTGGCGGACGAGGCCCAGCACATGAAGAACC
>Ga0302319_10005367_pt1 | contig 25780 bp, 22 predicted proteins | sample Bog_T0_2_FD_203319 | JGI IMG/M metagenome (GOLD analysis project Ga0302319, IMG submission 203319) | Peat permafrost microbial communities from Stordalen Mire near Abisko, Sweden - Bog_T0_2 | ecosystem: Environmental > Terrestrial > Soil > Wetlands > Peat | place: Sweden: Abisko, Stordalen Mire...
AGGCAGCGGGCAGCCAGGTGTGGAAGGGGAAGATAGGCACTTTGACGGCGAATCCGGCCAGGACGCCGATGGCCAGCCAGGGCATTACTGGGCCGAGATGCGCGGTGACCAATTGTTCGAGCGCGCCAGTTGAGGCGAGCGCGGTGAGCTGAGCAAAGTCCATGGAGTGGGTGGCGACAAACACGGCGAGGAAGGCGATGAGCAGCGCGACCGAGCCGGCCATGGTGTAGACGAAGAACTGTGTGGCGGCCGGACCGCGGCGCGCACCGCCCCACAGCTTGATGAGGAAGAAGGCCGGAATCAGGCTCAGCTCCCAGAACAAAAACCAGTGGAAGAAGTTGAGCGCGGTGAAGGAGCCGAAGAGGCCGGCCTCAAGCGTGAGCACCAGGGCGAAGTAGAGACCGGGCTGGTGATGGACGCGGTGCGCGGCGTCGACCGACATGAGCGTGACGATGGCGGAGAGGACCAGCATGAGCGCGCCGAGGCCGTCGACGCCGAGGTGGTACTCGATGCCCAGCGACGGAACCCAGCTGTGTAGCTCGACCAGGCCGATGGAGCCGTTGGCGGGAAGCTGTGTCCAGATGAAGAGGGCGAGCGCGAGGCTGGCGCCGGTGGTGAGAATGGCCACGCCGCGCGCGTGCTTGCCGGAGAACAAGGCAACGACTGCGCCGATGAGGGGCAGCAGAGTGAGCAGCGTAAGTGCGGGAATTGTGCTCAAACCCGGCCGCTCCAGAAGAGAAGAATTGTGAGGACGACGACGGCGAGCGCAAGCAGGCGCAGATAGGTTTGCACGCGGCCGGATTGGATGCGGGCCAGCAGACCGCCGCCGGTATAGAGTTCTTCGCAGCCTTTGTCGAACGTGCCGTCGACGACGTTGGCGTCAAGGAAGCGATTGAGAGTTGCCCACAGGCCGAAGACGAAAGCGACCAGGGAGACGATACCGCCCCAGACGCGGCGGTCGAGCCAGTCGGCGACACGCGCCCACCAGCTGTAAAACGCAATCACTGTGACTGCGTAGAATTCATCGACATAGAGCCGGTCGCGCAGCCACGCCCAGGGCAATGGCATGGCGCTCTCCAGCACATCGGGGGCCTCTGGGGCTGGAGATTTGCCTCCATACAAACCCCAGCCGAGACCGAGGCCGAGGAACACAACAACGGTTGACGTGAGCATGAGTGCAAGCAGGCCGGGCTCGTTGAATCCGCCCCACGCAAAGCTTACTGCGCGGCTCTCCAGGAACCCGCGGAACCACGGCCAAGCCGGTGTGCCGATGGCGCCGAGAGCGATGGCGAAGAAAGCCAGAATCGCCAGCGGTGTGGTCATCGACTTCGGACTCTCATGCGCGTTCTTCGCGCCCCGATTCATGCCGAAAAATACGTAACTCACTTGCCGCGTCATGTAGAACGCTGTCAGCAACGCGCCGAAGACGAGCATGTAGAACGGCACTTTGGAAACGCTGAAATGCTGCGCCGCCTCAAGAATTCCGTCCTTGCTCCAGAAGCCGGAGAACACCAGTGGAAATCCGCATAAAGCCAGCATGCCGACGGCATACGTCAGAAACGTGACCGGCATATCGGACTTGAGGCCGCCCATGTGGCGAATGTCCTGCTCCTCGTGGCAGCCGTGGATGACGGAGCCTGCGCCCATGAAGAGGAGGGCCTTGAAGAAGGCGTGGGTGATGAGGTGGAACATGCCCACGGCGACGCCGCCCATGCCCAGGCCGGCCATCATGTAGCCAAGCTGCGAGACGGTGGAGTAGGCGAGGATGCGCTTGATGTCGTTTTGCGCGACGGCGATGCAGGCGGCAAAGAGGGCGGTGAATGCGCCTACCCAGGTGACGACAGTGAGCGCGGTGGTGGTGCCACCGGTCAGAGCGCCGGCCTGCATGAGCGGATAGACGCGGGCAATGAGATAGACGCCGGCGGCGACCATGGTGGCGGCGTGGATGAGCGCGGAGACGGGCGTCGGCCCTTCCATCGCGTCGGGCAGCCAGACATGCAGCGGAAACTGGCCGCTCTTGCCCGCGGCTCCGGCAAAGATGAGCAGGCCGATGGCGCTGGCAGCGGTGAATCCCCAGGCTGCGGGCTGGGCGAGCAGGCCGGTGAGTGCAGCCTGTTCCATGGAGCCCGTGCCGGAGTTATAGAAGAGCAGCGTGCCGGTCTGCGCGAAAAGCCAGACAATGCCGAGCAGGAAGAAGACGTCGCCGACGCGCGTGGTGAGGAAGGCTTTTTTTGCGGCAGCGGCGGCGGCGGGCTTGAAGTACCAGAAGCCGATCAGTAAGTAGGAGGTAAGTCCGACTAACTCCCAGCACATAAAAAGTAAAAGCAGACTATTAGCAATCACTACGCCTAACATGGCCCCCGCAAACAAACTTAGAAAGCAGAAGAAGCGGGTGTAATTCTCGTCGTGGGCCATGTAGCCGGTCGAATAGATAAAGATAAGCAGTCCAACGAAGGTGACCATGACCAGCATGACGGCGGAGAGCGGGTCGAGCACCCAGCCGAGATCGACGTGCGACGCGCCGGTCTGCAGCCAGGTGAAGTTGAGCACTTCACGTGCGGCGAGTCCTTGCTTCCATGCGCTGACTACATGAGCGAAGGCAATCAATGCGAGCAGCAGTGAGAAGCCGAGCGAGCCGATGGCCAGGGAGGAAGCGGTCTTGCGTTTGGGCTGCTTGAGCAGGGCGATGACGCCGGAAGCCACGATGGGCATGGCGGGGATGAGCCAGAGAAAATCACAGATTCCAGCAGGCCCACAGTTCGTCGTGGGTTGAAAAGTGCCGGAAGTCAATTCTTGCATTAACATCCGGTTACCCCTTCATCCTGTTCATGGCGTCAAGATCCGTAGTGTGCGCGTGGCGGTGAATGGAGATCACCAGGCCCAGCCCAACGGCTGCTTCGGCAGCGGCGACGGCAATAGAAAAAATGGCAAACATCATGCCGGTGAGCGCTTCGGGATGGGGGCCGTAGCGCCAGAATGCGATCAGATTCAGATTGGCCGCGTTGAGCATGAGCTCGATGCCGATGAGGACAAGAATGGCGTTGCGGCGCGTAAGCGCACCGGCCAGGCCAATGGCAAACAAGAGCGCGGCTACCAGCAGATACCCGGTGAGCGGATTCATTGCGTACCGTCCTTCTCATGCATGGCCACAATGACCGCGCCAATTAGCGCCGCGGTCAGCAGCAGCGCGACGATTTCAAGCGGCAGAACGTAACGGCCCATGAGCGCATTGCCAATGTCCATCACCGTCACTGTGGGCTTGGCGGTTGGGGCGCCCCCTGGGCCAGGCAGGACCGCAGTGCTGCGCAGCACCGCCCAGCCGAGGGCGGCGAAGATGCCGGCGGCGGCCACCAGGCCGACGAGAGGATGGTGGCTGTAGACGCCGTCCTTTGGAGTTTCCGATCCGCGTGTGAGCAGAATTGCGAAGACGACGAGGATGGCGACTGCACCGATGTAGATCAGGATTTGCGCGAAGCCGGCGAACTGTGCATCCAGCTCAAGGAACAGCAACGCCAATCCGGCGAAGGCCACGGTGAGCGCCAGCGCGCAATGGACAGTGTTCTTCAAGAGCACCGCGGCCAGCGCTCCGGCCACCGACAGGCCTGCGATCCCATAGAAGACAAGACTCATCGGCCGCTCCACTCTTGCCGGACCAACCAGCCTACCTGGGTGCCCCATGCTTGCGCCATCTTTTCGACGCATGGGTGGGAAAGCGCAGTCCTCGAACCGTTCAACTTATTCCGCATAGCGGTAACTCCGTGGCCCGAAGTGTTCACTGCGCATGCCCACGCGGGCCATCCCGGTGTAGGCGAGCAAGAGGACGGCCGAACAGACGACCCAGCGCAGCAACCCCTCGCCCATGAAGCGCCAGAGCGCTGCGTCGAAGAGATTGAGCAGTGTGAGCGGCAAAACAAACTTCCAGGCAAAGTTCATGAGCTGGTCTTGACGGAGGCGCGGCAGGGTTCCGCGCACCCAGATGAAAACGCACATGGAGAGCATGATCTTCGAGAAGAACCAAAACCACGACGGCGCCCAGCCGAGCCAGGAGAAGGGCGCGGAGTAGCCGCCGAGGAACAGTGTGGTGCCAAGGCCGGAGATGCCCATCATGCCGACGTATTCTCCAAGGAAGAAGAGGGCGAATTTGAAGCCGGAATACTCGGTGAAGTAGCCGGCCACCAGCTCCGACTCGCCTTCCGGCAGATCGAAGGGCGAGCGGTTGGTTTCAGCGGTAGCGGCGACGGCGAAGAGGAGGAAGCCGGCAAAGCCCCAGGGCGTGAAGATGTACCAGTGGGGAAATCCCCAGGTGTACTGGTTCTGCACATCGACAATCTTGTTGGGCGAGAGCGAGCCGGTCATCATGACCACGGCCAGCGAGGACATCAGCAGCGGGACTTCGTAGCTGATCATCTGCGCCACAGCGCGCATGGCGCCGAGAAGCGAATACTTGTTGCGGCTGGACCAGCCTGCCATGAAGACGCTCAGTTCCGTCGAGGCGCCGATGGCGAAGAAGAACAGGATGCCGGCGTCCAGGTTGACCAGGGTCATGTTGCGGCCCATGGGCAGCACGGCGTAACCCATGAAGACGACAACGACGAGAAGCACGGGCGCGAGAAAATGCACAACCGCGTCCGCACTCAAGGGGACGATGTCTTCCTTGGTGAGCGATTTGATGCCATCGGCGACGGGTTGAAAGATGCCGTAGGGGCCGACGCGGTTGGGACCGTAGCGGTTCTGCATGCGGCCCAGGCCTTTGCGTTCAAGCAGCACAGTGATTGCGAACAGCGCTGGAAAGCTGACGATGATGGCCACCACGCAGAGAATCACCAGGGCTGGAGCCTGCAGCCAGACGGGCAGAAAACTGACCAGCCAGTGGCCGAGCAAAACGAAGATCTGATCCGCTTTCTCGATCATCCCTTCTTCTCCTCTTCACCCGGTTTGGTTGCCGGCGCAGCGGCTGGCGCGGCGGCAGGTGTCGCGGGCTTGGGAGCAGCCGCCTTGGCCGCAGCTGCTGCCGCCGCTGCTTTGGCCTTGGCATCGGCCTTGACCTTTTCCTCCGCCAGGCGCGCGTCAACTTCGGCCGCCTCCGTGGGATGAATCTTGTGGTAGTGCTCGTTGGACTTGGCGAGTTCCTTGCGGTCGTATAGGAGCCCGCCGAAGCGGTCGGTGGTGCTGAGCTCGAACTCGGTGTCCATCTTGATGGCTTCAAACGGGCAGACTTCGACACAGATCTGGCAGCTCATGCAGACGGAGATATCGATGTCGAAGCGGGCGGGATAAATCTGCAGCTTGCCCAAAGCATCCGGCTTTTTGTCGGTGCTCTTGACGATGTAAATGCACTTGGGCGGGCATTCCTTCTCGCAGATCTGGCAGGCGACGCAGCGCATGCCGGCCTCCCAGTCCGCGCCGTCATAGACGAGGAAGGGAAAGTCGCGCGTGGCCTCGATGGGCGCGATGCGCTCCTCCGGGTACTGGACGGTCGTGAGCCGCTCCGCAGAGACAAAACTCCCCGCAAAGTTGCGCGCTGTCTCTCCGAGTCCCTTCAGTATGCCTTCGCCTAACAATTGTTCCTCCGAAATCAGCTTCTAGCTGCTAGCAGCTGCTTCATCTGTCCACTTCTCCGAGCACTATGTCCACGCTTCCAAAGATCAAGACTACGTCCGCTACGTTGGCGCCCAGGCACATATCCTCAAGGACAGTGAGGTTGATGAGGCTGGGCGGACGGATGCGGTAGCGATAGGGATTCGGTCCGCCGTCGCTGATGAGATAAAAACCGAGTTCGCCCTTGGGGGCTTCGATGCGGCCGTACGCCTCGCCGGGCTTGGGGCGGAAGCCGCGCAGCTTGGCCTTGGGGTCCATGACCGGGCCGGCTGGGATGTCCTTGAGCGCCTGCTCGATGATGCTGAACGACTCGCGCATTTCGAGCAGGCGGATCATGAAACGGTCATAAACGTCCCAATGCTCGCCCAGAGGCACGCGGAACTTGAAGCGGTTGTAGATGCCGTAGCCGTCGACCTTGCGAATGTCGTAATTAACCCCAGACGCGCGCAGCATGGGCCCCGTGACGCCGGCGTTCACCGCCAGTTCGGGCCGCAGAATGCCCACGCCCTGGGTGCGCGCCATCAGAATCTCATTGCCGGTGAGCAGCCGCTCGAACTCATCGGTAAACTTGGGCAGACCCGCCAAAACCTTGCGCACGCCATCCAGCCAGGCCGCGGTCGCGTCCACCCGGCAGCCGCCGAAGCGCATGTAGTTGACCATCATGCGCGCGCCGGTGAGCTCTTCAAAGAGGTCGAGAATCTTCTCGCGCTCTTTGAAGGCGTACATGAGCGGCGTACCGCTGGCGCCCATCTCCTGGATGAGGAAGCCGACGGCCGAAGCGTGATTGACAACGCGGGTAAGCTCGCCGACGATGACGCGCAGATACTGGGCGCGCTCTGGAACCTCCTGGCCGGTCAGCTTTTCCACCGCCAGCGCGTAAGCCCAGTTGTTGGTCATGGGGCACATATAGTCCAGCCGGTCAGTGAAGGGCATGGAGGCCAAATAGCTGGAGCCTTCGGCGATCTTCTCGTGGTTGCGGTGCAGGTAGCCGAAGACGGGCTTGAGGCGGATGACGCGCTCGCCGTCCAGAGCCACGTCCATGCGGAAGACGCCGTGTGTGGAGGGGTGGTGCGGCCCCATGGCCACTTCCAGCAGCTCTCCCTCGCCGTCGGGCTCAATGTGCGGCGGGCGGTTCCAGCCGGGAAGCTTCTCTTTGTCCTGCACAAATCCGGAGGTGCTCATGCTTTTGCGACCCCCTGGTCGGCGGCAAGTTTTGCCCGATGTTCCTGGGCGCGTTTGAGGACTTCGTCATGGGCGGTGGGCTCGTATTCAAAGTCGTCCGGCTCCACGTAATCGCGGCGCATAGGATGGTCTTTGAACTCGTCCCACATGAGCAGGCGGCGCAGGTCCGGGTGCCCCGAGAAGACGACGCCGAATAAATCGAAGATTTCGCGCTCCTGAAACTCGGCCGAGCGCCAGATTGGGGTGAGCGAGGGCAGCCCGACCTGGTCGCTGCGGTTGACAGTCTTCATGCGGATGACCACCGGGCCGTGGCCCTTGGCGATGGAAAACAGATGGTAGACAACTTCCAGGCAGCCGGGCACAACACGCTTCTGCGTCTCTTCGACGGTCTCCTCGACCTGCTGCTCGACGCCTTCGACGGTTTTGGTTACGGTGCGGGTGACCTTCACTTTTTCGGAAATTTCCTTGTCGAGCCAGTCGACGCCGCTGGCGTTCGAGAGGAAATCCAGGGACAGATCCCCGTCGTCGCGCAGGAAGGTGGCCACAGCAACCGCGTGGAAAGGGGAGATGCGCAACGACTGCTGCCCGCTGACACTGGGGTTGGGAATGACCTCGACCCCTGCGCCGGAAACCGCCGCTTCAATTGCCGCTTTAATCTCTTCTACGGTCTTCAATTTCTAAATCCCCAGGCTTGTCGAATCGCCATTTTCATTTCTTGCGGAATGAATTTCTTGCTCGAATCCGCATTCCCTCAGGGGCTAAAGCCCCGGAATTGTGGTTTCCCAATTCGGCACGACTAAAGTCATGCCCTTTCAAAGCCTTAGCGCATCGCCAATCCCTCAGTCCCTAGTCCCCTTTTCAATCATCGAATGGTGATCGGTACCGGCCAAACACCGGGATTCGACGTTGGCTCGAGGTCGTGTTCGCCTTGCACCGGCACGGGAAAGACGCTCTGCGCATCCTTGTCCAGGTGGCGTGGGCGGCCTTCGCCGGTCAGGGGCTGCCCATCAATTTTCTTTTGCAGCATCATGAAGGCGTGCAGCAGCGCCTCGGGCCGCGGCGGGCATCCGGGAATGTGCACATCGACAGGGATGTAGCGGTCGATCCCCTTCAACACGTTGTATCCCTGCTTGAACGGGCCGCCGGAGATGGCGCAAGCGCCCATGGCGATCACGTACTTGGGCTCGGCCATCTGGTTATAGAGCCGCACCACCTGCGGGGCCATCTTTTTAGTCACCGTGCCGGAGATGATCATCAGGTCGGCCTGACGGGGCGAGGGGCGGAAGACTTCGGCGCCGAAGCGGGCCAGGTCGTAGCGGGCCATAGTGGTGGCAATCATCTCAATGGCGCAGCAGGCCAGGCCGAACTGCATGGGCCAAATGGAGTTCTTCCGGCCCCAGTTATAGAGCTCCTCGATGGTGGTGACAAAGACCCCTTGCTTGCCCAACTCGATCTTCAGTCCATCTTCCACTGCCATTGTTGCTTTGCTCCTTGTTGCCAGGGATCAGGGGTCAGGGATCGGTTCCTGTTCGCGCCCATCAGTGTGCTCTCAGCAACGCTCCGCATCTGGTCCCTGAAACCTGGACCCTGATCCCTGTCTTTACACCCAAGTCAGCACGCCCTTGGCCCAAGCCCAGGCCAGACCTTCAATCAACATCAACACAAACACCAGCATGGAAACACAGGCGGACACGCCCAGGCCGGTGAAGGCCACGGCAAAGGGCAACAGAAATACCGCTTCCACATCGAAGACGAGAAAAATGATGGCGTAGAGATAGTAAGCCGAACGGAACTGCACCCATGCATCGCCCCTGGACTCCAGCCCGCACTCGTAGATAGCGTTCTTGATCGCGTTGGGCTTGGCCGGGGAAAAGACCCTTGCCCAGAGCCACGCCAGCGCGAGCGGCGTGAGGCCAAAGCACAGCGCCACCACGAACAGTACTGCAAGAGAAAAGTAAGGATTTGAAGCCATCGGCGAAAATGAATCCTTCAAGACAACCGTACCAGTTTCAGCCCTCGTTTGGCTAAGAAGATGTGCGCTTGCTCACACAGGTCGGGCCCATTTTTCCCCCATTCATCCCACTCTGTGAACCACCGGCTGCAAAGCCCAGTTTGGGAGCGACCTTGCTCACAGGCGCCCCGAGTCCGGCAATCCTCCACCTTTGGGTGGAGGACAGCACCTGCCTCAACCCTGCTACCGTTCTTATGTCCCCTCGGACTTCAACCGGAGCCCCGCGGGGAGAGAGAACCCTTCCCTGGGAGATCATCGGACGATGTTCAAGAACGGGTTCAAGACCCCGCCGCGCCCCTGGCTCGCACCCGCACTCATTGCGATTCTTTGCCTGACGGGCGCAGTGCGAATCGTTGCCGCGACCGATCCAGGCAAGGACGCGGCTTCTCCCAAGGCAGCCTCGAACACAGCCGCAGCCGTCCAGGCCTACGGCGCCCCCACGGGCATTACCGGACCGACCACTGCTTTCCACGACTCGGTGGCCTCGCACTACAACTACGCCTTCGGCAAGGACGCACCTTTCCTGCCTTCCAACGCCACCACCGTCAATGGCCAGTTCTGGAGCCCCAAGGCCTTTCCTACCGCCCAATACTGCGGCCATTGCCACCAGGAGGCCTATCACCAATGGCGGCAATCCGTTCACTCCAACAGCTTCCGCGCGCCTTGGTACCTGAAGAACGTGAATATGCTGATCGACGAGAAGGGCGTGCAGTACTCGCGGCACTGCGAGGGCTGCCACAACCCGGTCGCCCTGTTCTCGGGCGACCTGTCGCAGGGTATGCCGAAAAAGCGGCCTTTCGAGGATGAGGGCGTGTCCTGCTCGGTCTGCCATTCCATCCAGTCCACGGACACCACTGGAACCGGCTCCTATGTGATGGGCATCCCGGCCGTGCTGGTGGATGAAGCTGGCGCGCCGATCACCGGCCCGATCTCCGACGCCGAGATCCTGGCCCATCTCGACCGGCACTCCAAGGCCGTGATGCGGCCGCTTTACAAGACCGCCGAATACTGCGCTGCCTGCCACAAGGCGGCTATTCCGCGTGCCCTGGACGACTACAAGTGGCTGCGGGCCATCTCCTTATATGACGAGTGGCAGGGAGCGAGTTTTACAAAGCAATCTCCTTTGCCTTTTTATCGCAAGGATTCGGTCTCCACCTGCCAGACCTGCCACATGCTGCGCGAGCCGCTGGGCGCGGGCGCAATCGACCCCGGCGCCAAGGACGGCAAGCTGGTGTCACACCGCTGGGCGGCCGGCAACACGCTCATGCCGCAGTACTACAAGTACGATGAGCAGGCACAGAAGGTGGTGGAGTTCCTCAGGAGCGCCTCCGACGGCAAGGGCGTGTTCAATGTGGATATTTTTGCTCTCGAAAAAGAGAGCGCCGAAGCCACGCCCACGGACACTGTGCTGGTTGCCCCGCTTGGGCTGACTGCCTTCTCGCTGGCTCCGGGGGAGACGCTGGTGGCCGACGTGGTGATCCAAAACAAGGGCATCGGCCACTCCTTCATCCCCGAGCAGCGCGACTTTTACGAGGCCTGGGTGGACTTCACGGTGAAGGACGGCGCCGGCAAGACGCTGGCCGAGAGCGGCTTCCTGCAGCCGGACGGCAACCTTGACCCCAGCGCCCACTCCTTTACCAACCGGCTGGTGAATATCAAGGGCGAGCTGAACGATCTGCACCAGATCTGGCACAACCGGGTACTGGCCTACAACAACGCCTTCCAGTCCGGCCGCTCGCAGCTGGTGCGCTACCGCTTCCGCTTGCCGAAGGACATCGCAGGCCAGGTTTCGCTCACGGCGACGGTCCGGTATCGGCGCTTCAACCAGCACTTCATCGACTTCGCCATGGATAAGAAGCAGTATCCGCTGCCGATCGTCGACATGGCCACGGAGACCAAAACGCTCAAGATCGGTGAAAACTCGCCCACGCCTCAAGATACGCCGGGAAACAAGGACCATCCGGGAAACCCGGAATGGATGCGCTGGAACAACTACGGCATCGGGCTGCTGGATGCGCTTCAGTATCCAGCCGCTGTGCACGCCTTTGAGCGCGTGGCCGCGCTGCGGCCCGACTACGCCGATGCCTTCACAAACATGGCCGTAGTTGAAATCTCCTGGGAAAAGTACGACGACGCCAAAGCGAATCTGGCTAAAGCGCTGACGCTGCTGCCCGGCGACCCGCGCGCCCTCTATTACCGCGCCCTGGTGGAGCGCAATGCGGGCCAGGTGAAGGAGGCCATCGCCGACCTCAAGGCTGTGCTGGACAAATATCCGCGCGCCAAGGATGCGCTGCGCGAACTCGGCTTCAGCTACTACCAGCAGCACGACTACCCGGACGCCCGCGCGGCCTACGAGCAACTGCAGGTCATCGATCCCGACGACCTGGCGGCGCACTATCAGTTGGCGATTCTCTACCGGCGAACAGGCGAGAAGGCAAAGGCGGCAATCGAGTCGGCCAAGTTTGCCGACCAGAAGGACGACCCGACGGCGTCTCAGTATGCTTTGGAGTTTCTGCGCAAGCACCCTGAAGTGGCCAGCGAGTCGGTAGTCTGGCACACCCACGACCTGACCGGCGACAAGCCGAAAGAACCGCTGAAGATCGAATACAAGTACATTCCCGGCGCCGGCGAATAGCTTGCTCAGAGATTGAAGTAAAAGACCGGAGCCATGGCCGCCAGCACTGCGCCCGCCTGCAGAGCCAGCACCGCAAGCGTGGATTTGGGCGCGCGCGGCAACCACTTGATGGCAAAGAACGCCAGCACCGGCATCTGCCCTGCCATCAGTATCTGCCATAGATGCGCGATCGCCCCCTCGTCTGGCTCACGCACGGGAGGGCCGTAGATCGCAATGGGACCGAGCACAAGCGCCAACGCAATAAGCGACATGGCCATGGGAATCAATGCGCTGGGGTGCCTGACGATTGCGCCGAAAGAACCGGGATCTCGTTCCATGTTGCCTCCTTGGATGTGCTCATGTGCCGCGGACCAGAGAACATTTGCCGCGGCGCGCAGACCGCCCGGGCTCGCTTCGAGCAGCGCCTCGAACTCCGCGCCGTAGCGCTGCCTCCACACGCGCGGATAAAGGCGCGTGAGCAGCCGGGCCACTCCGGCCTTCATAGCGCTTCCAGCCTTTCCGCGCCTGCTTTCGTAAACTGTTGCAGAGTGGCGAGCCGGGCGCGCAGCACCCGCAGGCCCTCTGCCGTGATTCGATAGGGCCGGCGCCGATCCTCCGCCGGCAGTGGCTCAATCCAGCCCTGCTGCTCCAGCCGCGCAATCGCCCCATACAGCGTTCCCGGGCCCAGTTGCGTCCCACACAGCCCGAGAATGTCTTCGATCATCGCGTGCCCGTGCTTCGGCCCATTCGAAAGGCTGGCCAGCACCAGCAGTGGCGGATCGGAGTAGTGCCCCAGTTCCGGGCCGTTTTCATCAAGTACTACGTGACGCGTACTACGCATTGCGTAGTTATCCCATACTTTCCTCTTCGTTGCAAGAGAAAAATCAAACCAACCTCAGGGGATTTAGATTCCGTCTCCGCGGACCGAGGCCGCGGTTTCCGCCCGGCCGGGGGCGGCGATCCCGTACTTGCAATCCAGAAACTCCTGAAGTGGCTCCGGCGCAATCGCGGCAAGTTCCTGCCAGGTCATGACCTTGCACCGCACGCGCATATCGGCGGACTTCACCGCGGCCATAACTGCGAACCAGGCTTCGCGCAGATCGGGGCGGCGCTGGTCGTGGAACACGCAGAAGCTGCAATTCTCAGCATGGGCGGCGAGCACATTGCGGATGAGCTGATAGCCCCCGTAGCCGGGCTCGGCTGGCTCGGCTTCGCGCGCGCGGGCCACAATCGCCTGCTGGAACTCACGGGCAGCTTCGTCATCCGGTGCAGCTTCTTCCCACTCCTGCGTGAACTCCTCGGCGAACTCGACCGCGGTGCGGCGGCGCGCTGTCCGCAGCTCAACGCGCGGGAGCAGATCGCGATCGAAGACAGTATCGAAATCGCGGTAGCCTTCGACGATGCGAGCCGCACGGGTCTGGAAATCGCCTTCAGTCAGTTTTGCCTCGACCAGCAGCCCGCCCCAGCGCATGTCAACTTCGGTGCGGTCGAATCGTCCCGAAGCCAGGGGCACACGGGCCTTCCAGCCGAAGACCGGCTCCGCTTCCGAATCCACGCCCAGGACTTGCCGCAACGGAGGCCATGCCGGAGCGCAGAAGATATTCATCAGGAGCGCATCGGAGCTCATGGAGGAGTCGAGCTCGCGCCAGCGCCGGCCATCCTCGGCTTTGGGCAACGAACAGCCCTGGGCGTGAATCTTGTCGAAGCGCCGCATCCACTCCGGCCGCGCCGTGATTGCCGCATAGGACGGGTCGAAGAAGTTTCCATGCGTGCCGTCTTCCTGGGGCGTGTACACGATCACGGACTGGTCGCCGTAGCTTTCGACATGCGCAAGGCCGTGCGCCCAAAGCCGGTTGCGCGCCGCCAACGCGCGCCGCAGTTCCCCCGCATACCAGCCCGCCCGCTCGGTCATATTCAGCCAGATTACTCCATAGAGCGCGACCCATTTTCTCGGTTGCCAGGCAACCCGAGCTGAAGCCAATATCCAGAAAAGACTCCGCCCCAAGGTCCGTCCCCAACCCCGCACCTCTGCTCTCGGTCTCATCCATTGAGACGGCGATTAGTGTGTGGAAAAATATACGACTTATTTAGTCGTATATTAAATAGGACTGATTCAGTCGCCTTTCAGGAGACATATTTTGCGTTTCATTTGGCTTGAAGCTAGCTTTCGGACGCGGTCACCAGGCGAGGGATCGAAGGCGATTCTTGCCATGCGCAGGCATGGCGGCCCAGGAGCCGAAGCACAAGGTAAATCGCCGATTTCCACGACTGTAACCGCAACGCAACAGTCCCCTAACTGAGCTTTAACAATCTGTTGCTACGTTCCACTCAGGTGGAAAGAAATCCACTCTGCGTTCATTCATACCCAAAAGAAGTTCAAACCGATTCAATCTTTGGAGGTAATCTTGAAAATCTCATTCGCGAGGTCCCGAAAGCGTCTGGCAAGTTTGACCTTATCCGTTCTCGTTCTGGTTCTTGCTGCTATGCTCCCCGCGCAGCAGGCTGGATCCAAACTCGAAGGAACCATCGTCGATGTACAGGGTAAAGCCGTCGCCAAGGCCCAGGTGGCCGTGAAGAACGAAGCCACCGGCGCCGTGAGAACCGCGTATTCGGACGGAAGCGGAGTCTACTCGATCGACGGCTTGTCCGCCGGAAGCTACACAATTGAGGCCACTGCAAACGGATTCGCGACCCTTACCCGCAACGGAGTGGAGCTGGCCGCTGGGCAGGCTTTGCAGTTGCCTCTTAAGCTGAGCGTCAATGCGGTTGCCGAGCAGGTCACGGTGAACGCTGGGATCGACTCCATTGCCGCGGAGAGTGCCCCCAGCGGCGGTTTCATTGAAGAACGCTCCGCCCAATCGCTGGTTTCCAATACCTACATCGAGAACTTCATCTCGCCCATTGCCGACTTTGGCGAGATTGTGCAGATTGTTCCCGGCACATTTACCACCAGCGCCAATGGCGTGGGCCTGGGCCAGAGCAAGACTTACTTCCGCGGCTTTCAGGACGGCGATTACAACATCGACTTCGACGGCATTCCCTTCTACGACACCAACAGCCCCACGCACCACTCCTGGGCCTTCTTCCCCTCGCAGTGGGTGGGCGGCGTGGACTTCGACCGCAGCCCCGGCACTGCCTCGACGATCGGGCCCACCCCGTTTGGCGGCTCCATTCATCTGCTCTCCAAGCCGCTGAACAACGAGCAGGACATTCGCGGCACCGTCTCCTACGGCACCTGGAATACGAAGCTCTATGACGGGGCGTACAACTCAGGCAGCTTCGGGTTGTTCGGCAGTCCCAAGCGGTCGAACCTGTTTGTGGATGTGCACCACATGACCTCCGACGGCTACCAGAGCTTCAACTATAACGAGCGCAGTGCGGGCTCGCTGCTTTACCAGTACCAGTTCTCTCCCAAGACGGTATTGACCGGGTTTGCGGGCATTGTCCAGCTCAACTCGAACGGACCGAACATCAGCTCTACGCGCTGCATGCTCTACGGCGTGCCGACCAACAGCTCGTACAGCTGCGCGGCCCCGACAGTCACCGTGAGCGGCACTGCGGTGCCGGTCACCGCCAACGGCCTCATGCCCTTCACCGGCGCGGGTCTCAAGTTCCTGCTCACCGACAACTCTGACCCGGCAAGCTGGTTTGACAACCAGTACAACCGCTACCAAGTGCCCACCGACTTTGAATACGTGAGCCTGAAGAAGGACTTCGCCAAGGGGTGGTACTTCGAAGTGAAGCCGTACACCTACAACTACGACAACGGTGAACTCTACTCGAACGCCACGCCGATGACGGAGATTACCGCCGCAGCCGCGGCAGCCAACCCTACGCTGGTTCCGGGATCGATTGTGGTTGGGGGCAAGGCTTATTACGACGGTCTGACCATCAAGCCATGCGATGTTCAGGTGGTCAAATCAGGTATCGCCGCACTGCCTTGCGGCATCGACAAGTACAACAGCTACCGCAAATATGGCGAGACAGCGCTGCTGACCGAGAGCTCTAACTTCGGCACTCTGCGCGCCGGCATGTGGTACGAGTGGGCCCGCACCAATCGTCACCAGTATCCCTCCGATCCGGTGAACAACTGGGCCGATCAGGCGCTGCCCAAGTTCAACGAGTCGTTCTGGACCAACTCTTACCAGCCGTTTGCCGAGTATGAGTTCCATGTGACACCAAAGTTCAACGTGACGGCGGGCACCAAGTTTGCCGCCTACACGATTGATGTTCTACATCATGCCGACGACGGCGCTACCGTGGGCCCGCTCACCTGCGCCAGCAATACAGCGGCCTGCTCGGCAACGGTGAGCAACGCGGGAACATTTACCGCGTGGCTGCCCTCGCTCGATGCCAACTACCGCTTCCTGCCTAACTGGTCGATTTACGCCCAGGGCGCCACGGGCAGCATTGTGCCGCCCAGCACCGTGTACGACTACAACCAGACGGCAGCCTCGGCCAGCGCGGCCGTTCCGCAGCTGGCCACGCCGCCCAAGCAGCAAAAGTCGACGACCATTCAGGCGGGCACGGTCTACAAGGGGCAGCGGCTCACGCTCGATGCGGATTTCTACCGCATTCGCTTCCAGAACAGCTACTCGGGCACGATCGACAACATCCCTGGCGATGTGGACCTGGGCGACACCATCTACTACCTGCAGCCCAGTTCCATCACACAGGGCGTGGAGTTTGAAGCTACGGCGGTTCTTGCGCACGGATTGAGCCTGTATCTGAACTCAACCGCCGACAACGCCTACTACGCGGGCTCGCTCAATGCAGGCACGCAGGCAGCGCCGGTTCTCGAGCACGCGCCCGGAGGCCTGTGGGTGGCCAGCACACCCACCGACACGGAACAGCAGGGCCTGACCTACCAGGGCCATGGGCTCGACCTGGGCATCTTCAATCACCGGATCGGCGAAGAACGCGTGGATAATGGCCAATACCACAACCAGTCCCTTATTCCCACATTCAGCACCATCAACACCTACGTCAACTACACCATCCGCAACCATTCCATCTTCGACGGAACCAAGATCCGCATGGATGCCACCAACCTGCTGGACTCGCACAATATTCAAAGCCTGACCCTGGCCAACTCACCTTCGGCGGCAACCTTGAGTGCGGGAGGAGCAAGCTATGCCGATCAGTTCAGTGCAACCTCGAAGATCAGCGGCGCGGATACCCCCGTGCCCATGGCCGGGCGCAGCTTCGCGGTCACGGTGACGTTTGGCTTTGCGCCCAGGGAGCGCTAGTCAACCGGAGTTGAAGTCAAGGCCCGGCAGCCGTGAGAGCGTAAGCTCCCATCGCTGCCGGGCTTTCTTTTTTCAAGAACTGAGGACGAGTCTGTCAGGCGGCGGCGAAGGTGGATGCGCAGCTCCTTGAATCCTCACCCAACACCATCGAAAGTTGGGGCCAGGGGCTGCGCGGCATGAGAAAATGAACTCCGTGATGCTCCCATTCAAGCCTCTCTTCCTCGCCGCTGCAGTCCTGGCTTTCATTCCGGGACAGACCGTTCTCGCCGCCGACAAGAAGTCCGATGAAATGGCCGGCGCCATCCTGTTTCGCGATCAGAATTGTGCCCACTGCCACATGATGGACGGCGCGGGCGGCATCAAGGGTCCGGACCTGACCGACCTGAACACCAACAAGGACTGGACGGCGGAGAAGATTACCAACCAGATTGTGAACGGCGGACAGAAGATGCCGCCCTTCGCTGATGCACTGACCGACGCGCAGATTGGACAGATTGTCGCCTACCTGCGCGCCAAACACCGGCCCGTTCCGCCGCCGGCCGTGCCCGCAACACCTCCCACAAGCTAGCGCACCGGGGGCCTCTACTCGCCGGTGATGCCGCGCCAGAGCATGTTGAAGCCGGCCTCGCGGCATGGTTCCGCGAATTCGGGGTGCGCATTGATGTACTCCACCGTAATCTCCATCTGAGAACGCATCATGAGTACCAGGTACTCGGAGGGAAGATGGTGAAGATTGCCGGATTCGGCAACTTCAGAGGCCACCTTCATGAGCTCAATCAACCTTCCCCTGCATCATGAAAGGGTGGGTCTGGCAGCTTAGGCCTGAAGTGGAAGATCTGCAACTCCGGCCGTGCCGAAGACCCGACGGTAGCGCTCGATCTCGCTGGCTGGGCCCATTGCTTTTAGATAGTTATCGGAAAGCTTCACGGCCGGCCGGCCATCCACTTCAGTCAGCTTGCAGACCAGGCTCATGGGGTTGAATCCATCCCCGCCGCGCGGATCGCAGTTGCGAAAGTCATTGGTCAGGAAGGTTCCCCAACCGGCGCTGAAGCGAATCCTGTGGCTCGCGCTCCACCTTTGCGGATCGGCGAAATCACTTGCCTTGCGAAAATCCAACGGCGTTGCGCCGTTCAGCAGCCTGCCGCCAAAGTAGGCGTGCAGGCCGAGAATCTGCTCCACGTCGAGAGCGTCCGAGGCGATGAGCCTCTTCTGGCGGGGGTCACTGCCCCGGCGCTCGAGCCAGGCGATGTACTCGTCACCGGCGGCGTATGGGTCCTTGCTGTCGATGCGCTGGCCGGTCCAGTCGGCGACCCAGTCCGGTGCGTCCTCAAGAAACTGCGTGGTCCCGAACGTATCCGGCAGCATGATCAACAGTTCACCCTGATAACTCTGCTGCCATAACTCGAGAATCCGATACTGGGCCGTGCGCAGTTCCTCTTCGTTGTTGGCCAGCGCTGCCAGCGCCATGGGCAGCTCGTGCGCGTTGGTGCCGATGGCTTCAAGATCGTGCTTGTAGGCGAGATATGTGTTCGAGCTGCCGGCGAAGCTTGGGCCCAATACATCGCTCATGGCCTTGACGACATACTCCTGCCACAGAAAGCTATGCCGGCGCCGTGTGCCAAAATCGCTGACATTGAGACGCGGAACGCCGCGCAGGCGCTCCATCTTCTCCCACAGCCGGGTCTTGGCGCGCGCATACAGAATGTCGAGCTCGAACTCGGTGAGCTGCTTGAGGCTGGCGCGTGTCTTGAGCTCGTCGATGATGGAAAGAGAGTAGATCTCCCAAAGCGTGGTCTCGGTCCATAGGCCATGAAAGCGGAGCGAGAGTTGTCCGTCTTCGACGGACATTTCGAAATTGGAAAGGCGGAAGTCCCGCTCCAGCCACTCGAGAAATGCGGGTTCGAAGATACCCCTGCGGCCATAGAAGGTGTTGCCGGCAAGCCAGATCAGCTCCGACTTGTGGAAGCGCAGCCTGCGCGTCTCCTCCAGTTGCTCGCGCAACTGCTCCACGCCGATCAGGTCGCCCAGGCGCACCGAGGCGGTGCGATTAAGCAGAGTGAACGAGGTCTGCGTTTTGGGGAAGTTCTTCCAGATGAATTGGAGCATCAGCAGCTTGTAGAAGTCCGTGTCAAGCAGCGAACGCGTGATCGGATCCAGCTCCCAGTTGTGGTCGTGCGCGCGCCTGGCAATGTTGACAATCACAATGCATCTACTTTAATTGACCGCGCTGCTGAAGCGGATCGTCTCCCCAATCGCGCCCGGGAGCCGGGACCCGCACTCATTCCTCAATCGCCGCTTCGATCTCCGAACGCACCGCGCCGGCAAGAGCCGGCATGGCGCCAGACTGCGAGGCCACCCACCCGCCCCAACGGTTCCCTGCCTCATTGAGCACGCTCAGGCCGGCGCCGCGCAGCATGTAGTGCGTGAGCGCGGCGGTAAAGGCGTCGCCCGCGCCAATGGTGTCGGCCACTTTGACCGGATGGCCCGGATGCGCGTGCCACTCCGTTCGCGTGACCAGCAGGCTGCCGTGGCCGCCGCGCGTGACCGCGACCATCTGCAGGGTGGGAAACTCGCCGAGCAGGCGCTCGGCGCCGATGCGCAGTCCGTCGAGCTGCGGCTGGTCCTCTTGGATCACATCGCCGACAGGCAGGCCGAGCAGCGCCAGAACCTGCGCGACCTCGGCGTCGTTCATCTTCATCACCGTGGCCAGCTCGAGCGACTCCTGGATCACCTCTCCGGAGTAAAACGGCGCGCGCAGGTTGGCGTCAAATACACGGATGCACTTCGAGGAGGTCTGCGCGGCCAGCGTCTGGATGGTCTGCCGCGACTCCAGGCTGCGCTGCGCGAGCGAGCCGAAGCAGATCGCGTCTGCCCGTTCGGCCAGCCGCACCCACTCGTCGGAAAGCTCGAGAAAGTCCCATGCGGCCGGATGATGGATGATGTACTGCGGTTGGCCGCTCTCAAAACTGACGGTCACTCTCCCCGTCTCGTGCACCGCGTCGGTCTCCACGAAGCTCGCGTCCACGGGCAGCGGGTCAAGCCGCTCGATGGCCTCGCGGCCCAGGTTGTCGCGGCCGATGCGGCTGAGCAGAACGGCATGGCTGCCCAACCGCCCGGCCATCACGGTAAAGTTTGCCGGCGCCCCGCCCAGTAACCCCATCGACAAAGACCCGTCGATGGGGGCCCCGCCCAGCCGCGGCCCCTCCGGCAGTACATCCCAAAGCAATTCGCCCAATCCCAGGATCAGATGCGGTTCTTTCAACGTCATGGTCCACCCGGCTGCCTTCTTCGATTCCGCTCGACTCCCCACTGCGGTTTTCAACCGCTGGTATCCTTGCACCGTTCCCTTTGCTGCGGCAGTTGCGTTTCAAGCTGCCCGAAGAAGAAGCTTCCTCCCTGCACCCCCGCCTGGTCAAATGATCCTTTGGATGATCCGCAAAGCCGCCTGGTTTCGCCAATTCCAAAGATCGCCGGCAGGCTCAGCCGCAACACCGCCAGATCGAACAATCTTCCCAATTCGAGGATGCATATTCACCCTCTGGCTGGTTGGCCATGATCTTGTGGTCGGCGATGGCATCGGCCCTGGAGCGCCGCACCTTGCCGAGGAACAAGCGCGTCCATCCTGGCGCCGATTCCAGCTCGCCCTCCTGCTCGTTGTTCACGTAGAGCAGGTCCAATCCGCTGGGATGCGCTACAAGCGCTTTGCGCCAGCGCTTGAGAAGCCAGCGCAGCACGGGAGCTGCAAAGGGATTGAACAGGAAAGCCAGCGACGGTCCCTGCGGCAATTCGAACTCGACCGCATCCCCTTGCACCATGCGCATGGGTCCCCGCTCCCGGCCGGCTGCCCGCCAAGTGCCCATGTTTTTCCGAGCAATTCGTGCCAGCGTGGGATGCAGTTCAACGCCAACGGCGGCCTTGAATCCAAGCTCCGATGCCAGCAGCACGGCTCGGCCCATTCCTGCTCCCAGGTCGACAAACGTTGTCTCTTCAAGCGGCGCAGCCGGGCCGCTGCGCTGCCAGCGCTTGACCAGCGCATGGAAGACCGAGGGCGCCACCCCGTAGTAGGCCGTGGCGTGGCGATCATGACGGTGGCCACTCTTTAGGTACCTGCCGGCAACCAGGCCGCTGGTGCGCACGCCGAACTTTGCATCGAAGGGATGGAGCGTGAACCCGTCCTTGACGGAGAGCCCCGGCAACAGGCGGCGCGCGTTTTTCGCCAACCCAGCGTCTTTGTTTTGAGGTTTCACGGTTTGAACCTTAGCACACACGCTGAGAACATTTCGCGCGCCGGGCCGGCGTTCCGTGATTCATTTGGCCGGCCGTTGTCGCCTACGGCAATAAGCCCCCGTTTCCAGCATCGGCAAACTCTCCACCCGGACTGAAAGAAGCAGTCCACCGGCCGGCTACTCTCAAGCTCGGCGATGTTTCCCAATCAACGGCTCCAACCGAGGTCATCGCGTCATGGGATGGATCCTGTTTATCGTTCTTCAGTTCACGGTGATCGTCGCAGGCATACAACGGGAACCACGCGCTGGGATGTGGAACTGGTCAAAGTTTCTGTTCGCGACCGGCTTTGCAGCGCTGGAGATCCTGATTGGGAGCGCGCCACTTTACTTCATTGATGTAAGAGATCCGCGCTTCCTCTGGGCATTCATGGCTGCATGGGTGGTTGCCGGGCTCAACTTCATCTGGATGATCATCGTTGCCCGCCGCTGGAAGCTCGCCGACGGTCGCACCACCCTCGAGGCTTACCGCGACGGGCAGCCAAAATGAGCCCTGTCGCGCCACGGTTGCCATGGTACTGTCCAAACGAATAACTTGGTTCTATGCAAAACGCTGTTTGCATGCGCTTGCCCCTTGCCGTTTGTACACTTGGCTTTGCTTGCCTCGCTGCCGCCTCAGCGCAAGAGAAGCCCGCGGCGTCCATTGCGGATGTAACCATTGCACCTGCTTCGAGCGCGGCAGTTGCAGCTGAGGTCATCAACCCGGCACGCGAACCGGCGCTCAAACCTGAAGAGAAATTGCAACTGATTCGCCGGCACATCAAGTACGTCTTCGTTCTGTTTCAGGAAAACCGTTCCTTCGATTTTTACTTCGCCAGCTATCCCGGCGCGGACGGCCTCTACGCCGGCCCCGAAGGACCGCGCATTCCGGACCAGGTACCGGGATTCACACAACAGCTGGTCGACATCGACGGAACCGTGGGGACGATCACGCCCTTCCGCATTCCTCCCAACGTCGTTGCCGACTCGGGCAAGACCGTGCCTCTCTATCCGGCTGACATTGCATCGGTGAATCACTCGCATGTGGGCATTGCACGCAAGATTGCTCTGGACGCCAACGGCGTGGCGCGCAACACGGAATACGCGCTCGCCGAAGAGGGTGTGACGCTGAAGGATGGCAAGCCGTCGAAGGCGCCCACGCTCGAGCGCAAGCAGTTCGGCGAATTGGTGATGGCGCATGTAGACTGCGACACGGCGCCGTTTCTGTGGCGCTACGCGGACCGCTTCACGCTCTTCGATCACTTCATGGACACCATCGTTGGCCCATCCACGCCCAACGCAATTGCCATGATCTCCGGCCAGGGCGGCGAGACGCAGTGGATGCTGCATCCGGATGCGGCTTCGACCGGCGGCACGGGCAAAGGCGCAATGGTGCCAATGACCTCCGACCCAGCGCCTTATTGGGGATCGCCGCTGGACGCGGCGGACCAGCTCAAGCAGCCGCAGGCCGCGAAGCCCTTCGGCGGCGTGTCAAAGAATTTGACCTTCGCCAGCCTGCCGCTCTCGTTCATGGGCAGCACGATCAAGCAGACCACCGCGGCCGACTACGATCCAGCCTTCGACCTGCCCGATGTGCAGGAGGACATCGACAAGATTGCCGGTCACGGCGTGAAGGCCATCAACTGGGGCTGGTTTCAGCAAGGCTACGATCATGAGAATAACGATGCGGCCGGCAAGGCCTCGCACGAGGGCTACGTGGCTCACCACAATGCGCCGCAGTACTTCGGCTATGTCGCCAACAATCCACTGGCGAGCACACACCTGCATGGGCTGAGCGAGTTCTTCAATGCGGTTGCGCGCCGCAAGCTGCCCGCCTCCGGCGTGTTTTACATTCGCGGCGGCTACGGGAATATTGAAGGCTGGAAGCCGCAGGACCCGAACCCCAAGCTGGCCGCGGTGTTCAACGGTAACGACGATCACCCGGGCTACTCCGACACGCAGATCAGCGAGGGCCTGCTGGCCGAAGAGGTCAACGCCATAGCGGCCAGCCCATACTGGGGCGAGAGCGCTATCATTATCACCTACGACGAGTCCGATGGGCAGTTCGACCACGCTCAGCCGCGCATCCGTTCGTACGATGCAGCGGGTGTGCCGCTCGAGCAGGGACCGCGCATTCCCGCGCTGCTCATCTCTCCTTACGCGGTGGCGCATGCGGTTTCGCATGTGCCTTCGGAGCACAGCTCGATCATCAAGTTCGTGGATGAACTCTTCGGCCTGGTCCCGCTGGCCGATCTTCCCGACGAGGAACGGGCGCGGCAGATTGGCGCAGAGAAATTCAATCAGCCCAACCTTGGTCCAGCCGACGACAAGGTTCCCGGCGTTGGCGATATGACCTCAGGCTTCGATACGCTGCGACTCGAGGGCAAGCGCCCGCCGCTGAGCGCTGCCTACGCAACCATTCCGGCTGACGAGATCAACTCCTTTCCGCATGAGGAGGGCGTTGGTTGTCACCGGCTCGAGATTACCCCCACCGATTCCCTGCTTCCCAATCCCGTGCCGCTGGACTTCAACCCGCGCCCCGACTCGACGCCGGGCGTGCCGCGGTCGGGCGACTGGACCCCCTAGTGCGCAGACCGGCCTTGAATGCCCGCAGACTGGCCTTGAATACGGCGGTGGTTGTTGGGCTCCTTGCCGCATGCAGCGTTGCGCAGGCTGGCGATGCCTCTGCAACGCTGGCGCGTGTGCGCGCGGCGGGTGTTTTCCGCTGCGGCATCGACGTGGAACAGGCCGAATACTCGACCACCGACGATCACGGCAATCGCGCCGCATTCGATGCGGACCTTTGCCGCGCCGTTGCCGTCGCGGTACTCGGCAGCGACGCGAGGATTGCGGCGGAGGATTATCCCGACGATACGGCGGCCATGGGTGCACTCGCTGCCGGCGAAGTCGATCTGATTCCAACTCTGACCGACGACTTCAGCCACACAGTGGGAACGCACGCAGCGTTCACGCGGCCAGTGCTGTGGGATGGCGTGGGCTTTCTGGCGCTTGCCAGAAGCCCCGTCACGCGCGCACGGCAGTTGAGCGGCAAGAAGATTTGCTTCCTGGCCGAGACCACCGTCGAAGAAAGTGTGCGCGCCTGGTTCAGCAGCGAACATCTCAGCTTTGTGCCGTTTTCTTTTCAGGAAGAGGGTGAGATGCAGGCTGCCTTCGCCACCGGGAACTGCGGCGCGCTGGCCGGCGACCGCACACGGCTGGCGCAGACGCGCGCGGCCCTGGCGCTGCACAACAAGCCGTCGCGACTGCTGCCTGAAACCATCTCGAAGGACCCGCTGGCGGCGGCTGTCCGCGACAACGATCCGCAGTTGTTTGCGATTGTGAATTGGGTGTTCGAAGCGCTGGTTCAAGCCGAAGAGAGCGGTGTGACGCAGGCCAATGTACGCGGCCTGCGCGCTGCTTCCGCACGCGACGCCGATCTGCCCCGTCGTTTCCTGCTGGGCGGGTCAAAGCAGATCGGAAGCGCGCTGGGACTCGACGACGATTGGGTTACGCACGTGATAGGGGCTGTCGGCAACTACGGCGAGATCTACGAGCGCGACCTCGGCAGCGCGTCGCCGATGAACCTGCCGCGCGGCGACAACAGGCTCTCGCGCGAGGGCGGCAGGTTGATCGCGCTGCCCGCCAGGTAAGAAGCGACGAGGCAGCTCGTCAGCTAGTTTAGCGGCGGCTTATCTCAATTCAGGTTTCACGGCTGCTGGTTGCCGAGAGCCTTGACCAGCAGCGCGACTGCGGGCGCTACCTTATCCACGAGCACGGCACGCGGTTTTACGGCTGCCTTGAGCACTTCGAGATTCTTCTCCCGCACTTCTGCGCTCATCACGCGATGGTTCTTCAGATCGTCGAGCGCTTCAAGCCCGATTGCGGCCACCTGGGAGAGGCTGTGCGAAATGGGCAGCAACTCCGCGGTCAGCTCCGAGCCGGCGAGCGACGGCGCGAGCTTCGCATCGTTGTCGCGCCAGCGCATCAGCCACTCCTGCGCCTGTGCCGCCTGCAACTTCGATGCTTTCCCTGCCGCAATCAGCTTCGCCAGTTCGTAGAACTCCCGCGCTGTTTCGCTCTCTGGAGGCACGGCGTCCACCAGACGGTTAAGCGGGCTGAGCGTACTGTAGGGGCGCTGCTCCTCGCGCGCGTAGCCCTGCGGCGGCTGCACCGCGGTGGCCAGCACTTCGAGCGCTTCGGGGTCCAGCTTGCCGCTCATGCGCTGCAGCATGGGGAGGGTGAAGGAATTGTGTTCGAGGCCATAGAACTCCAATTTCACCGACACGGCGGCCAGGCGGCGGTACATCGAGTCCACGTCGCGCACGTCCTGGGGCGACCAGAGCCGCTCGGCGATGGCGGCGGTGTGCGGCCAGATGCGGCTATCGATGTTCTCCTGTGTAACGAACTCGCTCCACATGGTTGCTTCGCCGCCCAGCACCAGGGCTTTCTGCTTTGCGGTGAGATTGGCGCCGTCGCCGCCCAGTGGATCCACGAGGTAGTACTCCGAGGTGGGCTGATTCAGGTCGATGTAGTAGCCGTTGGAGAGGATGACGCGATTGCCCTGGCGCGCGGCCTGCGCCAGGCCCTTGGGTCCGCGCCAGGATTGGATCACGACGTCGCGCGGCGTGTCGGGCTGAAGGACTTCGTCCCAGCCCATCATGATCTTGTGGTGTGCGGCGACCAGCTTTTGAATGCGGCCGGTGAAGTAGGACTGGAGAGCCGCGTTGTCTTTCAGGCTGTGGGCCTTCATGAAGGCCTGGATGCGCGGGTTCGCGTCCCACTCCTTGCCGTCGCACTCGTCGCCGCCGATGTGGAAGTAGGCGTCGGGAAACAGGGCGGTCATCTCGGTGAAAAAGCGGTCAAG